>Ga0208462_1000397_pt1 | contig 47068 bp, 31 predicted proteins | sample AD_SCU001_MetaG_FD_184452 | JGI IMG/M metagenome (GOLD analysis project Ga0208462, IMG submission 184452) | Active sludge microbial communities of municipal wastewater-treating anaerobic digesters from China - AD_SCU001_MetaG (SPAdes) (version 2) | ecosystem: Engineered > Bioreactor > Anaerobic...
AGTATCGCGGTGATGATAATCCAAATCAATCCCTTCTGTCTGAAGCATGAAAACATTCGGCATAGAATATATAATTGATCATCATCTATTTATGGACTTTCCGCATCGCTGTTGTTTTTACATATTATGCTCAGGGTTCCGTTGTACTTCATCGCACGCTCGCCGTTGGCATCGTAAATGTAGTGAGAAAATGGTTGCAGTTGTCAGGGATCAGGATGAGGGTGAGGAAGAGGAAGAGGGAGAGGAAGAGGGATAGGGACAGGGAAGAGTCAGAGGGTGTTCGATTATATACACCAATAAAACAGGGGCCATCTCGCATTGAGACAGCCCCTGAGAAGTCGGACGATCGGGCCTCAGACGGGCTGCACCTCCTGTATGATCTCCATCCCCCTATCGAGGGCTTTTTGGTTGGCAGGGATGAGGTGATGATAACGCTCAGGCAGGGATTTCTTGATCCCCAGAATCACGTTTTCGATCTTGACCACAGGCCTCACCTTGAGGTACCCGCCCAGGATGATCATATTGAATATTTTGCTCAGCCCCAGTTTGGCCGCTTCATCGGCGGCATCAACTCGATAGATGGCAATGTCCTTGCGGCCGGGATGGCGGGTGATCCCGTTGCCATCATAAATCAATGTGCCTCCTGGTTTTACCGTGGCTTCGAATTTATCCATCGACTGTTGATTCAGGATGATGGCCGTATCGAAATGATTTACAATAGGGGAGCTGATCCGCTCGTCGCTGAGGATCACGATGACATTGGCTGTTCCGCCGCGCATCTCCGGACCATAGGAAGGCATCCAACTGACTTCCTGGTCTTGCATGATGCCGGAATAGGCCAGAATTTTTCCCATGGAGAGCACGCCCTGGCCTCCAAATCCTGCTATGATGATTTCTTCCGTCATAATCCAGTGTCTTTAAAATTATTTCTGTACCAGTTGGCCATCTACCTTGATATCACCCAGCGGGTAGAAGGGGAACATATTCTCTTCCATCCACTTATTGGCGTCCAGCGGTGTCATCTTCCATCCTGAATTGCAATTGGATACGATCTCTACGAAGGATAATCCCTTGCCCAGTGTCTGGTTTTCAAAGGCCTTGCGCAGGGCCTTCTTTGTCCGGCGAACAGCAGCAGGTGTGTGAACAGCCTGGCGGGTAACGAAATAGGTACCTGCCAGGTGAGACACGAGCTCGGTCATCTTCAGCGGATTGCCCATGAGCTCAATGTCACGGCCAAATGGTGAGGTAGACGAACGCATCCCTTCAAGGGTCGTAGGGGCCATCTGCCCGCCAGTCATGCCGTATATGCCATTGTTGACAAATACGATGGTAATGTTCTCACCACGGTTACAGGCATGGATGGTCTCTGCCGTACCGATGGCCGCAAGGTCACCATCACCCTGGTAGGTGAATACAAACTTCTCGGGCATGAGGCGTTTCACGGCTGTGGCAAGGGCAGGAGCACGGCCATGCGCTGCCTGGTGCATGTCAATGTCGAAATAGTTGTAAGCCAATACGGAACATCCAACGGGCGCAATGCCGATGGTCTTGTCCTGTATCCCCATCTCTTCAATGATCTCGGCAATGATACGGTGTGCTGTACCATGTCCGCAACCAGGACAATAGTGTAATACATTGTCGGTCAGAACCGGTGTCTTTTTATAGACCAGGTTTTCCGGCTTTCTGATATCCTGGGTGGTCAAATGATCTGCCATGATTATTTCCCTCCGATAAGTTTCGTTTCCAATGCGTGCAATACTTCTGACGGAGTCGGGATGATACCTCCCAACCTTCCGAAATGATGAACCGGGATGCTGCATCCGACGGCAAGCCTGATGTCTTCTATCATTTGTCCGGCACTCATTTCCACAGAGAGTATGCCCTTCATATGTCCGGACAATTCTGCAATGGCTTTGCTGGGGTATGGATAGAGGGTGATAGGCCTCAGCAGGCCGATCTTAAGCCCTTTCTGTCGTCCCAATTCTATGGCTTTCTGGCAGATACGTGCGCTGGTGCCATAGGCTACGAACAGGTATTCAGCATCATCGCACTGGATGAGTTCATACCTCACTTCGTTCTCTTCCAGCTCCCTGTACTTGGCCTGGATCCGCAGGTTGACCTGCTCCTGTTTGGCGGATTCCAGCTCCAGTGAGGTAATGATGTTGCGGGGTTTCCCATCGGGTTTGCCCAGGGTGGCCCATGGCCGCAATGCCCGTATCTCGTCCTCGGTCTTTCTGGGGCGCTGTTCATCAAGCCAAACCTTTTCCATCATCTGGCCTATGGCGCCGTCGGAGAGGATCAGGGCAGGATTGCGGTACTTAAAGGCAAGGTCAAAGCCCAGGGCAACAAAATCATACATCTCCTGAACCGAAGAAGGAGCCAGGGTGATCAGCTTGTAATCGCCATGGCCGCCGCCCTTCACCGACTGGAAGTAGTCGGCCTGGGAAGGCTGAATGGTGCCCAGTCCAGGACCTCCACGAACCACATTAACCAGGAGACAAGGCAGCTCTGCGCCTGCAATATAGGAGATTCCCTCCTGCATCAGGCTGATGCCCGGTGAAGAAGAGGTTGTCATCACCGCTTTGCCACAGGCAGCACCTCCATACACCATATTGATGGAAGCTACCTCGCTTTCGGCCTGCAATACAACCATACCCGTTCTCTCCCATGGCTTTTCGGCCATCAGGTATTCCATAACTTCTGACTGAGGGGTGATGGGATAGCCAAAATACCCGTCGACACCATAGCGGATAGACGCTTCGGCAATGGCTTCATTCCCCTTCATTAACCTGAGATCTTTCATCACGTGCTGAGTTTAGAATTATACCGTGACTTTAACTTTGTACACCGTGATCACGCCGTCCGGACAGACGATGGCACAGTTGGCACAACCAATGCACTCATCGTTGATCATTTCTGCATAACGATATCCCTTGCCATTGACATTCCTGGCCATGCCGATCACGTCGTTCGGACAGGCCGGGACACATACCTGGCAGCCTTTACACCGCTCGATATCGATGACGATATCACCTTTGACTTTTGCCATATATCTCTTGTATTGGATTGATTTTCAGTAATGTATTTCTTCGTCTCATGGAGGCACGACGAAATTACGGAATTTTGCTTGTCTGGCAGGACAGGGGCTGGCAGAAATCAGATGTGGAGCGGGTAATTTATAGAGAGTATAAATAAAAGTAGCCGGAAGCGCATCTCCAGCTGCAGTTTTTTCAGACGCTGAGACTGAAATCACGCAGCGCGTCGTTCAGGGAGGTCTTCAGGTCCGTAGAAGCTTTGCGTTGACCGATAATGAGCGCACAGGGAACCTGATAAGTGCCGGCAGGGAATTCTTTGGGCATCGACCCGGGTATCACCACGCTGCGTGGCGGGATGTGGCCTTTCCATTCGACCGGGTGCGGGCCGCTCACATCCAGGATCCGTGTGCTGGCAGTGATGACAACATTGGCACCCAGCACGGCTTCCCGCCCGATGTGCACGCCCTCCACCAGGATACACCTGGATCCGATAAAACAATGGTCTTCAATGATTACGGGCGCTGCTTGCACCGGCTCCAGTACCCCGCCAATGCCCACACCACCGCTGAGATGCACATGTGAGCCGATCTGGGCACAGGAACCTACGGTGGCCCAGGTATCGATCATGGTGCCGCTGCCAACCCAGGCCCCGATGTTCACATAGGAAGGCATCATGACCACACCGGGAGATAAATATGCACCGTACCTGGCAATGGCATGCGGCACAACACGCACGCCCAATGCGTCATAACCCTGCTTCAGCGGGATCTTGTCATGGAACTGCATCGGCCCCGCTTCACTGAGCTCCATCCCCTGTATAGGAAAATATAAGATCACCGCTTTCTTGATCCAGGTGTGAACCTTCCAGGTTTCAGCTTCCGGCGAGGCTACGCGCAACACGCCTGTATCTAGTAAACGTATGCACTCACGGATGGTCCTGATGGTTTCCGGATCTTTCAGCAGGTTTCTGTCTTCCCAGGCAGCTTCAACAACAGCTTGCATCGTGGCATCCATAGGCAGGGCTTTGCGACAAAGCTACAATTTTATGGCCGTGCCGGAAAGACAAATTCGTAACTTTGCTGTCTCTGAATGCATTGCAATATGGGACGTATCATGGCTTTTGATTATGGAAGGAAGCGGACTGGCATCGCTGTCACGGATCCCTCGCAGATCATCGCCACCGGCTTGGACACACTACCCACACATACGGTTTTTGTCTTCCTGGCCTCTTATCTTCAGATTGAACCAGTGGAAGCCTTTGTCGTTGGGCAGCCCAGGCAAATGGACAATACGCCTTCGGAAGCACAGCAATTCACGGAACCTTTTGTGAAAAAGCTCAGGAAACTTTATCCCCATATCCCTGTTTATAGAGTAGATGAACGTATGACTTCCCGTATGGCCACCCGTACACTACTGGAGGCGGGGGCCAAGAAGTCGGACAGGCAGCGCAAAGACCTGGTTGACAAAATCAGTGCGGTGCTGATCCTGCAGTTGTTTATGGAAATGGAAAGCAATAGAATTCGTTTATGATCTTACCCATTGTTGCATATGGACACCCCGTCCTGAAGAAGAAAGCGGTTGATATCCAGCCTGATGAGCCCGGTTTGCAGGACCTGGTCCGGGATATGTTCGAAACTATGCATGCCTCAACAGGTGTTGGCCTGGCCGGGCCACAGGTCAATCTTTCCAGGCGCATCTTTGTTGTCGATGCCTCTCCGTTTGAGAATGAACCGGAGGAGGTCCGTACCTTCCGCAAGGCCTTTATGAATGCACAGATTATCGAAAGTGGAGGGGAACTGATCAACTATAACGAGGGATGCCTGAGCTTCCCGGGCCTGCATGAGGATGTAGTGCGGCCTGAATCGATAAGGATAAGGTATGTTGACGAGCATTTTCAGCCTCACGAGGAAACCTATGATGGCATCCTGGCACGCATCATCCAGCATGAATATGATCACATTGAAGGGATCGTCTTTGTTGATCGCATCAGCAGGCTTAAAAGAGCCCTGATCAACGGCCGGCTGAATGACATTATCCGCGGTAAAGTCGATGCAGATTACCGTATGCTCTTTGCGTCCCAGAAGAAGAAAAGCCGTTCGTGAGCAAAGAGAAAGGGGCCATCCCTGATTGAGACGGCCCCCAGACAAAATTCTTGATTCTACTTACTCCTCGTTACGTTATTTGATCAGTTCCTGATCTTTATCTCCACCCTGCGGTTCTGAGCGCGTCCTTCCGGAGTGTCATTGGTGGCGATGGGCTTATCCTGTCCATAACCTTCTGTGAAAAGCCTGGATGCATCGATGCCCTTGTTGACAAAATACTTCTTTACCGAGGCAGCACGGCGCTTGGAGAGATCCAGGTTCAGGGCAGCACCACCGGTGTTGTCGGTATGTCCATGGATATCAAAGCTGGCATTCGGGAAGCGGTTCATGATCATCACAATGTTGTCCAGGTCTTTGAAGGATTCCTGGCGGATTACGTCACTACCGGTCTCAAACTGGATATTCTTGGCATTAAAGAGGATTTCTGCTTCGATTTCTTTCTGCTTTTCAGCAGTAATTTCCGGGCAGCCATGGTTCTTTTCGGTTCCCTTTACAGTGGGGCATTTATCCAGCCTGTCAGGAATACCATCACCATCCGTGTCGAGGTCTCCACCTTTGTTGCATGATTTGACAAGGAACTTCAGTCCGACGCCATGGTGGGTGTAATGTGTGCCATTGCCAAGTGCTGCATCAATGGCTGTATGCACATTAACAGCAGCGAAGCGTGTCAGCCAGAAATCGATACCCGCACCTGCGTTCATCAACCCGCTGGTAATGTCATTGGCCTGGGTGATGCCCCCACCAACCCAGACATAGGGATCGAACCAGCTGCCTTTGGCGACACGGTCACCCAGGAAACGGTATTGTGCCTGGATATCCCAATCCAGGAAGTTCTCCTTCACGAGCGGCTCGGGAAATTTCTCGAGTTTCATGAGCGAGAGGGAGGTTCCCAACTCAAATTTGTTTGACAGATTCCGGCCCAGGTAGAATTGCATGGGAATGGCATCACCGTTCCAGTTGCCGGTTTCCAGCCAGCCACCGCCGATGGGTGCGAAATAATCGGCAAAATGCCAGCCGGCGCCAAGGTACCAGCCTGATCTGTCCTGTCCGTTTAATGTGGTGAGTGACAATACCATCGCCACAATCATCAGCGTCATCGTTCTTTTCATGATAGTATTTGTTAGGTTAATAATGGGTAAACGGCTCTGAAGTGATAAATATACACTTATATCCGGTATTTAACTACTCTTTTAAGATTTTGTTCAATGCGGAAAAAATCTTCATCAGGGATAAAAAACCCCGCTTTGCCCTAATTTTGTCCGGCCAATCTGATACAATATGAAAAAGCAGCTCATTTACCTGGGGATGGTCCTGGTGACATTGATATTATTCACATCCTGTAATGGAAGCCACGAGCGGAAACTTGCCGAAATTGACAAGATGGAAAAGGAGCTGTGGTCAGATCCTGCCGGCCTCATTGATGAGGTGAAGGCCGATGAGCTGCTGCGTGCCTACCTGGATTATCCCGGTTTGTTCCCTGAGGACACAAATGCGCCCCGCCTTTTAATGAAGGCCGGTGAACTGATGATGAGCCTGAAACAGCCGGAACAGGCTGCCGGGATCTTCAAACGTTTGTATGAAGAGTATGCTACGCATCAACTGGCGTCTGATGCCCTCTTTATGGAGGCTTTTGTGTCTGAGAATGACTTGCGCGACCTGGACCGTGCCCGGGAACTTTACAATCGGTTTTTACAGGATAACCCGGCACACCCCCTTGCCAAGGATGCGGCCATCTGTCTTGAACACCTTGGAAAAACACCGGAGCAGATACTGCAGGATATGCAGAACCGGCAGGCGGCAGACAGCAGCCTGGTCTCCGAATAGAGGCGCCGCTCGCCGGGAATGACAGGTTAGATCAGGGCTTGCCTGGTTGGTCTGAATCGACCGGATTATACACTTCTTCCAGAATATCCTTGAGTCTCGACGGCAGGATGCCTTCGGTGATATGACCATATTCCGCAAAAGATAATGTCCCAGTTTCTTCGGATATGATGATGGCCATGGCGTCGGATTGTTCTGTTATCCCGACAGCAGCCCTGTGGCGCAGTCCGAGATGCTCCGGCAGGTTACGGTTGCCGGAGACGGGGAGGATGCATCCACCGGCCTGGACACGGTTGTGGCCGATAATGACAGCCCCGTCATGCATGGGCGCATTGTGAAAAAAGATGCTGCAGATCAATGCTTCGGTAATGCGTGCGTCCAACGGAATGCCACTTTCCTTGAACTGACCCAGCTCATTGTGGCGTTCAATAACGATCAGGGCACCCGTCCGGGATGCCGACATCCGTTGACAGGCGGTGATGATGGGGTCGATATCCAGGCTGGGTTCTGTATTGAACTGAAATCGCCTGAAAAATCCAAGCCGCCGCTTTCTGCGGTAGGCGGGTGTGCCCAGCATCAGCAAAAATTTGCGTATCTCGGGCTGAAAAACGACGATGATGGCGATAACCCCAACCCCGGTGAATGCACCCAGGATCTCCCCAAGCAGGTGCATCTTGAGTGCTTTAACGAGCCTGTATAATAAGTAGATAGAAACAATTCCGACGAAGATGTTGATGGTGCTGGTTCCCTTGACCAGGCGGTACAACTGGTAGATTAGGATGATGGCAAGCACCAGGTCAATGACATCCAGCATGCGGATTTCTTCCATGTTCAATAGCTCCGGTAAGCTCATGCCTTCATTTTTTGCAAAGGTAAGAATATCGACGGCAACCAAATGTCAGGGGCCATACTTCCAGGCTTCAAAGATGAGGATAGCTTCTGCCGCCTGTCGTACATCGTGTGCCCGAAGCACGGAAGCTCCTCCGACGAGCGCTAGCATATGGGCGGCGGTTGTGGCATTCAGCGCATCCTGAGGTTGGCAGTCCAATAGCCTGTAAAGCATCGATTTGCGCGATAACCCTGCCAGAATAGGGAAGCCAAGCGCACGGAAGCTGCCCAGTTCCCTTAGCAGGGTATAGTTGTGCCCCATGGTCTTTCCAAAACCAAAGCCGGGGTCGACCAGCAGGTCCGTAGCACCGGCTTTCAGCAGTGCATCCACCTGCCTGGCAAGGTATTCCATCACTTCGGCCACTACATCCTCATAGATGGGGTCGACCTGCATGACAGCAGGCCGGTCCAGGGTGTGCATGACCACAAAGGGAACCCTTGCCTCACCAATAAATGGAATCATGCCAGGATCAAAACGGCCCCCGGAAATGTCATTGATCATCACCGCCCCTTTGGAGATGGCCATTTCAGCCACCCTGGCCCGCCATGTGTCCACCGAAAACAATACCTCCGGAAACTGAGACGTCAGTGCCTCAAGCACCGGTGCAAGTGCTTCTATCTCTGCCCTTTCGGACATATCGTGGGCTCCGGGACGGGTAGAAACAACGCCAATGTCAATAAAGGTAGCCCCTTCGGCCAGCATGCGGCCGGTGTGTGCAATCCAGTCCTCTGGTAAAAGGTGCGTCCCGCCGTCAAAGAACGAATCAGGTGTGATGTTCAGGATGCCCATGATCACAGGCCGTTCCAGCGATACCAGGCGTTCGCCGCAGCGTATGCCATGCAAACAGGAAAATAGACTATCTTTATCGCCCTTGTTTATCACGATGATTTCAGGTTTAAGTGCGAAGATACAAACGATGGAGCGTACATCATACCAATACGACCGGGTCATGGAAGCTTGCCTGGATGTTTTTACCCGAAAACTCCGCGATTATGGTCCGGCCTGGCGTGTCCTGCGCCCGGCTTCTCTGACAGATCAAATATATATAAAGGCAAACCGTATACGCAGTATCGATCGTTCAGGGATGCACAAGGTGGATGAGGGAATTTTGCCTGAGTTCACAGGGATCGTCAATTACGCTATCATCGCATTGATTCAGTTGGAATTAGGTCCGACCGAAAGCATGGACCTGAATCCCGATGAAGCCCTGGCGATGTTTGCTGTCCAACGTGATCGTGCCAAGGACCTGATGATGAATAAGAACCATGATTATGGAGAGGCGTGGCGGAATATGAGGGTAAGCTCACTGACGGATATTATCTTGATGAAATTGCTTAGAATCAAGCAAATAGAAGATAATGACGGCCAAACCCTGATCTCAGAAGGGGTGGATGCCAATTACCTGGATATCATTAATTATGCTGTATTCGCCCTCATCCTTCTTGGAGACAATGATCCGGGTAACAAGGTAAATGAAGTTGAATAATAAACGTATATAATATGAAGACATTGCGAATATTCAGCCGCATGCTTGTTGGGATCGTTTTCATGTTCTCCGGCTTTGTAAAGGCAGTCGACCCCCTTGGATCTACCTATAAGTTCCAGGATTATTTCACCGCATTCCAGATGGAATGGGCACATCCTTTTGCGCTGTATCTGGGGATATTACTGTGCGTTGCAGAATTCGTGATTGGCGTGGGCCTGCTGTTCGGAACACGGATGCGCCTGTTTGCATACGCCGTTACGATTTTCATGACGTTTTTCACCATCCTTACATTGGTACTGGCGATCTATAACCCTGTCTCCGACTGCGGATGCTTTGGCGATGCCATTAAGATGACCAACTGGCAGACTTTTTACAAGAATGTCGTGCTGATGGTATTCACACTGGTCATCTTTGCGCAGCGAAACCGCTATGGCGAGCCCTATAACCTGATGGGCCGTTCGCTGATTCTGGGCCTGGGTTCAGCCTTTATACTTGGAATCAGCATCTATTCATACCGCCATCTGCCCTTGCTCGATTTCCTACCCTGGAAAGTGGGTAATAAGATCGCCGATTTTGTATTGCCTACCCCCCAGGAGTCGGAGATATATCTGATTTACAGGAACACTGAAACAGGGGAGACCATGGAGTATACAGCGGCCAACCTGCCCTGGCAGGATACGGTCCTGATGTCCAAACTTGAATTTGTGGATCAGCGTCAGGTCATCACACAGGAGTATCAGGATGCTCCGATTCATGATTTTGAGATCTTCGATGAAGAACATAATGCCATTACAGAAGAGATCATCAATAATCCTGGATATCAGTTTCTCCTGATCGTATACGACATCAACAAAGCCAATCTGAATGCCTTCCAGCGTGTCAACAGCATCGCGGAAATGGCCGCCGCCGAAGGTATCTCCTTTATCGCCCTCACCGGCTCGATCTTCGAGGATGCTGACAATTTCCGGCATGATGTAGGAGCGCTCTATCAATGGTATACTGTTGATGAAACAGCCCTGAAGACGATCATCCGTTCCAATCCGGGACTGGTGCTGCTGCACGATGGTGTTGTGGTGGGCAAATGGGCCCACCGTAGCCTCCCTGCGCCGGATGCAATGAAAAGTGAATATCTGAAAAAGTAGTCAAAGCGCCAGTGTAATGTAAAACCTGAATACCATGCTGCACTTCCTCGCCAGACGGTTATTCTACGGTCTCCTTGTTATGGCGGGGGTGGTTACACTGGTCTTCTTCCTGTTCAACGTCCTGCCAGGTGACCCGGCCCGTATGATGATGGGACAACGGGCTGACCTGGGCTCTGTTGAGGCTGTCAGAAAGGAAATGGGGCTTGATCAACCTCTTGGAATTCAATATCTTTGCTTTCTGAATGACCTTTCTCCGTTAAGTATTCATACAGCCAGAGAGGAAAGTGCTTTCTTTCTGGATGCGGAAAAATACACCCCATATCAGGTGCTTTGGAAGACTGCTTCCGGAAAGTCCCTGGTAATTAAGGAGCCCTACCTTCGACGCTCCTATCAAAGCCGGAGAGAGGTTTCGGATATCCTTGCAGAGGCGTTCCCCATGACCCTGCTGCTGGCTGTGGCATCCATGCTGTTTGCCACCCTGCTCGGCGTTTTGATCGGCACCTTTACCGCGCTGTACCGTGATACCTGGTTCGACCGGACAACCCTGGTGGTATCGGTTCTGGGGATGTCGCTACCTTCCTTCTTCGCGGCCATCATCATGGCATGGATCTTTGCCTTCCTGTTGGCCGATATCACCGGACTTCCCATGGTCGGTAGTCTGATCATGGCCGATGATATGGGCGAAGGGGAGTATTTTGCATGGAATACCCTCATCCTGCCTGCCCTCACGCTGGGGATCCGCCCCCTTGGTGTGATCGTTGAACTGACCCGAAGCTCCCTGCTTGAGGTGATGGGCATGGACTATATCCGAACCGCTTATGCCAAAGGCCTAAGCAAAACGCGTGTCATCGTCCGGCACGCGCTCCGGAATGCCTTGAATCCCATTGTCACGGCTGTGAGCGGATGGTTCGCCTCCCTCATGGCCGGCGCTGTATTTGTGGAATATGTCTTCGACTGGAAAGGTGTAGGTGTTGTCATTGTTGACGCCCTCGACAAATATGATTTCCCTGTCGTAATGGGCGCGGTCCTGTTTATCGCGGTCATCCTGGTTTTAGTTAATATCTTTGTAGATATCATCTACGCCTTATTGGATCCCAGGGTGAGACTGAGTTAATCACTTAATAATCAATATAATGAGAAGAAGAATTGTAGCCGGCAACTGGAAGATGAACCTGAGCTTCTCCGAAGCGGATGACCTGTTGTATAAAATCGTTGAGGCCATGCCTGGCATCGATCTGCAAAATAAAGAGGTTATAGTCTGCCCTCCTTACGTCTATCTTGAAATGGCAACAGATGTATCGGCCGAAAACCCCATCAGAGTAGCAGCCCAGAATGTCAGTCAGTTTGCTTCCGGAGCATATACCGGCGAGATTTCTGCAGCCATGCTGGAAGCCATGGATGTAGACTATGTCATTATTGGTCATAGCGAAAGACGTCAGTATTTCGGGGAGACGGATGAAGTACTGGCACAGAAAGTCAAGATGGCGCTAGAACATGATATCCTGCCAATCTTCTGCTGCGGAGAGGTGCTCGCGGAACGCGAGGCTGGACAACATAAGGAAGTCGTCAGGCGCCAGCTCGAAAAAGGAGTATTCCACCTTGAAGAAGAGGATTTTTACCAGGTAATCATCGCCTATGAACCTGTATGGGCGATCGGAACAGGATTAACGGCCACCCCGGAACAGGCGCAGGAGATGCATGCCCTGATCCGTCAATGGGTTGCTGAGCGCTATGCCCCGGATCTGGCGCAGGAAATGACCATTTTGTATGGCGGGAGCTGCAATGCCAGGAATGCGGCCGAGCTCTTCGCACAGCCGGATGTGGATGGCGGCCTGATCGGCGGCGCCAGCCTCAAAGCGGATGAATTCATCCAAATCATGAAGAGCCTCTGACACGCATACCCAACACAGGAGAATGGCAGCACAGTTTTTTGAGATTCAGATCAAGGTAACTGAAAAGGATACACGCAGAGATGGCATAATTCCCCTGCTCACCTTATTGGGATGTCATGGCTTTATTGAAGAAGAGGATAGTATCCTGGCTTACCTGGCCGAGGAAGGCTCCGGCTTCAGTTCGCCGGATGGCCTGGCAGACCATATTACAGAAGTGTATTCTTTACCGGTTCGCGTCATGCGCCTGGAAGACCGCAACTGGAACGCAGAGTGGGAGCAGGGCTATGCACCTGTCCTTATTGATGATACATGCCTTATCCGTGCGCCATTCCATGATCCCGTCCCCGGTGTACAGTATGACCTGGTTATTGAACCCCGGATGTCGTTCGGTACGGCCCATCATGAGACGACCTGGCTGATGCTGAAATTTCTGCTGGGGATGGATCTCACGGGCAAACGGGTGCTGGACATGGGCAGCGGAACAGCTGTACTGGGTATCCTGGCTGCAATGCGCGGAGCGTCCGACGTCTGGGCCATCGACAACGACATCTGGGCTTATGAAAATGCGCTCGACAATATCAGGATCAATAAAGTCCCTCAGGTGAAAGCAATGCAGGGGGATGTGGGTCTGCTAAAAGGCCAGCAGTTCGACCTGATCCTGGCCAATATCAACAGAAATATCTTGTTGGAGGATATTCAGCATTACCGTCAGGCGCTCAAGCCGGACGGCCTGCTCTGGATGAGCGGATTTTACGAAGCAGACCTGGAACGAATTAAGCAGGAAGCGGGGGCAAGACATCTGGCTTATCTGCGTTATGAAGAAAGAAACAATTGGGTAGCTGCTGGATTTAAAGCAGTATAACGGCATGATGCTAAGATATTTACTTTTGTTTTTGATCGCTTCAATCCTGCTCCCGGGCAGTATGCTGAAGGCTCAGTCTACGGACCATCAACGTTTTTTGGATGACCTGAACAAGCTGGCCCTGGGCTTAAATTCGCGTGACAAGCAGAAAGAAGCTCAGACTGCGGTAGATGAATTTGCAGCCTGGTTTGACAGCGCACCTGTTTCGGATTCTGTCCAGGGGCAGATCATCAAGGTGAGCCGTGGTATGCTGGATCGCAAGATGCCTTTTGATCCGCAGGTGCTGCAGTTTCTTGCGGGTTTGGTTGCTTTCCCCTTCGGGGAGATGGATGAGACAGATCTGGGTCATTGGTTGCGTTTTCTACAGGCTACGCTCGGCTCACGTCAGGCCCGCAATGCTGCTGAATATGCAGAAGCGGGCAGGGATTTCTTTACAGGCCGCTTCCTGTATGCCAGTCGGAGCCTGAGCTGGATGGTGCGCGATGCCGCCAGTATCAGCATGGTATTCGATACCAGTATGAGGATCCTTGTGCAAAATGCCGACCTGGTTGGTATGGTCCGGGGTGACACATCTGTCATCTCTGGTACCAGTGGTTCTTATGACCCTGTCAGCAAGCAATGGAAAGGCCTGGGAGGGACCATTACCTGGGAACGGGCCGGACTGCCTGCCAGTGAAGTGTTTGCAACACTCGCTGCCTACGAAATCAGCCTGCGTTCCACTGATTACACCATGGATTCCGTCTCTTTTACGCACAAAGCTTACTTCAAACGCCCGTTGCTGGGCCAGCTCGAGGAAAAGCTGATGATGGAGATAACGCCGGAACGGGTATCCTATCCACGCTTCAGGTCATATTTTTCCGAACTGGAGATACGTGACCTCTTTAAGGGCATTGATTACTACGGGGGTGTTGCCATGGTCGGTAATCGCCTCGAAGGCAGTGGAACGCGCCAGGTTCCGGCGCTACTGGATTTCCGAAAAGACAACAAGGTCTTTCTCAGGCTGCGTTCCCCTTCCTTTGTGATCCGGCAGGAAAGGATGTCCAGCGCCAGAGCTGAGGTCTCTATTTATCATGAAGGAGATTCCATTTATCATCCCGGACTGAGCATGCGCTATTTCGATGACAGGCGCGAGCTTAGCCTGATGCGGGGCGACGATGGACTCAGTCAGAGCCCTTATATGAATACCTATCACAATATTGATATGTATTTCGAAGCCCTGTATTGGAAACTCGATGAAAGCGAGATCAACCTGCAATCCATGAAAGGGTTAAATTCTGAGGGCAGGGCCATTTTTGAATCCTCAGATTATTACAGCCTGGCGCGGTATGAGAAGCTGCAGGGGATAGACGAAGTGAACCCCCTTGATCTGATCAATTCATATTGCCGCCGTTATGGCATTCAGGAATTCTACCTCGAAGACTATGTCAGCTTTGTCCGTAAACCACCGGAACAGGTCAAAGCGGTGCTGCTTCGCCTCGCCAATGCCGGTTTTATTACTTATGATCTTGAAAGAGACAGGATCAGGGTGAAGGACCGGCTTTCGCGTTACCTCCAGGCCCGCTCCGGTAGGATGGACCATGACGTCATCACCTTCCAGTCAACCATCACCGCCCTGCCCAATGCCAGCCTCAGCCTGCTCGATTTTGACCTCAGATTGCGGGGAGTGCCTTTCGTTTACCTGAGTGATTCCCAGAATGTTGTGATTATTCCTGAGAATCAGGAAATCGTCATGAAAAAGGATAGAGACTTCCTGTTCTCAGGCGTGGTCAGGGCAGGGAACTTCCATTTTCAGACCAAGGGAAGTGCCTTCGACTATGAGACCTTCCGGATTTCTATGCCCACCATCGACTCCATGCGTTTCAGGGTGCGCAGCTTTACGCCCGATAATAATGGATTCTACACATGGATGCCTGTTCAGACAGCCTTACAGGACCTGAGCGGCGAGTTGCTCATTGATTATCCCAAAAACAAGAGCGGAAAAGATCCACATCCCGAATACCCGATCTTCAAATGCGGCACCGAAGCATTCGTCTATTATGACCAGCCTTCGATCTACGGTGGGGTGTATGAACGTGAGCGATTTTATTACCGTATAGATCCTTTTACCATTGACAGTCTGGATAACTTCAGTACCAACGCTCTATCCTTCGCCGGCTACCTGAATTCAGCAGGGATTTTCCCGGATATTCACATGCCCTTGAAGGTCCAGCCGGATTACAGCCTCGGTTTCGTGACCCAGACGCCCATCAGTGGGTACCCCATCTATGGTGGAAAGGGGAAGTATAGTAACGTTATTGATCTGAGCAATAAGGGTTTGCGTGGCAGAGGCGAGCTTCACTATCTCAATGCCACAGCACATTCACAGGAATTCCTCTTCTTTCCCGATTCATCTGAAGCCATGTTAAGTACCCTGGATATGGAATCGGTCAGTAAGGGCGTGATGTATCCCGACGTCCAGGGTGAGCAGGTGGCCATGACCTGGCTGCCCTATGAAGATCATATGATGCTGACTACAACGTCCAGGCCTATGCAGATGTATGCACGGGAGGCAAGGCTGGATGGCATGTTACGCCTCTCTCCCCTCGGACTGAACGGTAAGGGTAGTATGCAATTCGACAAGGCTGTGATGGAGTCAGACGGCTACAGCTTCATGCACAGGGAGTTCACGGCTGATACGGCGGATTTCAGGCTGAACTCGTACGACCTGAACGAGCTTGCTTTTTCCATTACCAATTATCAGGCTCATATCAACCTGGAGACACGTCAGGGGAAGTTCCTGTCCAATGGAGGCTTGGCCCAGGTGGCCTTCCCGCTCAACGACTATATCAGTTTCATGGATGAATGTACCTGGCTGATGGATAAGGACCAGATTGCGTTGCGCAATACACGCGTCAAGCGGCCGGATCTCGAGGGCCTTGATTACCCGGCTCTGGTGGATGCAGACATTACAGGATCTGAATTTGTTTCCACCCATAAGGCCCAGGATTCGCTGCGGTTCTATGCCGACAGGGGCGTCTTTGACCTGAAAGAGAATGTGATCACAGCTGAGGGTGTCTATCACATGCGGGTTGCTGATGCCGCCATTTACCCTGCAGGTCGGAAAGTAACGATATACCGGCAGGCTGAGATGGGTACACTCAGTGATGCCGTTATTCTTGCTGATGTGAATACCCGTTACCACCTGATTACACAAGCCACGGTGAATGTACATGGCCGTCAGCAATATGCCGCCAACGGAAAATACCTGTATGCTGCTGCCGGAAGCGAGGCAGAAGTGGTCCACCTTCATACCATTGGGGTGGCTGAAAGTAAAACATATGGCAAGGGTGATATTGCTGAAGCAGACAGCTTCTATCTCAACCCGGCTTTTACCTTCCAGGGCAAGGTGAACCTGGATGCACCCTCACCTCATCTCACTTTTTCAGGTGGATTCCGGATCAATCAGGACTGCGATACCATCCAGCATCCCTGGGTTAGGTTTGAATCGCCTGTCGATCCCGCTGATGTGATCTTGCCGCTGGAGGCCCAGCTTAAAGACATCAATAACAAGCCGGTCCAATTAGGGGTCTTGTATTCCAATACAGAGGCCGGGATGTATCCGGCATTCCTCAGGAACAGGCTGAACTACAGTGACGAAACGGTAATGACTGCAGGCGGAGCGATCACATACAATAAGGAGAAGCAATCCTATCAGGCCGGGCCGCTGCAGCGCCTGAAAGGGGAGGAGGAGGCAGGGAATTATGTGGAATACAACAAACGCAATTGTGTCCTGACAGGAGAAGGAGAGGTGCGTATCAATGCTGATCTTCCCCAGGTGTCCTCCTTTGGATACGGGCAGATAAAGCATTTGGTCATTCCGGATTCCACCATGGCGGAAGTGGCTTTCTTCATGGATTTCTTCTTTTCACAGGCTGCATTGCAGGAAATGGCAAGGGATCTGGAGGTAGCCAACCTTGCCGCCGGTGATCCCCAGGAGGGATGGTATCCTGGAGCGCTGCAATCCCTGCTAGGACAGGAGGAAGCAACGGATGTGCTCCGAGAACTGAGCATGTACGGTACCTTGCGAAAAACACCCCAACCCCTGCAACAGGCCGTGATACTGTCGAAGGTAGAGATGGACTGGAAAGAGGGTGAGCGCATGTGGGTGAGCCGTGGAAATATCGGATTGGCTGCTGTCGGGGGTAAGCAGCTGAACAGGGAGATTCCGGGCATGCTCGTTATTGAGCGTAAAAGGTCTGGGGACATCCTGACCTTATATCTCGAGGCAGGTCCAAAGTCATGGTATTATTTCAATTATACGCGTGGACTGATGCAGGCCATCTCATCCAATGAAGCGTTTAATACCGTTATTCGGGAGGAGAAACCCGAGAAAAGAACCATGGATACCAAGAAGGGCGAGCAAACCTTCCGCTATATCATCTCGACCGAGCGTAAGCGGAGGGATTTCGTCATCAGGTATTATCAACAGGAAGAAACAGAATAAATCAGGCATATGCAGGTTGTCTTTGCCCTCCTTACGGCGTATTTACTGGGATCCATACCTTCGGCGGTATGGCTTGGCAAGCTGCTGAAGGGTATTGATATCCGGGAACACGGCAGCGGCAATGCAGGTGCTACCAATATGATACGTGTGTTGGGAACATGGATTGGCATTGTAGTCCTTATTGTTGATATGCTCAAGGGATTCCTCGCCGTTCGGGTGGCTGCACAGTTTCCGACTGCGGCCACATTCATGGGCGATCAGGATTTTCTTATGGTGATCATGGCTATGATGGCGGTCCTGGGCCACATCTTTCCCATATTTGCTGGTTTCAAGGGAGGCAAAGGCGTGGCAACCTTTCTGGGTACCGCACTGGGTTTATTTCCACTCACCTTTGCCTGTACCATCGGTGTTTTTCTCATCATCTTCTCTCTGACACGCCTGGTATCGCTGGGAAGTATCATCAGCGGCCTGAGCATGCCTTTACTTGCGGGGCTTGTATTCAACGAAACACCAGTCATGATTGCCTATGCCATCGGCGTTGCGCTTGTAATCCCTATTACACACAGAAGAAATATCGTGCGCCTGCTGTCTGGAACAGAGAAGAAGCTGAGTCTTAAAAGGAAGAAAGTGGTGCTGGAGGATATCCAGGAACCTGGTTCTACTGATGCTCTTTCCGGAGCAGATCATTGATGGTTTTAACCGGATTGAAGGTTATAATGGGTACCTCAACAAAGAGGGTGATCCACCTGGCCATGGCACCGTTCCATAAACCTGGCAGCTCCAGGGCCTTCAGTTTCCTTCCCTGGTAGGATTTTTCAGCGATGAAGCCGGTCTCCGGGTCAACAAAATCAGGGAGGTTAAAAGCCTCATTCTTGTAATCCCTTAGGCTGCATACCAGGTCCACAGGGTTGAAGTGCGTGGCCTGCATCAGGATGCTGTTCTGGGCTTCATCCTTGCGATTCACCTGGGAGCTTTCTACGATCTGCAGGTTAACCTTACCATCTTGTTGCAACACCCAGAAAGGACCTCCACCCGGTTCCCCTTCATTGCGAACCATACCACATACACGTATCGGGCGATTGAGTGTGGCAAAGGCCAGGTCGATACGCTCTTTATCCGTGAGGAAGAGATAATCCTGTGGCAATGATATCTTTAACTCTTGCGTACAAAAGGTGTATATTTCCTGAAAAAGACTGTCGGACAGCTCGCCGTTTTCGAGCAGCATTAGCATGTCAGAGATACGGCGACGGGTCTTCAGGAGCAGTCCACCGATCACTTTCTTATACAGGTATGTCTCCTGTTTCAGGCGATCAGGTACCACGTTGTCAATGTTCTTGATGAAAACGACGTCACCATCAAGGTCCTGCAGGTTCTTGAGCAAAGCCCCATGTCCTCCCGGACGGAAAAGCAGGCGGCCATCTTCATCTCTGAACGGCTCATTTTCCAGGTCTACGGCAATGGTATCCGTCGACTCATCCTGGCGGGAGAATGTTATGTCATAACGAACCCCGTAACGCTGTTCATATTGGGGAATAAGGCGGTCCGCCAGCTCGCGGAAACCCTTTTCATGTTCAGCGGAAACAGTGAAATGGATGCGGATCAGTCCGTCGTCCCGGCGGGTGTAGAAAGCGGCTTCCACGAGGTGCTCTTCCATCGCCGTACGGGAGCTGTTTTCATAATTGTGGAACTTCAGCATGCCTTTGGGCAGGGAGGCATAGGTCAGGCCGCGCTTGTTGAGGAGGTAATCCAGTAATGTGGCATGGTCTCTTTTATTCAGCAACTGACGTATCTCTTTGCCATCAGCTTTGAGCCTGTCTTTCAGATCCTCAAAAAAAGCGAAACTGCTGAAGAAACGAAAGAACTGTTGAACAGCAGGGTATTCTTTTTCGAGTGTGTTGGTATCCATTCCAGTCTGGTCACCGAGTGCCTCCATGTATTCATGAAGGTCTTTAAACATCCGGCTGGCGGCTCCCGACGCAGGTACAAACTTCCGGATGTCATACCTGGTCCTGCTTTCGTCAAAGATACGGGCCAGGTCCTGTGCCTGTTTGGATTCCAGGGCTATGATACCATCCCCTGATGTGGCGGGCCTGTCGAGGGTTACATAAGGAATGCCCTGCCTGAATATCCGGATCTGCTCCTCAAGGGTACTGGGTTCTATCCCCTTCGCCTTAATCTGCCTGAGGTCTTCCTGGTTCAACATTTTGGATAGGATAAATGATAAGGTGCAAACGTAAAAAACACGTTCTTATTCTCTTTTATGCATGTTTCGTGTGGACTTGCCTGCTTTATGCCAACAGGAAGCTCAGGTCGCTACCGGATTCCAATTCCTGTGGCTCCTGGCCGAAGCGGAACAGCCTCAAGGGCTTATATCCCTTCAGAAGCATATGATCTCCGGTCACTTCCAGCAGGCTGGCTTCACGGAGGCCTGCGACAGCAATCGTCGGGTTAACGACGAGAAACTCTTCAATACGCTGCTGACGCGTCTCTCCACCATGTCCTTCCGGATTGGCATCCAGGTAATGCGGATTAATCTGGAAAGGTATCAGGTTCATGCAGTTGAAACTGGCAGGCTCAATAATGGGCATATCATTGGTCGTACGCAGGGTTGGACAGGCCACATTGGATCCTGCACTCCATCCCATATAGGGCATGCCTTCTTCGGCCCGGTTGCCGATGGCTTGAATTAATCCCAGCTGCTGCATCTTATGGACGAGGTACCAGGTATTACCGCCGCCAACGGCCACGCAATCAGTTTTCACAACAGCTGCCGTTGGGTTGCTTTCGTGGTGGATCGAATGGATGTTCAGCCCTAATTCCGAAAACACCGACTGCACCTTTTTCTCATACAGGTTGTAGGCTTCCATTTCATCGTGAGGATTGATACCGATCCCGGCGTATGGAATGAAGAGGATATCCTTAACCCCATGCTTAAGGGCAAATTCCTGGATAAAAGGCCTGGGCCATCCCAGGTAGGCTTCACCGGCATTGGTGGAGTTACTGATCAACAGCAGTTTCTTCATATGGTTATGTGTTTTTGACGTCCTTGACTTGCTGCAAAGATAATCAATCCCATTCAATCCCTGGCTAACCTTTACGGAACCGTTGCTGATAAGCACGGATCAGTGGGCGGTACCAGGCGTTCATAGGGACATGGCCTGCCAGTAAGGTCTTGGGGTTTCGCAGGTGCGAAGTACGGAGGTCGTGGGCAGCTAGCTTCTGTCCAAGTTCCTGCTGCACTGAGGAAGCAGTCGCTGCATCTCCATCAGCAAGTCGGTATTGTTCCAGGTAGGCCAGGGCTTCAGGGAGATGATCTGCCTGCATGGCAACACGGCTGCGGTGCAGGAGATAGGAAGGGTAGGGTAAGTGTTGGATCATCGTTCCGAAATCCACCATGGCCGGCCCCCGCTCTGGACCAATGTTTCGGTGATGTAAGTTGTTGGCAGATAGTAGGATGGAATCGCTTCGATAATAATCTCCTTCTTCGAGCGCCAGGTATGATTGGGCGATCATATCTTCATACGCTGCTGCATTGATGTAGAGGGTTGGCACCACGAGGGGTACCGGGAAGTGATTAGTGCAGGCATTATGGTCCTGGCTGGTCTGGCGGGCCTGCTGGAAGGCATCCAGCGCCTGACGCCAGTTTCCGGCTTTGGCATATTTTTCCGAGGCATAGAGCAAGGCTTCTGCTCTGCCTGCTCTCTGACGGCAGAGGTAATGCTGCCATTCCTGGCTGATCTGCTCACGGGCATCTGCGAGCTCTTCTGATCCCTGATCGTCTTCCAGACAGGCATCGATGCGGGCCAGGTACGCAGCTACAGCCATACTATCGCCCTGCCAGGCTTGCAACCTGGTTTCGGACAATGACATCAGCAGCTCGTTTTCCCTGTCCTGTTGTTTGGTAGAAGGAGGGGAAGTTAAGGTGGGTCTGCTGGTCGGTCTGGGCTCCATGGCTGTATAGGGCTGTTTGGCAATGGGAAGTGTCTGGGCGGGACGCTGGGCGAGGGCTGCAGCTTGTGTGGGAGCCTCAGGCAGCTTCAGGGACCAGGCTTCCGCCTGCACAGATGCCAGTTCGCGGTAGTGACGGGCAAGGCGGGGATTTCCTGATTTGACTGAGGTCTCAGCGACATCCAGATAGGCTTGCAGTATGGCCGTTCTCGACAAGTCCTCCAGGTCATGCAGCAGGTTTTGAGCCGCTGGCTCCCAGCGATAAACGACGAGGAGGCTATCGATATATCCCAGGGCCTGTGTATGCGCTTCCGTTAGCTGCCATGCACGCACGGCCTGCATATAGGGTGAGAGCATTGCCAGCAAAGAATCACGCGCGTTTGTCTCTTTGGTGGAGCGCGAGAACGCCAGTCCACTTTGCACGGCTGCGCCGGTTTCACGCGCGTCGAGCAGGAGACGGATCATCGCAGAGGCGGAGGGTGCGTAAGCCGGATTGGCATCCAGTGCGCGGCGCAGAGCCACCCTGGCATTGAGGCTGTCACCTGTATTGAGAAACCGCGTTGCACGCCGGTGATAGGCCTCATGTAGTGTCCAGGTACTTGATTTCTGCAGGTTATCCAGCCGCTGAAGGCTCTGTCCCAGTGATACCCAGGCATCGTACAATGCCTGCTTATCTGAAGCGGGGGGCGATGCTTGTTTAAACCGGCCGGTAAGGCGGTCGTAAACCCCGCGTCCTTGCTCTATCTCATTCAGGGTGAGCAGTCTCTCGATGGGATCATCCGGGAGGATGCGGATGGCATCCAGTCGGGCCTTCCATGTTAGCAGCGTGCTGATGCTGTCTGTCAGGCTTGTTGATGCGGATTGTGCAGGCAATTCCTGACTGGTTTGAGCGGTCAGGCGCAGCATGGCAAAGGCCATCAGCAGGATTGTCAGCAATCGGGTCATGACCGGCAAAGATAAGAGATCGCACTGAGGGCCGGAGGTTAACACATAAAAAAGGGACGCAACCAGGAGGATGCGTCCCTAACGTATTTGGTGCCCAGAACAGGAGTCGAACCTGCACTACCTTGCGGTAACTGGTCCCTGAAACCAGCGCGTCTACCAATTTCGCCATCTGGGCGGGCGATTTGAAGAACGTTTGTTGTGCCCAGGACAAGAATCGAACTTGCACTCCCTTGGGGAACATGGCCCTCAACCATGCGCGTCTACCAATTCCGCCACCTGGGCAAACGAGGCAGCAAAGATAAGAACATTTTGAACCGGGCAAGAGGGGGTGAAAATTTTTTTAGGAAGAGGGGGAGGAAGAGGGCATGTATGAAAATATGAACATGTCCCTCTATGGGTTTTCACAACCCCTGTCATCCCTTATCCCATTTTGCCGGGTTGTTGCGGATATAGGCCTGGATCTGTGCAAAAGATGCGTCGTCACGGATAATACGGTCGTGAAACCGTGTTTGCCAGGCAAAATCAAATCCCAGCCGGTGCGCATGTTTGGTCACGGCCGATTTGTACGAACCGATAATGGATGAAACGGATCGTTTACCGATATTTTGAAACCGTTTTTTTCCGATTGAACGATCCGGAAACAGGGACAGGGCATGCCCTGTCCCTGTTTCCGGGGCATGCCCTGTCCCTGTTTCCGGGGCATGCCCTGTCCCTGTTTCCGGGGCATGCCCTGTCCCTGTTTCCGGCGACGGCCCCCCACGCAAAATCAAAATACCGTGGATATGGTCCGGCATAACCACGAATGCGTCTAATCCAACGTCATTTACGTGGTTTTTGATTTCATACCACAAAATATCCGCTATGACCCCCAACGGCGACAGCTGCATATGGCCATCGATGACCCTGCCAAAATGTCTTTCCCTGTCCTTGGTGCAGATGGTAATGAAATATGCCCCATTCCAGCGGTAATCCCAGGTCTGCCGCCGTGGCGAAATTCTGTTGTGTTTTCTCTTTCTATAGACCATGCTTCCTGTTGGTTTGCTATCGACGGCAGAAGCGCCTTACGATAGCCCTTTGCCTATCATATATACGCAGAACACTGCCCCAGACGCCCCTGGAATTGCCATTTTTTTTTAACCAACGCTGTTATTTCCGAAAAAATGATGGCCAGAGCCTTGAAAGGTCCATCGGGCAAAACCGGCATTTTCTGCTATCTTTGGCAAGCCGAGATAGATTGATAGATGAATTTGACCATTGAGAACATCCTGCTGGTGGGTTCGTTGCTGCTGTTTGTCAGTATCGTCGCCGGCAAGACTTCCTATAAGTTTGGTGTACCAACGCTCCTGTTCTTCCTGGCTGTCGGCATGCTGGCTGGCTCCGAGGGCATTGCCGGCATACGCTTCGATGACCCGAGAATTGCCCAGTTTATCGGCATCATATCGCTTAACTTCATCCTCTTTTCAGGTGGTCTCGATACCGACTGGAAGACGGTTAAACCCATCCTGCGTCAGGGTATAAGCCTGTCGACAGTGGGCGTGCTGCTCACCGCCCTGTCGTTGGGTACCTTCGTCTGGCTGATCACGGATTTTACTTTTTATGAGAGTATGTTGCTGGGTTCCATCGTCTCTTCAACGGATGCCGCTGCCGTGTTTTCCATATTGCGCTCAAAAAGTCTTGCCCTGAAAGCAAATCTGCGCTCTGTCCTTGAACTCGAAAGCGGTAGCAATGACCCCATGGCCTATGTGCTGACCATCGCTTTCCTGACACTGGTCATCAACCAGGACCAAAGTCTTGCCTCCATCATCCCCCTCTTCCTGCAACAAATGGTGCTGGGGGGGCTGGCAGGATATGGTTTTGGGAGGCTTAGTAAATTTGTTATTAATCGTATACAGCTTGATTTTGAGGGACTTTATCCTGTACTCGTCATCACCCTGATGTTTATCACCTTTTCGGCAACGGATTTTATCGGAGGCAATGGCTTTCTGGCCATATATATCTGTGCTGTTTACATTGGCAATCAGGATCTGATCCACAAGAAAACCATCTTCAAGATGTACGATGGGCTGGCCTGGCTCATGCAGATCGTGCTCTTTCTGACATTGGGGTTACTGGTGTATCCCTCGGAGGTGATGCCTTATGTCGGCGTAGGATTGCTCATATCGCTCTTCCTGATTATTGTAGCCAGGCCGTTGAGTGTATTTATAAGCCTGCTTCCTTTTAAAATGCGCCAGCGCCGGCGGTGGTACATCTCATGGGTCGGATTGCGCGGGGCCGTTCCGATCGTTTTCGCCACCTATCCCTTGCTGGCAGGAATCGATAAGGCCAATGCCATCTTCAACATGGTCTTCTTCATCTCGGTCACCTCTGTTCTCATTCAGGGAACGACCCTTCCTGTCGTGGCACGCTGGCTGCATGTGGCGCTACCAGGGAAGGTAAAACCGATATCAGAAATCGAAAAACTCATCGCCGACCTGCCCAAGTCTTCGCTGCAGGAAGTGGTGATCCTGCCGGACTATTTTGCCGTTGATAAACGTATCGTGGACCTGCATTTTCCTAAGACTGCCTTTATCGTCATGATAAAAAGAGCCGGAGAGTATATCCGACCAGGTGGTTCTACTGAGATCAAAGCCCACGACATTCTCATGGTACTGACGGATACACCCGATGACTTTGCACGTGTGAGCCAATGCCTTGCCAAAGCTTATGTACCTTTGGACGCATCGCAGGCGTGAGAAGGCTCAGCAAGGCTTGCATTATTGTCCTGGATGAAAGCGATCGTATAAGCAAGTTACAATGTTTGGGTTAAGTGAAAATTATATTGTAAACATCTGCCGATGCTTTGAAAAATATCAGGGCATCAAGCGTGTGATTATCTACGGTTCAAGGGCACGAGGTGACTATAAGCGATCCTCCGATATTGATTTGGCTATTGTAGGAAGTCTCACATACAGTGAGTTGATGCACCTCGAGGGTCAATTGGATGATCTCCTGCTTCCCTATAAGATCGATATTGGTCTATTGGATGAAATCGAAAATCCCGATCTGCGAGCCCAGATTAGGCAAACAGGACAAATTTTCTACGACGCAGTCACGAATCTTATTTTGCAGGAACCATCGGCGAACAGACTGCAGCCTGATAACAGTGAACCTGAACAGGATTAGTAGTGATTTGTGAATCAGGTTTTTATTGTTTCTGATTTCGCCAAAGCGCTATTGGGCATACATACCCAATCCCAAAAATCAGGGGCTACCCCATGCGCTGAGGTAGCCCCTGATACTGTATTGATCAGATCTTTCGACCTATATAGAATACATATCCATAATAGGCCTTGTATCTGTGGTAGAGTTGTTCTTCATGACGCTCATTGGCGATCAGTGCTTCAGCGGTCTTATCTCCTGGGTACTTCTTCAGAAACAGTTCCTGTGCCGCTGCCTGAGGCTTGTAGAACCAGTCCGTCCAGCATTCTTCCGGCAGAATGAACGCGGCTACAGGCACATAGCCTGCTTCCTGCAACTGTGCAACTTTGCGCGGGATGGTGTCGATCTCAGGATAGGCCTGCATCCAGAAATCATGGATCTCGGCCGGTTGCTCGGCTGTGAACCAGGATGCTTCCGTGACGGCCACATACCCTCCTGGTTTCAGATAGGAATGCCATTCCTGCAAACCACGCTGAAACCCGATATTATAAATGGCGCCTTCTGACCATATCACATCAATGGATTCCGGCGGGTAAGGAATGTCAAACATGCTTCCGGTGATGCCTTTAACCCTCTCGCTGCACTGTTGATCGGCAGCGCGCCGGTTGTATTGTTCGATGAAGCCGGGGAACAGATCGATGCCCGTAATCTGTGCAGGGGTATGTTGCGCCAGTACCATTGACTGGCTGCCGCTTCCACAGCCAAGGTCAAGGATATGGGTGTCAGCACCCGGTTTGTCGATGAAGCTGAGGGCCTTGAGAGTGACATCGGGACTGCCAGGTCCCTGGCGTTCCACTCCGGCGTAATATTCGCAGATCAGGTTGATGTCAAAGTCATGGATAGAGGTGTTTTCGTTGCTCATGGTTGTCTTTGTTTTTAATAACTACCAGAGATCCACATAGATCCTTTGGTAATTCTGATTTTTTGTTGAAATAGAAATGCAAAACAACCGGCCTGAAATGACCGGTAACAACGATGGGATAAGCCTGGGCTTTGCACCCGGACTTATTTACCTCACCCTATCCGAAGCAGTAATTAACATCCAATGATTTTGGAGTGGCAAATATAGGGGTTTCCTTTTGAGACCGGCACATTGCCTGATAATATCTTTTTCTACTGCACCAGGAACTGAAAATGATTTTTGACAATAAGCGCAGATTTGCTTCAAATTATACAGGAAAATAATTATCTTTGACGTTAGTAATGTGAAATGATAGTATGATTCTTGGTTTTGGGACAAAGGAAACGGAGCGGAACTGGAAGGGAGAACGGGTTAAAAACCTGCCCCTGGAGGTGCAGGAAGCAGGGCGAAGGAAGCTGAGGATGATTAATAACGCCCAGAACTGGTCCGATCTGCGAATTCCACCTTCCAACAAACTGGAGAAGCTAATAGGCACAGAATTCTTCAATATCAGAATCAATGATCAATGGCGCATTATCTTTAAATGGCTAGGAAACAATGCAGATGCTGTTAAAATAACAGATTATCACTAAGCCAGAACGCAATGGACAGACTTAAAAATATTCATCCGGGAGAGGTACTCCAGCATGAGTTTTTGCTACCTCTTGGCATCACAGCATACAGGTTATCACAGGATACAGATCTACCTCAAACCAGAATATCACAGATTATCAAAGGCAGGCGAAGGATAACAGCTGATACAGCATTGAGATTGGCCTCCTATTTTGGGACAACAGCGAAGTTCTGGTTGGGCTTGCAGGATGATTATGATATTGAGGAAGAGCAGCTTAAGAAACAGCATGTTCTTTTGAGGATAAAAAAGAATGCCACACGTCTTATTGCCAGCTGATTGCTGGTTCCATTACCACTCTTGGTTCCAATGTTTGCCATCATAGACGTAGAGACAACAGGGCTGAATTTTCACCGTGAGAGCCTCACCGAGGTCGCGGTAATCCTCTTTGATGGTCAGGAAGTATGCCAGGAATATTCAAGTCTCATCCATCCCGGGCGCAGCATCCCCTATGAAATCAGCCGGCTGACAGGCATCACCAATGAGATGGTGGCAGACGCGCCGCAGTTTTTTGAGGTCGCGCGTGAGATTGTACTGATGACTGAGGGCTGCACGCTGGTGGGGCATAATGTGGGTTTTGACTACGCTTTTTTGAGAGAGGAGTTTCGTCGTCTGGGTTATGTCTATCAGCGAAAAACCCTTTGCACGGTGCGCATGAGTCGTAAGGCCTTTCCGGGCTTACGCTCCTATAGCCTTCCCAACCTCTGTGCCAGCCTGGATATTCCACGGACGATCCACCACCGTGCAGGTGAGGATGCCCGAGCCACCTTTGAGGTATTCAGCAAAGTACTAAGCGTCAGGCCGGACCTGGTCCATGGCAGCAATGCCCCCGTTGATGCGGGCTTGCGGAAGGATATCCTCGGGCGACTGCCTGAAGGTACAGGTATTTATTATCTTCATGATGAAAAAGGGGATGTGATCTATGTCGGGAAGAGCACCAACATCCGTCAGAGAGTAAGCGATCATTTCGCCAACGACAAGACCATCAAAGGGCTGAACATGCGGGAGAAGGTGAGGGATGTGGGCTTTGAAATCACCGGCAGTGAAACCCTGGCGCTGTTGCGCGAATCGGCCGAGATCAAAGCCCTGATGCCGCTATACAACCAAAAGGGCAGGCGCAAAATATTTACAACTGCATTGATAATGCAGGAAGGCAAAGATGGTTATCTCCGTCTCAGCGCAAAAAGGCTGAAGGAAGATCAGGACAATCTTGCCCTGTTTTCCTCCATGGCGGAGGCCAAAGGCCTGCTTGAAACCTTGTGTGAGCGTCACCAGCTTTGCCAAAAGCTTTGCGGTTTATACAAATCAACCTCCGCTTGTTTCCACCATGGCATCGGGCAGTGCCTGGGTGCCTGCATCGGTGCAGAAACACCTGCCTCTTATAACGAACGTGTTATGAAAGCCGTTGGTCCGTATGTTCTGGATGAACGTAGCTTCTTCATCATAGACCGTGGGAGGCACGAACAGGAGCGCAGTCTCATTCTCATCCGCCAGGGACAGTATGCAGGTTATACCCATGTTGATCAGGATATGCTGAGCTCGCCGCCCGGAGAGTTGTGTTCACTGGTCACACGCCAACCTTCCGACCGCGATACTCAGCAAATCATCACCGCCTGCCTCGGCCATCACAGGTATCTTGGACTGCTGGATTTGTAAATTTTCATACGAATAATTACGTAAGTAATTGATAAGCAGTATTATAATGATGCTGTAATGTACTTGCGATTTTATTGGTTTTTTTTGTATATTATCTCCCCATATCTGCGCCGGGATGAACTACCCGCAAACCCGGTTTTCGAACGCCGTACATTGCTTTAACACTGAGCGGACATGAAGAAACCCTTACTCTTCTTATCTTTCATGCTATGCTTAAGCCATGGCATCGGTCAGCAGGTGACCTTGGAAATCAGGGCTTTTCTGCAGGGACCCTATACAGGTATTGAATCCATGTCCACGGAATTAAATGCTGCGGGCTTGCTGCCCTTGCAGCAACCTTATCAGGGTGCCCCCTGGCATTATTCGGGAACAGAAACCCTGGCCTCCGCTCCGGCATGGATGGTCGACTGGGTGTTGATAGAACTGCGGACGCATCCCGATACTGCAGTGATGCGCAAAGCAGTCCTGCTTGGCAATGATGGCAGGGTTAGGGACCTGAACGGAAGCCTGCTGGTGAGCATGGCTGTTCCGTCCCGGCCGTATTTCGTTGTGCTGATGCACCGTAATCACCTGCCGGTGATGACAGATCAACCATTACCACTGCCATCAGCGGGGATCATCGACTTAGCCGGAGGGGGCGGGTTCGTCATGAAGTCGAATGGTGGTATCGACCTGGGCGGAGGCATCATGGGTCTGGTCGCGGGGGATGTCAGTCACGATATGAAAATCAAATACAGTGGGCAGGGTAATGACCGCAGTCTTATCCTGCAACGTATTGTGAGCGAAACCGGAAGCACAGCCATCAATGCCACCCTAAATGGTTATTACGACGAGGATGTGGATCTCAATGGGGTTGTTAAATATAGTGGCTCGGGTAACGATGCTTCCCGCATCATCCAGAACCTCGTCATGCTGACCGGAACGACGGCCATCAATTCAGTTTTTACCAGTCCTGTGCCGCCTGCGGTCCTGATAGCGCCCCCTGTTCCGGTGTTTGTGCAATGCGGCGATATGTATACAGACCCCAGAGATGGACGCGCTTACCCAACGGTTCTGATCGGCAACCAGTGCTGGATGGGACAAAACCTGAATACGGGCGTGCTCCTGACGGCAGGTCAGACGTTTTCTGATAACGATACCATTGAAAAGAGGTGTTTCAACGATGACAGCCTGCTCTGTGCGCAGTCTGGCGGATTATACCAATGGGATGAAATGATGGCCTATGCGCAGGATGAACAGTCACGGGGTATCTGCCCACCTGACTGGCGACTGCCGACCGATGCGGACTGGTATGCCCTGGAGCATTTTGTCGATCCTGTAATTGCAGATCCTCTTCTCTTTGGCTGGCGAGGGATGATCGCCGGCATGCACCTCCAGCTTCCCGGGATGTTTCATGCCATGCTGGGCGGACAGGCAGATGCGAATGGCGTCTTTGATGGGTTGATGCTGTACGGAAAGTACTGGTCCACTTCGCGCAATGCCGCTGGGAAAGCCATCATCAGGGGTTTTGATATGATGCATGACGGGGTGCTCAGGGACAGCAGCGTGCTGGATTATGCCCGCTCGGTCCGCTGTATTTACGGTGACCCGCTGCGCATCAGGCCCGGTATTGTTATCATCGATACGACACAAAGCCTATTGCTGAGTGATAGCATCATGCAGGGTCAGGGCTTGTATGTCTTTGAGCATATCGGACAGGATACCCTGGTCCTTGATACCGGCATGGTCTTTATTGGTGTTACAGGTGGAGGCTATCTGAGGAAAGTGGTGCAGGTATTACAGACATCACCTTTGCTGCAAGTCCAGACCGAACAGGCCACCCTGGAGGATGTGTTTATTGATGCGGAATTTGGAACAGATTTCTTCCTGAATAGTGCCAAGGATCCCAAACTAATATCATCGGGATTCTCCTACCTGGCGAATGGCGTGATCCCCCGCGTCGGAAAGGGTGGTCTGTCCTACGACTTCTCCAACACCATCCTTTATCAGAATGGGCCGCTGACCATCACCATTGATACCGGGTATTTTACATTTGATCCAAATTTCGTTTTCAAATTCAAATACAAGAGTGGCAGGGTGCAGCGTCTGGCCTTTTACACCGAGAATGCCTTGTTCGAACACCAGATTGACATTGGGATGTATGTAACCCAGGCATCTACGCTGATGGATTATGACCAGACCATTGCCACATACAAATGGAATATCTTCTTCATGGTAGGTTATATTCCCGTGATCATAGAAGTCAAGGCAGACCTGCATGCTGTGAGCAAAGCCTCCTTTGATGCCGCCCTGAATGCCACCTTTGGCTATAAGGACAGCAAGAATTTCTCTATTGGCGCCATTTATGAATATGAACAGTGGAAGAAAGTCTTTGATTATCAGTCCAATTTTGAAGTGCATCCATTCACCTGGGGAGGTCAGGTCCACTTCCGGCAATACGCAGCCCTTATTCCCAAAGTAAGTGTGAAGCTATATGGTGTGGCCGGTCCATATATGACGGCCACAGCCTATGATTCATTGCGGGCCAATGTGGCTTTCCCTTCATTTGACTGGGATGCAGTTCTGCAACTGGGCCTGAATGCCAGCATCGGCGCTGAAGTCACCGTATGTGGTTCGACGCTGGCGAATTACAGCCAGCAGCTTTTCGCCTATGATACCAATATCTGGGAATCACCTTACCGTATTCAGATTATATCAGGAGATGAGCAGGTGGGGGAGGCAGGTGAGATGCTGCCCGTTCCCGTGAAGGTGAAAGTCACCGACAACATCGGCCAGTGTTTCCTGCCCGTTCCGGTTCATTTCAGTGTGGCCTCGGGTGGGGGCAGCCTGGCGGATACTGTTGTCTACACTACACCCAACGGATATGCACAAACGTATTGGACCCTCGGGGATCAGCCCGGGCAGCAAGCCCTGAGTGTCCAGGTCAGGCGGGCGGACAGCACCCAGATTCAGCATTCTCCGCTAACCTTCACAGCGGTGGCCTTTGACCACGGACCCGCACTACAGCCTTGTCCTGGCCTGGATTCTGTGATATTCGACGGTCAAACATACCATACCGTGCAGATAGGAACCCAGTGCTGGATGAACCGCAACCTGGATGCAGGGGTACGCATCAATACCGGCCAGAACGCATCGGATAACGGCATATTGCAGAAATACTGCTATGCGGATGATGAGACCAATTGCCTGCTTTACGGAGGGTTATATAACTGGAGCGAGGCGATGGCTTATACGACAGCAGAAGGCAGTCAGGGTATTTGTCCGCAGGGCTGGCATATCCCCTCTGACGGAGACTGGAAACGGCTGGAAGGGTATGCCGACAGCATTTACGGCATTGGGGATGGTGTTTGGGATAGCGTGTTATACCGGGGGTATGATGCCGGTTGGAGATTGAAAGCTTCATCCGGCTGGGGCCTCAGTGGAAATGGTATTGACCATTTTGGCCTGAGGGTCTTTCCAGGAGGAAACAGGGTGGCAGGTGGACAGGCTTACCAGGGATTGGGGCAGCAGACGCTCTTCTGGACTTCCAATGAAAGTGGGTCTGCCTCATCCTGGTACAGGATGCTGGATGGCAGTCATAGCAGTATATACCGGAATACAGCGGATAAAAGCCTCGCTGCAGCCATCAGGTGTTTGCGCGATACGAGTTGTTCTCCCTTGCCTGATACTGCTTATGCCGGTCCTGATCAGCTCAACCTGGGTGGGAATGCTGCGATCATGGCTGCCAATCAACCGGTAAACGGGACAGGATACTGGAGTGTTTACAGTGGTTCAGGCGGCAGTTTTCTGAGCCATTACAGCCCCTTTACCAAATTCACCGGGCAGTATGGAAGTACATATGTGTTAATCTGGACCATATCCAATTTCTGTGGTGCCAATTCCGATACCGTGGTGATCAGTTTTGCCCCTTATGTCTATGCCTGTGGCGATACTTTTGTCGATACGCGCAACAACATGAAATACCCTACCAAACTAATAGGATCGCAGTGCTGGATGATGCGGAACCTGAATATCGGTACCATGATTTCGGGCCCGACACAGATGGCCAATAACGGCGTGATTGAAAAGTATTGCCTTGATAATCAAAGTTATCAATGCGATTATTATGGTGGCTTATATCAATGGACAGAAGCCATGCAATACAGTACAACCGCAGGGGCACAGGGTATTTGTCCATCGGGCTGGCATATTCCGACAGATGAGGAATGGAAGGCATTGGAAGGGAATGCGGATAGCTATTATGGCGTCGGTAGCACGCAGTGGGATATTTTTGGGTGGCGTGGGCTGGATGCCGGAACCCGTCTGAAGTCCAGCTATGGCTGGCTTTCCGGAGTTACGGGGACTGATGTGCTTGGCTTTAAGGTACTTCCGGTGGGTTACCGGCTTTATAACAACGGGACTTTCGCAGTTTACGGTCATGCTGCTTATTTCTGGACCTCCAATGAGGTATCCAATAATGCCTGGTACCGTCATTTACTAACAACACATCAGGATATTAAGCGTGATTATGCCTATAAGACGAATGGTTTTTCGGTTCGCTGTCTAAAGAACTGATTACGTTCTTGTTGTGTTTAGGAATTTGTAAGGCCGACCCTCTTTGATGGTGTTTGTCTTTTCGCTGCTAATACATACGAAATAAACAAGTATTAATTATATTTGATTTCATATTTCTTTAGATGCATTCTAAATTATTGAATTATAGTAAATTATTCAAGGATTAGATGGGTACTTTTTTTCATTTTTGGTATTAATTCTGCGATCCCAACCTAATAGGGGATGTACTAGTAACTGCCGGTCTCATTATTATCTAAAACGTCGTTTTGTATGAATGCTAAGCTACGTCGGGGCTTTCTGTATTTCGTGTTAGCCATTACGCTGTTCGTATCCCTCATGCCTGCTGCATCAGGTCAGTCCATTCCTTCGGATCAGGATTTGGATCCCAGGGCCAAGGCTGAAGCAATGCTGAAGCAGCGGTCCATGAATTTGGTTTTCGAAGAGAACAGGGGGCAATGGGATGCCGCAGTTCTTTACCGGGCTTCGGGAGAGAAGGGGACATTCAGTGTCCTGAGGGATGGGGTTAGTATTATGATCCTGAAACCTAATGTCGATATTAGCAAGAGCGCTTTGCCGGGACCGGATACCATGGTGGGTGAGCGCAAACCGCCTTTAAGCAGGGCTGAGGCGGCCAGGCAGAAGAACGAGGCACGCCGGCAGGATTTATCAGCTGTTTGCGATGCCGATGTGGTAAAAAGCCTGCCAGACTATGATGAAAACCTGCAGGGCTGGGTATGGAACTACAGGTTCCGTGGCATGAATCCTGAGGCCAGGGTCACCAACCGGCTGGAAGTGAAGCAGGCGGGACTTCGTCATTATATCACGGCCGAAGGCTCCATCTCCAACGTTAAATCATTCAAAGAGGTTTGGATCGAAGATATTTACCCTGGTATTGACCTTAGATTGTATGGAGACGGACAGGGTGGGCTGGAATATGATCTGATTGCTTACCCCGGGTCAAATCCCTTTGAAGTCATTGATATTGAATTTGAAGGAATAGAGGCTATCCGGAAGGATGAAAGCGGGAAGGCCTGGGTTACAACCGGAATTGGTGAAGTTGGTCTCCCTGCACCCTATAGCTACCAACATATTGATGGACAGGAGAAGGAGGTGGATGTGGTGTTCGAAATCAATGACCATGGTATCCGGTTTGCGATGTCAGCAGGCAGTGAATATGATGAAGAAGATATTCTGATTCTGGACCCGATGATCCTGGATTGGTCCATTCTTTATGGTGCCAGGATGTCGAAACTTGTTACTTTAGAAGATGGTACTTTCCTTGCAACGGGGTCCTCGCCGCTGGGGAGTGTGGTGCTGACGCCTGGCTCTTTTGGTTATGGGAGTACAGTAAGTTGGCAAGCCACATATGTTACAAAGTTTACACCAGAGGCCCAGGTTTTGTGGACAGCTATCATCCCGGGTTTTATCTCCAATCCGTATGACCTGCATATTCTGCCTGGTGGTGCCATCCTGGTCAGCTCCTATTCATGTCCCCCTCCCAATTGGCCATTGCTTCCTTTCACTTCATCCTCCATACAAACGGCGCACAACGGGAATTGTGTGCCGGCCATGCTGGCATTGAGTCCGGATGGCACTACCTCTTTATGGTGTACATTATTAGGTAATTATGGAAATGATTTTTTTATACACCTCAATCCCGACAGCACCCTGACCGTGATTCTTGTTAATTCCCGGGCTGGTTTGCCGGTAACAGCAGCAGGACGGGCGTATAGTGCCGGTAACGACTGCTACCTTGCCAAGCTACGCATAGATGGTACCCTTGTGTGGGGAACCTATTTTGGAGGCTCCGGGACTTATGACGGTGTTGAAGATTACCGCATTGCGTCCAATGGGGATATCTATCTTCGCGGGTATACTGATTCCCAGGATTTGCCTGTTACACCGGGAGCCGGTCTCACTTCACCAGGAGGCAGCTGGAGTATTTACCTTGCCGGGTTCCGGGGATCAGATGGTGGCCTTAAGTGGGCTACCTATCAGGGCGAAGGCTATAATAACTGGTTTGATGCGAAAAATACCCTTGACATATCTTCAGATGGACTTGTTTTCATCTCGGGTATCAATGTAAGAAGCTATTTCCCATTGACGGCAAATGCGCCGGATAAGGTAAATGAATGTTCGAGCAGCTATTATAATTGCTATGAGTATGGTGTCACAGCAGTAAACACTGCTGATGGGTCCTTTTATTATTCAACTTATCTGGGGGGCAACTTCTATGAGGAAATAGAATACCTCAGGGTCCTGGATGATTATTCTGCGGTGGTAGTCGGGAATACCATGTCGGCTGATTTTCCGGTTACCCTTAATGCGGCACAACCTATGTATGGGGGAGGAAGCAGTGGAGGAGGTGCCGGCGATTTTTCCATCAGCAGAATTGCCCTTGATGGCTCGCTGCTGTGGTCTACCTACTGGGGCGGCCCGGGTGAGGAATGGATCGAGTATGGCTCTGATGTTTATGGCATTGGCCATATGGATCCACACCCTTCTTTTGGGCCGGATGGACTGATGTACATTGCAGCCAGCGCATACAGAGGCAGCAGCATGGGATACTTTCCAACGACCCCGGATGCCGCTATCAGGGAGCAGGAAGATGGCGGTGTACTGTTTTCAGTTGATATTCAAACGGGCCAGATACCCATGTCAACCTATGTCCCCATTGATCCCAGTGGAAGCAATCCCGGGAATCAATATATCATTGTTTTGCCTGACACTACCATCCTGTTATATGGGCAGGGATCGACAGGTGATTACAATATTTATCCAACCGCTGACGCACCTCAGTCCATCGGCAAAGGCTCTGATGAGCTTTATCTCGGCCGGTTTGCCAGAAACGGTAGGTTGATCTTTTCTACGTTGATGGGATCTGAAGGATCTGATATGTATGGGTTTGAAGAGCATCCGCAGATGATCGTAACCGACACCATCGTATACATCTGGTCACGACTCAGGTACTACTCGAATTATCCGACAGCCGTCGGGTTCCCCTATACGGCAGAATCACCCTATCAAAACTCTGGTGGAGGCCTGAATGCCATTATGCGGTTCAGATGGAATACCTGGTATGTGCAGGATTCTCTGCTTCCCGTTTACCAGGAGGTCTGTGATATGAGCAATGACATTCAGCCATTGGCAGGAACGAGCTACTACCTGGAGTTATTCAGAGAAGGCGTGCCTTCCGGCATCACGCTAAATCCACCAGAAGTACAATGGCAGTTTAGTACAGATTCTTTGAACTGGATTGATATATCCGGCGCAATCGATTTTACCTACCAGCCACAGGCGAGCAATGTCACTACCTGGTACCGGCGACTGATCAAGGACAACGGCAAAGTGGTCATGATGAGCCGGCCAGCTAAGGTCGAGATCAGGCCATTCCTTGCCCCAATGGCTGATCCGGGAGTGAACCAATACATATGTCCGGGCGGATCGGTTGTTCTGGGCGGATCACCTACCGCAAGCGGAGGACAACCTCCTTACGCCTACACATGGGCTCCACTTTCTGGCCTAACAGATTCCACGCTATCCAATCCCACTGCCAGTCCGGTATCTGGGATAACAGGTTATACGCTTAGGGTGATCGATGCACAACAATGCAGCCAGGTGGCTCAGGTTGCCGTGGAAGTGATCAGGGCTGATGCCGGCCCGGACAGGATGATCTGTCCTGGTGAATCTGTGGTATTGACTGCGCCTGCATATCCTGGAGCAACCACTGTTAATTACACATGGTCGGCTTTGAATGGTAGCGGCATCGCAAGCATTGAGAACCCTTTTGCAGGTAGCACACGCGTAACACCTTCCCTTACCACAACCTACGCTGTATACGTGGACGATGGCGGTGTCAGCAGCGGTGTTTGTCCTTCTGATACTGTGACTGTCTCCATTGTGTCGCCGCCGGTTGCCAATGCAGGCCCGGATGTTTATCTGTGCGAGTATCAAGGGTGGGGAATGCTTGGTGGCTTCTGCGAACCGGGTCACTCTTACTATTGGTCTCCGGGAAGTAACATTAACAGTACTTCTAATTGCTATTCCTATTATGATGGTACATTTCCATACGGCTATCCCGGCTTTTTCAGGCAATATGTCCTGACAGTCATCAAGGACGATGCGGTCTGTGTTGCCGGTTATGATACGGTGAATGTGTATGTTGGCTTTGCGCATGGGGGGCCAGATGGATGTGGACCCCGATACATTGGTTCATCCGACTTTACAGGAGGGCTGGCGAAGTATCTATGGACAGTTCAATGGGGAGATACGTCCAGTCTGGCCGGGCAGGATAGTATGGCAACACCATTTGTCAATCCTAACGTGACGACTCAGTATCAACTTCAGGTGACCATTAATGGCGTGACCTGTTACGATTGGGTAACGGTGCCTCCCTGCGGTTGCCCGATCCCATATGAGGAGATCATGATTCCTATTCATTGTGATACGTATAATCAGCAACTTCCATACAAAATTGTACCTAAGAATATTGACACAGTAGATTATACCTATGAATGGACCGGAGGTGATCTTAGCCTCCTGGATAATCCTTTTACCGCAACACCCAATGTAATTGCTTTCGTCCCTTCATTGCAGGTATACCAGGTTATTGCGCGTCATAAAGTGAATCCCCTTATTACATGTATAGGAACAGTCACAGTCTCTTCTTTCTATGGCAGTCCTCCTGTGGCACTGACCGGACCCGATAAGTTTATCTGTCCGGGTGTCACTTCACCCGTGTATATAGGTGCAGCAAACATACCGGGACTTGAATATAAATGGACTCCACTTACCGGGCTGAGTGCTAATGACGTTTCAAATCCTTCAGCAAACCCACCGGTTACTACTTTGTACACCTTAATGGTCAGTGATCCGGGAACCGGTTGCCAGGATACAGGCCTGGTAGAAGTCGTGGTCCGCTCACCCATCGCTGATGCTGGGGGTGACCGCTATTTCTGCTCAGCAGGCAGCTTTGTTGTTGGGGCTCCGGAAGAAGTGGATATGGCTTATTTGTGGCAGCCTTCTCAGTTTGTTTCCGATACGACTGTCGCCCAACCTGTGGCAAACATATACTCCGATCAGATCCGGCTTTACCTGACAGTAACCGATACCATGACAGGTTGTATAGACAGGGATACGGTGCTGTTCCATCAGACAATACCGTTTGTGGCTGCAGCGGGCCCTGATATGCTGGTTTGTGAAGGTGGTAATCCGGTCAGATTAGGAACGACAGATAGCACGCAATTTGGTGCGACATACCAGTGGTTGCCCGTTGACGGTCTTGATGATCCGAACAGCCCCACGCCGCTGGCATTGCCGCTGACAACGACAACCTATAAGCTGATTGTTTCTCCGAGCTCCTCGCAAGGTTGTGATGCCACGGATGAAGTGACGGTTACCGTCATACCTCCCGGTCCATTGGCTGTTGATGCCGGACCAGACCACGCAACCTGTGGTTCAGCTCCGGTCCAGATTGGCCCGGCCCCGCAGTCCGGATTGGTGTATTCCTGGACACCTCATACAGGCCTTAGTGATCCGGGTATTGCTCAACCGATGGCGGATCCCATTGAGAATACCGTCTACGTGCTGACAGTCAGAGATACCTTGAACTGTTTGTTGGGTCAGGATGAGGTACAGATAAATAAGATCATCTTGCCAACAAATCCGGGTGGGCAAAATATCTGGGGTTGCCAGGGGGATACCATCGTTTTGGGTCAACCCGCAATCCCAGGGGCAACTTATCAATGGTCGACGCCTGGCGGTTTCTATATGGACGACCCGACAGCTGCCATGCCCAGGGTGGTTCCTTTATACGGCATTACCTATTATGTCACGGTGACGCTCAATGGTTGTGTGGCATACGGAAATCAAACCGTTACGATGAATTACACACCTCCGGTCACAATTACACCTGATACAGTTGATATATGTAACGGGCCGGTTCAGCTCAATGCCTCATATAACAACAGGTTTGCGTATTACTGGACACCAACAACCGGCCTGAGTGACCCTCGCAGCCGGACACCCTGGGCCAATCCCTCAGATACAACACTGTATGTGGTAGCTGTAATGTCCTGGTCCAATGGTTGTTATCAGTATGATTCCGTTCTGGTCAGGCCTGCTTTTCCCATCAATGCAGGAAATGACGCTACTATTTGCCAGGGCGAATCAGTTCCGATCGGTTATCAGGGGAAACAAGGCCTAACCTATGCCTGGTCGCCAGCCACAGGACTGAGTGACCCCAGTGCTTCTAACCCTGTTGCTACGCCAACACAGACAACGGTCTATACGCTCACCGTTTCAAATGGTGTATGCACAAGGACAGATCAGGTGACCGTCACTGTTAAAGTTCCTGGAACCCTTGCGATTAACAGTCCCGGAATATTATGTGACAGCACCTGTCTGCGTCTCTCATTATCCGAGCAGAACGGGCCTTTCTCAAATATCCAATGGAGCCCGCCTGCGTTGTTCGATGATCCAGCCAGTCTGACACCTTATCTGTGTGTGGATAATCCTGTTACAGTGAGTGTGTCAGCCTATCACAATCAGACCGGTTGTCCGGTTTCGGCTGATCTTACCATTTTTCTGAATCCGGCTGCTGCCCCGACAGCGGATGCCGGCAGGGATACAGTGATCTGCTATGGTGACTATGTCACGATTGGCACAGATGGACCGGATAGTCTGATTTACGAATGGAGCCCTCAGGGATTGTATGTGCCCAATGCGGGCGCTGAGCAACCGCTCGTATCTCCTTACGAAACAACTATATATACGCTGAAAGTGACGGATCCCCTTAGCCAGTGCTATTCCCTGGACGAAGTCGTTGTGGAGGTCAGAAATGTACAGTTGGATGTCTGGTTCTGGGAAGAAATCTGCCGGGGACAAAGCATTGCAATTACATATCTGAATGAATGGGAAGCATATGGGACCAACAATTTTACCGCTCAATGGTCACCTTCGGGCAGTCTAAGTGATCCCAGCAGTTTCAGCCCTATTGCATCACCAGATACAACTACCTTGTATAAACTCGTCATCACAGATATCCCAACAGGTTGCCAGGCTACAGGTTATGGACTATTAGAGGTCAACAATGGCGTATTGCCCAGTGCTGACCCCGGAAGGGGCCTTACTGTCTGTGTTGGCTCCCTGCCAGGCGACAGTGTACAGATCGGGATACCCCCGCAACCTGGTTTGAGGTATTCCTGGTATCCATGGTGGAATATGTCGGATCCTTATACATCTAATCCCTGGGTTTACGGAATTACTTCTACCTCTTCCTCCAATACCTACTATCTGTATGTAGAAGACACTACCAATCAGAATTATTCCTGTAACTGGATTGAATATGAGTTTGAGCTGGAGGTAGTGGATACATCTTTCCAGGTGAGCCTTTCTGATGTGGTTGTCTGTCAGGGTGATTCTGTGATGCTCTCTCCAGTGGTCGATAATCCGGATGGATATGCGCTTGTCTATCAGTGGACCCCTTCTATTGGCATGTCAGTCGGGAATATTCCTAATCCCATGGTTTCGCCCACAACCACGACCAACTATCTGCTGAATGTCAACATTGCACCTCTCGTTGGAGGAATGAATGTGAAAGGGTGTTCACAATTGCACAGCGTGAAGGTGATCGTGGAACCCAAGCCGGTGGTGAATGTGCCGGATCTGAATATCGCCTGTGGGGTGCCCGAAGAGCGCTGGTTCAAACTCACCCCTAATCCTGCGTATAAATATAGATGGTCGCCTATATCATTGGTCACTAATCCAGTACAGGCCAATCCATTCTTCATTGGATGGGCTGATACATCTCTGATTCTGGAGGTGACCAGTAAAAAGGGTTGCCAGTTCTATGATACCGTAGGCGTGCTGTTCGGTGATACCACTCCACCATATCTGAGCTGCCCTGCGGATGCCTGGATCGACTGTAACGCAGATACGAGTATCAGTGCATTGGGGATGGCAACAGCCATTGATAATTGCGACCCTGCACCCGTGATCTGGTATCAGGATGAGATCGTTCAGGGTACATGCGGCGTGGAACGTGACCTTATCAGAACCTGGTATGCACAGGATACTACTGGTAATATAAGATCATGCGCCCAGACCATCCTGATCAGGGATACTATTCGTCCTGTGATAACCTGTCCTGCCGATATTATCCTCAACTGTCCGGCTGACACGACTACCCTCAACACTGGCGTTGCAACAGCGACGGATGTTTGTGGTCCCGGTGCAATTGTGACGTATCTCGACCAGGTTGTCCATGGCTGCGGAAACAGCTTCACGGTGTACCGTACCTGGCGAGCTATGGATGATTGCGGCAATGTGAGTGAGTGTTTGCAAACGATTATTGTACAGGATACAACACCACCAGTTATCACTTGTCCACCCGATGCCGTGCTGGATTGCCCGGCCGATACGTCTGTTCAAGCCAACGGACAAGCAACAGCCACGGATGAATGTTCCGGCCTGATGATCACACATAGTGACCAGCTTATTCCCATATGCGGCCATAGCTGGACCATCCATCGCATATGGCGCGCCACGGACGACTGTGGAAACTTCAGCGAATGTGTGCAAACGATTGTCGTTCAGGATACCACACCACCCCAGATCACCTGCCCGCCGGATACGACGGTGACGGCAGCCTATGGTGTCTGTGAAGCTTATATCTCACTGGGTGAGCCTGTTGTGACAGATGAATGTACATTATTCGATTACGTTAATACCTATACCCAGACCAGCAATGCTTCCGGAATCTACCCGGCCGGCACGACCCATGTCTGGTGGGCCGCCTCTGATTACTGTGGTAACCCATCCGCTTGCCTGCAGACGGTGACGGTACGCAATTATCCCATTGCGCATAACGACGACACGATCGTTGCCACGGGCAGCACGGTGCTGATCCCGGTTCTGAACAATGACTTTGACTGCCAGGATCTATTGGTGGAAAGCTGCGTGGCAGTGGTTACACCACCCTCCCAGGGCACGGCGACGGTGAACCTGCAAACGGGTGTGATCACCTACGTTCCCAACGTAACGAGCCTGAACGTGAATGATACGTTCTATTATAGCGTATGCAACGAATATGGACTCAGGGATACGGCGCGGGTGACGGTGACCTACCGCACACCTCCGTCAGGACAATTGGTGGGCAGCGATATCATCTGTGTGGGGACCTCGGCGATGCTGGCGGTCTACCTCACGGGCGAGGCCCCGTTTACGATCTGGGTGAGCAACGGGATCACCACGACGATGTACAGCGGCATCACGGGCAACCTGTGGACGCGCTGGGTGAGCCCGCTGCACACCACGACCTACAGCCTGGTCTGGGTACAGGATGCCACGACCTTGAAGGTGGCGGGCACAGGCACAGCCCTGATCCAGGTGCTGGCACCCCAGTCGTTTGTGGTGACCGGAGGCGGCATCTACAACCAGGGTGGACCAGGCGTAGTGGTGGGGTTGAGCGGCTCCCAGATGGGCGTGAGCTACCAGTTGTATCACAACGGTAACCCGACTGGGATGCCGGTTGTGGGCACTGGTCAGCCCATCTCGTTCGGATATCAGCAGCTGGAAGGCTACTATACGGTGGTGGGCACCGATCTGGTGGAAGGCTGCACCGCGCCGATGACAGCGAGTGTACAGGTACAGATGAACCCGGCCCCTGCTATTTGCACGGTCTCGGGAGGCGGCATCTGCTGCCTGGGTTGCTATGATCTGGAGATAGAACTGAGCTGCTCGGAAGTGGGCATTGTGTATGAGTTGCTGCGCAACGGCAACCCCACGGGCCGCATCCTGCAGGGCACAGGAGGCATCCTGGTGTGGGACAAGCTGGTTTACACAGGTACCTACACAGTTCGTGCGACCAATCCCATCACGGGAGCCACGCAGCTGATGAGCGGCACGGCGACGGTGCAGTTCTACCCCCTGCCTTCGGCGGTGGTGAGTGGCAGCACGACGATCATCCAGGGGCAGTCGACGGTGGTGAGCGTGGCCTTCACGGGCACACCGCCTTACCGTATCCGGTTTACCGACGGGACGCACTATACGATGCGCGAGGGCATCATGACCAATACCTGGGATACGCTGGTGAGTCCGCAGCAGACAACGAGTTACATGGTTGAGCATGTGTTTGACGGTAACGGCTGCGGGGACCTGGGGACGAACGGGGCCACGATCGTGGTGGAGCCGCCCAAGACCGGGAGTGTGAGCGGGTTGGTACAGTATGCCAGTAGCGCAAAACCGGCGATGGGCCTGAGTGGGGTGAAGGTCATGCTGGTAGATGCATCCATGCAGAAGATAGACAGCACCCTGAGTGATCAGACAGGGCAATATAGCATTACCGATATACCGGCAGGCCAGTATTACCTGTTGTTACATCATGGCGACATCTCCGGGGGCTACAATGCCACGGATGCGATGCTGGTGATGCAGCACTTCACGCAGCAGAGTATCTTAATGCCGATTTCGGCAGAGGCGGGTGATGTGAACCAGAGTGGTTTCCTGAACGCCTCGGATGCCTTGCTGATCGCGCAGCGCTTTGTGGGGATGCAGTCCACGTTCCCGGCCGGGGAGTGGGTGTTTGAGGTTCATTCGCTGACGATTACGGTGAATGGTGAGGCCCTGCTGCAGGATTTGCTGGGCTTATGCTACGGAGACGTGAACGGGAGCTATGCCCCCGTTCCGAAACATCAGTCGCATGCAGGCATCCGCGTACTGGGCAGCATGGACCGCCGGCGACTGGAGCAGGAGGGCTTGCCGCTGTATGTCGAAGAGCGGGTTGAACTTGGAGCTGTGTCGCTGGTACTGCGGGGAACGATGGTGAAGGAAGTGGAAGAGGTTCTTCCGGGAGGTGCCCTGGGCGGAGAGGTGGTATGGACAAAATCGGGCGATGAGCTGCGCCTGGCGTGGTATAATGCCACGGGGCAGCCGTTGCCGGCTGGGGAAGAAGCCTTCAGGTTGAAGTTGAAACCGGGCGCCTGGGACAATGCAGGTTCAATGACTTTAGAAGCCGGTCCTGGCAGCGAGCTGGCCAATGGGAGCGGGCTGCGATACGGGATGGTGAAGATGTACCATCCGGAGGCAGTCACTGCCACAGGTGCTGCTGAGCTGGAGGTATGGCCCAATCCGGTGGAGGATGTGCTGAAACTGAGGTATTACCAGCCGCAGGGTGGTCAGGTAAAGATCACACTGCGGGACATCACCCAACGAGAGCTGGAGGTTATCAGCGAGGGCATGCGCCCGGCCGGAGAACATACCTGGGAGGTGGATTTCAGCCGCTTGCCGGCTGGAACGTATTATGTGCAGTTGCAGCACGATAGCGGAGCCGACCTGATCAGAAAGGTTGTGCATATTGAGTAGAAAAACATCATAAGGGTGAGCTGCTGCTCACCCTTATCCTTGTCGAATTTCGATGGTATACTGATATTGCTGGAAGAATATTTAATATTCCGTAAGTAAAAAATATCCGATAAAAATTACCTGACGAGTAAGTAATATCTTGCTTATGGAGAATGGTATATGGTTTTCAAGACTATGCTGGCTCGCAAGATAAGCCAACATACCGGGCATTCTCTACATATAAATCCGACTATGGTCAAGTAATATCTCCTTGACGTAATTCTCGTATGTATGCTTTCGATATATCAATGCGTATCTATTTTCTAACTTCCCAGAAAATATTATTAAAGTACTAGGTTACTTACATGGATATTGCTAAATTAACCGACGGATCTTCTCCCTAAATCTGCCACATATGAAGCGAAATAGATTGGTTACATTCAGCAAGGTTCTGCTCAGTCTGGGAATGCTGATAACGGCACAGGGTCTTCAGGGCCAGTACAATATAAGTTATCCTTCCGCTGCCGGGGGAATGGCGATATGCCGGGACACAGCCCTGCTGCATGTCTGGATTGAGGTGACGCAGAATACTACTTTTGATACCGTGACGATAACCTTACCACCGGGTATATCCTATGTTTCTGGGTCTATTGTGACACTTGACAGCTACAGAACCGGGCTGAGCATGAAGGAAGCTGGCGGTACACCGGGTGTTCCACGTTTTGCATTCAATACCACTAATCTGCAGGCCAATGATTTTGTAGAATTCACCATTGAAAGACAGGCAGACTGCGATGCCTATGTTCATGCGAACACAGGAGGCGTGTTCAAAGATATTGTTCGGGTCAGTGGTTCGTCTGGCTCAGTTGTGGATAGCAATGTGACGGTGAATGCATACAACGTCGGGTATCCCATCATTTCTTTCATTCAGCCATTGGCCTTGAATGATGTGGTCATTGGTGGTAGTTATCAACGTAGTTTTTCCGTCACCAACGGGGCCCAGGGTTGTGCCGATAAGCTTGGTCTTTACATCGTATATCCGGGTGGAGGCATCGAGCTTGATTCCCTCAGACTGAACGGTAAAAGGTTGTACGCTTATGATGTTATAGACGACACTTTGTTCTTCCGCATTGCCGGAGCAGATACACTGACGTCGGATGGTGTTTTATGCAATGGCGAGAGTATTATACTGACTGAGTACATAACCATCAGGGCGTGCAATACCGTCACGACATACAGGGCAGGGTGGGGGTGCAGCGCATCACCCTCCGGCTGGTGTAGTACCGTTGGCGGGACCGGAAGTATATCCATGGCCGTCGGGACACCTGCATTGACGGCATTGACACAAACCACATTGAATTTTGTTGATGCCTGCACGCCATGGTCATTTGTTATTACTGCACACAATGGCGGCACGGGAGGCCCAGTCGCCGCTGCCATGTTCAATGCGGTCATCCAGTTTGCTTTTGGCGATTTGCCATCATCAGTAGGGCACATTGACACATCCCGCATCACCATTGATAGTATTTTGATAGGTAGTCAAAAGGTAGCCTGGTCACTGGTCACCAATCCTATCGTAACTAATTGGAAAATCGTCAATATTGATCTGAATCAGATTACGGCTGATCCTGATGGACCTGGCGGATTGGATGACCTGGATATGGATGGACGTTATGATGACCTTCGCGGTACTGATAGTGTCAAATTTAGAATATTTGTCCGTTGGAAATGCGGACTATACTGTACCGGGAATTTCATACGCAATTTTAATACAAGGATTCTCTGTAATTCAATGTGCGGCAGCCCGCTGACGATGGCTGCACTGCGTGTATCTCCTGCGATTGAGATGGGGATGACTGTCGATGCCATTACCGTCTATCCTCCTGTAAATGTAATTGATAGTGAGCCATTTGAAATAAGAATCCAAAACTCTTCAGTTTATAGTACCACCTCCTTGTTCCATAATTCAGCGCAGAGATTTCGATACCGGGTTGTGATCCCTGCTGATATGGTGGTAGACAGTGTGTTTTTCGGTGCAACCGGAATGGTGCCTGTTGTCATCAATGATACCCTGTTTGTAACTTCTAATGATGCGACACTTTATCCATTGCGCATTTTTACCCACTATGTCTGTCCGCCAGGTTCGTCAGGCTATCGTGAAGAGTTGCCGGTATTTCTGGACT
>Ga0208462_1000401_pt1 | contig 46822 bp, 44 predicted proteins | sample AD_SCU001_MetaG_FD_184452 | JGI IMG/M metagenome (GOLD analysis project Ga0208462, IMG submission 184452) | Active sludge microbial communities of municipal wastewater-treating anaerobic digesters from China - AD_SCU001_MetaG (SPAdes) (version 2) | ecosystem: Engineered > Bioreactor > Anaerobic...
CCCCTCACAAATGTCAACGCGGATTATTTACCGCTCGTTTTTAACAAAATGAGTCAAATTGCACTATTTACCTCGGTCATGTAATTGATTATCTTTTGTAATGCAAGAAAAATGTACTGATTAATCCTTGGATACGGGTAATTGCATCGATTTATTGCAGCATGTTCTCCCGCTGCAGTCAATTTCGAAAATTAAATCAACAAAAAACAGGTTTCCCATTTTCCTGAAAAAAGGGAAATTACTTCCGCTGATGAATACCGCTAATTGTAACAACGGCAGGAACTTTAACTATACGATCGCATCCTTGCCTGCTAAAGAAAATCCAGTAAATTCCGACATGATGATCATATTTTTTTGGACAAATCCCGTTAAAGATAGTAAGGATTGAAGATTATCTACGTGTGGAGTTCCTTAAATGCTGATGAACAAAAAAGTCGCCGTTGTCGTTCCCGCTTACAATGAAGAAAAACAAATACGGCGGGTTATCGAAACAATGCCCGATTTTGTCGACCGGATAATCGTCGTCAATGATTGCTCCAGCGACAAGACGGCGGATGTCGTAGCTCAATTTATAAACATAAACAATCTCCTTCCTCTTTCCGGCACTGAAACCGGTAATGCCGTAGATTCCGATAACCAATACAACCGTGCGGATATATTACTAAAAGAACAACAGCAGGCGGATATTAATTTTTTTGTTGCATCGCAAATAGTCAACGACAATCCGTCCACCGACCGTGTTATTTTAATTAATCATCTAAAAAATGGCGGCGTCGGCGCTGCTATCGCCCGCGGCTACAAATGGTGCCGCGACAATAACATCGACTGCACGGCGGTAATGGCGGGGGACGGTCAGATGGACCCGGCCGAGCTCGAATCCATCTGTCTGCCGGTTATAAATGAAAACATAGATTATGTTAAGGGCAACCGCCTGATTCACGGCAGCGCCCGCCTGGTCATTCCCAAAACACGTTTTTTCGGCAATTCCATTTTATCAATATTAACAAAAATATCATCCGGTTACTGGCATGTATCGGACACTCAAACCGGTTTCACCGCCATTTCTCTCAACGCCCTGAACGCCATTACCCTGCATGATATTTATAAAACTTACGGCATGCCCAACGATATGCTGGTCAAACTCAATATCGCCTTCTGCACATTGAAGGAAGTAAAAATCAAGCCCGTTTACAACATCGGGGAAATGTCTAAAATGAAAATAACCCGGGTCATCCCGAAAATATCGTCCCTGCTGTTTAAGTCATTTTTTAAGAGATTGTGGATTAAGTACCTGTTTCGCGATTTTCATCCTTTGTTTTTACTGTACCACTTTTCATTCGTACTCGGTTTTTTTTCCATCCCCTATTTTATAAAAATCATTTCCCTCGTTCTTACGGGCGAAGCGGTTTCTCCGGTAACAATGCTTGCTTTCTTTTTCCTCTTCAGCGGCAGTTTCCAATCGCTTTTATTCGCTATGTGGATGGATATTCAGGACAACGAAAGGCTCTACAAGTCCTAAAAATGAAAATACTGTTAATTACAAGCAGCTTTCCCTACAAAGACAGTATAGCCGGTATGTTCATTCCTGATACTATCCGGGCGCTCAACGGCCGGGGGGTCCAGGTTCATGTTCTCACCCAGAATTGCGATACCCCCCGCACAATTCACGCTTCGCTGTGGCCGGGTTGCGATGTAACCTGGTTTGGCTGGCACGGCGGGAATACTCCGCTGGTGGAGTTGATCCACAGGCGAATCATTGGTGTTTTTCTGGTCGGACAATATTTATTCAACGGCTTTTCCGCCGGCCGGCAAATTTGCCGCACCTGGCAGCCTGATATAATCTTTGCCGAGTGGCTGATACCCGCCGGATTTATCGCCCGGATTCTCTCCATATTTTCCGGTATTCCCTATGCGTGCCGGGCTCTGGGCTCGGATGTTTATATTGCCGGCTCCAATGCTCTGATCCGCCCTTGTATCAAGCAGGTCGCCGAAAAGAGCGCCCTGCTTTTCGCAGACGGTTTTGATCTCTGTAAAAGAACGTCGGCTCTCGCCTCCGGCAAGGAATGTTTTTTCGCCGCAACAGCACGAACACCGGAAAATAAAAATGGCGGCGGTTTCCGGCAGAAGAATGACGCCGACCGTTTTACCTTTTGCTGCGTCGGCAGATTGCATCCTGTTAAGGGCCAGGATGTTCTGATCAAAGCCTGCGCGGTTCTCCGCGCCCGGGGGACAGCATTTCGTTGTTATCTGGTCGGGGCGGGTGAAGAAAGAAAAAATCTGGAAGAACTTATTGCCGGTTTATCTCTGGAAGAAAACGTGATAATGACCGGCAGACTGGAAGACGCCGACGTTACAAAGCTGATCGGCAATGTTCATTGCCTGGTTATCCCTTCCCGCAGTGAAAGTATTCCCCTGGTCCTGTCGGAAGGAATTTCCGCCCAAAAACCGTTCATCGTCAGCAATGTCGGTGATATGGGGTATCTTGCCGAAAAATATAATTTAGGATATGTTTTTTCGTCCGGGGACCATGACGAACTTGCCCGCGCTTTGACAAAGATGAGCGACACTGAATTGCGTACTTCCTTTTATAATAAAGAGAACTATGAAGAGCTGGCCTCAATCCTGTCGGTGGAAGCGGGAGCTAAGACAATTTACGATAAAATAAACGGTTTGATTAACTAATATCTATATAACACAGGTATAAAAACCATGCAGGCAATAATACTCGCCGGGGGCAAAGGCACCCGCTTAAAACCATATACAACGGTTTTACCCAAGCCGCTGATGCCCGTCGGAGATTGTCCCATTTTAGAAATTGTTGTTAAGCAACTCAAAAACAACGGTTTTAAAAAGTTGACCCTGGCCATAGGCCATCAGAAAGATCTTTTTATGGCCTTCTTTGGCGATGGCGAAAAATGGGGAATTTCCATCGACTATTATATTGAAAAAGAACCGCTGGGAACCGCAGCTCCCATCCGCCATATTGCCGATCTCGATGATACATTCTTAATGATGAACGGCGACATTCTGACGGACATCAATTACCGGAAACTTTTTTCTCTGCACAGGGCAAACAGCGCCGATTTAACTATTGCCACCCACAAGCGCCGGCAAGACGTAAATTACGGCACGCTGGAATTCGATGAAAACCGGCTTTTAACAAAATTTTCGGAAAAACCGTCCTACGAATTTCACGTCAGCATGGGAATTTATATTTTATCCCGGCAAATGGTATCTTATATTCCTGAAGAGGGGTGCTTTGATTTTCCTGATCTCGTGCACAGAGTTTTGGCGGCAGGAAAGAAAATATACTGCCATCCCTATGATGGATACTGGATGGACATCGGCAGACCCGACGATTACGAGCAGGCAATAGAAGACTACGATAAAATCAAGGACTTTTTATGAAAGATTCCCGTCAGGTAATTCCTCTTTTCGATCTTAATTACGGTCAGGAGGAAGAAGAAGCCGTTTTACGTGTTTTACGCCGGAAATGGTTGACAATGGGAGAAGAAATCGATGCTTTGGAACGTGAATTTGCGTCTTTCTGCGGCGTCAGGCATGCCCTGGCTGTGAGCAGTTGCACGGCCGCGCTGCATCTGGCCAATATTGCGTCGGGTGTGCAGCCGGGTTTTGAAGTTATCTGTCCTTCGCTCACGTTTGCCGCCACTGTCAACGCCGTGATCTATGCCGGCGGGCTTCCGGTATTTGCCGATATTACATCAGGGGATGACTGGACGATCTCACCGGATGCTATCCTTAAAAATATAACTCCGCGGACAAAAGCCATTGTGGTTATGCATTATGGAGGTTTCGCCTGCCGGATGGAAGAAATTTTAAACATAGCCCGCGCGCATAAAATTGCCGTAATTGAAGATGCCGCCCATTCTCCCGGTTCCACTTACCGGGGCAGCAGACTGGGTGCAATCGGAGATATTTCCTGCTTTTCCTTTTTCTCCAACAAGAATGTTTCTACCGGCGAAGGAGGTATGATTTGCACAGACAATGACGAATACGCACGACAGATAAAAAGCGTTCGCTCCCACGGGATGACCAGCGGCACGGTCGACCGCCATCGCGGCCATGCTTTCAGCTACGACGTCACCGCTCTCGGTTATAATTATCGTCTGGATGAAATTCATGCCGCCCTGGGCAGAGTTCAGTTAAAAAAACTGGAGGAAGGCAACAAACTTCGCCGGCAGGCCGCCCGGCGTTATAAAAACGGATTGCAGCAGATAAAAGAGATAAAAATACCCTTTGCCGACCGTCGGGACGAAGAAGCTAATTATCACATATTTCCCGTTCTGCTTGCCGATTCCGTGGACCGTCTTCATTTGATGTCGCATCTTCGCGAAAAGGGTATTCAAACCAGCATTCATTATCCCCCTGTGCACAGCTTCAGTTTTCACCGGCGGCATTTTAAAGCTCCGGACATGCCGCTGACGGAATATGTGGCCGCGCATGAACTGACCCTGCCTATGTTTGTCGGCATTACTTATGAACAAATAGATTTTATTATCAATACTTTAATTAAATACTTCCGCATTTAAACTATCCGGAGAGATGATCCGTGCCTGCAAAGAACAGCAAGGAAAGAAATAATTACCGGGTTGCGGGCGATTCCTGCGTCTGGGAAAAAAGAAGCCTCGATTACGGCGCAACACTTAAGAGCGTTCTCTTTCAGGGCATGCCGGACGCGGCTAATTCACATTTTCATAACACTCATCTGAACTTTATTTTAGAGTGCCTGAAAGATCATAAAGCTACGATGCGGATTCTTGATATCGGCTGCGGCTACGGCCGATTATCCCTGCCGCTGGGAAAAAAGTTTCCCCGGGCGCAGATCAGCGGCATGGACATCAGTCCCAATTACGTTAAATTATACCGCGATATTACTCATAGAGACGCTTTCATCGGAACTGTTGACGCCATTCCGCCGGAAACAGGAACATTCGATTTTATTCTTGTTGTCACGGTGCTGATGTATCTGCCGGAAAATAAATTAATAAATACACTTTCCGGTTTGTTTGCCCATTTAAAACCCGGTGGGAAAATAATCCTGATCGAACCGGATGAATCCGGGATCATTTTTCAGACAGGTTGCGGGCTGACGCAACTCTTAAGAACAAACAGCAGGATTAATACCGGTGGAAAATGTTTCAGCGCCGGAAAGATTAAAGCTGTCGTTGATCAGGCCGGCGGCGTCGTTCTCCGGGAAGAACGTATTCCGGCGACAACATTTTTCTTTCTCCTGATTTATCTGGTATCTAAAATACTGCCGCGGAACTGGACAAATGGTTTTTTTCGTGGATTAACTCTTCTCGACAACTTATTGAAAAATAAAAAATTACCCACTCTGTGGTCTTTTCACTTAATTGCAAAAAAATAACACTGCGGTAAAGCGTAAATCAGGTAAACAGAGAAAGCAACTATGGCCAATGAAACTCCTCGCAATTCTTCCTCCGGCAAGCGCTGGTACAGCCGGATACTCTTTATTGTTGTTCTATCAGGCGTCGCCTTTTATATTTATACTGCCCTCAACGATCTGGCCGGGTTCAACTATCAGCTCGACTGGGCGTATCTTTTTTTGAGTTTTTCTTTCACCGTCATAGCCTATTTAATTCATTTGATTATCTGGATTTATTTAGCCCGTTCCTTCGGCATAAAATTCTCCTTTCTTTCCGCCGCCAATGCCTGGAGCCTTTCGCAGCTGGGCAAATATGTGCCCGGTAAAATCGGACTGCTGCTGATTCGCATGGACATCCACTCGGAAGTTTCCAAAAGTAAAATTGCCGTGGCAACCGGCGTCGAATTCATAACCACTATGACGGCTTCCTGTCTGCTGGTTTTGTTATCGGTTGCCTTTATTCCGGAACTGGTATCATATCCCCTTCGCCTGGCGGCCCTGGGTTTGGCCTTGATTTTTCTGTTGATTCTATATCCACCGGTCCTGCAAATATTTTCCGGCCTGGCCTTCCGGTTGATAAAACGCAAGCCCTTGGATGAATTGCCTTCCTATGGTTTCCTGCTTAAACTTGTGGGCGCCAACATGCTGGTCGGTTTACCCTACGGCCTCGGGCTTTTTTTTGCTTTCAATTGTTTTTATTCCATCGGCTGGAATTACTTTTTGATAATAACCAGTGTTTATTATATAGCATCGCTTATCGGGGTTGCGGCAATCTTCGCTCCGGCCGGAATCGGTGTTCGTGAAGGCATTGTTTTTCTGATTCTACCCGCATTAATCTCCAAGCCGGTAGTAATTTTTGCAACAATTCTTACCCGTGTTATTGTTACGGTTACCGAAATATTTCTTGCTTCCTTTTTTTTCCTTTTGGATCGTTATACGGCCAAAAAGCAATCTCTGTCATCGTAGCGAAGCAACAAAAATCATAAATATTTGAAAGCGGCGGAATAGAAGAAGAATGATCTCGAGGGAAAACGGGTTTAGATTACCCTTAAAATGGAAATTTCCGGATATCGGCAAATATGCTTTTACGTTTGTTTCGCTGCTGGTTATTTTGTTTGCCGTTTATTCGAACAGTTTTTACGGCGACTGGCATTTTGATGACTTTGCCAACATTTCCAGCAATCCTTATATCCAAATCAAGGACTTTTCGTGGGAGAACATAAAGCATTGCATCTACGGCTTAGAGCAGAAGCAACCATCGCGGCCGTTGTCGTACTTGAGTTTCGCCCTAAATTATTATTTCGACGGAACAAATGTATTCGGATACCATGTAGTTAATTTCACAATACATTACCTTTCGGCGCTGTTTCTGTTTCTGTTTATTCACAACACCCTGAAACTCCCTCTGCTTCAAGACCGGTACGAAAATATAGCCTACCCGGTGGCGCTGCTGGCGGCATTTTTCTGGGCAATACATCCTGTTTTTGTCACGTCTGTCACTTATATAGTCCAGCGCATGGCGGCGATGGCCGGCATGTTTTATATCATGGCCATGTATTTTTATCTCAAAGGGCGGCAGGCCGAAAAGTCGTCGTCAGCCGTCGTCTTTTTCCTGCTTTGTTTTGTCGCCGGGTTTGCGTCCGTGCTTTCCAAAGAAAATTCCGTCATGCTTCCGGTCAGCATTCTATTGTTCGACCTGCTTTTAATTCAGGGCGTCAGCAGAGACAGCATTTTCCAATCCTTAAAAATTATTATAATTCCGGTCATAGTTATTGCGGTTTTTGGCTTGATTTACACCGGCGGTCTTTCTAATGCATTCAGCAGGTACGACTGGCGCGATTTCACCATGGGAGAGCGGCTTTTGACCGAGCCGCGGGTGATCATTTTTTATTTATCTCTTTTGTTTTTCCCTATTAATTCCCGTCTGACTCTGCTGTATGACATAGATTTTTCGCGTTCTCTGTTCCAGCCGTGGACAACGCTTCCGGCAATTTTATTAATCCTCGCGGCTCTCGGTTTTGCAATATTCCTGGCCAAAAAACGTCCTCTCATTTCTTTTTGCATCCTTTTTTATTTTTTAAACCATCTCATTGAAGGCACGGTATTCAATCTGGAATTAATTTATGAACACCGTAATTATTTACCGGCGATGCTCCTCTTTGTCCCGGCCGCAGAGGGTATAATTAATGCCCTCGATTACTTTCGAAATAAAAAATTTTTTCAGATGGTTGTTGCGGCAGGGATCGTCGTCATAATAGCAGCCGCAGGCTACGGCACCTATCAGCGCAATGGAATTATTTCCGATGATTTGCTTTTGTGGGTCGACAACATCAGGAAATCGCCCCGTCTAAGCAGACCACACTCCAATCTGGGCAGAATATACTTTAATAACCGCCTGTATGACAAGGCGCGGGTGGAATACGACAAGGCTATCGCTTTAAACAACTTCGGCAGCAAACAGGCGCTGGCTATTCAGGAATTTAATTCGGGTCTGCTCTATTTCCGGGAAACAAACAATGATCTTGCTCTAAAATATTTCCAAAGATCTTCAGTGGTTTTGCCGGAATATCTGCCCAATACAATCCATATCGCTAAAATAAAAATGCGGCGAAACAATATTCCGGAAGCCCGACGGATTATCGAAAACAAATTAAAAAAATACCCCATGAACTCACAATTACTGGAGTTATACAGCCTCATCTTACTCAAAGACGGGAAAATCAACGAAGCCCGCTATTACGCCCAAAAATGCCTGGCCGGAAATCCGGATTCGACCTTTTCCCTGATGATAATGGCTCAGACCTGTCGCCTCAAAAACAATTATGCCGGCGCCTTTTCTTATTTCAGATTATTACGGTTGCTGGCGCCGCAGGATCCCTTCGTCAATTTGGCGCTGATCGAACTATACGCCGACACTAAAAATTCTCAAAAGCTCGCTTCTGAAATCCGACTGCTCTTTAATCTTCAAGGATCGTTGACAATATCCGAATATATTAAAGAACTACAAAAAGACAGCATGCTTCGCGTTTATGTTCCAAACCGGGAAAATATCTCCGGCATTGTCAGGAATTTTTTTACTATGCCTTCTAATGATAATTCCCTGTTGACGTCCGGAGAGGCAGGAGCATAAAAAACAAGGCTTTTTCAGTTGACGGGAGCCCCGTCGAAAAGCACCTCGCATGGAGGTTATAATGGCTGCCAAACAACGTGGCCGGCAGACGGCCGATGCCGGAAAATCTGATAAAGTCAATAATATGCCTTTCAGTCAAACCGATGGGTCGAAAAGAAGTCCCAGCGGGGTCATGGCGACCGCTGCAGACATCACGAAAAACAATTGGGCCGAAGAAGCGCCGGACGGTATTGAAAATATTTCCTTTGAAGCCCTTTTCAACATATCCGGCATTCAACATCTCCAGGACATACTGGCGGAGTCCTGGGGCGTAGCTATTCTTTTAACACGTCCGGACGGCGCCGCCATCACCCGCCCGAGCAACTTTACATATTTCTGCAGTGAATTTATCCGCCGGAGCAAAAAAGGATGCAGAAACTGTCAAAAATCCGATGCGACTCTCGGACGGCACAATCCTTCCGGGCCGATCATTCAGAAGTGTCTGAGCGCCGGCTTATGGGCTGCCGGAGTGAGTATTACCGCCGGCGGGCGCCACATTGCCAACTGGCTGATCGGCCAGGTCCGGAACGAAGCGCAGAAGGAAGAAGAAATTCGGCAATACGCCCGTGTTATCGGTGTTGATGAAGCTGCGTTTTGCCGAGCATTTCTCCAGGTGCCGGTCATGCCACAGGATAAGTTCGAGCAGATCGCACGCACAATTTTTGTTCTGGCCAATCAACTCTCCGCCGTCGCTTTTCAAAACATCCAACAGGCTTTTATCATTGCCGAGCTTAAACGGGTGGAAGAAGCTCTCCGCGAAAGCGAAAAAAAGTACCGCCGTCTGCATGAATCCATGAAGGAAGCTTTCGTCAGTGTGGACATGAATGGCCGCATATGGGAATCAAACCGTGCTTTTCAATCCATGGTGGGCTACTCCGAAGAAGAACTTCGCCAATTGACATTCTCAGATATAACCCCCGAAAAATGGCATGCTCTGGAAAAGTCTGTTGTGGAAGAGCAAATCCTCGTGCAGGGACACGCGGACAGCTACGAAAAGGAATATCGAAAGAGAGACGGAACTGTTTTCCCCGTTGAATTGAACACATTTCTTATTCGCAATGAAGCCGGCAATCCAGCCGGCATGTGGGCCATCGTACGGGATATCACTGAACGCAAGAAGATGGAGGAGGAGCGCCGCAGGATCGATGTCCGCATGCGTGAAGTCCAGAAGCTCGAAAGTCTGGGGGTGCTTGCGGGAGGCATTGCCCACGACTTCAACAACCTGCTCATGGCCGTACTGGGAAGAGCCGACCTCGCCCTTTTATCATTATCCGAGGGTTCCCCCGCCTACGAACACGTTGAAGAGATTATACGGGCTTCGCATCGGGCCGCTGAACTTTGTCAGCAAATGCTTGCCTATTCCGGAAGGGGACGCTTTGTGGTTAAACGCCATGACCTTTCAGAGATCGTCCGGGAAATGGGGCAGATACTCGATGTATCAGTCTCCAAAAATGCGCTCGTACGTTATTCTCTGGCTGACAACCTCCCGGCGGTGGAAGCGGACGCCACCCAGATAAGTCAGGTAGTCATGAACCTGATAATAAACGCATCGGATGCCCTGGATGAAATGCGGGGTATAATCACAATTACCACCGGAGTCGCTCAGTGCGACGAGGCCTTTCTGGCCGAGAGTTATCTGGACGATAAGCTCCCCGGCGGAACATACGTTTACCTTGAAGTATCGGATACCGGCTGCGGCATGGATTCTGAAACGCAAAGCAGGATTTTTGATCCTTTTTTCAGCAGGAAATTTACCGGGCGGGGACTGGGGCTGGCGGCGGTAATGGGCATTGTGCGCGGCCACAAAGGCGCAATCAAGGTCTCCAGTGAAGCGGGAAAAGGAACGACCTTTAAAATTTTCTTGCCGGCGGTCGAATGGAAGGCGGGCGACAAAGCAAAAGTTGAAGAACCGGCGGTTTCGCCGCAAATTGGAGGCACCATTCTGCTCGTTGACGATGATCCCTATATTCGCGATGTGGCCTCGGAGATGCTGCTGCAATTAGGCTTTCAAGTCCTGATTGCAGCCAACGGCCTTGAGGGATTAAACGTCTTCAAAATCCATGGAAAGAAGATTGCCTGTGTGATCCTGGATCTGACCATGCCCGAGATGGACGGCGAGGAGGCATTTCGGGAGCTGCGTAAAATGCAAAGTGATGTACGGGTAATCCTGTCGAGCGGCTACAATGAACAAGAGGCGACAAAACGCTTCGTCGGCAGGGGGCTGGCCGGATTTATCCAGAAACCTTACACTATAAAAGGTCTTCGCAGTGAGTTGCAGCGAGTTCTCGGCTGATGCAGAACAATAAGCGGAAAATAAAAAAGGATCAGCTTTTGGAGCTGACCCTTGGAAAGTGCTGGAGGCGGCATCCGGACTTGAACCGGAGAATAACGGTTTTGCAGAACCTTTAAGAGAGCGTAACTACTTGATATTATTAATATCTGTGATTCAAAAAATGCACCTATTTTGCCTCATTCTGCACCCTATACGCACCCATTTTCCGCATTTTGCAAACTACTTTTAATTATAGTTTGCGTGTCTAGTTCATCAATGTCCGATCTGCTTTCCTTCGGTAACCACTTGTAATATGTCCGGTATGTGATTTCCGTTGTTGAATGTCCCATTTCTTTGCTAACCTCTGCCAGCGAATCTCCTTTGCTCAATCGTAAGGTGGCATATGTGTGGCGCATGTCATGGGGTGTCCGCCGTCTTAATCCTGATCTGTCTATAGCTCGGTTCCAGACGCGGTGAATGAAATTACCATAATTTAATGGTGTGCCGTCCTCATTTGTGAAAATCCATTCCGGCATTTCTTTCCATCCCTGTTTCAGTGTTCTTTCCGCCATGTACTTTTTATGCTGCTTTAGGATTTCGGCAAGCTGCGAAGTCATCCTTACATGCCGACGGCTTGAACGGCTCTTAGGTGTAGTAGTCTTTCCGCGAGTAATATTTCGTTGGATAAGGATTAGCTTTTGGTAAAAGTCAACATCGCCCCATTGCAAACCGATTATCTCACCTATACGAAGGCCAGTCCTGAATCCGCAAACGACAAAAGGATAATAAGCCGGATACTCCTTTTTAAATGTATCTTCAATTTTCGTTCGTTCATCCCATGTAAATGGATCTTGTTCTTTAGATTGCCGCTCATCCTCTGGTTTTGGTATTGGAACACCACGTGCAGGATTTGACGATATTAAAGCATCAGGATTAACAGCATGACGCAAGATCGCACTTAAGCAGTTTTTAATATTTCTAGCAGTCGCACTTCTGATTCCTTCTTTTATCTTCTTGCTGATTAGGTCGCTAATCATCCGGGAAGTAATTTCAGTTATAGGTTTTGAGCCGAATGCTGGTAGCAGGTGGTAATCGATAATAAGCCTATAACTTCGGTATGTCGAATGCTTGAGAGACAAGAGGGCTACTTTTTGATACCAACCTGTTTGTTGTTCGCCGTCTTTATCACGCCAACCGTCGATGTATTCCTTGAGGGTAGGAATTTTATCGGCTTCATCATCCATATTAAACTCTCCGAGGGTGAGCTTCGCATCAATGGTGTTGGCAACCTTTTCGGCAAGCCGCTTATCTTTGCCTATTTTTTTTGATTTACGCTTCCCGTTATGGTTTATGAAAATCCACCATATGCCTGAACCTTTTACTTTTTCTTTAACTTTTATTGCCATGATATTTATCCTTTAATAATAGGGCCGGGTTACATATGTTAGAACGAAAGTATCTCCTTTTTTGGATCATCATTTTCCGAAGGTTCGTGAAATTTTCTGTCAGCTTCAGAGATAATTTCACTAAGTTTTAATATCATACTTGGATTTAAACTTTCATAAGTTTCCGGTGTTACCTGAATCATTTTTAATGCAGCTTGAAAACATTCATCATTAGTCATTATATTTAAACCCTCCTTTTTATAATTTTCAGTTACCCGGCCCCGTGGTTCATGTTTAAACTGGTATAGTTTACCCTTTCTTATAATACATTCACTTAAATAACACACTCAAATAAAAAAAGCCGTGGAACTCTCAAGGCTCATTACAAACCTCCCCGGTTCTTACGAATACGGGATTCCACGACTAAATTTAAGTTTATGCCACAAATAAAAATAGACACTACGGGTGCCCTTCCGGTAATGATTTAGAGGATTATAAAATACATTTTTTTTAAAAACTCGTCAAGGCACTTTGTCAAGCTGCGTTTTGTGCGTTTTCGTTCCCGTCAAAAATTGCTTTGTATTTATCCGCCATCCTGTTTAACTTCCCACTCGTGTAGTCCTTCCCATGGTGGAACATCTCAGCAACCTCCGCCGCGTTAAATCTGAAGATGTGGACTAGTAGGAACATTTTTTGATCTTCGGAAAATCGGTCGGGTTTGATGTTTTTGATTCCACTTGCCCGTAAATCCAATAAGTTTAAAATCTGTTCAATTCGTTCTAGGGAATTTTTATACATAGTGGAAATTACAGAGGCTCGAACTCCATATCTTTCCGCCAATTCGCTTGTTGAGGCTCGATTGAAGAATTTGTCAATGAAAACGTTGGTTTGCCGTAGCTTGTAATCCCCACTACTCCACGGGAAAACGGTATCGTCCGAAAATTCATCAAGTTTATAGTCTGTTACTTCTGAGAAATGGACTTCCTTTTTTTGCGGATAGCACATAATAAAGTCACCAAAATTCCTTTCCATGACACGGTTGCCTTCCCAGAGGATTTTGTTCACTTCATCACACGGGGTTTTGCAGCTTTCCCGATTTTCACACTCATTACAAGTTTTTATCTTTTCCATTGCTTCCCCCTTGTCCTTCGAGCTTGTTGAGATTTTCTAACTGTCTCACTTCATCGATAGTAAGGAATCCCGCATCCACGGCAATCTTATAGGACTCGTATCGAGTTTTGGTATCAGCTCGCAGAAATCCTTGAGTCAAATGTTCGACAATATATTTAGATTTTTCCGATTCCGTTAGAAGGGTTTTTATCATTGCTTGCTCGATTCGGGTCAACCACGGCTGCAAGGTATGCGTTAAAAAACTGCGGTTCTGTTCGGTCACGTTACTGTATGTTGATCGTTCATAATCCATTATCAGATTAAGCGGCACCCGGAAAACTCTGGCAATCTCGACGACGGAAAATTTCTGAGATTCGATCAACTGGCTATCCTGCGGAGAAATGCCTATTGATTTCCATTCCAGACCTGAATCCATAATGGCAACGCGGTGATGCTTACCTTGACCAGAATGCCCTTGTTCCCAGGCTTTCCTTAAATTTGACATAGACTGAGCATTTAAGGAATTTGGAGAAACAAGCAGCCCACCGGGACTAGCATCGTTCTTGAAATACGAACTTGAGTATTCGGAAACGGCTTTGGCATGACCGAAAGAATCACGCAAAAGAGTCAATGGACTATAGCCGACAATTCCGTCCGAAGATAAGCCCCGGATGTGTAAAATGTCGGACATCGGATAATTTTTTTCAACTCCGTTGTTTTGGTACCGATAAATCAATTCTCTGCCTGAGACTTCAACAGTCACTTTATCCGGGTGCAATGGCCACAATCCCACAACTTCACCATTGTCGCGCTCAATGAAGCAATAGGCGTTACCACGTAGGCATAAATGCCCTACAAGCAATTCCCTAAGCTCAAAGGATGTCATTAACGGATTGCATTCATCATGTAATATTCTATAAAGAGAAAAATCCTTTGCCCTTTGCTTATCTCCATCCGGAAACCGCTCGTAAACGATCAATGGCAAGGAGGCTATTGCCTCACTCAACACGCGGATACAAGCATAGACAGCCGGAATCCCCAGCGCCACTGTTTCATTAATATGTATGCCGCTGGACGTTTCCCGACCCTCGAAAGCGTCCAGATTCGCCCATGACCTTTCTTCTTTTTTATTGAAAAATGGTATTCTGAATTTCATGTCCAAATCCTTAATTAAAGGGGAAGCCGAAGCTCCCCCGATGGTTTAAAAGATTACGTTACGCCAAAGCCGATGAACTGCAATTGCCAGCAAAACGAGGGTCAAGGATAGCAATAACAGTAACGTTGCCAGTCGCGCCCGTGTCGGTATCTTCGAATGTCAGGGTCAGCCATTCCTCATTGTTTGCTACATCCATTGCAGAGGAATCAACTTCGACGATGAGCAGGTAATCGTCATAAGTACCGTGGGTAAGCTCCACCACTGAAGCACTTGCCGATGTAGCCAAAACATCACAACTCGCTGATCCCTGCGCCGCTGAACCAAAGGCGTAGTTGAATGTGAGGGCCGAAGTTTTCGCCCCATCGGTAGCACCACTATAAAGTTTCACATCCGCGCTTGCACCTGCTAAAGTATGACACTGAATCAAAAATGTAACTTTAGAAAATTTGCTCATGTTTATCGAATCGCAATCAACGGCCGCCGCACTATTAAGGTCAAGGTAACTGCCGACCGGAACTATTTTTTTAATTTCTGGTAAATTCATATTTTTAAGTCTCCTTTGAATAATTATAAATTTTAAAATTGATTAGTAGTTAAATTAAGATTAAGCTGCTCTTTCAGCCAGACCGACGCACCAAGACAGCGAATCCCCATTTTTCGGAGTGATAGCTGAGTTCCAGGTGCCCATTCCGTCAAATCTCAGCAAAGCACGGTAAGACATTAAATCCTGTGTCCATGAGGGGATATTGGATTTCTCCAATCTCAAACCGCGTCGCAGACCAACAGCGTACTGGCTCAAGTCAACGAACATCACGTCATCCGCATCACCCAAAATGGGCAAGTGGCTGGTGAAAATGACCGGACGGGTTAAAATTGTGAAGACGCCGTTGTATTCGGACATTACCGGAACAACGCTTCCACCCGTGCCAACTGGTACGGACAAGGTTAACAACTGCGGGATCGCTGTGTCATTAATCAGCCAAATCGCACGCTGCCTACCAGCCGGATACATGCGGGCGAACATTTTGCAGAAGTTATTGTAAACAAGGGTGTCGGCAACCTGTCCTGTTTCCTTCGCTACCGTGATTTTTGCAGGATCATTGCGGATTCCAAGCGGCTGGCCAGCACCTACACCATTTATGAAGTACTCGTCCATCCCAAAACCGATTGATGAACGCATGGCTAAATCGAGCTGGGAATCGAAGCCCATGCCATCCTCTATCAATTCGGAACTCGCATCGACAAAGATTGCACCCTTTTTCGCTGTCAATTTGATAGATCTGAGTTTGCCCACCTGTTTGTTGCCCGTCCCTTCTTCCGCAAGAAATTCCATTGCGAAACCGCCGAAGAGGGAGCTTGACTGGTTTGATACATCCCATCCGATTGCAGATCGGCTTGCTGATTCCATCGGGTACACAGTAGCACGGGGACGGATAATTTCACTCTCAATGGAACTGTCCAACCACTGGGCGGCCAAGGGCTCGGGCACGCTGAACCCACCGCCGGACGGGATCCCCTCAGTCATCGAAGCACGGAAAGCTCTGATTTCGTCTTCGTTGACTTCCAGTGTCCGGCCCTGATTGAACATTCCCGAATACGTTCGGTTTGTAACCGGCCCACCAACTACCTCGATGATCGAGCGGTTTTCTTTTTTAATGTCCGGGGTAAAAGTTTTGTGATCTTTCTTTGCTTTGTCCGCCATGTCCAGCGCTTCCAACCTGCTATCAAAAGCCCTGATTTCGAGTTTCAATTCCTGTAATCTTTCCGCATTTTCGCCGGACTTTGCCAGCTCTGCCATTTCATCAATTGCCGCTTTTTTAGATTTTAAAATGTCATTACGATCCATTTTGTTTGCTCCTTTTTTGTTGTTGTTATTGTTGTTATTGTAATTTCTTCCAATTCCCACGGTATTGTCTGCCGGTGCCGCTACAAGTGAACACTCGTAAGGCATCCACTTCGTTGCAATAAATCCCCGTTTTGTTTTCTGTTTCTCAATGACTCGATAGCCGATTGACAGATTCCTAAGAATGCCGTCCTTGATATCAGTCCATAGACCGTCCTCGTTTGCCGATAGCCGGATTGTTCCCTTCAACTTGCCGTCACTGACTGTCAATCCTTCAACAACGCCAACGGGTAATGATGTGTTGTCATGTGCCCGCAGTAGTGGCAATGGTGCCCGGCTCAAGTCCACGGCCTCCGGCGTGTGTCGCAAGATTTCCTCGCCGTTGTATCGTTCAACAGGAAATTCACTGCTTAAACTTGCCTGCACGGTTCTTGACTCCGCCCGGACGGTTCCAATATCGATTTCAAAACTTCTTTTTTCCATTTAACCTCCTGATTTCTTTCAATTTAATTTGATACAGGCAACAAAAAAAGGCACATCGATGTGTCGGCACCGACATGCCTTTTTTGCTTTTAGGTTCGGGGTAGCTAATCCCTTGCCTGCCTGTTTTTAAAAGATGCTTAGTGCATCAAATCCAAGCTATATTTGGTACAACCTCCTTTTTCATATTTCTTATTGAAATATCCAACGCCATAACCAGCGCCACCATTAAATCAACCTTTTCGATACTTCGCCGTTTTGAGATTTTCATATTCCCCGCAGCATCCTGTTCGACGACAACATTTGACGCGCACCACCGTAAAACAGGATTCGACGGAAAAGTAATTCTCTTTTCCAGAATTAATTTTAATAATTCTTTCGTAGGCGGGCTCATCGAAGCGAAACCCTGCCGAAATTGAAAAACATTTAACCCGTGTTCCTCAATTTCCTGAATTATTTTGGCGCTTCCCCATGAATCAAATGCTATGCCTTTTAAATCATATGTCCTTGCGGCTTCGTTTATTGCTTTGAGAATATAATCGTAATCAATTACAGCACCCGGCGTTGACTGGATAAAATTTTGATTTTTCCATAAACTGTACGGAACTTTATCACGCCGTGATCGATCTCTGATTGAATCTGCGGGCACCCATGAATAAGGAATTACGTAAAAAGGTTCATTCTCAGTTTCAGGTGGAAAACAAAGAACAAAAGCTGCTAAGTCTGTTGTGCTGGCTAAATCTAAGCCCCCGTAGCAAATCCGCCCGGTTAAATCAGGCAATTCCGCAACACACTCATCGTAACGCGCCATCTGCAACCACGGACTTTCCGATTCCGTCCAGATGTTTAAGTAGAGTCGCTTGAATGTAGCCTCAAATGCCGGAGACTCTTGCGCTCTCTCGCATTCACGTTTCAGGAAATCAACACTAATTGACTTGCCCAAATTCGGATTTGCTCTTGCCCACGTTTCCGGGTCTTTCCAGTCATCATCTTTATCAGCTTCGTAAATTACCGGGAAAAAAGCCGGATCGTCAATAATTCCTTCTCGAACTTTTTTTCCATAATCGTATTTCTCGAAAAGGATGCTGTGCTTATCAAAACCCGCCGTGGATAGATTGCAAATCAGAGGCTCAAGTCTGGCTGCTTGGGAAGTCTGCATTACCTCGACCAAATCCCGCTTTACAACATGGGTTTCATCAATCAGGCAAAGGCTAAGATTTGCACCGTGAAGATTGTATGATTCTGAAGAAACAACTTTTAAAAAGCCGTCATTTGCTGGACATGAAATCATATTTTTAAGAACCTTAAGACGTTTACTCAATTCCGGCTCGTTCTGGATCATAAGTTTTATGGTGTCGAACATTTGCCGTGCTTGTTCCCTGTCGCCACTGCCGATCATTATTTCAGGGGTGTTCTTATCGCCCAAAAACAGTTCTGTAAGCCCAATTCCAGCCCCCAAAAGACTTTTCGCGTTCTTTCTGCCAACCAATAGTAGAAGCTCTCTAAAGCGCCGCAGGCCCGTTGTCGAAGACTTCCACCCGTATAAATGCCCGATGATCCCACGCATCCACAGTTCAAGAATGAATGGTTTCCCCTTTTCCGGCCCTCTTACATGACACAAACAGTCGTGAAAAAAGTCAATAACACGCTGCCCCGCATCAACATCAAGATAATAACCTTCAGATTGCATATATGGGTCATATCCACCGGGTTTAACGTCGATCCAATTATTCAAAATATTTTTCTTTGCCATTGTCCCTTTTTATTGGTTTTTGGATATTTACACCTTCCCGATCTGCCGGACAAAGATAAAATCTTTTACTCAATCGATGATAAATATCAGCCGCCATTTTAAAATTGGTGAATGAAGGGTTTTTTTTAATCTCGTCTTTTGAACCCTTGACAACAGAACCATGCTCGAAAATGCCGTCGGACGCTGTCATCAAAACGTGATAAGCAACGCAAAGCGTTGTGAAAGACTCTTTGTCCAGTTCTGTTAAAATCTCAAATTGAACAAGCTGCTTGCCAACTCTTTTATAAAAATCGGCTCCGTATTCGATTAAATTTTTAGGTTTTGGCCATAATTTCTTGATTGCATTCATGGGTAAATTGCTTTTCTCCTTCGGCGGCGCGCGTTTGGGTACCAACGCGGTTATCTCCGCTAGATTACTGATGATTTTTCCGCCTTGCTTTTTCCTTCGCCGTTTTAAGCCCGTGACATCGGTTGCACAGTGACATTGCATTGCTCTCCGAGAGAGAAGCTCCGCCATCCTTAAGCTCAACAATATGATCGACCACGTCCACTGGAACAAGCAAACCTTGCTTTTCGCATTGTTCACAGAATGGATGGATTGAAACGTACCAGTTTCTAAACTTGCGCCATGCAGGGGACAAGTAGAACGGGTCAGTTTCTTTGGGCGCGCGTGCTGGTCGATGTTCCTTACAATAAGCACTTCCATGTTCTGCATAGTTCGAGCACGGGAACTGAGCACAATATTTACGGGTTGATCTTGACATGCAGAAACCTCTCAATTAACTGATAATAATATCAATAATATTAAATAGATAAACAACATTAGGTAGATGCAATCAGTAATCATAATCAATTAATATAACAAAACAATTAGTAATAACATAATGATAACAGGTACTTATATCTTACAGTGCTGCGCAGCATAACGCCGTAGACGTATGATTATAAGCCTGCGGCGCAGCACTGCGTGCCCTATAAGCCTCAATAATTTCTTCACCACGTTCGAACAGGACTACCTCATCTTCATGCTCGATTAACCAGACAGCTCGGTCATCGTCGGTCTTAAGTGCTCTAAATTCCTTGATTATTTTGTTTGCCTTATCGTACTCACCGTGTTTCAAGTAAACCTGTGCGTAATCTCTTTTGTCTTTCATTTCGTTCTCCTTTCCGAATGGTTTGTCTGTCTCTTCGTCCCCGATTAGTAAAACAAGAGGCGAAGTTGATTTAATGGAGTGGGTAAATCTCCGATGGTGCATTTTGCTCCAGCTTTCGTTTAATACATCTGGAATTAAGACATCGATTACGGTCTTTGTTTTTCTACGAATCGCAGCCCGGTGATTATTTTTTGTAATCAGTAATACTCGCAAATCGCTTTTTATAATAAAATACGCACCCTTGACATGGTTCTTGATGAAGTTACTCAAGGCGTTGACATCTTTCTTTGTTTTTATCGGTGGACGTTCAGAAATATAAGTAACTTGCCCTAATTCGGAGTCAAGAACGACACCTTGATACTTGTTAATTTTAAACTTCCGGCATGTTTTGCAGTCCCAGCGTTTACAGTATCTATGATGTGCGGGCTGATTTTCTTCGGCCAATTTAACCACCAATGTGCCGCACTTCGGTTTTGGTCTTTCGTTGTAATTGTATCGCGTTGTTCCTTGTGTTAGAGGCGCTCCCTTCACTTTTAATTAATCCTCGTTATAACCATTGACAATTTAATTTTTTTCAATCGAGTAAAAACATTAATGATATTCAGGCTCTAAGTGTTGTTTCGTTGTATTAATTAATAATTTCAATAACTTACAAGAAAATTATTTTACCTAGTTGTGCATATATATATCATTAAATAGGTTTAACTCGGTAAGTGTAAAATTTCGTAACTTTGTGATATTATTCATTAATTGTGCCTTTTTATACGTAGAGCCTGAATATCATTAGGTTTTTTACCTCTCATTTTTTTAAATTACCTGTAAAACCTTTTTTATTTAACTGCTTATAAAAAACCTAATAATATTCACTAATTATGTGTGTATTGCCTTTTATGTGTATAATATCAATAACTTGCATATATTTGTTTTTGGGAAAGGTGTCATATGATTTATACATATAATATGACACTTTTCATTAATTCCGGTTTTCAGTAATGTTCTGTAACTTAATGACATTATTAACGTTTTCCCCTCTATTTCTCCACTGTTCCTCTAGTTGGTGGATTTTATTGGGTTTTCTCCCACGCTTCTTTTTTTGAATATGATCTGCCGGGAACTCAAGAACAGCTCCTGCTTGTCGATTGAAAATAGTTAAATTGTAAAAAGCAGGGTAAGATAATTGCCAAGCCAGTTCTGTAAGATTCGGAAGTTTTTCTCCGATTACTTCTTGGTACTTCAGGAATAGCGGCCAGAGTTTCATTCCCAGAGCCTCCGCAGCCTCTTTGAGGATTAGAAGTTCGTATTCGGCGTCGTGGGGCAATGGACGGCCGTGAAGTCGCTGGAAAAATTCCGGTAAAGTTTCAAGGGTGATATTTTCAGCCATTTTAGATAGACTTTCCATTTCCGCTCAACCCTTTTATAGTATCCGCGACGAGTTTATCCAATTCATTAACGTTAATTTCATAGCCTTCAAGAAACTGGTCAATCCACTCGTACTTCGTCAATATGTGGCCCGAAGGGAGTTTGGAGTATTTAAGGTCTTGTTTGAGCCAATCCCGGAAAGTCCTCTCGGAGACGTTCGCGTATTGCGCACCACCTTTAATTTTTACCCAACCATTTGTCTTTTGCATTTGATTCACCCGATAAGTTGATTTTTATTAAGCGTACCATTGGTTTTCAAACTTTCAAGTTACCAGCGAAAAAAAAGTTGCAAATTTATGCAAAATTAATCGTTTTTATACAAAACTACGCAGAATTTCGGGTTAGATTTTTGAAATTTGGAATGGAATTTTTAGATAGGTATTATTGGAGTAAATTTATCAGCCGCACCCGGACGCACCTTATCCGCACCCAGATTAATTTTATTGCTGAAATAAAAAAAGGAAACCAGCTTAAGTAACTGATTTCCTTTGTGATTCTGGAGGCGGCATCCGGACTTGAACCGGAGAATAACGGTTTTGCAGACCGCTGCCTTAGCCACTTGGCTATGCCGCCATAAAAAAATGGAGCGGGCGAACGGATTTGAACCGTCGACGTCTACCTTGGCAAGGTAGCACTCTACCACTGAGTTACGCCCGCTCATTGGGATGGTCGTGACTATAACAAATAAACTTTTCTTGTCAACAAAAAAGTAATTGCCGCCGTAAATTAATTTTCATCCGCCCCTTGATATTGCAATGCTGATTTCACCAGTTCGCTTACAGCAGTCAAATATGCTTTGATTCCGGCGACAAAAATATCATTGTGACCGGCATTGGGTATCTTCAGGATTTTTTTTTGCGGTGCATTTGCTGCGGCATATAATTTCTCCGCCTGTACGAGTGGAATTAAATAATCATCCTCGGCGTGGATAATCAACAGAGGTTTGTTGAAATTCTTGATTTTATCCGCATTGGCGAAGCCGTCTTCTTCTTTAATTTCCAGGTCATTCGGATCAACTCCGAGTGTTCTTAGCAGCGGCAGGGTTTCAGCAAAACCACTTTCTATTATTAACCCGTCGATCTTCTCACCATATTCGGCCGCGATTTCCAGCGCCGGGGCGGAACCGAGAGAACGCCCCATAATAATCAGCGGTTCTTTTTTTTCCCTCGTATGCGAATAAACATACTGGAAAATATCGTGAGCATCGCGAATCATCAGGCTGGCCTCAGGATCACCCGAGGAACGTCCGTATCCCCGATAATCAACGCAGATAAAGCGAATATTCATCTGCCAGAATATTCCGGCAATATCGATGTAATCGGAGGATATTTCGCCGTTGCCGTGAAAAAACAAAATTGTTGCCGGCGCCTTTTCCATAGCGGCCCAGAGAGAACTTATGAAAACGCTGTCGCCGACCGGTATCATCACGCGCTTAAGGTATTTATTCTCCTCTATTTCGACGGTATCATAGCGCGGATAAAAGAGTGCTCTGCTTATTTGCGGAAGATCGATTTTGGAATAATTACGTTTCGGCAAACCGGACATAATCAATTGTTTCCAGCTCTTTTATAAAATTGAATAAAGTAGTTGGTGCCGGAATATACGGTCAATACAAAGGCGACGTAAAGAACGATTATTCCAACCCGATGGGCATCAGCGCCAAAAATCGGATAATGGATCAGCAACGCCGTGACGGCGATTATCTGGGCTAAAGTCTTTTGTTTGCCCAGACGGCTCGCCTGAATGAAAAGACCTTCGGAAGAAGCTATGCTTCTTACTCCATCGACGACAAAGTCCCGAATAATCGTCAGAGCTACAATCCATGCCGGAATGCGGCCTATGGGAATCATCAGAATCATCGCCGTGTTGATCATCAGCTTGTCCGCAATCGGGTCCAGAAACTTGCCCATCGTTGTAACAAGCTGATATTTTCTGGCAATATAACCGTCGAGCAGATCGGTAATCGACGCGGCGACAAAGAGAATCGCCAGAACAAGGCTCCAGAATTCACCCGGTGACCAGAGCAAAATAAAGAGAAAAGGCACGACGCTGAGCCTGATCAAGGTAATTGTATTGGGCAAATTGAATATCACTTGTTTCGCAATCATGTTGCCAAATCTGCTCCGTTTAACTCGCCGGAAATAGCAATTTTACCTTACTTCCGCGGTACTTTTTTCCAATCATCCAAAAACAGTTCGATTCCTTTATCCGTTAAAGGATGCGCCGCCAGCTGGGCAATCACCTTGAAAGGTATGGTGGCGATATCAGCGCCCATTAACGCCGCGTCCAGAACATGACGCGGATGGCGTATGCTGGCCACAATAACTTCGGTATCATATCCGTAATTATCGAATATTGTAATTATCTGCTCCACCAGTTCCATGCCGTCATGGGAAATGTCGTCCAATCTGCCGACAAACGGACTGACGTAACGGGCGCCCGCTTTTGCGGCCATGAGCGCCTGAAGGGGAGAAAATATCAAAGTCTGATTGACATCTATACCGGCGTCGGCAAACATTCGCGTCGCTTTTAAACCTTCCGTGCAGATTGGAACCTTAATTACGACATTCTCGCCTAAACGCACAAGTTTCTTACCTTCGGCAAACATTTCCTTTGCATCCTGACTTACTACTTCCAGACTTACCGGCCCTTTGACATTCTTCAGAATTTCTTTAACAACCGCGTCAAATCCTTTTTTCTCCTTGGCAATCAGGGATGGATTCGTCGTTACGCCATCCACCATGCCCAGGCTCAAGCCTTCCTTGATTTCTTCGATATTTGCCGTATCAATAAAAAACTTCATATTCTCCCCATCAACCTTTCATTACTTTTTTTCTGAAACATAAGTTTCATAGCATTCTTTACTGCAGAAATAATAACTTTTTCCACCTATTTCTTTTCTATAGGCCTGACTTACGGGAACATAAGTATGACAATGCGGATCCTCCACCAGATCCTCGCCTACTGGTGTCATGTTTTTTACTTTTTTAATTTGCTGACTGCTTACGCTCGCCGTTCTCGAACGGTGGAATAATTTAATTATTCGATAGAGCAGATAAATTAAAATCAGTATTATAATCAAACGAATCAGCATGACAAACGGCCAATCTTTTTCCTTTTTTCCAACAATTTTACAACTTTCTGATCATCGAGCCGGTCTTTCAAACCACGCATGGAAACACCAAAAGCGGGGTGAAGAAAATAAGACGCAATTTCATTTAACGGCTCCAGGACAAAACGTCTCTTATGCAGTTCCGGATGCGGAACCGTCAAATCAGCTTCATCAATAACATCCTGCCCGTAGAAGAGAAGATCAAGGTCAATAACCCTGGGGCCGCCTTTTATCTCCCTCTTTCTGCCCATTGTGTTTTCGATATTCTGCAGAACATGCAGCAAATCTCGGGCGGCAAGAGTTGTCTTGATTTCAATAACGGCATTTACAAACCAGTTCTGGTTTTCCATGCCAACCGGTTCGGAGCTGTAAAAAGAAGACACATCCATCAGTTGAATTTCCTCCACCCTGGAAATTCTCTCCACAGCCTCTCTGCAATTTTGCAAAGCGTCGCCCAGATTGGAACCGATGCCAATATAGCAGAAAATACTTCTCAAATGATTAATTTTTATCCCGTAATCCTAACACGTCCTGCATATCATACAGGCCGTTTTGCTGGCCGACAATCCACCTGGCGGCGCGAATAGCCCCTTTGGCGAAATTATCCCGGCTGTGAGCTCGATGGATGAATTCCAACCGCTCGCCTATTCCGCCGAAAATTACCGTATGCTCACCAACAATATCTCCGGCGCGAACCGTTTGGATGCCGATCTCTTTCTTTGTCCTTTCTCCGATTAACCCCTTCCGTGTATAAACACCGACTTCGTCCAGGTCGCGTTCCAATTTATCGGCGATAACCTGCGCCATTTTCATGGCCGTACCACTGGGAGCATCCTTCTTTAAATGATGATGCGCTTCGACAATTTCCACATCATAATCATCTTTAAGAATTCCGGCGCAATATTCCAGAACCTTAAACATTACATTCACCCCGACGCTCATGTTGGGAGCCAGCACACAGCGTGTACCGGCAGCCATTATTTTCACCTCTTTCATTTCATCGGAGGTGAATCCTGTGGAACCGATAACAATGGCGCAGTTTTTCTCCGCGGCGATTTTCAAGTGGGTCAAAGAGGCCTCGTGGTTCGTAAAGTCGATAACTACATCCGCCTGACTCAGACAATCAACCAAATTATCATTAATCAACACTCCGGTTTTTCCTAAACCCGCCACCTGCCCCACATCACTTCCGATAAGAGGATGACCTGTTGTTTCGACCGCGCCCACTAACTCGACATCAGCCATTGCCGAAATAAGACTGATTATTCTGTTTCCCATTTTGCCCGCGGCTCCGGTTACAACGACCTTCGTCATAAAACAATCTCCTTTATAACTTATAATCTTCAATAAAACGTAAGAAGACGGCCGCTATTTAATCAAGCCGTAGTTGACCATTACTTTTCTTAATTTCTCCAGATTGGCATCGGACATTTTGCAAAGCGGCAAACGGTATTCATACTGTATTTTACCCATCAATGCCAGTGCGGCTTTTACGGGAGTCGGGTTTACTTCTATAAAAAGCGATTCAATCAAGGGGCTCATCTTGTGATGCAGCTCTTTTGCTTTTGCGAAATCTTTGGCGGCAAAAGCATCGACCAGTCCCGCCATATCCGCCGGAGCGACGTTGGAAATTACGGAAATGATTCCAGCACCCCCCATGGCCAGAAGCGGCAGAGTGAAAAGATCGTCTCCGGAAAGGACGGCAAAATCATCTCCGCACAATTCAATAACATCGCTCATCTGTTTGATGGATCCGGAGGCTTCTTTGATGCCGACAATATTTTTAATTTTTGCCAGCTTCGCCACCATATCCGGCAGCAGGTTAACGCCGGTGCGGCTCGGAATATTGTAGGGCAGGATGGGAATGGGAACGCTTTCCGCGATCATTTTATAGTGCTGATAAAGCCCCTCTTGGGTCGGCCGATTGTAATAAGGGCAGACAATGAGTGCTCCGTCGGCGCCCGCCTCGTGGGCGTGCTTTGTTAAACGAATTGCTTCCGCAGTGCTGTTGGAACCTGTCCCGGCAATAACCGGCACTCTCTTTTTCACTGCATCAATTGTAATTTCAATAACACGATCATGTTCTTCATGGCTTAGCGTCGCTGATTCACCGGTTGTACCGCAGGGCACGATGCCGTCGGTTCCATTGGAGATTTGAAATTCGATCAGCTCACGCAAAGCATCTTCGTCAACCTTCCCGTCTTTGAAAGGCGTAACGATGGCGACTATTGCTCCTTTAAACATATAAAAATATCCTCCTGATGTTCCTTTACTTAAAATTTATTTCCGCTGCAGCTGCTTCGGAACAATTTTCATTCTCTTCACACAGCATTAAACGGTATTTGTATGTGTTTCCTTTTACGGCTTGATTATCTGTAAAACTAAGCTCTCTTTTTTCTTTATCTGCAGGCTCTTCTTTAACGTCGACCCGGCCGATTCCGGCAAATGTCTGCGGACAATCCCTGCATTCATTTCCCGTCCGTCCGACATCACTTCGCTCTACCTTTATGTGGCTGATTAATCCGCTTTTATCCTGAAAATTCCACTTCAGAAGGACAGCTTTCTCCATGGAGAGGGCTTGCATATTTTCGACCGCCGGTCTTTTATCCGGTATCGCCGGAAAAGAAACAGGATTTCCCTTAACACCGCAACCGGTCAAGACAAGCAGGAACAAAAACCCTAAAATACTACTTTTTAACGGAAGCTTTTTCAATTTCCCGAATCCTTCCCATAACCGCTTTTGTCGCGGTGCCGCCGACATGCTTCCGGGAGTTCACTGCTTTTTCCAATTTTATACATTCCCGGATATCGGCGCCGAAACCTTCATAAAATTTTTGATAATCAGTTAAAGACATTTGATCCAGTGTTGTTTTGTTTTTCAGGCAATAAGCTACTATCTTTCCGACAATCTCATGTGATTTGCGGAAAGGCACACCCTTTTTCACCAGATATTCGGCAACATCAGTCGCCGTGGAAAAACCACCCGCGGCGGCTGCATACATTCTGGCCGCATTAAATTTCGTTTCGCGGATCATTTCCGTGAATATGGAAAGGCAATCTTTTACCGTATCCACGGCGTCAAAAAGGGGTTCTTTGTCCTCCTGCAGATCGCGATTGTAGGTCATGGGCAAACCTTTCATCAGCGTCATAATCGCAAAAAGATCTCCGTAAACGCGGGCGGATTTGCCCCGGATCAATTCAGCCACATCGGGGTTTTTCTTCTGGGGCATGATAGAGCTGCCCGTTGTATAGGCATCGGATATTTCCGCAAAGCCGAATTCATCCGACGACCATAAGATGAGATCTTCACAGAAGCGGCTCAAATGCATCATAATCAGCGCCGCCGCGAAAATAAACTCAGCGATAAAATCACGGTCGGCAACTGTGTCCATGCTGTTTTTGCTGACCTGCGGGAAATTCAGCGCTTTTGCCGTCTTCCTGCGGTCAATGGGCAGGCTTGTCCCCGCCAGCGCCGCGGCTCCCAGCGGCAGTACGTTAAATCTGTCCCGGCAGTCGCACAGTCTCTGCGCATCACGGTTGAACATTTCCCAGAAAGCCAACAGGTAGTGCGAAAGCAGCACCGGCTGGGCTTTCTGCATATGGGTGTAGCCCGGCATGATTGTCTGAATTTCACTTTTCGCGAGGTTTACCAGCTGCAACTGGAGGCTGTTCAGCGCCTCCAGAATACCGTCAACTTCAGTGCGCAGGAAGAGCCGGACATCCAGGTTAATCTGATCGTTGCGGCTGCGCGCCGTATGCAGCTTTCCGCCTACCTCCCCCGTACGCGCGATCAACTCCCTTTCCACGGTCATATGGATATCTTCGTCGGAAGGATCAAAAACAATCCCGCCCTGCTCAATATCCTCTAAGATGCTTTTCAAGGCCGCAGCAATTTTTTCCGCTTCCTCTTCGGCGATTATACCCTGCTGGGCCAGCATGGCGGCATGAGCGATGCTGCCTTCGATATCGTGCTGATAAAGGCGTTTATCGAAGTGGATGGAGGAGGTGAATCTTTCCACGCTTTTCGCCGTCGGTTTTTGAAACCGGCCGCCCCAGGGTTTTTTTACTTGAGCCATAAATTTCTCCGCAATTTTCAAAAAATTACTTCTTCAGCATTTTTTGAATTATCAGCCGCAGTGCATTGAGCTTAATGAATCCTTTTGCATCCTTTTGATTGTATACCTGATCCTTTTCAAAAGTGGCAAACGCCTCGCTGTACAGAGAATAGGGCGATTTCCTGCCGACAACGATGCTGTTGCCTTTGTATAATTTCATGCGCACCGTTCCCGTGACGGTTTCCTGCGTGGCGTCAATGTATGTCTGCAAAGTCCGCATCTCCGGTGAATACCAGAAGCCGTTGTACGCCAGCTGGGAGTATTTCGGCGTCAGGGAATCCCGCATCAGCATTACTTCCCTGTCCATGGTGATGGACTCCAGAGCGCGGTGCGCCTCCCAGAGAACCGTTCCGCCCGGAGTTTCATAAACGCCACGCGATTTCATGCCGACAAAGCGGTTTTCGACCATATCGACCCGGCCGATCCCGTTTTCTCCGGCAATGATGTTCATCTGATCCATAAGCTTGGCCGGCGACATTTTCTGGCCGTCAATCGCCACCGGATTGCCTTTTTCAAAATCGATTTCCACATAAGTCGGCTTATCCGGCGCCGCCTCCGGTGATTTGGTCAACACAAAAATATCTTCCGGCGGCTCCGCCCACGGATCTTCCAGGATTCCACCTTCATGTGAAATATGCAGCAGATTGCGATCCGAGCTGTAAGGCTTCTCTCTGGTCAGCGGGACGGGAATGTTATACTTTTCGGCATAATCGAACATCGATTCGCGGGAATCAAAATGCCAGTTGTCGTCTTTCCAGACGGCGATAATCTTGATGGCCGGATCCAGGGCGTAATAAGTCAGCTCAAAGCGAACCTGATCATTTCCTTTTCCGGTAGCGCCGTGTGACACGGCATCGGCTCCCTCTTTTTCGGCGATTTCGATTTGCCTCTTCGCGATCAGCGGTCTTGCCAGCGAAGTCCCCAAAAGATAGGTGCCTTCATAAATCGCATTGGCCCGCAGCGCCGGAAATACAAAGTCCCGCGCAAACTCTTCCTGCAAATCCTCAATATATATTTTGCTAGCTCCTGTACTGAGCGCCTTTTCCTTCAGGCCGGCAAGTTCCTCTTTCTGTCCCAGATCTGCAGCAAAGCAGATAACTTCACACTTGTAGGTTTCAATAAGCCAACGGACAATAACTGATGTATCCAATCCGCCTGAATATGCCAGTACTACTTTTTTAAATTCTGAAGACAAAATCAATTCCTCCTAAAGTAATATTTCCATGATTGCTTTTTGCACATGCAGCCGGTTTTCCGCTTCATCAATCACCACCGAATGCGGGCCGTCAATAACATCGGCGGCAATCTCCTCCCCGCGGTGCGCCGGCAGGCAATGCATAACCAGAACATCCTTCTTGGCTTCCTTCAAAACCTTCTTGTTGATCTGGTAGTATTTAAAGACCTTCTTTCTTTCTTCCTGTTCTGCTTCCTGACCCATGCTCGCCCAGACATCCGTATAAAGAATGTCGGCTTTTTGAGCGGCCTCCAACGGATCGCGGTAAAGAGTTATTCCCTCTTTTGCTTCTTTCATCCCTCTGGCCAGGATACGGGCGTCGGGATCATATCCTTCCGGGCAGGCGAGGGCAAGTTCGAAAGGCAGACGTGCAGCGGCATCAATCCAGGTATTCGCGATATTGTTGCCGTCGCCGATGTAGGCAATTTTCAACCCTTCATACGTTCCCTTCTTTTCCTTGATGGTGAACAAATCGCCTAATATCTGGCAGGGATGCTGAAGATCGGTCAATCCATTGATAACCGGTATCGTCGCCGCCGCAGCCAGCTCTTCCACAGTGGCCTGCGCATATGTCCGAATCATTATGCCATTTAAATAACGCGACATCATCCGGGCGGAATCGGCAATGGTTTCACCGCGGCCGATCTGTGTATCGCGGGAATTCAAATAAAGGGCAATGCCGCCTAATTGATAAATCCCCACTTCAAATGAAATTCTTGTGCGGGTGGAAGATTTATCAAAAATCATCCCCAGAGTTTTCCCTTTCAAAGATGCATGCGGCTTGCCTTCTCTCAAGGCTTTTTTAAGCCTGAAAGAGTTATTAAATATCATATCAAAATCGGCAAGAGTAAGCTCATATACGTTCAACAAGTCTTTTTTCATTTGCCCTCCATTACCTCGTCAAGAATATTGATGACCTTATCTATGTCTTGCGCAGAAATCACCAGAGGCGGCACAAAACGCAATGTTTTGCCGCCTGTACAATTAACCAGCAAGCCTTTTCTCATGCATTCATTGACGATTTCACCGCCTTCAATATTGAGGCCGCAGGCAATCATCAGCCCCCTTCCCCTTACTTCTTTAATGATCTTGTGCTTTGTCTGCAGCTTTCTCAGCTGCTGCTGAAAATAGTCTCCCCTCTCCCGGCAAACCTCAAGCAGGCCTTCGGTGAGAATTGTCTCCAGCGTCGCAACTGCCGCCGCCATGGCCAAAGGATTTCCGCCGAAAGTGGAGGCATGGTTACCGGGAACGAAGGCCTTGGCGATTTTATTCGTCGCCAGCATCGCCCCGACAGGGAAACCGTTGCCTAAAGCTTTGGCGAGGGTCATAATGTCCGGCTGAACACCCGAGTGTTCGTAGGCAAAGAGTTTTCCCGTACGGCCTATTCCCGTCTGAACTTCGTCAAGAATGAGCAGAATATTATGCCGGTCGCAAATCTTACGCACTTCGGCCAGATAGTTCAAATCGGGGACATTTACGCCGCCTTCTCCCTGGATCGGCTCCACCATTATGCCGCATGTTTTTTGGGTAATTGCTGATTCAAGGGCCTGCAAATCATTGAAGGGAACGTATGTGAAGCCGTCCAGCAACGGCGTAAAACCGAATTGAAACTTTTCCTGGCCGGTGGCCGTTATAGTCGCCATCGTCCGGCCGTGAAAAGAATCCTTCATGGTGATTAATTCAAATTTGTCGTCGCCCAGATTCTCGTGGGCGTATTTGCGCGCCAGTTTTATCGCCGCTTCGTTTGCTTCGGCCCCGCTGTTGCAAAAGAAGACTTTGTCCGCGAAGGAATTATCCACCAGTATTTTGGCCAGACGGGCCTGCGGTTCAGTGTAGTATAAATTGGAAACATGGGTCAGCTGCTCAACCTGTTCTTTGATCGCGGCGACTACTTTAGGATGTGAATGCCCCAGACTGCACACGGCGATCCCGGAGACAAAATCAAGATACTCCTTCCCGTTGACGTCCCACACTTTCTGCCCCGAACCCTTGACGAGGACAATGGGAAATCGTTTATAGGTATTCATTATATTTTCATCAGCTAACGCCATTAATTCTTTTTCGTTCATTTAATTTGCTCCTGAATAACCTTATAGAACTATTTCCGTTCCAATGCCCTTATCCGTAAATACTTCCAGCAGGATGGCGTGTTTGAGACGTCCGTCGACAACATGCGCCTTTCTTACTCCGCCCCTCAGCGCCTTTAAACAGCACTTAACTTTGGGGAACATGCCTCCCTCGATGACACCCTGCTCGATCAGTTTTCGTGCTTCCTCATCGCCCATGGTATTGATCAGCTTTTTATCTTTATCCAGAATACCCTGGACATCGGTAAGCAGCAGCAGTTTTTCCGCCTGCAGAGCCGCCGCTAATTCTCCGGCAACGATATCGGCGTTGATGTTATATGTTTCACCGCTCTCGCCGATCCCCGTAGGCGCGATTACCGGAATAAAACTGTTTTGCGTCAGCGTAGCGATCAATTTCGAATTTATGCTTTTTACTTTGCCCACCAAACCGATGTCGATAATTTCCGGCGGAGTATTTTGGGCCTTTTCTTCACTTAAGAAATACTTTTCTGCGATCACGAGATTTCCGTCCTTGCCGCTTAATCCCACCGCATTGCCGCCGTGACGATTGATCAAGCCGACAATTTCCTTATTCACCATACCGGCTAAAACCATCTCCACGATATCCATGGTTTCTTCATCAGTCACTCTCATGCCCTGGATGAATTTTGATTCTTTACCCAGCTTCTTGAGAATACCGCCGATTTGCGGACCACCGCCGTGAACCACAACGGGGTTGATCCCGATGTACTTCATCATGACGACGTCCTGAGCAAATTTATCTTTTAACTCGTCGTCGATCATGGCGTGACCGCCGTATTTGATAACGATTGTTTTATTATAAAAACGCTGAATATAGGGCAGGGCTTCGAGAAGAATGTCCGCCCTTTCCATAGAATTAAAGATATGTTCCATTTTTTTCCTATCTTATAGAATGTATCTGCTTAAGTCTTCATCCTCGACTATTTCGTCGAGCTTATCTTCCACGTATTTTTCGTCAATCGTTATTTCTTTTTCTTGCAGATCCGGCGCTTCGAAAGAAATATCGTCGAGCAGTGTTTCCATTATCGTGTAGAGCCGGCGCGCTCCAATGTTTTCCGTTTTCTCATTGACCTGCGTGGCGACTTCGGCGATCTCCGCAACGGCTTCATCGGTGAATGTTAACTTTATTCCCTCCGTCGCCATCATTTCTATATACTGTTTGACTAAAGCGTTTTTTGGTTCGGTCAGTATGCGGATAAATTCTTCTTTTCCCAGCGAATCGAGTTCTACCCGGATAGGAAATCTTCCCTGCAGCTCCGGAATCAGGTCGGAAGGCTTGGAAGCGGAAAATGCCCCGGCGGCAATGAAGAGAATATGATCCGTTCTAACCATGCCGTAGCGTGTATTGACACTGGAACCTTCAACAATCGGCAGTAAATCCCGCTGAACGCCTTCCCGGGAAACATCCGGTCCATGAGCTGAATCGCTGCCGACAATTTTATCAATTTCATCCAGAAAGATAATTCCCGATTGCTCCACTCTTTCCAGGGCGATGCGGTGAACTTTGTCCATGTCAATCAGCTTCTGCGCTTCTTCTTCCGTCAGTATCTCCAGAGCTTCCGGCACCTTGACGGTTCTTCTTTTCTTTTTCTGCGGAAAGGCGTTGCCCAGCATGTCTTTGAGGTTGAGCCCCATATCCTCCATGCCCACGGCGGAAAATATTTCGATCATGGGACCGTTTCTGGGTTCGTTTATCTCCAGCTCCACTATACGGTTGTCCAGCTTACCGTCCCGGAATAGCTTTCTTAATTTTTCTCTGGTCGCATCGGCTTTTTTTATCTGGTCCTCAGTAATGCGGATGTCTTCTTCACTGCTTTCTGCACTCGTCAGCATATCATCTATCTTTTTTTCCGCAGGTTTTGCCGGGAGCAATAAATCAAGCAGTCTTTCCTCGGCAATTTCCTCCGCCTTTACCTGCACAATTTCCTGTTCTTCCGACTTCACCATATTTATGGAAAGCTCTACCAGATCACGAACCATAGATTCTACATCACGGCCGACGTACCCTACTTCCGTAAATTTGGAAGCTTCCACTTTCAAAAACGGGGAATTGTCCAGCTTTGCCAGCCGGCGGGCAATCTCTGTTTTTCCCACACCGGTGGGTCCGATCATGATAATATTTTTGGGAGATATTTCATCGGCGAGTTCTTCCGACACGTTCTGTCTACGCCATCGATTCCTCAGGGCGATAGCCACGGCCCTTTTCGCATCCGCCTGGCCGATGATATGCCGATCAAGCTTTTCGACTATCTCCCGGGGAGTTAATCCATTATTGGACATATTTTATACAAGCTCCTTAACTTTGGTTCTTTTTTTTTCTTTCGTTTTTTCTCCATCAACATCAAGTTCTTCCAGAGTTATGTGATCATTGGTATAGATGCATACTTCCGCAGCGATCTTCATCGCTTCCCGGGCAATTTCTGTTGAAGACAAATTCGTATGACGCACCAGGGCCCTCGCGGCGGCCTGCGCATAAGGCCCGCCGGAGCCGATGGCCATGACATCGTCGTCGGATTCAATGACGTCGCCGTTGCCGGAAATGATCAGTGAATAGTCTCTGCTGACGGCGATCATCAGCGCCTCCAGATGCCGCAATACGCGGTCGGTGCGCCAGTCTTTGGTGAGTTCCACCGCCGCCCGCAGCAAATTACCATTGTATTGCTCCAGCTTCTGGTCAAAACGATCAAACAGTGTAAAGGCGTCGGCGGTTGCTCCGGCAAAACCGACGATAACTTCATTATTGTAAAGGCGCCGCACCTTGCGCGCGCCGTGCTTTAAAATGGTGGTATCCAGCGTTACCTGACCGTCTCCGGCCACTGTCACCTTATTATCTTTTTTTACAGCTAATATTGTTGTTCCTCGAATATGCAATTTTCTTCTCCATTTATTTTCTGGATCCCGTGTTTCGCTTCGCGGCACGGGATAAATTCGACTAAGGCTTTTTACTGCGGCTGACGCCTTGCAATAAGCCAAGTCTCATTTACTTGAGATTCTTTCCGGCGCGGGGATGGGCCTTATCGTAAATTTCCATCATGCGGTTGATGTTAACCGCCGTATATTTTTGTGTTGTCGACAGACTCTCGTGCCCCAGCAATTCCTGAATAGAACGCAAATCGGCCCCGGCATTCAACAGATGCGTGGCAAATGTATGCCGCAGGGCATGGGGGCTGATCTTCCGGCCTATTTTGCTTTTCTTTGTCGCTTCATCTACTATACGGGCGATGCTGCGCGCCGTAATTCTCACCCCCCTTAAATTCAAAAAAAGAGGGCTGTTAAAGACATCCTCGCTGGTTTTTTTTCGAACTTCTCTTGTTTTCGCCAAATATTCCTGCAAAACTTTGCGGGCGGGAGCTCCGACGGGGACTATTCTTTCCTTTCTCCCCTTCCCCCGCACTTTAACCAGCGCCTGATCAAAGTCCAGATCCATAACATTGAGCCCCGCCAATTCACCCAGACGCAAACCGGACGAATAAAATAATTCCAGTATAGCCCGGTTACGCAATCCCGCTGTTGACGTATCATTCTGCGCGTGAAGCAGCTCAAACATTTCATCGACCGACAAAAAATTGGGCATATATTTTTCCGTCTTCGATGACTGGATCATTCCCGCCGGGTTGTTTTTTGTTTTACCGCTGCGGATCAAAAACTTATAAAAAGATCTCAAGGAGGATATTTTCCGGTTGACTGTAACTTTCTTTACTTTCCTCCGGAAAAGATATCCCAGATATGCCCGGACGGTCTCCGCGGCAACATTTAAAATTCCATCAATGTTATCGATGAAATTATTTTTCTGGAGGAATTCGGCATACTCTTCCACATCTTTTATATAGGCCATCCGGGTATGCTCAGAAACATTTCGTTCCGACGTCAGATATGTCTGATAATCCCGAATTTGATCATTCATCATGGCTACATCTTGTATTTGCCGAAATCTTCCGCTGATAGATTTTCTAAATATTCCCTTATTTTATCTTCCTTTAATTTATCCAGATCAGTGATTTTTATGCCGAAATCAACGTTGCGTGATTTTTCTATAACATTTTCTTCTACAAATATCGGCGCATGGGCGCGCAGCGCCAGGGCGATGGCGTCGCTCGGGCGTGCGTCGACGGTAAAACTCTCTCCTTCCCGTATCAAATAAATATTGGCATAAAAAGTATTGTTGCGAATGTCGCCTATTTCAATTTTGTTCACCGTTACGTTTAACACTTTTAAACATTCATTGAATAAGTCATGGGTCATTGGCCGCGAAAAAACAATTTTCTCCAATTCCGTAGCAATGGCACTGGCCTCGAACAGACCGATCCAGATTGGAATTGCTTTATTTTCCCGCAGATCTTTCAATATAACAATGGGCGTATTCGTAATGGGATCAATTGTCAACCCCGATACTTTCATCTCGATGAACATTCCCAACCTCCTCAATCAATTTACCACGCAATGAATGTAGAAATGATTTGGTAATTTTCACATCCGTCAATTTACCAATCAGCTCTGAATTTCCTTTAAAATTTACTATTTTCCAGGAACTGGTGCGTCCCATCAAATCATACTCGGAATTTTTGCTTCTTCCTTCAATCAATACTTTCTGGATGCTTCCTTCCAATTCCATATTTTTTTGCATTGTGTGCCTGTTCTGCAGATCCTGCAAATATTTCAACCTTTGTTGTTTTTCCGGCTCACTTATTTTCCCTTCCAGACTCTCGGCGGCGGTGCCTTTCCTTTCCGAATACTTAAATGAAAACGTAGAATCAAACCTGATTTTTTCCATCATGTCAATGGTTTCTTGATAATCTTTCTCCGTTTCCCCCGGAAAGCCGACAATGATATCCGAAGTTATACTTATGCCCGGGCATACCTGACGCAGACGATCAACTTTTTTCAGATAGTCCTCACGGGTATACCCCCGGTTCATCAGCCGTAAAATTCTGTTCGAACCGGATTGCACCGGCAGGTGTATGTGTTCACATAACTTTTTCTCATCGGCAAAGCAGTTAATCAGCGCCTCCGATAAATCGCGGGGATGCGACGTGGTGAAGCGGATGCGTTCAATGCCTTCTATCGCACCTATTTCCTTTATCAACTGCGCAAATGTGGTTTGTTTTTCCAGCGTGTTGCCGTAGGAATTAACATTCTGCCCTAAAAGCGTCACTTCCTTGATGCCGGCGCTGGCCAGTTTCGTTATTTCTTCGATAATACCTTCCGGTGGCCGACTGGTCTCGCGACCACGCAGATAGGGAACCACACAGTAAGCGCAGAAATTATTGCATCCCTGCATAATACTGACAAACGCGCTTCTGGCGCCATTTGCCGGCGGAGCGTAAATGCCGATGGACATACATGATTTATGAAAATCAATTTTCGTGATTTTCTCTCTGTTTTTTTCTACGGTGGCCACCATCTCCGGCAAACGATGAATATTATGCGTCCCGAAAACAAAATCGAGGTGTTGGATCATTTTGTGAAATTTGCTGCCTAAGTGCTGCGCCAGACAACCACCCACCCCGATTACCAGGTTTGGATTTTGCTTTTTTAGTAAACCTATTCTGCCCAGTTCGCTGTAAGCCTTTTGCGCCGCCTTTTCCCTGATCGCGCAGGTATTGAGAAGCACCAGATCCGCCAGCTTCACGTTGGCGGTTGTTTTATAACCGCAATCTGCCAGCAGCGCCGCCATCTGTTCGGAGTCGTGTACATTCATCTGGCAGCCGAGTGTATGGATATATAATAATTTATTTTTCATAACAGGAAGTCTTCAAGCACGTTTTTCAATATCAGTTTTTAGCCTTAATATTTAGATATTAGTTAGTCAATTGCTTTTTGAAGCAGATTACTTAAGCGCCCGTATTCCGCCACGGAAAGTGTTTCTCCCCGGCGCCTGCCGTCAATTCCGGCGGAGGCAAGAATATCTTTCAGGGTGTCTTCTCCAATATCCTTGGTTATGCCCAAATTCCTCAGGTTATTTAGCAGCATTTTCCGGCGCCGGGCGAAGGCCGCTTTTACTAATAGTGTAAAAAGAACCTCATTGTACAACTCCACCGCCGGCTCTTTTAAAAAATACCCTTTCATTACGGCCGACTCCACTTTAGGGCGAGGGTAAAAACATGCAGCCGGAACATCAAAGACTTTTTCCACGGACGCAAACATCTGTAAAAGCACGGACGGTACTCCGTAGCTCTTATTGTCCGGCCCAGCCACCAGGCGCGCAACCACTTCTTTTTGCAGCATTAAAACGAAGTCACTGATTGCCGACCGGTAGTTTAATAAATGAAAAATCACCGGACTTGATATGTTGTATGGAATGTTACCTATCACTTTAATTTTACAATTGTATGTGTTTGATGTTGAAGCATAATCATATTTCAATACATCCCCGGAATGGATTTCCGCATTATGATATCCGGCCAGTTTATCCTTCAAGACCTCAACCAGGTTTTCGTCCAGTTCCACGGCGATAATTTTCCGGCATTGCTGCGCCAGATTTTCCGTTATGACACCAATGCCGGCACCGATTTCCACCACGACATCTTCGGCGGATATTCCGGAGGCAGCGACAATTTTATGAATTATATTCGGGTCCAGAAGAAAAGACTGGCCCAATTTCCGGCGGGGCTTGATATGGTATTGTTTAATTACATCCTTAGGTGTGCCAGTCATAAAATTACGCCAACGGCCAACGTGATACCGCATTCAAATCCAGCGAATCGCTGCGGCCGCTGACCAGCATAATCTCCCCGATAGCGGCAATCATCGCGGCATTATCGGTGCATAAAACAGTCGGCGGAATAAAGAGTTCCATATTTGCACCGGTTGCCGCGGCGGCGAATTTTTCACGCAGCCTGCCGTTGGCGGCGACGCCGCCGCAAACCACGATGCGATGAATGCCGTTGTCCCTGGCGGCCTGAATTGTTTTTTCGATCAGCACATCGACAATGGCTTCCTGATAACTTGCCGTTACATCCGGCAACTGACTTTCTTCAAAATCACGCCCCCTCTTTTTCAGCATTGTCAGCAGCGAAGTTTTTAAGCCGCTGAAGCTGAAATCCGGAGAATCCTTCATAGGCCGGGGAAAAGCCACCGCCTGCGGATCGCCCTGCTTGGCCAATTTGTCGATGACTACTCCACCGGGGTAGCCCAGATTAAGCAGTTTGGCCGCTTTATCAAAAGCCTCACCGGCGGCATCATCCCTTGTCTGGCCCAGCAATGTAAATTCGTGATAATTTTTAACTTGATACACATTGGTGTGGCCGCCGGAGACAATCAGAGCGATAAAAGGAAACTCCGGAGTGCTTTCGGATAAAAAAGAAGCGGCGATATGGCCCTCCAGATGATTGACGCCCGCCAGTGGAATATTCAGCGCAAAAGCCATAGCCTTGGCTGTGGACAAGCCGATTAACAGCGAGCCGATAAGACCGGGGCCGCGGGTTACGGCAATACCTTCGATTTCCTTGATTGTCACCCCGGCATCTTCCAGGGCTTCCTGCACGACAAAATTTATTGCCTCAATATGTTTACGTGAAGCAATTTCCGGCACGACGCCGCCGTATTTACAGTGATCTTTAATTTGTGATGCTACAACGCTGGACAATAAATTCCCGCGGGAAATTACCGCCGCCGCCGTTTCATCACATGATGATTCAATTCCTAAAACCAGCATTTATTTTCCATTTCCATTTATTTATTTTCTAATTATTTCTTTGCGAAAAAGACAGATAGCATATATAAAAGACAAATGAATTTGTAAATACACTTTTACTTTTACTGCGAACATAAATGCGAGGATACTACTTTCATGGAATATAAGACGGATTTTTTAATTTTAGGAAGTGGAATTGCGGGATTGAGTCTGGCCATTAAGGCAGCAACTCTGGGCAGCGTCGCCCTTGTCACTAAAAAAGAAAAATCGGAGTCCAACACAAACTACGCCCAGGGCGGCATCGCCGCCGTTACCGATAAAACCGACAGTTTCGCCGAACATATCAATGATACGCTGATTTGCGGCGCCGGCCTTTGTAAAAAAGAAGTCGTGGAATTCATTGTCCGGGAGGCTCCGGATCGCATCGCCGAGCTCATCGAATGGGGAGTTGAATTTACCAAGGTGGAAGCGCCGCCATATCTTTATGATTTAGGTCGCGAAGGAGGTCATTCCCACCGCAGAATACTGCATGCCAAAGACCTTACCGGCCGGGAAATTGAACGTGCTCTCCATGAAAAAGTAGCGACACTGCCCAGCGTCCGCATTTACGAAAACCACATCGGTATTGACTTGATTATGGAGCAGTCCTCCCCCGACAAGCCCGCCGCCTGCCTTGGCGCTTATGTTCTGGATATCAACAATAACGAAATACATACTTACCGCGCCAAATATACAATTTTATCCACCGGCGGCGCGGGCAAAGTTTATTTAATCACCACCAACCCGGATATCGCCACCGGCGACGGCATCGCCATGGCTTATCGCGCCGGAGCTAAGATCGCCAACATGGAGTTCATCCAGTTCCATCCCACCTGTCTTTATCATCCAGACGCCAAATCATTTCTCATCAGTGAGGCTGTACGGGGTGAAGGCGGAATTTTAAAACTGAAAAACGGCGCCCCTTTCATGGATAAATACCACCCCATGAAAAGCCTGGCGCCGCGCGATATTGTCGCCAAGGCAATCGACGCGGAAATTAAGAAATCGGGTGATGAATACGTTCTTCTGGACATCACCCATCGCGACCGCGATTTTCTCATCAAGCGTTTTCCCAATATTTACAATAAGTGTCTGGAATTCGGCATTGATATAACCAGAGATCCAATTCCCGTCGTTCCCGCCGCCCATTACATCTGCGGCGGCGTCGTCGTAAACGCTTATGGTGAAACTTCCATTCCCCAGCTTTACGCCTGCGGCGAAGTTTCCTGCACCGGATTGCACGGGGCCAACCGGCTGGCGAGCAACTCCCTGCTGGAGGCGGTTGTTTATTCCCACCGCGTCTATTCCAGAATAGCAGAAGGTTTTGCCGGGACAAAGCAAAGTGAAACTTTTATCGCTCCCTGGGACGAAAGTGGAACGACGGAGAGCAATGACAGTGTCGTTGTCACCCATAACTGGGATGAAGTCCGCCGCTGCATGTGGAACTACGTGGGCATTGTCCGGTCAAACAACAGATTGGAGCGGGCCATGAGAAGAATCGACCTTATCCAAAATGAAATTGACGATTACTACCGTAATTACAAGATAACCAAAGATCTGATCGAACTGCGCAACATCACCCTGGTCGCCCGGCTGATCGCCAAGTGCGCGATCGCCCGCAAGGAAAGCCGCGGTCTGCACTATACTCTCGATTACCCGAAAACGGACGATAATTTAAAAAAAGACACGATAATTTTTAAAGAATAAATTAATTTCCTTACCCGAATACACGATTAAAAATAAAATCGAGGTTCTTCAAAAAATTATTCACATTGAAAATCGATGCCAGCTCGTCTTGATTCAGATATTTAGTTACATCCGGATCTTCCTGCAGCAGGGCCTGAAAATCTACTGCCTCCTGCCAGGACTTCATGGCATTGCGCTGAACGATGGCATACGCATCCTCTCTGGTCGTTCCTTTGTCGATTAAAGCCAGCAAAACGGTCTGCGAAAAAATCACCCCGTTAGTCATATTCAGGTTATAGAGCATTCTTTCCGGGTAGACGACCAGTTTATCGATGACGCGTGTAAAGCGGCCCAGCATGAAATCCAGGGCGATGGTTGCGTCCGGCCCGATTACTCTTTCCGCCGAAGAGTGGCTGATGTCTCTTTCATGCCAGAGAGCAACATTTTCCAGGGCGGCGACGGCATAGGAACGCACAAGCCTTGCCAGCCCGGATATGTTTTCGGAAAGCACCGGATTGCGTTTGTGCGGCATGGCCGACGATCCCTTCTGACCCGGTGAAAAATATTCTTCCGCTTCCCGAACCTCGGTTCTCTGGAGCAATCTTACTTCCTGGGCGAATTTATCCAGCGAGGAGGCGATAATCGCCAAGGCCGTAAAAAACTCGGCGTGCCGGTCGCGCTGCACAATCTGCGTTGATACCGGCGCCGGCTTCAATCCCAATTTTTCACAAACATATTCTTCCACAAATGGATCGATAAAAGAAAACGTGCCGACGGCGCCGGATATTTTCCCCGTACAGACTGATTCTTTTGCGTGGATCAGGCGCTGGCGGTTGCGCTGCATCTCCTGATACCACATGGCCATTTTCAAACCGAAGGTAATCGGCTCCGCGTGAATGCCGTGGGAGCGGCCGATCATCAGGGTATTTTTATGCTCGTAGGCTTTTCTCTTTAACGCCGCCAGAAGTTCATCGATGTCATCCAGCAGAATATCCGCCGCTTCTTTTAAGAGAACGGCAAATGATGTATCCAGCACATCGGATGAGGTCATGCCCATATGCAGAAAGCGTCCATCCTCGCCGACTACTTCTGTTATGGAAGTTAAAAAAGAAATAACATCGTGTTTGGTAATTTTTTCGATTTCATCGATCCGCGCCACATTAATCACAGCTTTTTCTTTAACGGTATTGATCGCACTTTCAGGAACTTTGCCCAGCTTCACCATTGCCTCGGACGCACATATTTCCACGTCCAGCCACTTCTGATATCTATTTTCCGGACTCCAGATTTTTTCCATTTTTTCACGGGAATATCTTGCTATCACGTCGTTCTCCTATCTAGTTCATTAAATAATTAGTCGCACTGCCGTTTGTATGCGCCAGTTACTATTACAGCTTTCAACATTCCGTCAAGAATTAATCTGCATCCCCATTGATTAAAGACATCTTTTCTTGACGGAAAAAATTTAGTATAAGTATCCGCTGAACAATACCGGCAATAATGGCTTCCATGAAAAAAATACCCGAACCTGAATGGCGACAAAAAATAGTAGCACCAAAGGTTGCGCTCTCCGGCATTAAACCCGGCATGAGTATTTTTCTGGGAACCGGGATCGCGGAACCGCGCACGCTTTTAAAACATCTCTTTACCGCCCAGATGTCCAACTTAAGCGATTTGGAGTTGATCCAGATCGTCAGCCTGGGGGATGCCGTCTCTTTGAGCAATTATCAAAACAAGATGAAATTCCGTTTAAAAACATTCTTTTCGGGATGGCTGGCCAGCAAAGCGATCACCGCCGGTTTCGTCGATATGATTCCCTGCCGCTTTTCCAGCATCCCCCGGCTCGTAGCCTCCGGAACAATAAAAGTGGACGCCGCGTTCGTTCAGATATCGCCGCCCGATCAATCCGGGTTTGCCAGCTTGGGCGTGGCCGTGGACATCGCCCGCCAGGCCATGGAAAAAGCTTCCTTCGTTGTCGGCGAAATTAATGAAAACATACCCCGCACGATGGGCGATACTTATGTTCATGTAAATGATTTTGAATACTTAATCCGTGCGGAGGAGCCGCTGATTTACTTCCCCCGTTTCCCGGTGGATGCCGTGGCCGATAAAGTAGCCGCCAACGTGGCCACATTGGTCGAAGACGGCAGTTGTCTTTCCTTTTTCCACGGGTCCCTCTACGAGGCTTTGGGCAAATACTTAAAGCATAAAAAACAGCTTGGAATTCATACATATACATTCACCGACGTCCTGATGGATTTGATCAGATGCGGCGCCGTCACCAATGAGAAGAAAAAATATTTTCCGAGAAAATCCCTGACCGCTTACGCTCAGGGCACTTCCGAACTGATAAAATGGCTGGACAACAACCATCTTGTTGAATTTCATGGCATTGATGTTATCGCCGATCATTTTAAGACGGGTTTAATCGATAAGCTCGTTGTAATTTTGCCGGCGCGCAAAGTCGATCTTACGGGAAATATCGCCCTTCACACCGGCAAAGGAAATATAACCCCCGGCCCCGGACAGATTCAGGAGCTCTTTATCGGAGCGGAGCACTCCCGCGGGGGAAGAACTATTTTTGCACTGCCCAGCCGTAATCTGAAAAATGAATCCAATATTTTACTTTCCGTCGACAGTTTCCCCAACCAGTTCACCTTCCGGGAAGCCCTGGATCTGATTGTAACCGAATACGGCATTGCATCGTTCTCCGGTAAGTCGATTCGGGAAAGAGCACAGGCATTAATTGACATCGCCCATCCGGACGATCGCGCCGGACTGGTTCAAAGAGCTAAAGAAGCAAAAATTATTTACGCCGATCAAATATATCTCCAAGAAGCCGGACATTTTTATCCGGAAAAAATCGCCACAAAACATACATTTTCCGACGGCACAAAAGTTTTTTTCCGCGCCATGAAACCTTCGGATGAGGAAGCGATGAGGCGCCTCTTTTATCGTTTGTCCGGCAACACCGTTTTTTATCGTTATTTCAGCCCCATAAAAACAATGCCTCATTCTAAAAATCAGGAATATGTCAATGTTGACTACCTCAACACCATGTCCGTCGTCGGCATCATCGAGGAGGCGGGAACAGAGAGAATAATCGCCGAAGGCCGCTACGTCCGTCATGCGGACGATTCTTTGGCCGATGTGGCCTTCGTCGTCGACGAACAGTTCACCGGCAGAGGACTCGCCTTATTTCTGCTGGATATGTTGATTCGATACTCCCGCGGGCAGGGAATCACCGGTTTTTGCGCTGATGTTCTGTACGATAATAAACCAATGCTGAAAGTATTGGAAAAACTGCCTTTTGTCGTTAATTCAAAACTGGAATCCGGTATTTATCACCTGACAATTAATTTTTCGGAAGAAGAAACATCCCCCGCCGCGCCCGGAAAAAAATGCTTTCCGGATTAAATTTTCTTATCTTAAATGATCCTTGAATTATAATTTCTTAAATGTTAGAAATGCGAGGCATTCCAAGTGCGCAGGCACATCAGAAAAAAGGAGAAAAACATGAGAACAACCTTTAAATACATAATATGTATGGTTTTTATTCTGTTGTTTACCGGATCATTATGGGCAAAGGACAAGTATACCGTAGCAGTGCTGCCTTTCACGTTGAATAGTTCGGAAAATATAGAATATGTAAAGCAGGGAATCCAGGACATGCTGATTACCCGCATCTCCGCATCCAATAAGATTAATGTAACCGCAAAGGAAGTTGTTGCGGAGGAATTAAGGAAAACCAATACTAAACAGATTTCTCTCACTGACGTATACAGCCTCGGTAAAAAATTAAAATCCGATTACGTAGTCTGGGGAAGCATAACTAAAATCGGCAGCAGCATCAGCGTCGACGGCAAACTGGTTGATATTTCTAGCTCTAAATCCGATGTTGGATTTTTCACCCAGTCTCCGAACATGGACGAAGTCATTCCCAAGGTAAATGATTTTTCACAACGAATTGTCCAGCACATTATGGGCGGAACGTCCCAGGCCGCCGCCCCGACGGCTGCAACGGCAACCACAACGACACCCTCTGTTGCTGCGGGGATTTCCCGGGAAGCAATGATTATCGCCGGAATGAAAGCGGGCAAGAGGGGAACGCTGACTTCCGTCATTAATACCGATTACATTAACAGCCCTTACGACCCCTTCAAGCACAAAGGCTTCTGGATGAGCCAGCAGTTTCCAACGGAATTTAAAGGGATGGACATTGGCGACGTCAACGGCGACGGTAAAAATGAAGTCGTCGCAATCGATGATCGCAATATTTACATCTATCAAAAGCTGGATAATGAATTCCGGGTATTGCAGAAAATTACAGGAAAAAAATACGATAAATACTTATCCGTAGACGTGGCGGATATTAAAAAAACCGGCGCCAAGCAAATTTATGTAACATCCGTAAATGATGCAACTCTTGATTCTTTCGTCGTCGAATATAAAGATGGAAAATATGTAACGACGGATTCCGACCTAAAATGGTTTTTACGGGTAATAGACACTCCGTCGGGAATCCCCCTGCTGTTGAGCCAAAGATACGGATTAGATGAGATATTCAATACGGCGATCTATGAACTCGTCTGGAGAAACGGCAAGTTTGTCGAAGGGCCGAAAATGAAGATACCTCTGGGATTGTCGATTTACGGACTGGCGATAGATAATTTCGGCACCGGCGGCAACGATGAAAGAGTTATCGCCCTGGATGAACTTGATCACATATGTATTTTCCGCCAGACAAACAAGCCTTTAAACCAGATTTTTACTTTCGGTTTTCACAATGACGACCTTATCTGGAGAGGCGATGAAGAGTTCGGCGGCAGCAATAACTATTTCGAAAATGTGCTGGATAAAAAACGATACGAAGATGAGAGCACTAGAAAAAGCGCCTACGTCAACTTAAGAATCCTTACTTACGACTTTAATAAGGATGGTAAAAAAGAACTCATCATTGTTAAAAATTTATCATCAACCGGCCGCGTTTTTAAAAATATAAAACTATTTACCTCCAGCGAAATCTACAATCTGGAATGGGACGGCTTAGGCATGGCGGAAAATTGGCGAACCAAGAAAATCAACGGTTACGTCGCCGACTATGTCTTCAAAGATATCGACAACGACGGCAAACCGGAACTCGTTTTAGCTTTGGTGTTGTCGGTTGGCTCTTCCGTAAGAGAAAAAAGTGTAATCGTCTTTTATAAATTGGATGGAATCAATCAATAGTTATTGACAAAACTTAATCCGTTATATATAGCGATTTCCAGACTTTTTTCACGCAGAGGCGGTGTAGCTCAGTTGGTCAGAGCATACGGCTCATATCCGTAGTGTCCCTGGTTCAAATCCAGGCACCGCCACCAGCTTTTACAGGGACTTAGAGTTTTCTCTAAGTCCTCTTCTATTTCCGGGCTATTTTATACACAAATTCTGTTTTTGACAGTAACCGCCGTTCAAATTCCAGATTATTTAGTCGTCCCTGAAAAATACACAACTTATTGATATTATTGCTTTACTAACGAATATTAATATGTTATAATTGCCGAAAATTTGGGAAAAGGAGCCAAAAACCGGCAAAAAGATGAGACCGAAAGACACGAGTTTTGCAGAAACACACGGAGACCTGTTTCGCTCCCGACTGGAACAGATACTGGATAAAAAACACCCGTTGTATGTGCTGGCCGATAAGATCGACTGGAAGAGATTTGACCAATCTTTTGGCGCTTTGTTTGCCCAGAAACACGGAA
>Ga0208462_1000422_pt1 | contig 45308 bp, 46 predicted proteins | sample AD_SCU001_MetaG_FD_184452 | JGI IMG/M metagenome (GOLD analysis project Ga0208462, IMG submission 184452) | Active sludge microbial communities of municipal wastewater-treating anaerobic digesters from China - AD_SCU001_MetaG (SPAdes) (version 2) | ecosystem: Engineered > Bioreactor > Anaerobic...
CAGGTGTAAGTTGCGACGGGCGGAACGTCCGGAGCACGAGAAAATTGCGGAGCAATTTTCGAGTTGCGATGGGCGGAACGGCAGGAGTTCGAACACCGCCAGGTGTAAGCGGCGATTGGCCGGAACAGCACGAGCACCGCAGGTGCGAAAAGATGGGTGCCTTCCCGGGGTGATGGCCGGTGGCAGGAGGAGAGGAGGGTGGGCCGGGGATTGTGGGCCACGGCCGAACATCGTCCTCGAAAACGCTCCGCGTTTTCTCAAACTCCGATTGGCCTGCAAGGCCAATCGTCGTTACGTAAAGAACGGCTTGCGCCTGCTGACTGCCTCGCGAAACGCGTCTTCGAGTTCCTTGCCATGCTTGCCCCTGATATCGACCAGGTTATCGCTCCGCAGAAGACAGGGTTTGAGTTTTCCATCCGAGGTCACGCGCAGGCGGTTGCAGAACCCGCAGAACTCCGTGTTGTGGAGAGGCCGGACCACCTCGACCTCGGCGCCGTCGAGGCAGTACTTCTTCCGGTGGTGCATCCTCCGTGTGACGACCCGGGTTGCCCGCTCGTTCAAGTCCTGTTCGACGCTGTCCACGTCCCCGTGGAACTTGCACTCGTTGAACTCCATCAGCTCGATGACCTGCAGGATGAGATCGGGTTTGTCCCGGACGAACGCCATGAAGTCGTCCAGTTCATCCTCATTGATGCCCTCGAGAAGCACCATGTTCAACTTGACCGGGGTCAGGCCGACCTCGATCGCCGCATCGATCCCCACAAGGACATCCGCGAGGCAGTCCTTTCCCGTGATTTGCCGGTAGCGCTCGGGACGGAGGGTATCGAGGCTGACGTTCACCCGGGCAAGCCCGGCCTCTTTGAGTTCTGCCGCCTTTGCGGCGAGGAGCGTCCCGTTCGTCGTCAGGGAGGACTCGACGCCCTGCGGCACGGAACGGATGATATCGACGAGGTCGCGGCGGAGGAGGGGCTCCCCGCCGGTGAACTTTATGCTCTTGATACCGAACTGCACGCCCACCCGCATCAGTTCGGCGATATCTTCGGCGCTCATCTGCTCCTCCGGTCCCACTTCGCCCTCGGCGTGGCAGTAGATGCACCGCAGGTTGCACCGGGGTGTCAGGCTGATCCTGAGGTTGGTCACGGTTCGGTTATAGGGGTCCTTCAGCACCATCGCATGTTCCTTTGAATTTCTTTGCAATAATGTAGGTCTCGGCACTCCCTTTCCGTGACGCCTTCGTCCTGTACCCCCGAACGGAATAGAAGTGTTTTCTTGTTTCAGCGAGCAGTTCCCCGAAGAGTTCACCCTGGAACGACTTGATCACCATGTTGCCGCCGGGCTTTAAGATCGTGCACGCAAACGCCAGGGCATCCTCCCCAAGCCCTATCGCACGGGCCTGATCGTAACTCTTCTGGCCCGAGAGTTTCGGTGAGGCGTCGGAGACCACGACGTTGACGATCCCGCCGGCCTCCTCACGGATGCGTTCCTGCACCCCGGGATCGGTGAAATCCCCGACGATGGTGGTGACGCCTTCCATGGGCGCAATCGGATTGAGATCCACGCCGATGACCTTCCCTCCGGTCAGATCGCGGAGCACCTGCAGCCAGCTGCCCGGCGCCGCCCCGAGGTCGACGACATTGTCGCTCGGCCTGATGATCTCGTTCTTCTGCTGGATCTCCAGCAGTTTATAGGCGGCCCGTGCCCGGTATCCGGCCTTCATCGCCTTTCTATAGACGCTGTCTTTTGTCCATTGAGAACCCATTGCGAGAATACCCTCCGCTTGAGGCCGACAGACGGTTACTTATGTCATCAGCATGATCAGGAGATTATGTACGGTATTTGGTGCAGTTAACTATGAATGTATAGGGTTGCACCCGGTGCCGGCATACAGGGCAGTTAGGGTATATCGTAAAGCACTATAATGAATAGCGCGATTATATACTTTCAACGAGAGTTTACTAAGGGGTCACAATGTTAAAGGCAACGATTGATGCAGATATATTTCGGGAATCCATCGACGCGATCGCCGCACTGGTGACGGAGTGCCGCCTGCATACGGCCGAGGATGGGATCCGGACGCGAGCCGTCGATACCGCAAACGTGGCCATGGTCTCCCTGGAACTCCAGAGCACGGCGTTCAACTCCTTTTCGGCGACTGCTGGAGAACTGGGCCTGGATATCGCCAAGATGAAGAACATCCTCGGGATGATGGGGAAAGGCGACGCGCTGACCTTGAGCCTGCTCGATGAAGAGCGGAAACTGGAACTGAGCTTCGGCGGCTACCGCTACTCGGTCACGCTCCTCGACGTCAATACCATACGGAAAGATCCGAACCCGCCGGGGATCGACCTCCCGGGGAAGGCGGTCATATCAGGAGATGCGCTGAACAGCGCCATCAAAGCGGCTGCCGTCATCTCCGATAAGATTGCTCTCGGGATCGACCCCGAAACCATGACCTTCTACATGGAGGCAGAGGGAGATACCGACCAGATCAAACTCGCGCTCGGTGAGGACCAGCTCGTCGCCTTGAACCCGGTGCAGGCCCGCTCCCTCTTCTCGATCGACTACTTAAAGGATATGGGCCGGGTCATGGCACGCGCGGACGAGGTGGAAGTCTACCTCGGCATCGATCACCCGGTACGGTTTGTCTTTGACATTGCGGACGGGAACGGCCGTGTGGATTACCTCCTTGCCCCTCGGATCGAGGCTGATTGATGGATGTTGTACTCGACCGCAAAGAACTCACTAAATACCCCTTTTTAAAAGAGTCCCAGCAACTGGCTCGCCGGCACGTGGAGTCGCTCGAAGAGTTTCTCGCAAGCAGCCCGGGCGCCGTGGCGCTCGAGCGGGCAAAGGAGCGGGTCATCGAGGCCCTCTCCGCGAAGAGAGAGTTTTCCGACGAAAGACCGCAGAATATCAAACCCGAACTTGAGATTGCAAGTTATGCCCTTGCGCGGATGCTGGTCTCCTGCCTCGGCGACCGGTCCCTCATCGACCGCCTTGCACGCTACGAGGCCGAACGCGCATCCTTCTTCCTCGCGACCGAGGACCCGGAGATACGGCGGTTCGTTGCCTGGAGTATCGGCATCAGTACCGGGACAACGACCCTCCGGGTCGCCGATTACGTTGAACTGGTGCCGCACCTGCGCGACAAGCGCTGGCGGCTCGTGAACAGGGATGTGCAACAGGGGGCAGTGAGCCTTGAAGCCGGCGAGATCGACGAACTCATCCGGGAGCGGATCCGGGTCATCCTCGTCGATCAACTTCCGCTCCGGGTCCCGCCCGGGATCTGCGAACGTCTTGGACCGGTCACGAGCGAGATCGCCGCGCTGCGCCAGCAGCAGAGCCTCGAAGAGTTCGGCGAGATCAAGGAGATGGCCTTCCCGCCTTGCATCAACGCGCTCATCCAGGCGATCACCTCAGGAGCGAACCTGACGCATATGGGTCGGTTTGCTATCACGTCGTTTCTCCATACGGTCGGGATGAACACCACCGGCATTGCGGAGATCTTCGCGCGGGCGCCCGATTTCGACCTCGATATGACGATGTACCAGGTGGAGCACATCTCCGGCCGGGGCGGCACCGAATATACCCCTCCGTCGTGCGCCACCATGCGCACCTTCGGGCTCTGCGCGAACCGGGATAAGGACTGCGAGCGGGTCAACCACCCCCTGAGTTACTACCGGTTCAAGAAGAACGTCAAAAAAAGACGGAGTTAAGCAACCATTTTATCGATCGTATAGCCCGCCATACTGAGCGCGGCGATGAAGATAACCAGCGCGAGGACGTATGCCGCTCCCTCTATCCCTGCCATAAGTCCGGGCAGCATCACCAGAAGCGCGATAAACAGTGCGAGAGACCCTAATCCGGCCAGCACCTCAAGAACCCGTAGATTCATGTACAGGAGTGGGATACGTGCAGGTATATCTCTATCCCCGATGGGGGGGACCTGCATGTTTATGATGCGCGCCCGACAACCCGCTTTGCATGGAGAGAGATGAGGCACTGACTCTGGTCCGGCGTTACGTGGCGTCGCCGTCTCATATCACCCAAGTCGCACCTGCGGTGCAACCGCTACGGCCCTTCGGCCCGACGCGTAGTTTTGCAACGGCGGCCATCATGAAGAGGGTTGCTGAGCATCTCGATGAGGATGCCGGGACGTGGGAGGTCATCGGCCTTCTGCACGACATCGACTACGACCTTGTCGAAGGTGATATGGAGCGGCACGGCATCGAGGGCTACCGGATCCTCATCGAGAACGGCGTCCCGGAGGAGATCGCGGGTATCGTCCGGCGCCACAACCACCTGCTTACCTCCGGCTACGGACGCCCCGTCGAGATCGCGCTCCAGGCAGCCGACAGCGCATCGGGCCTGCTCATCGCCTGTGCCCTCGTCAAGGGCGGGGCGATCGACGCGGTCACGCCCCGGACGATGAAGAAGAAGTTCAAAGAGAAGTCGTTCGCCGCCGGGTGCGAGCGCCATAGGATCCGGCTGATCGAGTCCCTCATGGATATGGATACGTTCTACCGTCTCCCGATAGACGGGCTTATGGAAGTTCGCGGCGATATCGGCTTCGCCTGAACGCAAACTATATCTAACGCCCGGGATGAGGATAGAGAGCAATGGCATCCGAAGACCGCACGAGGGTGATCGCCCGCATGGAGCAGGCCGTGACGCTGCTCACCGAGAGGATGGACGCCCGGCTTATCCCGGAGGTCGGGATGCAGATCGCCTACGCCCTGCCCGACGCGCGAAGCAAAGATGACGTGGCGGGGGTCCTCGGCCGGATCGTCAGGCTCGGCGACCGTGTCCACCCCGTCGGGAAGATCGCGTTCGGGGCAAGCGACCACGTGGCCAGGATCGTCATCACGGCCATGCGTTTTAACCCGGGGGTCCGGAGCGCGGCAAACATCCGCTTCTCCGAAGCGATCCTTCCGGAGCTGGAGAACCTCCTCTTCGAGGTCTGCTCCTTTGACCGGGCAAAAGAACCGCCGGGCGTGCAGACAATGGACTGGGGTGTCGCCTTCTGCTGCAGGGAGGGCGTGCCCGACGTCGTCTACGACCGGGGCGCCGTAGGAAAAGAACCGATGATCCGGGTCTTCGGGGAGGATCCGGTCCGGGTCGCACACAATATTCTTAAACTGTCGAATCGCATAACCTATGCACAATTATAAGGGAAGGTCCACATGGGAATAAAACCATCATATATCAAGAACCTGGGCGAAGAACTCCTCGTCAAGCATCGCGACAGATTCAGTGGAGACTTTGATGAGAACAAGCATGCCGTCGCTGAAGTTGCCGTGATCGACAGCAAGGGTGTCCGGAACAGGGTTGCCGGGTACATCTCAAGAAAGATAAATACAAGGAAGCGTTAACCCTCACTGTATGTTTGAGGGAATCCTTCCGGCAATCATTACCCCTTTTCACCGGGACTCCGGGTTGAGTCTCGATATTGAAGGATTACGGTCCAACATCGAGTCACTGTTGCAACGTGGAGTCCACGGCATCGTCCCCTGCGGGTCGACCGGGGAGTCCGCGACGCTCACGTTCGAGGAGCACGAGCAGGTGATCGGCGAGACCGTCGAGGTCGTCAACGGGCGGGTGCCGGTTCTCGCAGGGACCGGATCGAACAACACCGCAGAGGCGGTTCGCCTGACCCGGTCGGCACAGGATGCGGGTGCGGACGGCGCGCTCATCATCAGTCCGTACTACAACAAGCCGAACCGTTCCGGGCTCATCAAGCACTTCACGAAGCTCGCCGATCTCGACCTTCCCGTCATCCTTTACAACGTCCCCGGCCGGACGGGGCAGAATCTTCAGCCCGATCTGGTGATCGAACTGGCGCGGCACCCGAACATCGTCGGGATCAAGGAGGCGAGCGGCGATATCACCCAGATCTCCCGCATCATCGAAGGGACGCAAGACGAGGACTTCATTCTCCTCTCGGGGGACGACGCGATGACCCTTCCCGTCCTCGCCGTAGGGGGCGCGGGCGTGATATCGGTTGCCGCAAACGTCGATCCCGGCCGGATGGTGCAGATGTACGAGGCCTTCCGCGCGGGCAACCTTGCCCGCGCACAGGATCTGCACCATGAACTTGCCCCGCTCATGCGGGCGATGTTCATCGACACGAACCCCATCCCCGTGAAGAAGGCGGTGGAACTCCTCGGGATGGCCGCGGGATCGGTCCGGCTGCCGCTCGACGAGCTCGATAGTGCGAAGACGGAACAACTGAGAGGGGTGCTCGCGAGCTATGACTAGGATAGCTGTAGCCGGGGCCCTGGGGCGTATGGGCACCACCATCGGCCGGATCGTGAACGAAGCTCCTGACCTGGAACTTGTTGGAGGGGTCGATCTGGCGGAGGGGACGCTCTTTGGGGAGGAAGTGGTTCCCGCGGCCCGGATAGATGCGTTCCTCAAGGAAAAACGGCCCGATATCCTGATTGACTTCACCGTTGCAGCCGCTGCGGTCGAGAATATCAAGGCGGCAGCCGGAAACAACGTGGCGCTCGTCGTCGGGACGACCGGGTTCTCCCCCGAACAGAGGGAAGTGATCAGGGGTGCCGTCGAGGGGAACGTACCTGCGGTGATATCGAGCAACTTCTCGGTCGGCGTCAACATCTTCTGGAAGCTCGTGCGGGAGGCCGCTCGCCAGCTCGGCGACTACGATATCGAGGTCACGGAAGCCCATCATCGCTACAAGAAGGACGCGCCGAGCGGCACGGCAAAGACCATCCTCGAGATTCTGGACCAGGAACTCGGGAACCGCGAGAAGGTCTACGGTCGCGTCGGGTTGGCCGAACGGAAGGAAGGCGAGATCGGTGTCCACGCCATCCGTGGCGGCGACATCGTCGGCGATCATTCTGTTCTCTTTGCAGGGAACTTTGAGTGCATCGAGATCTCTCATAGGGCCTACGACCGGGCAGTCTTCGCGCAGGGCGCGGTCCGGGCCGCCCGCTGGGTCGTCGGGAAAGAGCCGCGCATCTACTCGATGCAGGAAGTCCTCGGGCTGTGAGAAGGGAGAACGAAATATATTTTTTACTACACGCATAACCTATGTACATTCGGAGGAACAAAGTTGCCAGCAGTTGTTGATATCGAGAAGTGTACCGCCTGTGAGACCTGCGTAGACGTCTGCCCGGCGTCCGCCATTCAGATGGAAGACGGCAAAGCGAAGGTCGACGTCGATCTCTGTGTCGATTGTGAGACCTGCGTCGACGAGTGCCCTTCTGAGGCAATCTCGATGGAATAAAGAAACATACTCTTTTAATACCACCTACACTACAGATATTTTTGTCTATGATTAATGTAGGAGTGCTTGGTGCCACAGGAGCGGTGGGACAGCGCTTCGTTCAGCTTTTAGCGGATCATCCCTGGTTTCATCTCCAGACACTTACCGCTTCTGAACGGAGCGCAGGAAAACCCTATGGCAAGGTGGTCAACTGGCGCCTCGATGCGCCGTACCCGGAGAACGTCAGTGATATCGTCGTCACTCCCACAACCGTCGAGAGCCTGAAGGACTGCGACCTGGTCTTCTCGGCGCTGCCTGCCGAGGTGGCGACGTCCCTTGAGACGGAGATCGCCGATGCGGGTATCGCCGTCTGCAGCAACGCCCGGTCGCACCGCATGGACCCCGACGTCCCGCTGGTGATCCCGGAGGTCAACCCCGATCACCTGGGCCTGATCGATGTCCAGCGGGACCGCGGGCGCGGGGGGTTCATCGTGACCAATCCGAACTGCTCGACGATTGTCCTTACGCTGGCCCTTGCACCCCTCAGATCATTCGAGTTTCATGACGTGCGTGCGGCGACCATGCAGGCGATCTCGGGAGGCGGATTTGACGGCGTCCCCGCCATGGCAATCTACGACAACGTCGTCCCCTACATCGGTGGCGAGGAGGAGAAGATGGAGACCGAGACCGTACGGATCCTGGGGGAGTTCAACGGCTCCGAGGTGATCCCGGCCCCATTCAGCGTGAGCGCAAGCTGTCATCGGGTCCCTGTCGTCGACGGGCACACCATCGCGGTCTGGATCGACGTGAACGAATCAGTCGCCGAAGTGAAAAAAGCTTACGCAACCTTTAAGTCACCTTTCAGCAATCTACCCTTACAGCCAGCAAAGGCAGTTGAGCTCCTTGACCAGTCCGACCGTCCGCAACCACGGCTCGACCGTAATCGGGGGCGGGGCATGACGGTGTCAGTTGGGAGAATCCGTGAAGGATTGCGATTTGTTGCGCTCGGGCACAACACCATCCGTGGGGCCGCAGGCGCATCTGTCCTCAACGCAGAACTGATATACTCGATGAAGTATCTCTAGACGAGGTGGGCTAATGATAAAAGATAACACAGTATTCGTGGGAAACAAACCAGTCATGAACTACGTGCTCGCGGTGGTCACCCAGTTCAACAATGGAGCGGAGGAAGTTGCAATTAAGGCCCGGGGAAAGGCAATATCTCGTGCGGTCGATACGGCGGAGATCGCGCTCAACCGGTTCTTAGAGAACGTGAACAAGAAAGAGATCTTTACGTCGACCGAGATGATCGACACGGATACGGGGAAGACGAACGTCTCAAGCATTGAGATCGTCCTCACGCATGCGAAGTGAGGTCTCGACAGCACTTTTTTTGACGCTCCCGGGGGAGCGCAAAGGGCGGTTCCGCCTGCTTTCCACCCGGTTTCAGCAGTTCCGCTATCACCCGGGCGCCCCTCATGTGTCGCCTGCAAGGTGTCGGCGTATCGTGGTACCCGCTTTTATCCGGGCTATTCGGCCGATATTCCATCATACTGCCATTTCTGTCCCGGATCGACCATAAAGGTTTTATGAGTCCCCCCATAACCATTGTAGCATGAAGTGGGTGACGCTCGGGCTGGTGCTGATGCTGGTCTCTGCTCTCGTCGCTCCCGCGGTTGCGGCGGGTGGGGAGCGATACAGTTACATCACGGTCGAAGATGTCACCGTCCAGCTGGAGAAAGCGGATGCCGTCGTCACCATGAACTACACGATCGACGGCGGCATCGGGTTCCTTGTTCTCCTCCTCGGGAAATCCGACCTGAAGCAGAAGGTGCTCGACATACTGAACTTTAACAACGCCGAGGTTCAGCGTCTCGATCTCGAGCACGTCGAGGTGCGCGTGAAGAACGTCTCCAGTGACTACGGACAGGGATCGTACTGGCTGCCGGCGCACAGGTTCGGCGTGGTCGTGCCTTCGCTCACCATCATCACCCCGCAGGACGTCAAGCACTACGAGGATGTCAGTGACTTCCCTGACGGGCTCGGCTATTTTGCTTGAGATCGCCCCCGTTCCAGCACTCGTTCCGCGAGCCGGTCGAGGCAGATGGGGGGTCTTGCGACGCCCGATGGTAAAACGGTCGTTACGCTCCGGCACCAATCACGAGCAGGTCACGCCGTTTTCAGGGTGAACCGAAGCGCTGCACCTTTCTCCGGGTGCGCGGGCACCCGGTCCTCGGCCCAGATCCTGCCGCATACTGTCTGATGAGGATCTGCGCCAGGTGCAGCCCGAATCCTTCGCAGATACCCGTTTTTACTGCTGGCACAGGTAGAGTATCGTCTTCCGCCGTCTGCGATACCCGGGCCGGCACCCTCGATAACGAGGAGGATCCGGTCGGGCTCTTCGGCAGGCTTACGCCTCTCTCTTCAGCGCGACCGGCTCGCGCTCGTCCACCCACCTGCCCAGGAGCGACTGGAGGTAGACGCCGAGAAAAGCGCAGAAAAGGCCTCCGATTGTGGCGAAGATGATGTACTTCACGCCGTCCGCACCTGTTATGGGAAACCCGACGATCTCGCTGATCGAGAGGATGTAGGTGCTTGCCCCGTAGGCGATGGCGCCTATGGCGAGCACGAAGAACGGCAGGGCGACCACCCGCTGGATCGCCTCTCGCTCATTTAAGAAGACGTCGATGATCTTTCCTCCGGATGCAACGAGACCGGCGGCGGTGAACCAGGCGATAGCACCGTAGATGAAGGCCAGGACCTGGAAGAAGATGCCGAGCGAGGTGTAATACTCGAGGAGGCTTATGAGCCCGAGGACGATCCCGACGATACCGAGTAGTAGTGCGGTTATATACGAGACGAAGGTGAACCTGCCGCCATGCAGCGATGTCCTCAATGAGCCGATCAGATACCCGAAGATCTCGTCGATCCCGATACCCTTGAAGAGCAGATAGGTTCCGACGACACCGACGACGACGATGGTTGCGCCCTCGGGGTATCCCAGCAGGTAGCCCACCGCATAGAGGAGCATGGCAAGACCAAGCGGTACGAGCACTATCTTCGAGACTTTCGGGTCGTCGAGGAGCCTCTTGAGGATATAATACGTCCCCTCGAGGTTCGGCATCTGGTTGACCACGACTCTCCGCACGCTGCTGACCGGCACCCGGGACTGGATGATCGGCAGGACGTACTCGTCTTCAGCACCGTCCGTCACCAGGATGCAGTTTGTCGAGCCTGTCGCCGAGAGGATCGTATCGAGACTGGACGCCACCCGCCGATCCCCCTCGAGCAGATTCATGTGGTTGCCGCAGATGACGGCGATGGCAACCTCTTCCCCCCTCCCAGTGAGTTCGTCGTAGAGTTTGATCGTCTCGAAGATCGCGTTGACGTCGGAGTCTTCGGGATCGATCAGGGCAAGAGCGGTCGCTGCATGGAGGCATGCCTCCCGACCCACGATGGGACCGTCGATCCGGGCTTTAAACCCAAGATCGTCATCGCGATCGACACAAAGGACGAGCGTCCGCTCTTTTACCATTCAATAGAACATCTCTTCGAATCTATTAAATAATTTGCAGTGGGGACGAAAAAAGTATTAAATAAGTTTTGCACGCTGGAGCAGGAGCAGATCGTCGGTGGTGATCTTTTCACCGTCGCGGAACTGCTGGAAGACACGTTCTGCCTCTTTCCGGACGGCTTTCTGCTCTTTGGTGACTTTGGTCTTCTTGGTCTTCTTCCGCAGACCCGAGATCACCTTGTCGTAATCACGGAGTTCCTTCTGGCAGGCGATGAACTGCTTGTGCTCCTCGTCCGCCGCCTCCTGGGCTTCAACGAACTGCTGGTGGGCCAGGTCGGCCTCCTCGCGGGACTTGTCGGCTTTCCGGTACGACTCCACCATCAGGTCGTGGTGCTGCTGGGCGGCCTCGGCCTTCTCGGTGACGTCCTTGTGGATCTCCGAGGCCAGTCTGCGAAACTCACGGGCATCGGTGAGTTTGGTCCGCATCTCCTTGTTCTGTTCGAACTCGGCCTCCTGATCCTTGGCTGCCGCCTTCAGCTGCTTGATCTTCTCGATCAGTTCGCGCTCTTTATCGGTGCTGTAGACCTCTGTCTGCTGCTTGAACTCCAGATGCTCGATCTGCTTCTGGATCTCCTTGATGCCCCGATTCTTGAGGTTTCCGTGCTCCTTCTTGAAGGACTCAATCTCCTCGAAGAGCGCGTTCGCCTTATCGTTGTACTCGTTCCTCTGGTCCTTCAGCGCCTGAACTTCCTCGTTGATCTTATCCCGCTGCTCTTTGTGCTGTTGCGCCTCCTCGACAAATTCGCGGGTCTGGGTGTTTAAGGTGTTGCGTTCGCGGGCGTTTTTGCTGGCAAGCGCATTCAACTCGTTGCGCCGGTCTTTGTGTTGTTCAGACTCCGCAAGGACTTTTTTTCTTTTCTCAATCAGATCGTTCAGCATTCTCTACCAATCCTCGACATTCGGTACCTGTCTCATATCCCTGCCAGCGGAAGTCCGCTTCCATGCACTGAGGGATGCCGGAGGCTTATGTAGCGGCTACACCACAAGAAAAGACGTTTCCGGACTCGGCAATCGAGACCGTCGTTCATCTGTCTGCTCATGTGTTCAACCCCGGTACTTGGCAACCGCAGACCCGCAGGTTCTGCGCCCTGCACAATACACCCCGTGCTGGAGGGATTATACAAGAACGTCTATAATTCAAACGTCATTCGTACTATTAAGTATTTCGTAGAGGACCCGGGAGACGCGCCGCCGTCGCCCGGCCCTCATACGGAGATGTAAAGAGGGTAGGGGAAAATTAAAGAAAATCTATAAGGTGCCCGCTTGGGGCGTCCCCAGCCACACGCCTGCCGGTGGGTGTGCTGGATCGCTGCATCACCGGTTCATAGGCACGGTGGCTCCCGAGGATCTGTGCACTTTTAACGCCGGTCATGACCGCCATGACGCGAACTCTTCCCTCATAATCGCTGTTCACCCGCGCTCCCCAGATGACGTCCGCGTGCGGGTCGAGTTCGTAGGTCAGGGAACTTGCGATCTCTTCGGCGTCCTGGAGGGTCAGGTCGTTGCCGCCCGTGATGTGGATGAGGCTCCCGGTTGCTCCCCGGTAGTCGATGTCCAGCAGGGGGTGGTTTAAGCACTCGTGGACGACGCTCTCGGCCTTGTTCTGCTGTTTGCTCTCTCCGACGAGCATCACGGCGACTCCTCCCTTGCTCATGATGGCGCGGACGTCCGCGTAGTCGATATTGATGAGCGAAGGCTCGGTGATCGTCTCGCTGATGCCCTTGACGGTCTCCGCGATGAGCTGGTCCATCACCGAGAACGCCTGGCCGAGCGGCAGGTTCGGCACGAACTTGATGAGGCGGTTGTTGTCGAGCACAATCACCGAGTCGGCAGCAGCAGAGAGTTGTTCAAGCCCTTCTTCTGCACGGAGAAGGCGGGCCTTCTCGACCTGGAAGGGGTAACTGACCATGCCGACGACGATAGCGCCTTGCTCTTTTGCTATCTGCGCGACGACCGGGGCTGTTCCCGTACCGGTACCTCCACCCATACCGGCAGTGATGAAGACCAGATCGGCATCCGCGAGCAGGGTCTCCAGGGTCGGCCGGGCCATCTCGGCGGCACGCCTGCCGACGTCCGGGAACCCACCCGCTCCAAGGCCTTTGGTGAGTGATTTGCCGACAAGAACTCTCTTATCCGCCTGGATCATGTCCAGATGCTGCTTGTCCGTGTTGATCGCGATCGTCTCTGCACCGCTGACCTGCATATGGTAAAGCCGGTTGACTGTGTTGTTGCCGGCGCCCCCGCACCCAACGATGACGATCCGTGGCTGGCCGAGGATATCGTCTTCCTCGACCGAGTCGGTTTTCAGGCATCTCTCACGTTCTGCGTGTTTCAGCGCCTCGTTGATGATTGTCTGCATTGAATACCTCCTAAACCTGGAATGAAATCTGATCGGCCTCACGCAGAACACGGTTTCCATGCCTCTCGAGAAGCGCCCTGACGGAATACCGCACGGCCTCCGATACCGTGGGGAACTCGCCGGCCTCCACCAGCTTCTCGAGCATTTCAACCTGCTGCCGTGGTAATCTGATAGTTATCCGATCCATCATTTCAATCACTCGTATCTGACATTTAGCAGCTTTATGTCTGCCATTTGTCAGACAATAGTAATCTTTTTGTCTGACCGTATCAGATATGCCATAATAATATCTGTATGGTATAAATACCTTCTGAAACGGCTCTGTGTCTGACATAATGGTTTTATGGATAGCAGCCGACAACGTACCTTCACAGGATTACCACGGATATGAGAAAGAATCTCCCCAAAAAGATGGAACATGGTGGTCGGGTGCGCTGGCATCGCACCCGAGAGAGAGGCGAGCTGCTCGATTTCAGTGCTAACGTGAATCCGTACCCCCCCCGGATACCCTGGACGCCGGACCCGCTGGTGCTGAAAGATTACCCGGACGACCGGTATGAACTGCTCAAAGAGGTAATAGGCAGAGCATTCGGCCGCGATACAGCTGAGGTCACCATCGGCAACGGATCCGTCGAACTTATCCGCGCGTTCTGTTCAGCCATGCTCGGAGACGGCGATATGGCCTGTATCAGACCCCCGACGTTTGCCGAGTATGAGATGGCGGTGAAGCTTGCCGGTGCCCGGTGCACCGCCGATGAGAACGGAGCTGTCGTCCGGTTCCTCTGCAACCCGAACAACCCTACAGGTCTCCTGCACACCCGCCCGGAACTCCTCCGGCTGCTTGAGAAGACCGCCGGGCAGGGGGCGTGCCTCTTCCTCGACGAAGCCTTCATCGAACTTGCCGACCCCCACCAGAGCCTTGCCGACGTCTCCCACGAGAACCTCTTCGTCCTGCGCTCCCTGACGAAGAGCTTCGCCGTGCCGGGCATACGGTTTGGATACGGGTTCGGTACGCCTGAACTCATCGAGAAGGTGGAGACCGTACGCCTCCCCTGGACAGTGAACGCGTTCGCCGAGTCCTTTGCGATCGAGGCTTTCCGGCACTATGAGGACCTCGAACGCTCGCGGGAGAGGGTCGCTCGGGAGCGGAACTGGCTTTCTGGCCGCCTGGATGACCTCGGCCTCGTCTATGAACCTCCGTCCGCAAACTATATTCTGCTGGCAGTCCCGCTGGAGGCGGAAGTGCTTGTCGAGCGGCTCTTCTCGCGCGGCATCCTCGTCCGGGACTGTCGGTCGTTCGGGCTTCCCCGGCACATCCGCGTGGCCGTACGGACCCGGGAGGAGAACCGGCAACTCATCGAGGCGCTCGAAGCATGCTTGCCCTGATCATGGCCGGGGGGCGGGGGTCCCGGCTCCGGATGGGTGAGAAACCGCTTGTCACCGTCGGCGAGCGGCCCATGCTCGCCTACGTCATTGATGCCTTCTCGTCTGCAGGGCATGAGGTGGTCGTAGTCGCCTCACACAGAACACCGTTCACCAAAAACTGGTGTCGGGCGCACGGGGTTATGCTGTATGAAGCCAAAGGGCTCGGCTACGTCGAGGATATCCATGCGGCAGCGGAGGATCTCGGGGAGGAAGGAGCACCCTTCTTCACCTGCGTATCCGACCTCCCCTGCCTTGCCCCCGATATCGTCGCCGCCATCGAGGCCGCCTGGCGTCGGGCGGGAACACCGGCGTGCTCCACCTGGGTGCCCCGTGAACTCTGCGAGGAGCACGGCTGCCGCACGCAGTATACGGAGACGGTCGACGGCATCCCGGCCGTTCCTGCCGGGATCAATATTCTGACGGCGGGCGGCCTCGATAGACCGCAGGAAGAGCTGTGGCTCCTCCTGCACGACAGAAGGCTCGCCTTCAACATCAATACGCGCGAAGAACTGGTGCTGGTGCAGGAATACCTCCGCCGGAAGCGGGGACCGTGACCTCCGGAGTGCGGCTGGTTTTATGCACTGTTGTGGAGATCAACTGCGCCGGCGGAGAACCATAACGCTGTCGTGCGTTTCACAATGAACGGGAGAAGTCCAGTGTTCCCCTCCTGAAGGTCTCCGGTCTTCGCCCGCTCCGTTCTTTCGCACCTGCGGTGCTCGTGCTTCTGCGCTTCAGCCGGGCAGGGCGCGGAGGTTCGTTTGAACCGGAAATTGAGCCCCCGAAGAGTGCGACGGACGGAACGTCCGGAGCATGAGTACCGTCAGGTGCGAGAGCACGTGGAGTTCCAGGACTCGCGGTGTGTTGCCTGCCCGGAGGAGTGCCCGGGTTTGTTCGCCATCACAGACGGGCAGCAGCGTGTAACGTTCAGATAACGAATGTATGCAGTCGATGCACGGGGAAACTGTATTATCGGACAATCACCCACTCTTATATATGGAATCCTGCCGGGAAATCGAACTAGAGGGTCATATTATTGATTCAGGCATTATGACCCTGGTGTTTGATAGGATCATGGATATGGGGGGAGAATTCGAGATCCTCACATTCGATGTCGGGAAGCAGAAGACGGACACCAGTTACGCGCGGCTGCGCGTGGCGGCACCCGCCGAATGGCAACTCGACGCCATCCTCTCCGAATTGCACCGGCTCGGCGCACGCACCCCCGAGATCAGCGACGTCACCCTCGTACCGGCAGAGGGCGACCGGATCCTGCCGAAGGGGTTCTACTCGACGACCAACCACCCGACGTTCGTGAAATACCGGGACGAATGGCTGCCCGTCGAGTATATAGAGATGGACTGTCATATCGTGGTCGATGAGAAGGAGAAACGGGCGATCTGCACACCGATATCAAAGATCAAGGCCGGTGATGCCGTCGTCGTCAGCGAGGCCGGGGTTCGAGTCGTCTTCCCCGAACGCCCGAGGAAGGTCAGCACGTTTGAGTTCATGCACGGGACCGTCTCGTCGGAGCGGCCGAGCGAGGCGATCATCGCAAAGATCGCCTGCGAGATCCTTGAGATGAAGAAGGCCGGGGAGAAGATAGCCCTCGTCGGCGGCCCGGCCATCGTCCACACGGGAGCGGCCGACGCGCTTGCGAAGATGATCCACGAAGGCTACATCGACGTTCTCTTCGCGGGGAACGCGCTTGCCACTCACGATATCGAGTCCAACCTCTTCGGCACGTCGCTCGGGATGAATGTAAGGACAGGTACGCTCGTCACCGGGGGGCACAAGCACCACATCTACGCCATCAGCGAGATCATGCGTGCCGGGTCTATCAAGAACGCGGTTGACCAGGGGGTCGTCACCGGGGGGATCATGTACGAGTGCGTAAAGAAGGGCATTCCGTTCGTGCTTGCCGGCTCCATACGGGACGACGGACCGCTCCCTGACGTAATTACGGATGTCGTGGAAGCGCAGGACACCATGCGTCGTCACATCCACGACGTCGGGATGGTGCTGATGGTCGGGACCCTCCTTCACTCCATCGCCGTCGGAAACTGCCTCCCCTCATACGTCAAGACGGTCTGCGTCGATATCAACCCCGCATCGGTGACGAAACTGATGGACCGGGGCACGACGCAGGCGATCGGCGTCGTGAGCGACGCCGGAACGTTCCTCCCGCTGCTCGCAAAGCAGCTGGAGGAACAGAAAGGGTGCTAGCGGGTAAGCGGCATACAGAACGGCTCTTCGTGGTCCAGCACGAACTCCCACTCTTCTTTGCACCCGCACTCTGTCTCGGCGAGGGCGCGCAGGAGCCCGGTATCTTCGGTCAGCGAGTAGTCGCCGATCCCCTTCACGATCGGGGCGTCGCAGGCTCTGCAGTTGTGCGGCCCCCGGATCTGTCCGCCGCCGACGGGGTCGCAGAGGACATGCACCGGGGAAGCGATCAGCACGTCGAGGACGCTCCAGAGGTACGGCGGGCGGTATGCGTGCTGCTTCCAGAGGCGCTCGACCTCGGTCCTGCTCTGGACGGTGCAGAGGTTCATCGAGATGCTGTCGGCAACGGTTGAGACGTCCTTGATGGAGCGCACCATGTCATCGCGTGCCTCGCGCTCGGTCAGGAACGGCGGTTTCATCAGCAGGTAGGCCTTCACGCCCGCGCCGGCTGCGCGCGCAACTTCTGCGGCGCGGAGGAAATCGGCATACGTAAATCCCTTATCGATACTTTTCTCCCGGATGCCGTCGTTCGTGGTCTCAAGACCCACGGCGACGGAGAGCGGCCGTCTCCAGTCGCCGGTGTCGATGCCCTCCCGGAACTCCTCGAGCGCCCCGAGATCGACGTATTCGGGCCTGGTTTCGGCGATCACCATCTTGCCCCGGAACGCCTCCGCGACGGCGCGCCGGGCGGCGAGCGGGACCTCGTCGGGATCGAAGAAACTTCCCGAGGTGAAGACCTTCAGGACTTGATAATCCTCGTCACGGAAGTTTTCTTTCACCCAGCGGACCTGGCGGATCAGCCGGTCGGCGAGCTCGTCCCGGGGAAGATCCGGGTAGCGTTCGTGCCGGTAGCCGCACATCCGGCACCGGTTCCAGGAACACCCGCCGCTCTGAAAGATTACCGTCAGCGTATCGAGGATCTGCCCATCGTAACGGTCTTTCCCCCGCCATGACGCCAGCGGCTTCTCAATCGATTTGGATAGCATTATACCTCTTATTCGTTGATGTACTGGTATGAAAAGGATCGCATGGCTGACACTCATCGCTGCGATGATGCTCGTCAGTACGGCATCGGCCGCGTATGTCTCAATCAGTGCTCCACAGACGGTGTATGTCGGTGATACGCTCGAAATCACCGGCACCACGGTCGTGAAAGGTCTCCCCAAGCCCACGCTCAACCCCGGGTTCAGCACGGAGGTTATCCTGTACTATGCCCAGCACGCGAAGAGCGAGGTGGGCCGTACGATGATTGTCGTCCAGGAAGACGGTTCGTTCTTTACGGAGTTTGAGACGGAAGGCCTCAAGGCAGGGCGGTACTCGATCGAGATCGTCGATCCCACACAGACCACCTTCGGGAGCAGTTCGAAGGTTCGGCAGGAGGTCAACCTGGTCGACCGGGCCGGGACCCTCACGATATCCTCCCCGCGCAACCAGGACTTCGACGGCAGTCTTGACATCCGCGGTATGGTCGCCGATATCGAGGGTGCGGGCGTGCAGATCGAGGTCAAGCACGACGGCGCTACCGTCTACGGGCCGAAGTATATCCATACCGGGAACGACGGGGCGTTCTCTGCCGAGGTGTCCGTCTCCGTTTCGGGCTCGTACGAGGTCATCTTCTCGGATACGGAAGGATACATCGATACCGTGGAATTCATCGTGGTGGGCGCGCCGGCCCCGACCCCGACACAGGCGATGATATCCGCAAGCGCCCCCGCCACGCGGTCCGCCCCGGCGTACTTCGAGGTCGATACCGGAAGCGGCGTAGTGATGATCGCGACCTCGGCCGGGATCGACTGGGTGATCGAGTACGTCGATGAGGATGGGGAGTTCCATAAAGTGAATGACAGGGGCATGCTTGAGCCCGAAACCGCAGAACTTATCGCACGGGGCGGGCCCGTCTACGTCAAGGTCTACCCCATGAGTTACAACGACAGCGGAACGGTGCAGGTCTCGGCCTCGAATGCCGACTCGGTCAGGGTGAGCCAGACCGCACCCGGACTCTTCGGAGACGCGACCCCCACCCCTGCCCAGGCCGCTCCGGTTCCGATGATGCTGGCACTTCTCGCGCTCCTCGTCGTCGTCCTCGCGCGCCGGGGATGAACAACCTTTTTTTATCCGGCGACCAATAGTTAACGGCGAGCCGGGATAGTCTAGTCCGGGAAGGCGGTGGCCTTGAAAGCCTCTGGTGCCTGGCACCTCGGGAGTTCAAATCTCCCTCCCGGCGCTCACTGTTTATGCCTGATTCGCAACAAAGAGTTCGATGCTGTTCTTCTGATATCCTTTCACGCGGAGTTCCATCTGCACCGGGCGTGAATGCCGTTGTCGAAAGGAGGCGATGCCTCAATCCTCCCGGATCCAGCCCTCCCGCACCCACCGCTCGTATTCCTCCGGCCGCCAATCGCGGTTCGCCTGCACTATCCCGGCAAAGTACTCCCGGTTCTCTGCCATCTCAGCCTCCTGTTCCGGGTATCGCGGCTGCTTGTCGATGGCAAGAAGCAGCTGCCGACCGAGGTCGTGTGCCGCCGGTTCCGCCCGGTCGAGCGCCTCCGGATTTTCGTCGAGCGCGACGCTCATCCCCCCGACCGTCGTCACCCCGAGGTAGTTGAGCACGTGGTTCAGGTAGCCGACGACCGCGTCGCCTCCCGAGACCTGCGTGGTCGCGACACTGCAGCCGTACTTCCCGGCAAAGGTCTGGCAATGAATAGCGTCCGCCAGCCGATCGATGAAGACCTTCATCTGTCCGCTGACGTTGTCGATGTAGACCGGCGAAGCGAGCACCAGTCCGTCGGCATCCAGCATCCGGTCGTACGCGGCGGGGAAATCGTCGGCAAAGATGCACTTCCCGTCCAGGCTGCAACTCTCGCAGGCGGTGCAGGGGGCAATCTGCAGATCGGCGAGATCGATGAGATCGACCTCGGCACCGACTTCTTCGGCCCCGGCAAGCACCCGATTTGCAAGCCTTCTCGTCCTGCTTCGCATCCCACGCGGACTTCCCACAACTGCAGTAATCTTCACTCTTCCGTCACTTCCGGAGGAAGTGTTGGCGGGGTGCGAGAAAAGAGTTTAGAACCCGGAGTTGGTCGCCGGGAGGCCCCGGTCGGGGTTCGTCAAAAACTGGTATTACGCGATCTTCTCGCCGGTTACAAGTTGCTCATGGCACTTGCGGAGTTCTGCCGCAGGGGCCGGACGGGTCTTCTCCCGGAAGACCCCTGATGTTTCCCGGTCAGGATGACCTGGAGCAGGGCTGCCGCACGGGAAGTGGAGAAGAATTCATGGCTCAAAGTCCACGACGACGGCCGAGTGGTCGCTCAGCCCCTGCCCCCGCAGGTCGTGCAGGTACCAGCACGCCGTCGGGTTGAGGCGTACAGACGCGAAGATGTGGTCGTAGCGCTTGCACTTCGGGACGTCTTCAGGCCCGCGGTCGGGGCACCAGCTGTATTCCCGCGCCCGGTAACCGTGCAGTCTGCGGAAGGTGTCGGGGAGGTCGTACTCCGCAAGGCCGGAGAGGATGTTCATCTCGGCGTTATACCACCATCTTCTCGGCCGCCCGAGGTACTCTTCGGTCTCGGAGACCGTGGTGTAGGTTCCATCGGGGAGAATGTCGCGGTAGAAGGGGATGATCGTCCCGTCGGGGAGTTCCGCCTCAGGGACGTGGAGGTCCCCGCAGAGGACCCTCGGTCGTGCAGACCGGACGGCAAGGCGCCGGTAGATCCCGACCAGCGTCTCCGCCTTGACGATCTCGTTCCTCCTGCCGCCTACCGCCGTGGGCACGTGGGCGTTGTGGACCTCGAACTCGCCCGCAGGTGCGTTGACGACGGCAGAGACTACCCGCTGCCTCCACGGGATGTCGAAGTCGAGCGGGTTTAACGGCGTGAGGGGATACCTGCTCGCTATCAGGCACCCGACGTCCTTCGCTTCGCCGGCCGGCGAGTACTGCTCAGAGAGCCGGGAGATGCTATATACAAACTGGAAAGGGTCGTTCGCGTTCCGTGCGCGGAGGTCGTTCAATCGTTCGGCCATGTAGGCCACCCGGGCGATCTCGACCAGAGCAAGGCTGTCTACGGAGTAGAGCAGCCCGAAGTTCTCAAGTTCTTCCCGGAAAAGCGGCAGAGCCCGATCCGTCACCTCCTGAAAGGCGACGATATCCGGAGAATGCTGACAGACTGCTTCAACCTTCTTCTCCACGCCTCGCAAACCGGCGCGGAAGAGATCCACGTTCCATGATATGAGCCGCATAGTGCCTGGTACATTGCGCGTTGGCGTTCCTTGTTCATTAAGACATCGAGTTGAGAACCGTTATGAGGGTATTTCTGCCGGGGCCCCTGCCATCGCCGGTGTCACCCGCGGCGTTCCGGCCCGACCCCCTGCTCGGCGCAGTGCTTATCGATGGCGTCGAGGAACCTCCTGCCGTAGCGCTTCAGTTTCCCCTCGCTGACGCCGTATATCCTGAGGAGCGCAACGCCGGTGCCCGGGTAGCACTTCGCCATCTCTTTGAGGCTTCGGTCGTGGAAGACGACGAACGGCGGCACATGTTCGAGGTCGGCAACGACTTTCCGGAGCTGGCGGAGCCGGAGAAAGAGGGCCTCGTCGTAGTCGTCCTCGTCCTCCGCCGCGATCACGCCTTCCGGGCGCGGTTGCGTGAGCGGGACCGGGAGGTCGCCCGCGAGCACCGCCCGGCTCCGGTCGTTTGATATGAGGACCGGGTAGCGGCCACCGGTCGACGCGATGAACCCCGTCATGACCATCTCCTGGATGAAGAGCAGCCACTGGTCGCGGGTGTAGCCCCTGCCGGAGTTGTAGGCCGGGAGGGTATCGTGTCCGTTCTCGCGGATTCTCGCGGCTCTGGACCCGGTGAGAACGTCGGCGACGTAAGATGCCCCGAAACGCTCTCCGACCGCCCGGATGCAAGCGATGACCGCCGATGCAGCCTCCGTCCCGTCGAAGACCCGGACCTGCGTCTCGCACCGGTCGCACCCACCACATCGCTCCTCCGGGTAGGCCTCGCCGAAGTAGGCGAGCAGAAATTTCCTCCGGCACCCGGTGGTCTCGCAGTAGTCGAGCACTGCTCCCGCCTTCCGGTAGGCCGCGTCCTTTCGGGTCGCATCGACGCATTCTTTCTCGATGAGGTACCGGATCGTGCTGTAGTCGCCCCGGCTGTAGAAGAGGATGCAGTCGGCCGGATCCCCGTCTCTGCCCGCTCTGCCGGTCTCCTGGTAGTAGGACTCGATATCTTTCGGGAGGTCGGTATGGATGACAAATCGCACGTCGGGTTTGTCGATGCCCATGCCGAAGGCGACGGTGGCGCAGATGATCGTGGCGTCGCCGTGAGAGAACGTCTCCTGGTGCTCTGCGCGGACGGCGTCGGGGAGGCCGGCGTGGTAGGGGAGCGCCGAGAATCCCTTCCTCCGGAGTTTCTCCGCGAGGTCTTCCGTCGCCTTCTGGGAGAAACAGTAGATGATACCGGCGTCGTCCCGGTGTTCGGTGAGGTACGCGACGAGCCTCTGGAAGTAACGCGCCTTCGGCACCACCCGGTAGGTGAGGTTCGTCCGGTTGAAGGTCCCGACGAACCGGGCAGGGCTTCTCAGGCCGAGTTGTTCCGCGATGTCGTCCTGGACGGCGGGGATGGCCGTCGCGGTCAGGGCGATGACGGGGACCGAGGGGAACCGTTCTTTGAGCACCCGGAGCCGGCGATACTCGGGCCGGAAGTGGTGGCCCCACATCGATATGCAGTGCGCCTCGTCGATGGCGATGAGCCGGACGTCCGCCCGGGCGAGGAGCCCGAGGAAGGACTGTTGCACCGCCCGTTCGGGAGAGACGTAGAGAACCTGGATGCGGCCTTCGAGGATCACCCGCTCGATGATCTTCTGCTCCCCGTACCCGAGCGAGCTGTTGATCGTCGCTGCAGCAACACCGTTCGCCCGGAGGCCGTCGACCTGGTCCTTCATCAGGGCGATGAGCGGTGAGACGACGACCGTGAGCCCTCCCGTTACGAGGGCCGGGAGCTGGTAACAGAGGGATTTGCCGCCCCCGGTCGCCATGACGGCGAGGACGTCGCGCCCGGCAAGGACGGCGTCGATGATCGCTTCCTGGTGGGGAAGGAACGATGTGTAGCCGAAATATTTTTCTAGAACGCTGTATTTTGCATCCATTGCGTCACGAAACCCGATCCGGTAGATGGTTGGACCGAGGCCGGGATAGCATTTGTTGTTGGCCGGCACCTGCCGAATCGCCCAGGGGTAGCCGCGATACGTCCCGGAAGCAATCTTTCTCGGGCTCGCAGTCTTCTCGCCGCAGGCCCCGGGGTCGTGCCTTCGCTTTACCTGCATCGAAGTGCATATCCGCGGGAAGCGCGCGTACTTACGTGTATGAAGAACGTCGATATGACGATCGAGGGGAACACGCTCACCATACGCGTGGATCTTGGGAAGGATTTCGGCGAATCGAAGAGCGGGAAGTCGATCACGATCGCCTCCACCGAGGGCAACATCCCGGTGCCGGGGCGCGAGGAGGTCATGATCGGGCTGAACGTCTACCGGAAGAAGTGAGCGGCTGGTCACGCCCGGGCGCCGGCGCACCGGAGCGGTCCCCGGACCACCCGGATGGGACAGCGGCTGCAGAGCGGTGTCTTCCTGCAGACGGTCTTTGCCAGGCAGACGATCTGGGCGTGATAGTCGTTAAAGAGTTCTCCGTCAGGAACAAGATTCTCAGTGAAGAGGCACTGCATCCGGTCGTAGGATGCCCCCTCGGGGAGGAGGCCGTAGCGCGAGAATATCCGCCGGGTGTAGGCATCGACGACGAAGACCGGCTTTCCGCAGGCATACAGGAGGATGGTGTCCACCGTCTCCTTCCCGAGGCCCCGGAGAGCGAGCAGGCGCTCGCGCAGGGCGTGGGTCTCGACGGCCGCCATCACCGCCGGGTCGGCCCGGTACTCCGCAACGTAGACCCGGGCAAACTCCCGGATCCGCTTCGTCTTCTGGTTGTAGAACCGGGAAGGGACGATCAGGGGGGCGATATCCCCGGCCTCGGCTGCAGCGAGCAGGCACGGATCGAGCATCCCGGCGGCGTCGAGGTTCCGGACGGCCTGTGCCGCGTTCGTCCAGGAGACGTTCTGGGCGAGGATGGCGCCGACCATCGTCTCGAACGCCGTCTCCGCCGGCCACCAGTGCTGGTGGCCGAACGCATCCCGGAGGGCGGTGTAGATATCGAGCAGGTATGCGGTGAGGGGCGTCGCCATCAGCGCCACCACGCCTTCGCGGCGATCGGCATCTGCCAGTCCGTCCCGAAGGCCCGGTCGGTCACCCTGAGCCCGGGGGCGGCCTGCCGGCGCTTGAACTCCGCCTGTCCGACCATCCAGAGGACCTCCCGGACGGTCTCCTCGGGATACCCGGCGGCGACGATCTCGTCCGCCCCCTCGAAGCAATCGATGTGGCGGTGGAGGACGGCGTCGAGAAGGTCGTAGGGAGGGAGGGTCTCCTGGTCGGTCTGGCCGGGCCGGAGCTCGGCGGAGGGGGGCTTTTCGAGCACCCGGCCGGGGATGACGGGGCTCTTCGCGTTCAGCCACCGGGCAATCCTGTAGACCATCCCTTTCGGGACGTCGGCTATCACGGAGAGCCCACCAGCCATATCCCCGTAGAGAGTAGAGTAGCCGACCGCGATCTCCGACTTGTTCCCGGTGGAGAGGAGCAGGGAGTTGAACTTGTTTGCAAGGGCCATCAGGACCGTCGCCCGGATCCGGGCCTGCAGGTTCTCCTCGGTAGTGTCGTGGGGCCTGCCGGCAAAGACCCCCGCGAGGACCCCGTCGAACGCCTCCATTACCGGGGCGATCGGGAGGCAGTACGTCCTGATCCCGAGGTTCTCTGCAAGTTCCTGGGCGTCTTCAATGCTCTCGGCCGAGGTGTAGGGGGAGGGAAGGAGCACACCGAGGACGTTCTCCGGCCCGAGTGCCCGGGTGGCGACGGCGGCCACGAGCGACGAGTCGATCCCGCCGGAGAGGCCGAGGAGGGCCGATGCAAAGCCGCACTTCCGGGCGTAATCGCGGGTGCCGAGGACCAGCGCATGCCAGATCTCGGACTCGGGGTCCTGGTCATCGTGAGCGACCGCCTGCGGGACGGGGCGGGCGATATCGACAGTCACGATGTCCTCGGCAAAGGCCGCCCCGCGGGCGATGAGGCCCCCGTCGGCACAGAACGCGGAACTCCGCCCGTCGAAGATCAGGTCGTCGTTTCCGCCGACGAGGTTCGCCCGGGCGATTGCGACCCGGCGATCCCTTGCTATCCGGGAGAGCGTCTCCTCCCGGAGGCACCGCACGCCTGCGGCAAACGGCGATGCGGAGAGGTTCACGATCACCTCCGGCATCGGTCCCCCGCACCAGACCTCCTCGCCGATAGAAACCCCCACTGTCCTCCCGCCGAGGCGGAGGATCCCGGGATTCACGCCTGCCGGCTCGAAGTAGCGGCTTTCGTTGAGGACGCCTAAAGAGAGACGGGTCTTGTGGAACGTCTCCTTTATCTCCCCGCCCCTGAGGAGGGCGGCGGCGTTGAAGAGCGGCCGGCCTGTGCCGGAGAGGTTCGGCGCGGCAAAACCGACGAGCACCGGCGGAGTATCGACGAGATTGGCCGCCAGGTCTTCCAGGACGGCGAGGCCCCGGTCGATAAATCCCGCATCGAGCAGCAGGTCCCGGGAGGGGCAGCCGGGCAGGGAGAGTTCCGGGGCTACGATCAGGTCAGGTCGGTAACGAGCCGCCTCCTCGACGCCTGCTGCTATCCGGTCGGCATTGCCGGCGAGGTCGCCGACGACCGAGTTCACCTGGAGGAGTGAGATCTTCATGATGTTACCCCGGTTATTCCGATCAATATTAGCGAAACGGAGCGCATATGCTTTTGCATATCCCCTCCTCCCGGGGTCGGAGCGCATATGCTTTTACATATCCCCTCCTCCCGGGGTCGGAGCGCAGGGGGGGCCGCCGTCAGCGGGCGCGCCTTTCTGTCAATCTGATCCATTTTTAAGGTGAGAGACGCAAGCACCCTGTAGAGAACATGCAGAGAGCGTACCGTAGAGCGGCATCTCCCTTCCGGGGCGCTGGAAAATCATCTCCGTCCCGTAATCACCGCCGGGGGCGAGCGGCTTGATCCCCGGGAAGCGCCGGCCCGTGGGGGTCGGAGGTGAGGGTGCTCGCCCCCTCCTGCTTGCGGCATCGGTCTTTGCCGCCTTCGCCGCAAACGCCGCCGGGCTCTTTTTCGGCATCGCCGGTGTCCTCCCGCACCTGATGTACCTGCCGATCGTCCTTGCCGCCTACTGGTATCCTCGCCGCGGCACCCTCTTCTCGCTCGCTCTCGCCCTCGGCTACCTGGCGATGACGCTGCCCTTTGCCGGGAGCGATGGCGAACTGGTGGTTGCGGCGCTCTCCCGGGCGGCGGTCTTCGTCGCTATCGGCGCCGTTGTCTCGTTCCTCTCCTGCCAGCTGCGGGAGCAGGAGGGACGCTACCGGGGAATCTTCGATAACTCGGAGGCAGGGACGTTCATCATCTCCCCGGAAGAGGCCGGGTTGCGCATCGAGGAGGCCAACTACGTGGGCGCCACCCTCCTTGGTTCCACGGCAAACGACCTGGTCGGGGAGCCCATGAGCCGGTTCCTCGACGATCCCGGCAGGTGGGGGGAGTTCGGCGAGAAGATCCGGTCGCGTAAGGCGGTGTACGGGTATGAAGCAACCCTCCACCGCGTCGACGGTGCTGCCGTCCGGGTGCTCGTCTCCGGCGGCCGGTTTCCCGACGGGCGGTTCGTCCTCACGCTCGTCGACATCACCGCCCGAAAGAACGCGGAGGATGCGCTCCGCGAGGCGAACACCAGACTGAATAAGCTCGGAAGTCTTACCCGCAACGACCTTATGGCGGCGGTATCGCGACTCACCGAGCGGATTGCCGTGGGTCTACGGCAGTTCGATGACCCCGCCGTCCGCCAGTTCCTGGAGGGCCTGGACGGGGACGTCCGGCTCGTCCAGCGCCGCGCGGAGATCACCCGGGACTACCAGGACCTCGGCCTCCGGCCGCCGGGTTGGCAGCCCCTGCAGGAGGTGATCCGGGAGGCGACATCGCGCCTGCTGCTCCCCGGGATAGTGGTTCGTCCCTGGGTGGAGCGGCTTGAGGTCTTCTCCGACCCGATGCTCGATAAGGTCTTCTCGAACCTGATTGAGAACGCCGCCCGCCACGGGACGACCGTATCGACGGTCGTCATCACCTACCAGATCCGAAACGACGGGCTCTTGATCTACGTCGAGGACGACGGCATAGGTGTTCCCAAGACGGAGAAAGAGAAGATCTTTGGGTACGGCGCCGGCGGGGGGGGTGGACTCGGGCTCTTCCTCGTCCGGGAGATCCTCTCCATCACCGGTATGACGATCCGCGAGACCGGAAGGCCCGGCGAGGGGGCGAGGTTCGTGATCCATGTTCCCCCGGACGGCTACCGGATCGTGTGAGGTGATGCCGTGTTTACAACAGCGCTCATCCCGACAGACCTCTCCGCTGCCTCCATGGCCATGGTGGAGCGGATCGGCGAGGTCCCGGGCGTCCGCGAGGTCGTCCTCTTTCATGCCCGGGGACCGGCCGGGCCCCTGCCGGCCGAAGAAGCGGCGCTCCGCAGGATGCAGGAGTCGGTGCGGCGGCAGGGTCTCCCCGCGGAGGTGGTGATAAGCGAGGACGACGGGACAGGTCTTCCGGAGAGGATACTCCGGGCCGCCGCCAAGAACGTCGACCTGATCGCGATGGGCGTCAGGGAACCGGGCCTGCTCAGGAATCTCTTCTCCGGGAACGTTGCGGCCGCCGTACTCCGGGAGGCCAGGACGCACGTCCTGATCGCCCCGCAGTCAGGAGAGGGCAGGTTGCCGCTCTTTATGCGGCTGCTGGTGCCGACCGATCTCGTGACCCCTGCGCCGGAACTTCGCTTGATCCTGGAAGATCCTGCCGGTAGCGGGACGGCAGCGCTCCTCTACGTCGTCGAACCCGGAGACGCGGAGACGCAGCAGGAGGCAGAGGCCCGGCTCGTTCTCCTCCGGGACGGCCTCTCACCCGCCGGGCGTGAGATCACGGCGCTGGTGCGGAGCGGGAACCCGGCACGCACCATCTGTATCGTGGCGGATGATATCGGCGCCTCTGCGGTCGTCATACCCCGCATCGGGAAGCGCGATGCCGCGGGGAGCGCTCCACTCGGGAGCGTCACGAGGGCGGTCGTCGGGTGCTTAAAATCACCTGTTCTGGTGCTGGCAGTCGCGATCCGCCTGAGAATAGATGCCCGGGAACTCAAGAGCGATGAGTTCCCCCTCGCTGAGGAGATCTGGATCGAATACCACAGGTTGAAGGCGGATCCGGGAACGGACCGGATATTCGGGGTCTTCGCGGACGATACCCTTGTCTCTGTCGCCCGGTGCCGCCGGCATCCGGACGGCTACGAGGTGGACGGGGTCTTCACCCCGGCCCGGTTCCGGGGGAGAGGATACGCCCGGAGGGCGATGGACGCACTCGTCGAGGCGTGCCAGCACGATACCCTGTACATGCACGCGGTCCGGAATCTCGTTGATTTCTACGGGGAATACGGCTTTGTATCGATACCGGAGAGCGACCTTCCGCCGACCATCCGGGCGAGGTTCGCGTTCGCACTCGGCGAGATGGAAGGCGCGAACGTCCAGCCGATGCGTCGCGTTGCCGATCCGTTCCGGAGGTAGTACGGCAGCACGGCACACTCGTCATTCCGGCTCAGTCATCGTAGAGTACCGGGGCCTCTGCGTCGTCGTCGATGTCGTCGGAGAACGGGACATCAACGACGACTGCGCCATCCTCAAGAATATCGCCGATCTCGATGTATATCCCCGCAGGGAATTCTCGCTCTTCTGTTCTGCCGTCAGAACGTTTGACATACGCCCACATGCTGTGCCTCCATGAATCCATTGCTTCTGCGCTCCCGATCCACCTGACCCGGGCTCTGCCCGGAATCCCGTGTCTTCTCGAGAGCATGCTCCTATTCCAGTATCAGATAATAGTCGAATAAAGATTTTCCGGTGTGAAAACTTGAGAATACCCAGGACATTCCAGATTTCTGGGGCAGTATGCGCAGAAGCGCGAGGAGGTCCGGGGGAGGAGGCCCCCCAACACAACTACCCGCCACGGGAGATCTCCGGGGGAAGAACGGGGCCGCATCCGACGCACCGGTGGTGGGGACGACCGGGCCGGACGCGATGGGGTGGTGCCCTCGCCCCGACCCCCCATGCGATGCACAGTCACCTATATCGTGGAAGCGGTCAGGAGTGCATACATGCGTATCGGGATCCTCTCCGACACACACGACAACCTCCAGCTGGTGGATGCGGCCGTAGGACAGTTGAACAGGGAGCGGGTAGAACTGGTGCTCCATGCCGGGGATTATGTCTCACCGTTTGTCGTTCCCCTGCTTGCAAACCTGCAGTCACCCATGATCGGGGTTCTCGGGAACAACGACGGCGACCAACGTCTCATCTCGGCACGCTTTGCCGAGCATGAACTCCTCAGCCTGCGGGGAGCCTTTGCTGCCGTCACCGCGGGCGGCATGACGATCGGTCTGCTGCACGGCGATGACCGCGAACTCCTGCAGGCGCTCATCGGACGCAAGGCCTTCGACGTTGTGGTCCACGGCCATACCCACCAGGCAGGGGTCAGGACGCTTGGGGGGACCCTGGTCGTCAACCCCGGGGAGGTCTGCGGTTACCTGACCGGCCGGCCGACCGTCGCCGTTCTGGATACGGTGAACCGGAACGTCGAACTGCTCTCCCTGTGATCCGGTAGGGGGCGGAAAAAAGTGTGGTGCGGGTTATACCGCAGCGACTGGCTCTTCGCTGAATGTTCTCCCGAGATCCCAGGCCGGAGTGCCGGCACTCCCGAGATCCGCTGTGAGAGTCGCCGCGGAGACATTGATTGACGCCGGGACATCGAAGTAAAGATAGCCTTTCAGCGATTCATACCGGTCCAGCGTCGTTTTGTCGAAGGATTCCCCGAGCAGGGTGAACTCCGGAGTCTCCATGGGCTCGAATGTGGCTCCCTGGTAATTAAGGATGAACGCATCCCGCCCGGGAGTCTCGATAGCATAGAGGTCGGAGTCGCCCTTGTGCCCGAGATTCGTCGATTTGACGACAACGAGGAGGAAGGCGCGTCCTTCGTCTGCCTCAACCTTCGCCGCCGCCGATTTATTGACCGGGAGATCCTGGTATGCCGTTACGGTTCGGGCGGACTCTGCGAGTAGCGAGACCATATTCTCACCTGACGGATCGTCGTAGGTGTACCGTTCCTGGAGAGGCAATGTCTCCGGCGTCGGTGCGACTGGAACCGACCCGGTTCCGGTTGGAACGACGGGCGCCGCTGCTGCCCGGGTGGTGACGTCGCTCGGTGTGGCGAGATCGGTGCCGGCCTGCTGCATCCTGATGGTCTGCTGGCTGACCGCCTCAAGGCTTTCCGACGCTCCGGCGAGATCCCTGAAAGCCGTCGGGACCGACTCTTCACCGGCATCCGTCGTGTCGAGAAGCGTTTCGCTTGCCGTGGAGTAGGCACCGAGCGATCTCACGAACTCATCCTTGACATGCTGCTGTTCCGGAGAGACCTGGAGCGGCTGCACCTCACCGAGCATCCTGACGGAGAGCGCATGCAGGTCGTCCGCCGCTACAGCGGCGGCATCCGGGTCCTGCAGGTAGAGGGCATGGGCATGCTCCATCGAGAGTCGCATCAGGCGGATGCTGGCGGTGTCGATCAGATCTGCCAGCCGTTCGTTGTCGTACCTGCTGTCCCTGTCGGAAGGTGTACCGACTGCAGGATCCGGAACGACGGACGAGCTGGTCTTCGCCGGATCGGCGGGCATCACCACCTCTGCACCGGCGCCGGTGAGGGTCTCGGGAACCCCGGCATCAGCCGGGACTGCGGTAGAGGTATCCCTCCCGTCCGGGAGTGTCGGAGCCGCGTTGGAGGCATCTTCGTCCAGCAGTATCGGGACGCCTAATGGCTCTGATTCGTATTTTGTCGTCAAAATATCGTCGAATGAGAACGATAAGAGTTCCCCCGACTTCAGCGCCGTGAGCCCCTGGCCTGAGTCGGCAATGGCCGGCACAGATAAGAGGAACCCCGCGCAGACGACAATTCCAAAGATTATTAGAGCGTGCTCATGGTGCTTGCTCATGTGCATTTTTCTCTCATCTGATGTATATAAATATTATTATATTGTTTGTTTGAAAAAAATGGGCTCTTTAACGAAACCGTTTCTCGTATCGGTGAAACTCCGCCAGCCAGGGGGCGGCGTAGCCGGCAGCAGAACTACCGTTCTTGGAGGCCCGGGCAGAGCAGCCGACAGAAACCCTGCCCGGACCGCCCCCGGGACAGGATCCTCGGGAGGCGAGGCGGGCAGGACTCGTCCGGGGGAGAGTTACTGCTCGCCGGCCCGGCGACTAAATCGAATATTCTGGAAATCCAGCCCCTGATTTCCGGGCATCTTGTTTTCCCGGGAAAACAACGCACCCTCCCGTGGAAACCTATATGTACTCTCACGGGTTACCGGGATATAAGAGGATACCTGATGGAGATCGTGAAGATACCGAATATGAATAAAGCCGAGTACGACCAGCTCATCGAAGAGGGGTTTATCAGCCGGATTGCATTTCAAGGGAGTAAATACCCATATATCGCCCCGTTCCTGTACGTCTTCGACGGAAAATTTCTCTACTTCCTGGCAACCAAGTATGGCAGGAAGAACGACCTCTTCCGGCAGCACCCGTATGTTTCCGTCGAGATTGAGAAGTATTCCAGCGACCTCTCCTGTTACACCTTCGTGACCATGCAGGGGTACCTGGTCCAACTTGAGGATGCGATCGAGAAGAAGATCGTGAGAGAGAAGTTCGTGAGCATGATCCGGGCGCACAACCTCTCCCAGAACATCCTCGCGGCGCTCGGCCACAAGCCCGAGGAGCCGCTTGAGGCGATCGCCTCCGAGGAGCGCTCGAACATCTGGAAACTTACCGGCGTGACGGATATCGTTGCTTTGAAGAACCTTTAACCGCTGGCATGAAAAACCGCCAGTGGGCATGCACAGCATCTGCCAGGCCTGCCAGAGTAAGGATCCGAGTCATGATTGGCCGTCTCCGTTTTTCATGCCGGTAGAGCCCCTCTTCCTTTTTGCGCCCTGAATCACTCCAGGAGCGGTTCGAGCATCGCGCGGGCCGCGTCCAGCAGGGCGTCGAGGCCCTCCGGTGTTATGGTCCCCTTCTCCATCCAGCGGATGATGCCGCGTCCGTCCAGGAGGTAGATGTAGGCGAACGACGTCTCGTCGATGTCGTAGGCCCGCCGGCACCGCTCGATATCGCCGGGTACGGTCAGCACCAGGTTGTACTTCGCGGGCGGGACACCACCCGCGAGCCCCTGGCGGATGCGGTCGGCAAGGGATCTGCCGATGAGGCTATCGCCGACTACCGTCACGAGGTAGGTTGTCACCCGGGGGTTTTGGGTGAACGCCCCGGAAAAGGGGGCGCTCCCCGACTCTGCCATCGGCAGGGCCGACTCGAGGAAGACGAGGACGACGAGCGAGACGTCGCCTTTCGCATCGTCGGGAAGGGTGACGACCTTCCCGGAGAGAGACGTGGCTATAAGGGTGGGAAACGTCCTGCCGAGGGCCGCGGACACCGGCTCGGTGGTTGCTGTCGTTCTGCTCATGCCCGCCAGTGGACCGCACTCACAATAAAACCTCGCTCTCGCGGCATGCGGCCCACAGGAGATGCGGCGGGTTAGACCGCGGGAGCGTTGCATCAAGCACTATAAACCATGGACCACAACAGTTCTCGTGAGGGGCAGAATCGTGGCCACGATCCGTATCGGGGAAGGATGGGAGGCACTCGTCGCGGCGCTCTTGCGGGCGGATGCCCCCGAGCGCGTTTACGTCGTCGGGGCGACAGACAGCGGAAAAACGATGCTCTGCCGCTACATCGTCGACGAGACGGCACCGCGCATGAGCACGGCATATGTCGACTGCGACACCGGGCAGTCCCGTATCGGCCCGCCGACGACCGAGGGGATGCTCCTCTACCCCGGATCGCCGGAGCCGCCTGGCCTACCCTATCTCCGGTTCATCGGCTCGACGTCCCCGGGCGGCCACTTCATCCAGACGTTGACGGGAGCAAAGCGCCTCGTCGAGAAGGCCGCCGAACTCGGTGCAGGCACGACCGTCATCGACTCACCCGGGCTCGTCTCCGGCGGGGTGGGCGCTGAGTTCCAGTTCCAGATGATCGACCTGCTCCATCCTACCCGGCTCGTCGTCCTCCAGCGCGGGCGGGAACTGGAACGGCTGCTCGCGAACTTCTCCCGGCGTCCGGCAATGACGGTCCACCGGATCCCCGTATCATCGGCGGCCGTCGCCCGGACCGCGGTCGAGCGGCGGCGTTACCGCGAGGAGCGCCTCAAGGCCTATTTTGCCGACGCGCGATTGCAGGAGGTCCCGCTTTCAGGGCTCGGGCTCCAGGGCCGGGTGCCCGACCTGAAGAATCCTCGCGGGGCCGCCCGAAGGCTGGTCTCCCTCAACGACCCCGAGAGTTTCACCCTCGCCCTCGGCATCGCCGGGGAGGTGCATCCCCAAGGACGCGTGCTCGAGGTCGTTGCTCCGCCGTTTGACCCGGCCGCCATTGCGTCGGTCAGGTTCGGCTCAATCTACCTGGACCTCGCGGCAGAGCCGGGGCATGTGGAGTCCTGCCGCCCCTGACCTCCTCACGCCGGGAGGAGCGTGAGGAAGAGCACGTACACTGCCGTCTGGGCGATGGTGAGCGGGACGCCGATCCGGGCAAACTCCCCAAACGTCAGTGTCTCTCCCTCTCTCTCCGCGCACTGGATGATGATGACGTTGCTTGCCGCCCCGAGGATCAGCATGTTCCCGGCGATGGTGCTGCCGGCCGCAAGCGCCATCATGCCGACGGTGGAGCTCCCGAGGTGCGAGAGGACGGGGAGGGCGAGGGCAACGAAGGGGACGTTCGAGACGAACTGGGAGACGACGACGCCCATCACGACGATGACCGGGATGGCGGCGAGATCGAGAGAGCTTCCTTCGATGAGCGACTGGAAGAATCCTGACTGCCAGACGCTCGCCATCAGGACGAAGAGGCCGGCGAAGAAGGCCAGTGTCGGCCAGTCGATCCGGCGGATGAGCTCGAACCGCCGCCTGCTCCCGACGAGGACGGGTATGGCCGCGACGACCGCGATCCAGGTCACTCGGAGATCGAATTCCGGGACGAGCATGGCTGCGACGACCTGGGCCCCGATCAGGAGAACGAGCAGGATAAGCGAGAGGCGGGAGAGGGACGCGAGGGTGGGGTCACGGATCTCCTCCTCGCGGTGGACCAGCGCGGTCGTGTGGAACTCGCCTGGAAATGCTCTTGCGAGGAACCCGTAGGCGAGCAGAAGCGAGATCGCCGTCGGAACGGCCAGGTAGAGGGGGAACGTGACGAACGGGTCCGGAACGCTGCCCGAGAGGGCGACGAGGAGGTTCTGCGGGTTCCCGATGGGGCTTACCACGCTTCCCGTCGTGACGGCGAACGCGAGCGCGAGAAGCAGGAGTTTTGGGGAGATGCCGTGCCGCCGGGCGAAGTAGAGCATCAGCGGGGTGCCGATGACCGCGAGCGTATCGTTCATCAGGAGCGCCGAGAACAGGCCGCCGCCGAGGAGGATGAGAACGACCAGGTGCCGGACCGACTCTGCCCGGGAGAAGAGCCGGTGGGAGAGGTGGTAGAGGTATCCGCTCTCTGCGACCGCTTCACCGATCACGAACATGAAGAAGAGGAAGAGCATTACGTCGAGATTGATGGACGCGAGCGCATCTTGCGGCGTGATCGCTCCTGTCACCAAGACGGTGGCTGCCCCAAGGAGCATCACCTGCCATATGCGGAAGTTGACGTTTCCGATCTTCCGGACCGCGATCAGGAGAAAAACAATGATGAGAACGACGATCGGGATGAGGGTGTTCATGGTATCGCGGGCAAGGAAGGTACGTTTATCGATGGTTCGTCGTCCGCCCGAAAAAAGGGATCACCAGGGGCCGCGCCCGCCCCTCATGACTCCTGGCCGACGGTATAATTGATGACGCTTTCGCAGATGTCGCCGGAGTATTCCCCGATACGCCGGATACTGTCTGCAATCTGTCCCACGGGGATCGCCGTCACCGCCTCGTACCGGAGCACCCGGGTGCTGATCTCCCGGGTCATCTCCTCGAGATCGCGCACTTTCTGAAGCGTCGTGTTTGCCTTCATGATGTCGCCCGAATGAAACGCTTCCATGCTCCACGCGAAGATATCCAGAGCAAGCGCGCTTGCATCATCCATGAGGTCAAGTGTCGCCGCCTCGACCTCGCGGTCGATCAGGGCGAGAGCGTTATGCGCAACCCGGGTGGCGTGATCGGCTATCCGCTCGATGATTCTGCTGACCTGGAAATAGTACGTCGCCTGGTGTACCGGGATGCCCATTCGGCGCGAGAGCGCGGCATCGATCGCGATGAGGTTGTCCTGCCGCGCAACGAGCCAGTGCAGCCGGTCTACCTCCGTGTCCCGCACGACGACGTCCCGGGCAAGTGCCGCGTCGCGCCCCCGTATGGCGGCCATCGCGTCCTGCTGCATGCCCCGTGCCAGCACATGCATCCGTTTGAGGGTGTTCTCAAGCGGCATCTCTGCAGGGTTGAGGAGATCCTTGATCGTTATCGAGGAGTCCGTCTCGCCGACCACCTCCTGGCCGATCGCCATCTGCGTGAATTCCCGGACGAGCTGCAGGGCAAACGGCGGCATTCTTCCTCTCGACTCGAGGCGGATGGCCGTGAACCCGGCGACGTATGCCCCGACGAGGAGGCGGAGCAGGTAGGTGCGATCCGTCGTGGCACCGACCTCAAAAACTCTGGTGCGATAGGTCGGCTCCCCGCCGATCTTCGGCGTGATCAGGAGCGAACCGTCAGGCTGTATGATCAATCCTACAGGGTCGTTCTTCTGTATGTTTGCGGATCTGATCCACTGTTTCGGCAGGGATACGATGTACGACGAGCCCCCGGTGATCTGGACTTTTCTGATCTCCATGGATTGTACAGCGTTGGTGCCGGGAGGGTATATGCGTTCTGTGTAGTATATATGACACCGGAGTTTATCACACATCCATATGCCCGTATAGAGCCCTTCGAGAACGCGTATCTACCCGATACACCCACGCGGTAATCAATGGCCCGGCTGAGGGGATGGCCAGCCGGTCCGGGAAGAACCGCACCCGGAGCAATGAAACCCGGTCTGGTAACCATGCACAGAAGAGACGATCCCGTTACTGTAACGGCTCCTTGAGCGGGAGGAAGTGAAGTGACGTTGTGCGCTGCTACATCCACATGAGCCACGAGATCCCGATGAGCAGGGTGAGGAGGATCACGGTTGTTATGATCGGCCATGCCCGGTATCGCCGTGCAACGGCCTTTTCCCGGGGTGCCCGGGGTTCTATCTTTAGCAGGACGACGGCGATGAGTGCGCCTGCCATCAGCCCGACGACCTGCCCGGCAACCAGCAGCGCGGAGGAGAGCAGGCTGATGGGCTGGAGCACCAGGACGAGGCCGGCCACCACCGTCGGCGGGATGATGGCGGCAGAGATGGCGACGCCGGCGATCACCTCCGTTATGCTCTTGTTGAACGCCATCGCGGCCGCGAACCCCAGAAGCACTGCCATCAGCGTATACATGGGGTTCAACACGAGGCGCGTGACGATCTCTTCGGTCGGTCCGATCGGTAAGACGAGGCCGATCAGGAAGGTGGCGACGGCGGAGAGGACGAAGACGCCCAGGAGCAGTGCCGCCAGCACGCTGAGGCAGCGCAGGGCGTTCTGGATCCTGCCGAGAGCGGCATAGACGGCGAACCCATAGATCGGGCCCATGATCGGGGAGAGAAGCATGGCCCCGATGAGGATCGTCTGGTTGTCGAGCAGCAGGCCGAAGAAGGCTACCAGCCCGGCGATGGACGTCAACACAAGTTTTTCGAGATCGAGTTTATCGTAACCCTGGATGGTTTCGAGCAGTTTCTCGACCGGCGTTTTCTCGCCCTTCTTCTCGGTCTCCTTTTCGGCGCGTTTTAAGAGCGACGAGATGACGAACTCCGGTGTCGAGACCTCGATCATGTTCTCGTTGTACCGCAGGTCCAGCACGCCCTGGATCTTCTCGATCAGGTCGTCGAGGTTCTCGTCCGGCGTGTATATGGTGATCTCGTAGATCTCCTGAACGAGCGATATCGTATAATGAAGGCCTGTAAGGACCTCTTCTACTCTGCTATGCCCGTCTTCCCTTACGTGTACAACGATCTTCTTCATGTTTTGCCGGCCTGTATATTCCTCGAGAGCGCGAACTCCTGATCGGGCACTGCCCGGTTATCCGGTCGATCCCCGCATCGACGACCCTGTTGCTCCCGATATGCTCCTTCCCCTGCCGCTCACGTGTTTTTGCCTGGATGTTCATCCGGCAGCGTCACGAAAGCAGTAGTTCGCGGCAGCCCAGGTGTTTCTGGGTGAAAATATCGGCACGGCCGGCTTCTTTCCGCCATCTACGGTAAGTCCTTCGCTCACGGGCACGATCCGGCAACGGCGCTGTCCACGGAGATCTAATGGCTGCAGATGAATTTAAGGTTTCGCGAGCGCTTGGAAGATGAAGTAATCCGGCACAGGTTCGCCCTCGTTCGAGACAGGGCGGGCCGCTACGCTGGAGGAGAGAATGCGAACTGTGCCATCTATCGCATGAACACACCTCGCGGCTGCGAGAATCCCGGAAGAAATGTGGATTAGAGAGAAGAGGACGCACGAAAAGACGACGTCAAGGGGGGAAGTGTCTTGTGTGGATCCAAATCTCTCTAGCGCTATTTAGTCCACGGTAATATATAATAATTTCTGTTTTTTTAAATGTAGAAAATAAAGGTTATGGCTGGTTGCCCGGGCGCTTACGGACTACCGTGCAGGAACCGCCTCTCTTCTCGCCTCTCGTGGTTCTGACCCCTCTACGACCGGGTTCTCCGGATGCGTGACCCATTCAGTGAACGATCCCTCGTAGAGCCGGACGTCCGGGTAGCGGTAGAGCCACTTCAAGAGGACAAACTCGTTCGTGGCCTCCCGGCCGGTCCCGCACGAGCAGATGACGGTCCTGCTCCGGTCGACACCGTGATCTTCCAGGATCATGTCGAGTTCGTCGTTCGGCCTGAGCAGCGCCGGGTTCTCGTCGTCCATCAGGCTTCTCCAGGGCAGGTTGACGGCACCGGGGATATGCCCCGGTCTCCGCCAGGGACCCTGCCCTTCATAGACCTTTGTCGGACGCGCGTCGAGCACGATCACGTCGTCGTTGTCCTTGACCCGCAGGAACTCCTCGTAACTGATGGCGTAATCGTCGCGGAGCTCGGCAGTGAAACCGGACGGCTCAATGGGAGGGTACTCCTGCGAAAGTTCCCCTCCATGATTCTTCCACTCATCCAGTCCTCCATCGAGGATGTATACGGCGTTGTGACCATACTTCGCCATGGTGTAGGCCATCATCGTCTGCCCGAGCCCATCTCCCCTGCTGGAGAATACGCCCTTGCCGGTGTAGACGACGACCGGCGAGTCGGCCTCAATGCCCGCGCGGCGGAACGACTCCTGAATGCAGGCGGTCGGGCTGTACGACCCCGGGAAGCCACGATTGGATACCCGCAGGACGCCTTCGGTCAGGTAGGTGGCACCGGGGATGTGCTCCTGGATGTAGTCGTGTATGTTCGGCTGGATGTCGACGATCGTCAGGTTGCCGTCGTGCAGGCGGTCGGCCAGCCAGTCCGCGGTCACCAGTTTGACCTTCCCGTCACCGCGGGGATACGGGACATTTTCCCGGTCGCTGCTGGCCTGCAGGCGTTCTTTACCGCCGGGGGTGAATATCTTGTCATCTTCCATTCTTATCACCTCATAGTGGATATTCTCACTCTGAGAGAGTGATCCGGGCCCCACTCCGGGCTTGAGATCACATATACCTTGTGCAGGATCCGGTGGAGGTGCGGATGGGCTTCGTGACACGGACCGTTGCGCCCGCCAGGGAGGCGTACTCTTGAAAAGTAGGGCAGGGGTCCAGTTGCAGGCGGCAGGAGCTCATCCTGCCGCCGTTACGTTTCAGGGCTCTCGGGACCAATCTCGATGCTCTCCGCCGGCGAGAGGATCCTGACCCGGATCGCCGTCGTCCGCTCGATGGCCTGCTTGAAGTTCTGGAGATCCTGCCGGATGGCCGGGAACGTGTCGTAGTGCATCGGGATCACCAGCCGTGCCCCGGTGTACCGGGCTGCAATCATCGCCTCGTCGGGCCCCATCGTGAAACGCCCGCCGACCGGGAGGAGTGCCACGTCCGGCCGGTAGAGGTCCCGGATAAGCTGCATATCGGAGAAGAGCGCCGTGTCGCCGGCATGATAGACGCTGATGCCGTCCATCGCGATGACGAATCCCGCGGCGGCACCGCCGTAAAAGCCCATGCCCTCGTCCTCCAGCCACGACGAATGGAGCGCGGGCGTCATCGTAAACTGCACGCCGTCGACGGTGATGCTGCCGCCGATGTTCATCGGTTCGGTGGGAACGCCCTTCGATCGGAGGTACTTTGCCACCTCGTTGACGGCGACCGTCTTCTTCGAGAGTTCTGCAGCAATGCCCAGGTGGTCCGCATGGGCATGTGTCACGGCAACGATATCGGGTTCCACGGAGAGCGAGTCTTCCGGGATGAAGGGATCGATGAGGATCGTCCGCGATCCCTCAAGGCAGAAACACGCGTGGCCAAGCCAGGTCAACCTCATGGAGAAGAGATCGGCCTTGCCCATTAAAAAATGTTCAGGGGAGTACAGAGGGTGGACCGGAAGGTTAGAACTCCCCCATATCGATCGCTTCGGTGATGTCGATGGCCTCGGAGAGGCCGTCGTTGGCGACACCGCGCGTCATCAGCTCGGAGAGGTCGCGATCTTCCATCACGTCCCTGATCCGCTCCAGGTACGGGTCCAGGGTGGTATCCCTCTGCTGCTCGATCACGTGACGGTACTCACGGAGCGTGGAAGGGCTCACGTCGAGTTCCTCGCTGATCTCCTTCATGGTCTTCCCCGAATCAAGAAGTTCGGTCATCGATGCCTGATCGAACGGCATCTTGAAGTCGAGCTCCCGGAAGAGTTTGAGGCGGACCCGGGCGCGTGCCACGGTCTTGCTCAGTTTCTCATCGCCGAGCGCTCTCGCAATCTCCGTATCGTTCTTACCGTCGTAGTATGCAACCACGAGCTTTGCGAGTTGCCGCGGGGCGAGTTTGGTCTTGAAATACCCCTGATCGAGGACCTCCCGCATGATCAGGGCAATCTCGCGCTCAACAGCGTCGCGATCCCGGAGCGTACCGTGAACCTTTCTCATCGGCTCAACGATCGTCTTCTTGTTCGTGATGGTCGTGAACAGCTCGAGGAGCTGTTGCTTGCGGGTATCTTCTGCCATGTCCGTGTCTCTCTATCCTGTATTCCACCGTCTGGTTCAGGAGGTCACTCATGATGACCTCGAATATATATACCTTATCCCCAAACCGGGGCGTAACGTTCCCTACATTACAACCGCTAGCATTTAAAACTTACCATATAAATCGCCGGGAGAGAACGATCATTTTGAAGGATGTAACCATATCTTCCGGGATATTGCCGACTGTGGAAAAAAACTTCTCTGTTCACCCCATTTTCCGAAGAATCGTGATCGCCTGCGATAGGAGAACCATTCTTTATTAGCACCGGCGCTCAAATATACTGCAAGACTATGGCCGAGACGAGCGATATTTACGAAAAAGTCATGGAAGTGGCCAGAAGACGTGGTTTTGTCTGGCCCTCATCCGAGATATACGGGTCGGTCGCCGGGTTCATCGATTACGGCCCGCTTGGAGCGATGATGAAGAGGAACGTCGAGAATCTGTGGCGTTCCTACTACGTCTTCCAGGAAGGTTACTACGAGATCGAATGCCCCACCGTCGGAAATGAAGCGATCTTCGTCGCATCCGGCCATGTGAAAGAGTTCGCCGACAAGATGGTGCAGTGTCCGCACTGCGGCGAGTACCTCCGCGCCGATCACATCGCGGCGGAGAACGGTATCGAGAACGCAGGCACGCTCTCGGCGGAGGCTCTCCAGGCAGCGCTCTACGAACTGCCCTGCCCCGCGTGCGAGGAGCGCCTGGGGGAGGCAGGCGTCTTTGCGTTCAACCTGATGTTCGAGACCACCATCGGCCCGGGATCGCAGCGAAAGGGCTACCTGCGCCCCGAGACTGCCCAGGGCATCTTCACCGACTTTTCCCGGCTGCTGCGCTTCTACCGGGACAAGCTCCCCTTCGGCGCGGTCCAGATCGGGAAGTCCTACCGGAACGAGATCTCGCCCCGTCAGGGCATGATCCGGTTGCGGGAGTTCTCCCAGGCCGAGGCCGAGATCTTCGTCCACCCAAACGAGAAGAACCATCCTGCCTTCCACCGCTACGCGGACTATCAGGTTCCCCTCCTCACCATCGCGCGCCAGCTCGATGGCCAGGAGCCGGCCGCAATCACGATGCGCGCCGCGGTCGATGAGGGGCTGATTGCAAACGAGTACGTCGCCTACTACGTCGCGCTCACGCATCGGATCCTGACCGCCATCGGCGTGGATCCGGCGAAACTTCGGTTCCGCCAGCACCTGACCGACGAGCGGGCGCACTACGCGGCCGACTGCTGGGACGCCGAGGTCTACTCCGGCCGCTTTGGGTGGGTGGAGATCGTCGGCATCGCCGACCGCACCAATTACGACCTGCGCTCGCATGCGGCGCACTCCGACACCTCGATGACGGTCTTCATGCCCTACGACGAGCCGAAGAAGGTCGCGAAACGGCGTGTCATCGCCGACATGGGCGTGCTCGGCCCCCGCTACCGCGGCAAGGCGAAGGCTATCGCGGACGCTCTCGCCGCATCCGAGCCGGGAGAGGATGGCGCGCGCGTCACCGTCGACGGCGAGGAGTTCTTCATTCCTGCCGACCTCTATGTGGTCCGGGAAGAAGAGGTGGAGGTCCGCGGCGAGGAGGTGATGCCCCACGTCATCGAACCGTCCTACGGCATCGACCGGATGATCTACGTCGCGCTCGAACACAGCTACGCCGAAGAGGAGGTCGAGGGCGAGATACGAAAGGTTCTCCGGCTCCCGCCGGCGGTCGCCCCGGTCCAGGTCGCTGTCTTCCCGCTGATGAACCGGGACGGCCTCGATGGAATCGCGCAGACGATCACGGAGAGGCTCACCCAATGCCGCATCCTCGCCCAGTATGACGACTCCGGTGCCATCGGCAGGCGTTACCGGAGACAGGATGAGGTCGGGACGCCCTTTGCCGTCACCGTCGACTACGACACGCTTGAGGACAACACCGCGACCGTCAGGGACCGGGACAGCATGGAACAGGTCCGCATACCGGTCGAACGGCTGCCGGAGACCCTCTCCGCGCTCATCTGCGGCGCCACCACGTTCCATGAACTCAAAGCATGACCTACATCTCCCACCCGCTGATCCGGCCGGAGAGCATCGAGGAGAGGCGATACCAGCTCTCCATCGCACTCCGGGCGCTTGACGCGAACACGATGGTCGTCCTCCCGACCGGCCTCGGGAAGACGGCCGTCGCGCTCATCGTCGCTGCATCTCGCCTCTACTCTCACCCGGGCAGAGTGCTGATGCTTGCGCCCACAAAACCTCTGGTCGAACAGCACCTCCGTTTCTTCAAACAGTTCCTGCTCTCCGGGGATGGCTCCGAACCGCAGGAGTCCGATCTTGTGATGTTCACCGGGGAGACTTCCCCGGAGGAGCGGGCCCGGGCCTGGGAGGCGTGCCGGGTCTGTTTTGCCACCCCGCAGGTGATCAAGAACGACTGCCTGGCGGGGAGATACAGCCTCGCCGACGTCGTGCTGCTGGTCGTGGACGAGTGCCACCGGGCGGTGGGGAACTACGCGTATGTCTTTCTTGCCGGGCACTATTGTGCAACGGCGAGCAAGCCCCTGCTGCTCGCGATGACCGCCTCTCCGGGGGGCGACCAGATGAAGGTGCAGGAGGTCTGCACCAACCTTCAGATCAAGACGGTCGAGACCCGGGTGGAGACCGACGAGGACGTCCTCCCCTACATCCACGAACGCAATATCCAGTATGTCGATGTCTACCTGCCCGAAGAACTGCAGGCGGCACTCGTCCTCCTCCGAGGGCTCGTTGAGTCGCGCCTCACCCGGCTCGCGAGCCTCAACTTCCGGGTCCCGAAGCCGGATAAACTCTCGATAAAGGCGCTCAACGCCCTCAATGCCCAGATCCAGCAACGCATCCGGAACCGGGACCCCGCTGCGTTCACCGCGGCATCCCTGCACGCCGAGTGCATGAAACTTCGCCACGCCATATCGCTTGCCGAGACGCAAGGAAGCGAGGCGCTCAAACTCTACCTGACCCGGCTCGGTGCGGAAGGGGCCTCGAGCGCGGGGAGCAAGGCGAGCAAGCGCCTCGTCGGGGATCCTGCCTACCAGCACCTCGTCGAGATCTCCGGCGGCTGGAAGGAGGAACTCCATCCCAAGGTTTCAATCGTCCGCGAGCTGGTACGGGCGCAGCTTGCGGCGCACCCGGATAGCCGGATCATCGTCTTTGCCACCTACCGCGACACCGTCCAGACGCTCGTCGACACGCTCACCGCTGCCGGTATCGCCTGCGAGCGGTTCGTCGGCCAGGCCTCCCGGGACGCAGAGCGGGGGCTCTCGCAGAAGGAGCAGATCGCGAGCCTCGCCCGGTTCCGCGAGGGTGAGTTCAAGTGTCTGGTCGCGACATCCGTCGGTGAGGAAGGGCTCGACGTCCCCTCGACGGATATGGTAATCTTTTACGAGGCGGTCCCCTCGGAGATCCGGAGCATTCAGCGGAAGGGGAGGACCGGGAGGAGCGGCAGCGGCACGATCGTCGTGCTGGTGACGAAAGGCACCTCCGACGAGACGTTCCGGTACGTGAGCCAGACCCGAGAACGGGCGATGGTGACGGGGATCAGGAGCATGAGCTCTGCGCCTGCCCCCTCTCCCGCTCCGGCCCCTGAATCCGTCTCCGCCCCTCCCCTCCCATCCATCCCGGCCGCCACCAGACAGGTGGAGATCCTCGCGTTTGCCCCGGCAGGGCCGGCGATCACCGTCGACGACCGGGAGACGTCGTCACGCGTCGCGGGGCGCCTGCACGAACTCGGGGCGTCGATAACGCTCGAACGTCTTGAGTTCGGCGATTACGCCATCGGCGACCGTATCCTTGTCGAGCGCAAGACCGTGCAGGACTTCATGAATACCCTGATCGAACGGGACCTCTTCGGGCAGCTCCGGGCCATGGCCGATGCGGCGGCGCGGCCGATCCTGATCATCGAGGGGGAGGACGACCTCTATGCGGTGCGGAATATCCACCCGAACGCCATCCGGGGCACGCTTGCCGCTATCACGGTGGACATGGGGATCGCGCTGATGCGCACAAGGGATGCGGACGATACCGCCGAGATGCTTTACGTCCTCGCACAGCGGGAGGGGGGCGAGCGGGGGGAGCGGAAGGTGCATCCGAAGAAGTCTTACCGGTCGATCCGCGAAGAGCAGGAGTATGCGCTTGCAGCATTCCCGAATATCGGCTTGAAAAGCGCACGGCTCCTCCTCGAACACTTCGGGTCGCTCAAGGCGATCATCGGCGCCAACCTGGAAGAACTGGCGTCCGTGCATGGGATCGGGGAAAAGACCGCACACGGCATCTGGGATCTTGCCCGCAGGCCGTACCGTTAACGCAGTCGTTTGAGCGCTTTTGTGCCCCGCTCGACCGCCATCATCAGGGTTAGGCACTCATCGGCTCTCTGCTCAATCCGGATGCGCTCGCAGAGGTGGACAATCGTCTCTTCGAGTTCCCCGGCAACCCGGCCCTGCGGCCCCGGGGCGGCCGCCGCCTGTGCGGGAGACTGCGTGGGTTCCAGGGTCCGGGCAGGCGGCTCCCCGGCGGGAAGACCCTCGTTAGACATATTCTCCGGGCAGATCACGCACTGCGTCTCTCCCTTGTACTCAAACAGGGGGTACCCGCAGACATTACAGGATTTTGCGAGCATCTTTCCTCCCTTCAGGAGATACTCTGCCATGACTTCGTCAGCCTTATCAGCCGTCATTCCGTTGAACTCCCTTAATCAACTTATATATGTCTGGATGCCATTAATAATAAAGGGGTAAATCCGATGGCAAGTCCCGAAGAAACAATACGGATCTGCATCCAGATGTTGCAGAATATCAACGAAGATTCAACCATTCCACGCAACATCCGTCGCGTTGCAGATGAGACGAAATCGATTCTGCAGGACGAATCAAAGTCGATCGGCCTCCGCGCCGCAACCGCAATCTCCATGATCGATGAGATCAGCAACGACCCGAACATGCCGGTCCACGCCCGGACCCGGATCTGGGAACTGGTATCGCAGCTGGA
>Ga0208462_1000423_pt1 | contig 45131 bp, 47 predicted proteins | sample AD_SCU001_MetaG_FD_184452 | JGI IMG/M metagenome (GOLD analysis project Ga0208462, IMG submission 184452) | Active sludge microbial communities of municipal wastewater-treating anaerobic digesters from China - AD_SCU001_MetaG (SPAdes) (version 2) | ecosystem: Engineered > Bioreactor > Anaerobic...
ACGATCTCGGTGGCGAAGAGGGTATGCATTCCGGCGCGGAGTCGAAGGGTTGCCACGGCGAGTCCCAGAACTGAGTCCGTCCGCCAGCGCTTACGCCGGTTTGGAGCGTGCATGATAGAACATCGTCACCTCGCCACGGCGAGTCCCAGACCTGAGCGTAGCGCCGAGCACGTGTATCCGTAATAGTACAATAATGATACGGCGCGGAGTCGAAGGGTTGCGCACGATTCCGATCCCATCGATACAGATTGTACAACGAGGTTTCGATTCGCCCCGGCGAATGTTCCACTCCGCACCGACCAGAGTTCGCGTCTTACCTTACCACCATCCCGCGGTGCGTCGCTCAACCTGACGAAAACTGGGCGACGCGTCGGAGACCATGTCATGCGCAGCGACGGGCCTGCGTGAAAATTCGTGCCTCTTTCCGAGTACGAGGCTCAGGCCCGGAGTGGAACACCCGCCGTGGCGGGTCGAAGGGTCCATGCACGGCACAACATCCGCAAATACCACACCTATTTCACCTATTTTCCTTTACCCCCGCCTTTTACCAAAAAAACAGTACCATCCTCGACCAGACCGCCCGCTCTCGATCAAGCCGGCGACGGTGCACAGCGGCGGTGCACGTGCCCCCTTTCACCGGACCCTGCCTCGCACTATTTTTACACCATGAAAAACACAGGTGATGGAGATTGGCGAAGGGGACAGGAGTTCAGACATCCGGCCGCACCCGCACGAGGTGATGTTCCCCAGTCAATGCTGTTGCTGCAAACGCTGTTGATACTGGTCTGCGCGGGCGGCACCATTTATGTGCTGTCACTTTTCGCGGAACAGGGGCACACGCTGTTCGAAGGCGGGCGCCTCTACGGCCTCGCAGCCATCGCCGCGCTGTCCTTTTTTCACACGTTTTCGTGGCATACGCGCGAGAAGCGCATCGCGGTCATCATGACCGGCACCGCCGTGGGTACAGTGCTTCTCTCCGTGCTCGCATGGCTCGTTGCCCTGCTCCTTCTCCCATGATTGCTCGGGAACGCGCCCGCAGGTGACACGCAGCACGGTGCAACTTCAGCGCGGCGGCATCGTTCACCATGAGCGGCCGCACAACACCGACATCGAAACCGGCTGACCATTCACCTATAAGGAGATGACCATGATCGTTACCACCACACACGGCGTCGAAGGGAAAACCATCGTCGAGTACAAAGGCATCGTCACGGGCGAGGCCATACTGGGCGCCAATATCTTCAAAGACATCTTCGCCGGCATCCGCGACATCGTGGGCGGACGCTCCGCCACCTACGAAAACGAACTGCGCAACGCCAAGGACATCGCCCTGCGCGAAATGCAGGAACGCGCCGAAGCCCTGGGCGCCAACGCCATCGTGGGCGTCGACCTCGACTACGAAAACCTCGGCGCCAGTGGCGGCATGCTCATGGTCACCGCCAGCGGCACCGCCGTCCTCCTGCGCTAACCCCACCCGCGTACACAACGCAATACCCAACCGGCCCCCACTCCCCAGCAGGAGCGGGGGCCGACTGCATCATGCCACCCAGCACAGACATTGCAGGAAGCGCCTCAAACAACTCCTCTGCGCCCTGCGCTCTCCGCGCCCTCTTCATATGTATTCCTCCGCGATCTCTTCTCCCACGGCCCCGCCGTTGCTCAATTCCCCCCTCCCCCGTATATTGAAAGACATGTGAACACCCTTATTCTCAAATAGCAAGCAACACAATGAACATCTACGTTTGTGTCAGCCACGTTCCCGACACCACCACCAAAGTGCAGGTTGGCGGCGATGGCAAGCATATCGATCCCAACGGCGTCACCTTCATCCTCAATCCCTACGACGAGTACGCCGTCGAAGCCGCCCTGCAGCTCAAGGAAGCCCGCGGTGGTGAGGTTGTGGCCGTCTGCGTCGGTCCGGAAGCGGTGAAGGAAACCATTCGCAAAGCGCTCGCCATGGGCGCTGACAAGGGAATGCACATCGTCTCCGACGACCAGCGCGACAGTTTCGGCGTGGCACGCGCCATCGCCGACGCCCTGGCCGACAAGAATCCCGACGTGCTTTTCCTCGGTCGTCAGTCCATCGATTATGATGGTTGGCAAATGGCCGGCCTGCTCGGCGAGATGCTCGCCATGCCGTCCGTTTCCGTCGTTGCCAAGCTCGATATCGCCGAAGACGGCAGTTTTACCGCCGTGCGTGACATCGAAGGCGGACAGGAAACCGTCACTTCCAAGCTCCCGGCGGTGATTTCCACGCAAAAAGGCCTCAACGAGCCGCGCTATCCCAAGTTGCAGGGCATCATGGCCGCAAAGCGCAAACCGATCGACGAAGTGACCCCCGCGGCTTACAGCAATCGCGTGGAAACCGTCACCCTCGCCAAGCCGCCCATCAAAAGCGCCGGCCGCATCGTGGGCGAAGGTCCCGCCGCCGCCGCCGAACTCGTGCGGCTGCTGCATGAGGAAGCCAAAGTAATTTAATGGCGGAAGGTGAGATGTGAAGTGAAGAGTGAAGAGTGAAGAGTGAAGAGTGAAGAGTGAAGAGTGAAGAGTGAAGAGTGAAGAGTGAAGAGTGAAGAGATGTCCTCCTCCACGGACCACGATTCCGGTAAGTACAGTCGAACCCCGTTCCCGCTTTACTCTTTACTCTTCACTCTTTACCACAGTCGATGCAGGTAAAAAGGTGAATAAGTGAAAAGGCGAAAATGTGAAAAAGCGAAGAGTACACAGCCCGGACCCCGTTCCCGCTTTACTCTTCACTCTTCACCCGATTTTCAACATATCCCCGTATTCGAAAGTATTTTTCAACACATAGCCAACAAGCACAATGACCATTCTCGTACTCGCCGAACAACGTGACGGCATTCTGAAAAAGGCCTCCTTCGAGGCGACACGGGCGGCGGCTTCCCTCGCCGCGCAGCTCGGCGCTTCCGTTACCGCGCTGCTCATCGGTGGCACAGCCGATGCCGCCGCGTCCCTGGGCGGCTATGGAGCGAGCAAGGTGCTGCACGTCACCGACGAACGCCTCGCTCTCTATGCCAACAGTGCCTTTACCACTGTGGCCGCCGAAGCAGCCATGAAAGAAAGCGCCGATGTCGTGTTGCTTCCCGCCACCTCCATGGGCAAGGATCTCGCGCCGCGTCTGGCTGTGCGCCTCGACGCCGCCGTGGCGCCCGATGTCACCGCTCTGACCGTCGAAGGCGGCGATATCATCGCGCAGCGCCCCATCTATGCGGGCAAGGCCGTGGAGAGCATCCGCGTCAGCACCGCGCGCAAGGTGTTTACTCTGCGACCCAACGTGTTCACCGCCGGACAGCCCGACGGCAATGCCGCCGCGGTGGAGCCCTTCGCCCCCGCTTTGAGCGACAGCGACCTGCTCACGCGCGCCACGTCCACCAGCATCGCTTCGGGCAAGCTGGATGTGGCCGAAGCCACCGTCATCGTTTCCGGTGGACGCGGCCTGCAAGGCCCCGAGCATTGGCCGCTGCTGGAGAACCTCGCCAACGCGCTCGGTAAACTCACCGGCGGCGTGGCAACCGGCGCCTCGCGCGCAGTGGTGGATGCCGGCTGGCGTCCCCATGCCGAGCAGGTGGGCCAAACCGGCAAAACCGTGTCGCCCAACCTCTATATCGCCTGCGGTATCTCCGGTGCCATTCAGCACCTCGCCGGCATGTCCTCGTCCAAATGCATCGTCGCCATCAACAAGGACAAAGACGCCCCCATATTCCAGATAGCCGACTATGGCATCGTGGGCGATGTGTTTGAGGTGATTCCGGCGCTTACCGAGGAACTTGAGAAGATGTAGTGGCAGTGAGGCGCATGGATCGACGTGAAGAGTGAAGAGTGAAGAGTGAAGAGTGAAGAGTGAAGAGTGAAGAGTGAAGAGTGAAGAGTGAAGAGTGAAGAGATGTCCTCCTCCACGGACCACGATTCCGGTAAACGCAGTCGAACCCCATTCTCGCTTTACTCTTTACACTTCACTCTTTACCACAGTCGATACAGGTAAAAAGGTGAATTGGTAATAGGCGAAAAAGTGAAGAAATGAAGAGTAAACAGCCCGGACCCCGTTCTCGCTTTACTCTTTACCCTTCACTCTTCACTCATCCCACGGCGCAGTACGCTAAGAACCGAGAACAATAAACACAGTACGTGCAAGGTGAACGTTGATGCCCAAACAACGCGTCGAAATACTCGGTCTCTCCACCTCCTCGTCCAGCGGAGGTGCGTATGCTCTGATCCTGCGCGAAAGCGAGGGACTGCGGCGCTTGCCCATCATCATCGGGGCCTTCGAGGCGCAGGCCATCGCTCTGGAAATCGAAGGTATCAAGCCCCCGCGCCCGATGACGCACGATTTGTTCAAGATTGTGATCGATACCCTGGGTTTCACCATCACTGAAGTCACCATCACCGAACTGCGCGAGGGGACCTTCTACGCCCGGCTCGCGCTGGACAATGCCGCGCTCGACGAAGTGGACGCGCGGCCCAGCGACGCCATTGCGCTGGCCGTGCGTTTCGGTGTACCCATTTTCGTGGCCGATGAGGTGCTCGACGAGGCGGGCTTTGTGCCCGAAGGCGAGGAAGCTCCCGACCATGCTGTTGCCGCCGATGCGGTGATCGCTCCCCGCGAACAGCGCCTCGCCACCTTGCAACAGCAACTGGACGAAGCCATCGGCAAGGAGGATTACGAAAAAGCCGCGCAACTGCGCGACGAGATGCTGCGCCTCCAAAGCGGCGATTGATGGTGTGTTGCCAATGTGCATCTGGCCTCGTATCATTGCCGAATTAAAAAAATAATCCGACTGCAGGCGCAGGCAGAATCGCCGCAAGTCGTTTATTGACATAGCGTAATTCCGGCCGCTTCGAGTTTTTTCTCAAAGCTTCCGCACTCGCCGGGCTGGTCGTTTCCAAATGACCTCCCGGTGGTGTACATTCGATGCACCCCCACGCCGTAGGTCCCGTCAATGGGACTGAATTGGCGAAGCCGTACTTATTGGAGAGTAGTGAGGAAGAGTGGCACGGAGTACCCAGAGGGCTTCGCCAACACCGAGGGCCCAGAGGAATCGTGGGTATGCGTCCCTGCGCCCTTGCGTTGACTCGAATAACGCGCAGCGCACGGATAGAGCGGGATGCACCCTCAACCCTTCCTCTGCGCTCTCCGCGCTCTCTGCGCTCTTCAGATGTATTCAGCGCGCGCAGTCTGAAAAGTGATTAGCGACAATAAACGTGCAAGCAACCCGCACATGGCGCATCCTCTACGTGCGGCCGCGTTTCGAGAAGAAAATCGCGCCGCAGCTAGAGGATGCCGGTATCGAAACCTTCCTCCCGCTGCACGAAGTGCTGCGCCAGTGGAGCGATAGAAAGAAGAAGGTCGTCGTACCGCTGTTCCCTGGATATATTTTCGTGCATGTGAATGAACGCGAGCGCCTGCAGGCCTTCGACATCTTCGGGGTGCTGAAGTACGTGCACTTCTCCGGTAAAATCGCCGCCGTCCGCCCCGATGTCATCGATAGTATACGCATCGCCATCAGCGGACCGCGCAGACTCGATGTCATACCCGACCGCCTCCCTGCCGGTACACCCATCAAAGTGGTCAAAGGACCCCTCGCCGGCTTCAAAGGCGAACTCTCCCAATACCGCGGCGCCAGCAAAGTCGCTGTCTTTGTCGAAGGCATCCGGCAAAGTGTGGTGGTTGAGGTGGATGTGTCAGAGATCGTGGTAGTGCCGGCGAAGAGTGAAGATTGAAGAGATGGTCTTCTCTACCACAGTCTTCTTGTCGGAGCGGAAGTGACAGAGGGGGAAAACCACAGATTGCACAGATTTCACGCAGATTATCACAGATGAATCGTGGAATTCCGCGTGAATCCGAGCACATTGACGCCGGGGGAGAAATCCAATGCCGCAGATAGTAGCGACGCGAATCGGCGGTCATTACGCCTTTACTCTTTACTCTTCACTCTTCACTTTTCACTTCCGTCTTCATCCGGTTCGATTCAGTTTTAAAACGAGTATAGAAGTACACCATTGAAAAAAGCTCTGATCACCGGTATCACCGGCCAGGACGGCTCCTACCTCGCCGAACTTCTGCTCGAAAAGGGTTACGAAGTACACGGCATTGTGCGGCGCGTGGCAATGGAAGCCCCGGAACAGCGGCTGGGACGCGTCAAGCATCTGATCAATGATATACAGTTGCATCCCGCGTCGCTGGAGAGCTATCCGTCGTTGTTCAAGGTGGTGCGCGATATCATGCCCGATGAATGCTATCATCTGGCCGCGCAAAGTTTCGTGAGCTATAGCTTCGAGGACGAATTTTCCACGTTCAATACGAATATCAACGGCACGCATTATCTGTTGTCGTCCATCAAGGAAAATGCTCCGCACTGCCGCTTCTATTTTGCCGGCTCCAGCGAAATGTTCGGCAAGGTGCGCGAAGTGCCTCAGAACGAGGATACACCCTTTCATCCCCGCTCGGCCTACGGTATCACAAAAGTCGCGGGCTTCGACCTCACGCGTAATTACCGCGAGGCCTATGGCATTCGCGCCGCTAGTGGCATCCTGTATAATCACGAATCCCCGCGCCGCGGCTTTGAATTCGTGACACGAAAGATCACCAGCACCGTGGCGCGCATCAAAAAAGGCCAGGCGCGCGAATTGCGCCTCGGCAATCTCGATGCGAAACGCGACTGGGGCTATGCCAAGGAATACGCCGAAGCCATGTGGCTCATCCTGCAACAGGAGCAGCCCCGCGACTATGTTATAGCCACCGGCGAAACCCACTCCGTGCGCGATTTCGTGCAACTCGCCTTCGAGCACGTCGGACTCGATTATCAGGATCACGTCGTGGTCGACCCTCTTTTCTACCGCCCCGCCGAGGTGGAAATCCTGCTCGGTGACCCCACCCGCGCCAAAACCGAACTTGGCTGGACGCCACGCGTCAAGTTCGAACAACTCGTGCGCATGATGGTGGATGCGGATATGGAGTCGCACGCGTAATATCAAGGGAGAATGGGGAGCGTTATGACACTCGATGAGATTATCGATAACCTGCAACAGAAATTCCACGATGCGACTCTTTTGGCGGAAAATGGCAGGTATGCGAATGCGATTTATCTCTGTGGCTATTGCGTTGAACTCGCACTGAAATACGCAATTGCCAAACAGTTGAACTGGAAGCGGTATAATACCGACGGGAAATTGAAATTCCTGAAAGTGCATGATCTGGAATTGCTGGTGTCGTTGACCGGCAAGGAGGAGAAGCTGAAAAAGCTTCAGGAATGGGCCACAGTAGCGCGTTGGAACGAGGGAGTGCGATACGATGATCCTGCCAACGCCAGCAAGGAAGACGCCGAAAGAATGATCGAGTCTGCACGAGTAATCGCGGAGGATCTATGCGAGATCTCTTTGTAAGAATGCATAAGGCGATCCGCGCTATCGAACAGGAACGCGGCGATTTTGAGATCAAGTGTCTCGTTTCACGAAGGGCGGATTATATACTTTGGGATCTGGTGCTCGTCGCTTCCTGGTTCGAGCCCTCGGAAAAGGACCGTCTGCGTTTTCTCTATGAGAGAATACTCTCGGATCTCGATATTGATCTTCTTATTCAGTTTTCGGCAATTATCACCTATCCGAGTGGCACCGAGAATGAACTGACTAAATTGCTGTCACGTGTGCAGAAAAGTGTCGTCGCCGGTCACTATCAGGATCCCTCGGGCGATGAATATTCCATCATTGAAATCCAATCGGAAATTGCCCGCTATGTTGTGCCGCTCGTCGGTTCACCCTCGCGGGTGGTGAATACGCCGTGACATGAGCGTGTTCTCGCTACATCGTACCTCTCACATTCATTGAATACCTGATTCCATGCCCGTTCCACTACTCGACCTCAAAGCTCAATACCAGAGCATCAAACACGAAATCGAACCCGTGCTTTTGCGCGTGGCGGATTCGCAGTATTTCATTCTCGGACCCGACGTCACGGCGTTGGAAGAAAACATCGCCGCCTATGTCGGCGCGAAGCACGCCATTGGCGTATCGTCCGGAACCGACGCGCTGCTGCTGGCCATGATGGCCCTGGAAATCGGGCCCGGTGATGGCGTGATCGTCCCCACATTTTCCTTCTTTGCCACTGCGGGAGCCGTTTCCCGCCTCGGCGCCACGCCGATTTTTGTGGACATTGATCCCGCAACATATAACATCGCCCCGGCGGCCATTGCCGAGGCCTATGAGAAATACAAGTCCACCGTCACCATCAAGGCTATCATTCCCGTGCATCTCTTCGGGCAGTCCGCCGACATGGACCCCATCATGGACTTCGCCGGCGCGCACAATCTGTATGTGATAGAGGATGCCGCGCAGGCCATTGGCACGCAGTACAAGGATGGACGCAGCGTAGGCAGCATTGGCACTGTGGGTTGCTTCAGCTTTTTCCCGAGTAAAAATCTGGGCGCCTTCGGCGATGGCGGCATCATCACCACCAACGACGGCACCTTGGCCAAGCGCATCGAATTGCTGCGCATGCATGGCGCCGAAAAGCGCTACTATCACGAAATGATCGGTGGAAATTTCCGCATCGATGCCCTGCAGGCCGCCGTGCTCAATGTGAAGCTCCCGCATCTCAATGCCTGGCATGAGGGCCGCCGCCGCAACGCCGCCTTGTACAATCGTCTGTTCACCGAAGCCGGTGTGGTGGGCGATGGGAAGGTGATAGTGCCGGAATCCGTGTATGAAGTGAAGCGTGAAACCTTAGACGTTGAACGAGGGGAGGGGAGCGAAGTGGCCTTCCCGCATATATATAATCAGTATTGCATACGCGTGCAGAATCGCGACGGCTTGATGGAGCACCTCGCCGCATCCGGGATCGGGTGCGCGGTATATTATCCCGTGCCTTTCCACCAGCAGAAATGCTTCGCCGGGCTCCCCAGTTGCGCCGACGCCTTCCCCGTCTCCGATCAGGTGTGCGAAAGCATCATCGCCCTGCCCGTGTATCCCGAACTCACCCCGGAGATGATTGCGGAAGTGGCGAATTGCGTCCTCGATTTCGTTGGAAGGAGTTAAGCGTTAACATTAAACGTCAAGATCACCTCCCTCGTTTAACCTTTATCGCGTAACCCACCCCTCCCGTTTAGCGATTAACGATTAACGATTAACGATTCACGATTAACGATTAACGATTCACCCTCCCCCCACGCAATGAATTTCTTCACCCACGAATCCGCCTACATCGACAGCGACGTGCTCATCGGCGACGGCACGAAGATCTGGCATTACACGCATGTACAATCCGGTGCGCGCATAGGAAAGAATTGTGTGTTCGGGCAGAATGTGAATGTCGGCAACAACGTGCACATCGGGGATTACTGCAAGGTTCAGAACAACGTCTCCATTTACGAAGGCGTCATCCTCGAAGATTACGTGTTCTGCGGACCCTCGATGGTGTTCACCAACGTCATCAATCCCCGCTGCAAATATCCGCAGGTGGGCAGCGCCTTTTACCTTGAGACCCGCGTGTGCGAAGGCGCTTCGCTCGGCGCCAACTGCACCATCGTCTGCGGACACCGCATCGGCCGCCACGCCTTCGTAGGCGCGGGCGCCGTCGTGACCCGCGACATCCCCGACTACGCCCTCGTCGTCGGCAACCCCGCCCGCATTATCGGCTGGGTCAGCGAAGCCGGCGAGCGCCTGCAATTCGATGCCGACGGCATGGCCGTGTGCGGGAAGACGGGGATGGAATACGTGTTGGAAGAGGGGAACGTGCGTCCGCGGTAACCCCCGCATTTCCGGCCCCCCCCATTCCCGGCCCCCCCCCGCATTGTAGAGACGTTGCATGCAACGTCTCTACCGGGAACGCATGCAACGTCTCTACAATTGGGGGGCAAAACCATCATCACGGTCGTGATTGACGTTGCCATCCCATGACGCCACGTTCGATTCGATGTAGGCCTCAATGCGTTGATATTCATCATCATCTCGGATAATTCGATCATAGAATCTGGGTTGCCATGCGAATTCATAACCTAATCGATGGGTATGCAGCGTGACGGCGGATTTGTACCCTCTGATGACCGAACTGATCGAGTTGGCCTGCGGCGACATTTCCGACATTGCATTTCCCGTGCACCGTTCCGATGGGATGGCCCCTTCCCGCAGAAATACGATACCGTGCACATGATCTGGCATGATGACGTATGGACCAACGCCCACCAGGGATGAATGGTCGGGTATTTGATACCAGAAAATATCCGCCAGGACTCCGCAGGGCGAAAGATGCATCCTGCCATCAACAATGTGCCCGAAGTATTCCGTTCTCCTTCTTGTGCAGATGGTAATGAAATAGGCACCAGCGTTGCTGTAATCCCACCACGACGCCCGAGCTGAAGAAATACGATACCTGTTTAGATATTTTTCGTGCATGATTCCCCCGAAATACTGTTGCGTCCCCGTTGCGACCTTTCCCAACGTCGCATTATTTCGGTACGTTACGCGGTCTCGGTCCCGAAATCAATACCAATAACAATCTCCGTAACGACGTTGCATGTAACGACGTTGCATTTAGAGACGTTGCATTTAGAGACGTTGCATGCAACGTCTCTACAGGTGTATACCCCATGAAAGGCATCATCCTCGCAGGCGGCTCCGGCACACGCCTCTACCCGCTCACGCTCGTCGTATCCAAACAGCTCCTGCCGATTTACGACAAGCCGATGATCTATTATCCCCTGAGTACGTTGATGCTGGCGGGCATACGGGAGGTGCTCATCATCAGCACGCCGCACGATTTGCCGCTGTTCCGCCGCTTGCTGGGGGATGGATCGCAATGGGGCATGCAGCTCGCGTACGCCGAGCAGCCCAGGCCTGAAGGATTGGCGCAGGCCTTCATCATCGGCGAGGAGTTCCTGCAAGGCGGACCGAGCTGTTTGATCCTGGGCGATAATCTGTTCTACGGATCGAATCTCGAAAGCATAGTAAGCCAGGCAGCCACATTGCGCGAAGGCGCCGCCGTCTTCGCCTACTACGTGCGCGATCCAGAACGGTATGGCGTGGTGGAATTCGATGAGGAGCGCCGCGTCCTCTCCATTGAAGAAAAACCCGCGCAACCCCGCTCCCGCTACGCAGTGCCGGGATTGTATTTCTACGACGGCAACGCCCCGCGCTACGCGCGCGAGCAGCGCCCCTCCGCCCGCGGCGAACTCGAGATCACCGATCTCAACAATCGCTACCTCGCCGAAGGCACATTGCGCGTCAACGTTTTCGGCCGAGGCACCGCCTGGCTCGACACCGGCACGCATGAATCCCTGCTCCAGGCCTCCAGCTTCATCGAAGCCATCGAACAGCGCCAGGGTCTCAAAATCGGCTGCCCCGAAGAAATCGCCTGGCGCAAAGGCTGGATCGAGGATTCTGAGTTGCATAGACTTGCAGTGGTATACAGATATAATCCGTATGGCGAGTATCTTAAATCGATAATCGATAATCGGGAATCGTTAATCGGGAATCGTTAATCGAGAATCGTTAATCGAGAATCGTTAATCGAGAATCGTTAATCGAGAGCCGGGGTGCAGGGATTGGAAATATTGACAAGCGCAGTGAGGGAAGTGGTGGACAGTCAGATAAAGGCAACTTCCACCGTATCACGAACTAAGCAGCGGTGACCAATTACGATACCCGACTCCCACTGCCACATGCGGACCGACTCCCTCCGCCTCAGGCGGACCGATTCCCGATTAACGATTATCGATTCCCGATTCCCGATTAACGATTAACGATTCCCGATTAACGGTTAACGATTCCCGATTAACGATTAACGATTCACGACAATCCTCGAATCAACCCCTGAATCAATTGCGCTTCCCGATCCATACTCTCGAAAATCTCATGCTCTTCGGAAATGTACGAAAGCCTTGCAGAGATGAGCATTTGGGTTTCGAGTTCGCTCAACGAACTGCGAGCGATATACAGAAATTGGAGATACTCTCTTCGATGCGCCCGTGCCGCTCCTTCAGCGATATTTGAAGGAATGGAGACAGCACTTCTGCGAAGCTGTGATGCCAGCTCAAAGCGCTCTTCCTTCGGCAGCAAGGTGATAATCTCATAGACAGCCACAACGAGATCCATTGCATGCTTCCAGGCATCAAGCTGATAATGCCGCCGATTCATTCTTGAACTCATGGTGATTCTCCCCAAAAAAATGACAGTGCACAGAAAGACAAAGAACACGACAATGATACAAAAGCGGCAATAATGACATCAATACCAATGAAAACGCACCCACGGAAATATCCCTAAACCACCCCACAGCCCCTGACCCCTCCGCCTCACGCGGACCGATTCCCTCCGCCTCAGGCGGACCGATTCCCGATTAACGATTCCCTCCGCCTCACGCGGACCGATTCCCTCCGCCTCAGGCGGACCGATTCCCGATTAACGATTCCCGATTAACGATTCCCGATTAACGATTCCCGATTCCCTCCGCCTCAGGCGGACCGATTCCCGATTAACGATTCCCGATTCCCGATTAACGCTTCCCGATTAACGATTCCCGATTCCCGCAACCAACAGATTAACTTGTCAAACTTTGCATTGACCGGCGTAGCCGGCTACATCGCACCCCGCCACCTCAAGGCCATCAAGGACACCGGCAATACGCTCGTGGCCGTGACCGATCCGCACGACTCCGTGGGGATACTCGATGGCTACTTCCCCGATGTGAGCTATTTCCGCGAGTTCGAGCGCTTCGACCGCCATCTCGAGAAACTGCGCAGGGGACCGGACGAGCGCCGTGTGAATTACGTCAGCATTTGCTCGCCCAATCACCTGCACGACGCGCATATCCGCCTCGCGCTGCGCATCGATGCCGATGCCATCTGTGAAAAACCCATCGTGCTCAATCCCTGGAATCTCGACGCGCTCGCCGAACTCGAGGCCGAGTCTGGACGCAGGATCTGGACCGTCCTGCAGTTGCGCGTGCATCCGGCATTGATTGCGTTCAAAGAGAGACTTGATCGGGAATCGTTAATCGATAATCGGGAATCGTTAATCGATAATAGTGAGGCGGGAGCCGATAAACAGGAATCGTTAATCGAGAGCCGCGAATCGGAAATCGGTCCGCCTAAGGCGGAGGGAGACGGGGCGGTTGCAGCACAGGACGAGCTGAAGGGCGAGGGATTGGTTGACCACGATGCAAACCGGAAAATGAAAGAAGCCCCGCCAACAGATTCCAATCCCCGATTCCCGATTCCCGATTCCCGATTAACGATTCCCGATTCCCGATTATCGATTAGCAGACACAGAAGATACCAAGTCGAACTGACGTACATCACAACAAGAGGCCTCTGGTACGACTATTCCTGGAAGGGCGACCCCGAGAAGTCCGGTGGTATCGCCACCAACATCGGTGTGCATTTCTTCGATTTGCTGCTGTGGTGGTTCGGTTACGTGCGGCATAGCACCGTGACGCTGCGTGAGCCCCGCCGCATGGCAGGCGAACTCGAACTGGCCGACGCCGACGTGCGCTGGTTCCTCTCGCTCGAGCGCGAAGATTTGCCCCCCGAAGCCCGCAACGGCGGCCGCAGCACCTATCGCAGCATCACCGTGGACGGCGAAGAAGTGGAATTCACCGGCGGCTTCACCGATCTGCATACCGAAGTATACCGCCGCATCCTCGCCGGACAGGGTTTCGGGATAGGGGACGCATATCCAAGTATACAGTTGGTGCATAACCTCCGTACCTGACCCAACGCACGCTCCCGTTTAATGTTTAGCGCTTAACTTCCTTCCCGTCCCCCGCGTCTCGATCCATCCATAACATGGACGCAATGAATCTGGATCTGCAGCGCATTTTTACTGCAAAGCAAGAGCGACGACAGGCGTTAGCCAAGCTCCCGATTGAAGAAAAAGTCCGTATTCTCGTCAAGCTGCAAACCGTCGCAGCACCACTGCTTCGCGCGCGGGGCAAAGCGGTATACATTTGGAAGCTGGACGATACGCCGGAAGACGCCGAGTGAGATTTGGGCTTTGGTATCTGCGACGCCTACCCGAGGATACAACTGGTATATAATCTCCGTGTATGACACCTGGTTGAGCGAGAGTCAAAAATGAACGTGTGCGTACTGCGATAAAGTTGTATCGCTCTTGCGACGAATAAAATGCTTGTAAAATAGTAGGATAAACTTTTGAAGCATTTTTTAAAGAAATTGCTGCGATACTTTGGCGTCGACGTCAAAAAAATCCCGCACTATAAAGAACTGCGTGCGAACATCCCGGAGTTTCACGTTGATCTTGATGGCGAAAAGCGCTTCAGGTACAACGAGGATGCCCACACAGCGATAAATCTTGTGCGTCGACATACGATGCTTCCCTATGTGAATCTGATGACTCTCTATGAGCAGGTGCGATACCTCGAGGGTGCAGGTATAGAAGGGGATCTGGTGGAGTGTGGTGTCTGGAAAGGTGGTGCTTGTGGTCTGATGGCTTTGGCGAATCTGAGGTACGGACAACATCGTCGAACGATTCACATGTACGACATATTCGATAACATCTGTGAGCCCGATGAGGAAAAAGATGGAGAGACTGCGCGGCAAGAGGTGAGTCTGCTTGCAGGAAGACGGGTTGAGGCAAAGGGGAGGTTGATCCCAATCGAAGGCGTATATCGCAATTTTGGCGGACCGGGGACCATCGAGGAAAATAGAATGCTCATGGAGGAGATGGTCGGATATGATCCGATATATATAAGTTATCACAAGGGATGGTTTCAAGAAACAGTCAATGATGCTTCTCAAAAGCCGGAACGGATCGCATTGCTGCGTTTGGATGGCGATTTGTATCATTCAATTAAAGTTTGTCTTGAGGGATTGTATGAGCGGGTAATTGTCGGTGGCTTCATCGTTATCGATGATTACGGATATTACTCGGGATGTACCAAGGCGGTTGACGAGTTCCGCGAATCTCGCGGCATCAAAGGATATCTTCATTATTCAAGCGGGACGTGTCGCTATTGGATAAAATCATGATAGTGCCGTGCTTCATGGTTCGATCTCCGAAAAAACAAACATGAAGGACGGTTGCGATGACTGAAGTGAGGGAGATGACGCGTTCTGAGAGAACGAAACGTAACGTCGTCGCTCTGCTGTTGAGAAAGGGACTGGGGGTTGGAATCAGTGTCCTTCTCGTTCCGCTTACCCTGAAGTATCTCGGGTCGGTGGAATACGGGGTATGGCTGACGCTTACATCGATTATTTCCTGGATGTACTTCTTTGATCTCGGGCTCGGTAACGGGATGAGAAATAAAGTTGCTGAGGCATTGGCGCGGGATGAACGGGAGAAGGTGAGAGTGTATGTCAGTACCTCGTACGCCTTGATCGCAATAATAACAGCCGTACTTATAGTTGTCTTTCTGTTGCTGTATACACACATTGATTGGGCACGCATACTTCAGACACCTGCGGAATTGAATGCTGACGTTGGCGTTCTCGTGCTGGTTGTCTATACGTTTTTCTGCCTTCAGTTTTTTTTTGGCCTGATCAGTACACTGTTAACCGCAGACCAACGACCTGCGACAGCTGGCTACCTCAGCACCATTGGTAGCGCACTTTCCTTGCTGGTAGTGTACGTATTAAGTTTGCAACAGCAGGGCTCCATACTCTGGATGGCTCTTCTGTTTGGCTTGGCAAATCTTTTACCGCTGATCGGAGCGAGTGTCTGGTTTTTTCGGACGCGATATCGCGAATATCGGCCGAGCATGAAGCATGTGGACTTTTCGCAATCGAGAGGCCTCTTGTCGCTCGGTGTTAAATTCTTTCTTCTGCAAGCAGCGGCTATTATTATTTATTCGACGAACAACATGATTATCACTCAGTTGTTCGGTCCGCACGAAGTGACTGTTTATGGAATAGCATTCAAATACTTGAGTGTGGTTACCATGGTGTTCTCCATCGTTCTGACGCCGTTTTGGAGCGCGTTTACCGATGCGTATCATCGTGGTGACCATGATTGGATAAACAGAATGATGAATCGCCTCATGTGGTCATGGTGCGGATTGTTTGCGCTTGTTGCATTTATGGTTTTTGTTTCTGCTCAGGTGTACAACGTATGGATTGGAGACGATATTAGTATCCCATTTGCACTGACGATAACAATGGGTGTGTATGTGTTGCTGAACGCATGGAATAGTATCTTTTCTGCATTCCAAAACGGGATCGGCATTCTTAGATTGCAACTCGTCGGGGCTGCGATTGGATCTGTTACAAGTATACCCCTTGCGATATTATTTGCCTCGACACTTAAGTTTGGAGTTAAAGGAGTGCTGTTTGGTGCTATTTTCGGTTCAGTTCTCCCTGCAATATGGTCGCCGATACAATTTCGCAAGATAATGAACGGCACTGCGTCAGGAATCTGGGTAAAATGAGCAAGGAAAATCTTGTCGTAATTCATCTGACGGCCGCGCCTGAAGAGGCCGCTGGCAAGGTGACTTATGACTTACATAGAATATTACTCTCCTCAGGGTATGAATCCTGGATTATGACATCTGTACCTGGCCCCAGGAGGGAAGGAGTTATACGATTTCATCGGTCGAGAATAGGAGTTAAGCTGTATCACTACTGGCGAATATTCAAATTCAGATTGAGGGGATTCAAGCCTGTCAGATTACAAAGGAATCCAGATTATTCCTTTAACGTATATACTGAGAGCGAATATTACCAATCAAAATACATCGCTAAGAAACTGCCCGCTAAACCGGATATAATTATTGTTCATTTTTACGATGGAATGCTAAATACGGCAACGATTGTACGTCTTGCAAAGGTGACTGGAGCGCGCGTGCTATGGCTAATGATGGACATGGCACCTTTTACTGGTGGTTGTCATTATTCATGGGGTTGCTTAGGGTATACCGAAAAATGCGGACGATGCCCGGCGTTAGCATCAAAGGATGAAAATGATTATTCAAGAAATCAATGGAAGTCAAGATACGAATTATTGTGCGACTCAGCGATTGAGTATGTGGCAGGAAGTCGATATCAGCATGAGCAAGCATTGAATAGTTCGCTGTTAAGAAATAGTATGATTCATAAGATTATGCTAGGATATGACTCTGTAAAGCTTACTCCACTGATGAATGCTGAAGCGATCAGGCGCAAGTATTCTCTCTCCAATAATAAAAAGATTATTATGTTTGCGTCCGCTTATCTCAGTGAAAAGAGAAAGGGGTATTCAGATTTCATCGAGGGAATGAGAAAACTTGCCGCTTCTCAAAGCAAGGAGGAGCATGATGAAATATATATATTAATTGTGGGGCGTGGCGAAAAGCGTGCAGTATGCGAGTGCTATGAGCAGAAAAATATGGAGTTTATGGATGGTGATAGTTTTTCTGAAATTATAAGCGCCATTGATTTGGTGGTATGTCCTACGCTGGAAGATTCGGGACCATCTATAGTTAGCCAAGCATTAATGTCCGGGGTGCCGGTGGTCATGTATAATACAGGTATAGCAGAAGATGTTGTTCGTAACGGAGTGAACGGATATTTCGTGAAGAAGGGTGATGTTCGTGCACTTGCAGATGCTGTCGGAAAGGTTATTTCGCTATCGGATGATCAGTATGCTGATATGAAGAGGAATGCCCGCGCGACAGCGGTGGAGCAGTTTGATAGTAAGAAGATTGCAGATGAGTGGAAGCAATTGTTGGAATGGAAATCAGGTGAGTAACATTAACCGAAATTCTAAAAAATGGAATGTTAGGCAAGGATATGGATCACAGCGAGCAGCACATAGCGGCTGGAAATAGCACATTAACTCATAGAAGAACACCTTGGGATGAGATGGCGCTAGGTGTAAAAACAGATGAAATAATGATTATGAAGTATACGAGTACAGCGGAGCTAGTGGAGCTGCTGACGAAATACATTGATTATGTATCGACCAGCGGAATAGAACTATCATACATTAGGGTTGATTCGAGTGATCACGTTGCGAAAGCTGTGCTTCAGTCAATGGGTTTCTACTATGCAGAATCGTCAATAGAAATGAAAAATGGAAATCTTAGCAAGTTTGCTCCAAAAGATAAGTATAGAAGCAAACTTATACTTTACGAAGTTAATGATGAACATGATTATGATCAAATCAGGAATATATCTCAGCGTGCATTTAATCACTCAAGATTTCATGAAGACGCAAATATCGAAATAGAACGCGCGCGTATTCGATACCGGAATTGGGTTGATGATTTGATAAAAGATAATTACGAGATCGTGGCGTATCGAACGGAAGGTATCGTGCACGCATTCATGGCTTACAAAGTAAGTGAGCGCCGTGCGCGATTAATGCTTGGCGGCAGTGATATTGGTAAGGGATATTTGAGCCCAGCGTTGTGGACATCAGTACTATGTGAGTTGAAGAGAAAAGGTGTTGCAAGTGCGTCGGGCCTTGTTTCTGCAAGTAATATTACAATAATTAACATGTATATTGAACTAGGGTTCAAAGTAGATAAAACATTTAACGGATTTCATCGAATAATAAATCATGGAGAGCAGCGATGAGACTTAATCATGAGGGTCTTCTTCAGATAGTGTACGACAGTCTAGATGAGTTGAGCGAGATGTCTGATGGCAAGTATTCCTTCGAAAAGTATGAAGAAGAAGCTATTTTCGGAAAAGCTGGTAAGCTGGATTCTCTGGACCTGGTAAATTTACTTGTAATAATAGAGGAAAGGCTGGAAAATATATATGGTATATCGATAACAATTGCAAACGAAAGAGCAATATCGGAGCGACATAGTCCATTTGCGAATGTCATACGCCTTGTTGAATTCATATCAAGGGAGGTAAATATTGTATGATAGGTGAAAGTAAAATGGTAATACTTATAACGGGGGCAAGTAAAGGTATTGGATACGCAATTGCGCGACACTACACTGAGCTCGGTCATTCGGTCTATGGAATAAGCAGAACTGCGTCTGAGATTGCGGACTCGAATTATCAACACTATGAAGCATCGGTGGATGACGAAGAAAAGGTGCATTCCGCCATAAGAGCGATTAAAAGAAAGTCGGGTCGCCTTGATGTGCTGATAAACAATGCAGGCGTAGCGTCAATGAATCATTCTTTGCTTACTACAACGGATACGCTGAAGCAGATATTTTCCACGAATGTATACGGTACATTTATTTGTTCTAGAGAAGCTGCAAAGCTTATGATAAGAGCAAAATATGGTAGAATAATAAACATTACTACATTTGCTGTTCCGTTCAAGCTAGAAGGTGAAGCAGTTTATGCTGCATCAAAAGCGGCCGTAGATTCGTTAACCCATATTATGGCGAGGGAATACGCAGAATGGAACATTACAGTTAATGCTATAGCACCGCCAGCTGTGAAGACGAATTTAATAGCAGGCGTAGATGAGAAGAAGCTTAAGAAGCTACTTGAACGTCAGGCGATACATAAGTATGGGGTTCCAGAAGATGTTATAAATACAATTGACTTCTTAATACGGCCTAGTAGCGGCATGGTAACTGGACAGACAATCTATCTTGGAGGTGTATAATGTCTCTTGAAAGGTTTTACGATGCCTTTATAAGCTATGGCTCGAGAGTCGCAAATATATCAGGTAATCGAGAATGCTCTTATGATGAGCTGATTTCGAAAATTGGTAGGGCTACTGAGTATTTACGGGGTGCGAGAATAAAACCTGGTGAGGTAGTAGTATTAGAATCAGAATTTCACGCACATGGAATAGCGTACTTGCTCGCGTTGATTAGTGCGAATACAATTATTGTGCCTGTAAGTAGTGGTGGGAGATCTCTTGCAGATGAGAAGATAAAGCTTTCTGGCGCATCAAAACTAATATCAGTGAGTTGCGATGGAGTAGTAGAAACTTCTGATCTTGAGTATCGGTATAATCACACTTATTATGATGTTCTTAGAAAGAAATCCGTCCCCGGATTGATACTGTTTACCTCCGGTACCTCAGGAGTGCCTAAGGCTGCAGTACATGATTTGTCAAAACTCATGAATCGATACTCAATAAAAGATAAGAATATACGAACTATAAACTTTTTGTTGTTTGATCACTGGGGCGGACTGAATACGCTTTTCAATATTCTCTCCAGTGGTGGCTGTGTGGTTAGTCTGACAGAGAGGAGCCCCGATGAAGTATGTAGGATTATCGAAAAATATCGTGTGCAGATGTTGCCGACGTCGCCAACGTTTTTGAACTTATTGTTGCTTTCCGAAGCATATCAGAGATACGACTTAAGTTCCCTTTCCATGGTGACATATGGAACTGAACCGATGCCGGAAACAACACTGAAGAAGCTGGTACAGGTGTTTCCTGATGTACGTTTTAAGCAGACTTACGGATTAATTGAAGTTGGCGTGCTGCAGAGCAGTACGAATCGTAATGATACCACATGGTTGAAAATAGGAGGTGAAGGATATGATGTGCGCATTGTGGACAATATATTGCAAATAAAATCAGAAACAGCGATGTTAGGTTATCTAAATGCAGAATCACCATTCACTCGTGATGGGTATTTCATTACAGGTGATTATGTGTTGAGAGATGGAGATTACATTAAAATACTTGGTCGCAGGAGCGAAATAATTAATGTTGGCGGAGAAAAAGTATATCCAATTGAAGTGGAGAGTGTTATTAGATGCATTGATAATGTTAAGGATGTTGTTGTATACGCAGAGAGCCACCATATTACGGGTCAAATAGTATGTGCTAAGTTGAATCTGCTTCATAATGAAGAAAAGGAGAGTGCAGTTCGCCGCATAAAAGCCGAAGCGAGAACTATGCTGGATAGATTTAAGGTGCCGGTTAAAATTCATATCGTGGAGGATGCGCTGTATGGAGAAAGGTTTAAAATAAGCAGAGATAATATTTCGAAAAAGCACGAATAAAGTAAAAATAAAGAGCTAAGAAAGATGGATAAATCTATTCCGTTTAATCGATTGCATCTTACGGGTAAAGAAATTGAGTATTGCCGCCAAGCAATAAATACGGGAAAAATCTCAGGTAACGGGTTATTTACTCAATTGGCTCAAAGTGCTTTATGCCGGCGATATGGTTATAATAAAGCGTTGCTTGCAACTTCATGCACGGATGCGCTAGAAATGTGTGCGTTATTAGCAAGAATTGAGCCTGGTGACGAAATTATTATGCCATCATATACCTTCGTCTCAACCGCGAATGCCTTCGTTTTGCGCGGAGCCACGATACGGTTTGTGGACTCGTTGACAACCCATCCAAATCTTGATCACAATGCGGTCGAGAGTCTCATTACATCTCGGACAAAAGCAATCATCGCAGTGCATTATGCCGGAGTGGCTTGCGAGATGGATGAGCTGTTGTCGATCGCAGATAAACATGGATTGTTGTTAATTGAGGATGCTGCTCAGGCGATTGATTCATTTTACAAACGTAGGCCATTGGGTGGGATTGGGCATCTTGCGGCTTTTTCCTTCCATGAGACGAAAAACATTATTTCAGGCGAGGGGGGGTTGCTGGTAGTGAATGATAGTCGCTTTTTTGAACGTTCAGAGATATTGTGGGAGAAAGGGACGAACCGTACTGCGTTTTACCGTGGAGAGGTGGATAAATACGGATGGGTGGATGTTGGCTCATCTTTCCTTCCTTCGGAAATTATGGCTTCATTTCTTTACGCGCAAGTGGAGGAGATCGACGAGATCCAGAATCGCCGCATTCAACTCTGGGAGCGGTACTTTGAGGGACTGAACGGACTCGCTCTCGACGGCTGTTTGTCACTGCCACATATCCCGGCTACGGCCACGAACAATGGCCACATGTTTTATCTTCTTTGTAAAAGCATGGATGAGCGGTCTCAATTAATCGAATTTCTCAGGCAACGTGGCGTCCAGGCGGTGTTCCATTACTTGCCTCTGCACAAATCACGCTTTTACGAGGACCGGCACGACGGCAGGGATTTGCCCATGTCTGTCCACTACGCGGAGTGTTTGCTGCGATTACCGCTGTATTATGATTTGGAAGAGCACGAGCAAGATGCGGTAATCGCTGCTGTTCAACAATTCTATCACTAATATCGACGGGTTGTACTAACTCGTTCACAGAGCAAAGCATGGTAGCAACATCATCACTGGATGGCGCAACGATACTCATCACCGGCGGGACGGGCTCGTTTGGCCATCATGTCGTGGAGCGCCTTCTGCAGGAATATTCGGTGAAAAGTATCGTCATTCTCAGCCGCGACGAGAAGAAGCAATACGATATGCGGAACCAGTATCGAAATCCGCAGCTTAAATTTTGCATAGGCGATACCCGCGACAGACAAAAGGTATTCGAGGTAATGAAGGGCGTCGATTACGTGTTCCATGCCGCTGCGTTGAAGCAAGTTCCTGCATGCGAGTTTTTTCCGTACGAAGCTGTACGAACAAATATTGATGGCGCGCACAATGTTCTCGACGCGGCAGAAGCGATGGGGGTGCGAAAGGTGGTTGTTCTCAGCACGGACAAAGCTGTGTACCCGATCAATGCGATGGGAATGACGAAGGCATTGATGGAGAAGCTCATGCTCGCCAAGGCGCGCGAAGCTGCGTCAGCTACAGTGTTTTGTGGTGTACGCTATGGAAATGTCATGTATTCTCGCGGTTCGGTTATTCCACTGTTCGTGCAACAGATCCGCGATGGAAAACCTCTCACAGTCACGCATCCGGATATGACACGCTACCTTCTTCCTCTTCCGGTTGCCATCGATCTTGTTCTTTTCGCCCTCGAGCAGGGAGAAAACGGAGATTTGCTTGTGAGAAAATCTCCAGCAGCGACTGTTCGCGATGTTGCCCTTGCTGTGGCGGACATTTTTGGGCACTCCACGGATATCAACGAAATTGGTATCCGGGAGGGTGAGAAAATGCATGAGACACTGGTAACGAGAGAGGAATTGCTGAAATCCGAAGACTATCCAGAGTATTATCGTATTCAAAATTTGGCGAATATCGATTATGACAAGTTCTTCATCGAGGGTAAGCATAATGACTTCCCAACCGAGGGCTATACCTCCGAGAATACACGCCGATTGAATCGTTCCGAGACCCGCGAATTGATACTTTCGCTTCGCGAAATTCAGGCGGTGTTGGCGTGAGTGTTGCAACGCTCGGTATAACCGGGGCCACGGGATTCATCGGGTATTTCGTTCGCACGCATGCGGCACTTCGGCCTGGCTTGCGCTGCGTGCTCTGTCAGGACGAGTGGTTTGAGGATTCTCATGCAATGGACGCCTTTGTCCAGCAGTGTGACAGCATACTGCATCTGGCGGCAATGAATCGCACCGACGGGGATCCTGAAGACATTTATCGCACGAACATGCGGCTCGTGTACACTCTTCGTGATGCTCTTCAGCGAAATCCGGGACCTAATCATATTCTGTTTTCTTCATCCACGCAGGAGAGCAGAGACAATCCTTACGGCCGCTCCAAGCGTGAGGGTGGTCGCGTGCTCCAGGATTGGGCAAAATCCGCTGGCGCGCGCTGTTCGCTATTGACTATTCCCAATGTGTTTGGTCCATTCTGCAGGCCGTTCTATAATTCCGTGGTTGCCACGTTCTGCCATCAACTCGTGCATGGTGAGCAACCGCGCATCGATATCGATGCGGAAATCCCACTGATCTATGTTGTGGATCTGGCCGAGTCGATACTGAATGCAGTGCAGCAGACGCATGAGAGGGACGGGCTGGTGGAGTTCAGACCCGAGCGTCGGTCAGTTTCATGGCTACTTCGCGAACTGCAAAGCTTTTCGGCTGCGTATCTGGATGAAGGGCGCGTGCCTTCCTTCGCTTCGCCATTTGACACTGCGTTATTCAATACATTCCGTTCATACATCCCTTCAGACAGAAGACGTTTCGAACCACCGATGCGTAGTGATGCACGAGGGTATCTTGTAGAAATCCTGAAATCGCTCAGCGGAGGTCAGATATTCTTCTCGCGTACGCTGCCGGGAGTAACACGAGGGAATCACTTTCACACGAGGAAGGTCGAGCGCTTCTGTGTGGTTGAGGGGCAGGCGAGTATTCGACTCCGTCGCACTGGTACAGCGACATGTGATGAATACCACGTCACGGGTTCACGGCCGGTATTTATTGACATGCCTGTATATTACACGCATAGTATAGAAAATACAGGCTCGTCGGCTCTTCTCACCCTGTTTTGGTCCAATGAGATCTACAATCCAGATGATGCCGATACTCACATTGATCCCGTCGTTCAGGAGCCGCAATGAATAATCTGAAGGTAATGACTGTTGTGGGGACGAGGCCGGAGCTCATTCGGCTTTCTCGGGTCATAGCGGCGTTGGACGAGCACACGGATCATGTGTTGGTACACACCGGGCAGAATTATGATTATTCTCTGAATGGGGTGTTTTTCGACGAAATGCGTATTCGTCGTCCCGATCATTTTATGAATGTCGATACATCGTCGCTTGGCTCGGTGCTGGGAGGGGTGATCACGGGAGCAGAGCGTATCGTTCAAGACGAGCGTCCAGATGCGATGCTCATTCTCGGGGATACGAACAGCAGTATGGCCGGGATAATGGCGAGGAGACTGCGTATCCCCCTCTATCACATGGAGGCGGGCAATAGATGTTTTGATCTGAATGTTCCGGAGGAAATAAACAGACGAATTATTGACCACATCGCGGATTTCAATCTGGTGTATACCGAGCATGCGCGTCGACACCTGCTCGCCGAGGGACTTTCTCACCGACGGATCTATCTTACAGGTTCTCCGATGCGCGAGGTACTCGAGCACTACAGAGTGGATATAGAGCGTTCGGATATACTGCAGCGCCTGGGTATAGCGCATGGCGGATACTTTATGGTAAGCGTTCATCGAGAAGAAAATGTAGACAAGCCCGAACGGTTGACATGCGTGCTCGATGTATTGCAGGCGCTGCATGAGAGCTACGGTGTGCCGGTCATAGTATCAACTCATCCTCGGACCCTGAAGCGTATCGAATCTCTTGAACAACAACCGAAGTTGGCCTCGAACGTACGTTTCATGCAACCTTTCGGTTTTTTCGATTATGTTCACCTTCAACAGCACGCGATGTGTACTATTTCCGATAGTGGTACGATTGCGGAAGAATCGTCAATTCTTGCCTTTCCAGCGGTAACGATCCGAGACGCTATCGAGCGTCCCGAAGCATTGGACACGGGTAGCATCGCGTTGACAGGGCTTTCGGTGCAATCGGTACTCAGGAATGTGGAATACGCAGTACTGATGGCCGGAATTGAGCGCAATGCGGTTTGTCCGGTCGACTATACCGTAAGTGACACATCCGCGAGAGTAGTGCGCCTCATTCTCGGAACTGCAAATCTAAGTAATGCCTGGGATGGAATACGATGAATGAGAATCTTGCCGGTCGAAGGATTGCGAGTGACATGCCACTGGTGTCCATTGTCATCCCGGTATACAATGGCGTGAACTACATGCGCGAAGCTATAGACAGTGCGCTGGCGCAGACATATCCGAATATCGAAATTCTTGTCATCAATGACGGCTCGACCGACGATACAGAACAGGTTGCATTGAGTTACGGCAACAGGATTCGCTACTTTTCGCAAAAGAATGGGGGTCAATCCGCCGCATTGAACCGTGGAATAGATGAAATGAAGGGGGAGTATTTTAGTTGGTTGAGTCATGATGATAGGTTCCACCCCACATTTATATCTCAAATCATGGCTTCTGCGGAGGCAGATAGATGGAGTGAATCAGTGTTCTACTTTTCGGACTATGAGTATATTAACGATAGCGGTAAAATACTATCAGAGGTGTCAAATGCCGATATAACGCCAGAGGCGTTTGTATTCAAGCTGCTGTATTCAAATACAGTTAACGGATGCTCGGTAGTTGCACCTAGAAGCAAATTGTTAGAATGTGGAAAATTCAACACTGCAAGACCGCACACTTCAGATGTCGAATTGTTCATTAAGCTGGGCGTTATTTGTAAGGCTAAAAGGATAAATGCAGTGCTAGTGCAGTCGAGGACTCATGCTTTGCAAGCTACGAAAAGAAGATATAAATATCATATGAGTGAGACGTCTATCTTTGCTTCGGATATTATATGCTATCTCCAGCAAGAGGTGGTGTATGCCTCTGCGGCGGCATGCGGTGAGTTGCGGCCGTATAGATCTCTTGGGATAAAATGGAGCTCTAATGGGTATCTTGATGCTGGAATAGTGGCGTTGCATTGTGACAGGGTTCTATCGAATACTTTTTGGTTGAGATGGTGGTATCTCATGAAATGCGTGTTTTTGTATGCGGCGAAGATGTTGCGACGAAAAATAATTGGAATAGCGAAAAGTGTGATATCGCGTTAGCAGACAGCATAATAAATGATGCGTTAGCGGCAAAATAATAATGATAGTTGCGCCTCGAAAATACTTAAAACACCTATTGCATCCCAGTGCGTTTCTGAAAACTGTGGTGTTTAATATAAGGTATTTTGGAATTCTAAAAGGTTGGCGATTGCCTGTATTTGTTTATCGACACGTGCGATTAAAAAACATGAAAGGTAAGATCGCGATGAATGGTGAGCTGTCTACTGGAAGAGTACTTCTGGGCTTTCCGCACGTTCCAATATTTGACGAAGTTCGCTCTCGTACAGTATGGAACCAGATAGGTGGATTGATAGTGTTCCAGGGGACCGCGAAAATTGGACATGGCAGCAAGCTGGCTGTTAATGGATATTTAGAGATTGGAGATAAATTCGAAATTACCGCTGAAAGTACTATAATTGCATACAACCGAATTGTTATTGAACCAAACGTGTTAATCTCATGGGACGTCTTGGTAATGGACACAGACTTTCATAGAATATATGACGAAAATGGCAAATTGTGCAATGAGCCGGAAGAAATAATTATTGGAGCGCATTCTTGGATAGGGTGCAGGGTGTCTATATTAAAAGGTGTGTATATATCTAAAAATGCTATTGTTGCGTCTGGCTCAGTCGTGGTAAAATCGTTGTTGTCGGAGAATGCAATCTACGCCGGAATCCCTGCTTTGATGAAGGGACGTTATAGTTTTTGGGATCACTGACGGATAGGCAATTGATGGCATCCCCACTGTTCGTACGATGCGGCTCCGTAGTATTGGATTCGCATTAATAATCCGCATGTATCATTCCAGCTTGATAATGAATATGCAACGTAATAGTGCTAGAATCGCAGCCTGACGTCGGCCAAATGTCGTAGTATGCATGAAGGAATCGAACTGTTGTTTGCAATTGTCGTGCAGATGAATGTGTGCTTGTAACGGAGCATATTATAGAAAGGCACAAGTTAGCTGCAAACGATAACGGTTATTGACGCAATTAGATCGGTAAGAAAGAAAAGTAAAATGATAAAAACAACTTGTGACTATAGTAATGACTAGACTTTATCGAAAGGGAGTCAATATCCCAAAGTATATAGATGTAATAGAAGAAGTTCGTAGTAAACAGAGTAAAAGTAGTCAGCATACAGTACGCGTACTTCTTGTTTCGAACCTCGTAGCGGCCCAATTTCATGAGGTGCTGCAGTACCAGTTAGTTCGTAGCGGGTTAAGTGTATCAGTGGATGTTGCTGATTATGGAGAAATCGAACAGCGTCTGCATGCAAGGACTGAAGAATATACTCATATAGTTATTCTATGGGAGGCGATTGCAGAAGTATGGGGTTTGCAATATAAGTTGCTGTTAATGAGCGAGGACGAGAGGACGCAGCTTAGAAAGGTCATGACAGATAAGTTCGCTAGAATTCTTTCGGAGATAGCACCGAATAAAATATGTATCTGCAACAAGGTCACTTCAAAGTACTTCATGCACGAACCAGAAGCTGAAGCTTCCATGTGTAATTTTATGAATGACGTAAATAGAGAATTGTCTCATAAAGTTAGCAGGAGAGTATACTGGATAGATTCGAATGCAATAATAATGGAATTGTCCCCGAGCAAGGCGGTGAATGCTCGCGACTATTATCGCTCACGAATGCTTCATTCTTACGAATACGCGTATTTATTTAGCGAAATAGCAGTCAAGTATATTTGTATATCGATTGGTATGCAGAAGAAGCTGCTTATCCTCGATTGTGACAACACATTGTGGGGAGGCTTATGCGGAGAGTTGGAAGCGGATGTGATTCTAGATGGTGTGGACGCGCCAGGGGTGATCTATCGCGAGTGCCAGGGAATAGTGAAATATCTGGCAAACAACGGGATAGCAGTTGCCTTGTGTAGCAAGAACAACAGTGAAGATGTATGGAAGGTATTCAAGAATAACTCATCAATGCTGCTAAAGGAGACTGATGTCGTAGCTAATAGAATAAATTGGTCAGATAAGGTAGAAAACATAATATCCATTGCAAACGAACTTCACCTATCGTTGGAAAGTATTGTCTTCGTGGATGATTCTGAACATGAATTGGAAAATGTAAGATTGCGGCTGCCTGGTGTAGAAGTAGTCAAGGTACCAGAGAATATTTATGATTATCCCTATGTTATGAGAAAGGTTGCGGCCAAGTTCTATTTGGAGGGTGTGTCTAAGGAAGATGGTGCAAGGACTAAATACTACTTGGAGGAGTCGAAAAGAAAGAAGGAGGCGAACTCCCATGCCAGCTATGAAGACTATCTCGCCTCACTTGAACAGACGATGAAGATAGAATGTAATAATTATGATAATTTGCAGAGAATACATCAGCTTTTTGAAAAAACAAACCAATTTAACGCGACAACAAAGCGTTATACAAGTGACGAGTTGAAGACTTTTATTAGCGATCACAGATCAGATTTATACTCCTTTAGTATGGCTGATAAATACGGAGATATGGGGCTTGTCGGCACCGCTCTTATAATTAAGGCTGATGATGGTCGCAGCGCACGTCTCGATTCCTTTATAATGAGTTGCCGGGTGATAGGGAAGTGTGCAGAGTATACTTTTATAAAATATATTGCGAATCGTTTGCGTAAGGCCGGATACCAGGAATTAATTATTGAGTACCGCAGAACTCAGAAAAATGACATTGTGCATAAAATGTTAGTAGAGTATGCCGGTCTCGAAGGAACGAGTACCGATGGCAAAATATTATGGTATATTGCGCTTGACAATCAAAAAGTAACGGAGAAGGTAGATTATGTCAGAATCATTCTCGATACGTGAAACGGTGCTGAGAGCTATGACGGCCATATTGGGTGAAGAGCACATAAGTAACGCGATACAGAGTAATGCTATATCATGGTCTAGTATCCAGCACATTCATATCGTTATGGCGCTTGAGGACGTCTTTGATATTGAGTTGGAGGATGACAAGCTTTCGAGAATAAAGAATTACGTATCTCTCGTACAAGTGGTAGAGGAGACGATAAATGAAAAGGAGAAGTTGAGAAAGCGATGATTTATTATATTGAGACGGGAATTAGAAGGAGGATATGGAAAATCCGTGGTCTTCTATTAAAGGCATATCTTCGATTGCATGGGTGTAGTGTCGGCAAGAGTACTACATGTATCGGTTGGCCCTTTTTCAAGCAAATACCATGTAGTAATATTACAGTCGGAGATGGTGTTACTATTGGGAGAGGCGTGACAATTGAGGTTGGAATAAATGCAAAGCTAAAAATTGGCAGCTATGTTAATATCAGCGATGGAGTTTATTTTGGCGTACAAGACTCAGTAACGATTGGAGATTATACTGGCTTCGGAGAGCGAGTCTCCATCCGTGATTCTACGCATATGTTTAGAAAAAAAAAGCCACACTTGCTTCAGAGCAGCTTTGCAAGACCAATCATTATTGGATATGATGTGTCAATAGGTTTAGGATCTGCAGTATTGGCTGGAGTAAATATTAAAGACGGAGTTGTTCTTGGAGCTGGCACAATAATAACATCAGAAGAGAATACGATGCCCTATACATTTTATCGAGGATATCCGATTGAGGAGATTGGAATAAGGCCGTAGAAAAAATATCGAAGAAGAAAAAGCGGTATGCTGCTATATTCGTCATCTGTCGCGATAAAAGTACATAAATATCTAGGCGAGATAGCTTCATAATGTTGCATGTAACTGTAAGTTAGATTTAAACATAATAAAATGAATATTGTTCACGTTGTTTGGAATTCGGAATTCGGTGGAATCCAAAGATTCGTATCTGATATATGCGATATATCGAAGAATAGAGGGCACAATGTCAAAATTATATTTTGCAGATATTCGGGTGGATTTAGAGCGCAGTTCTCTAATGGAAAAATAGACTGTGTAGATTTAAAAATGGCGCGTGGATATTCATTTAGTAAGAGTGTGTATGACTCGATTATAGAGGAGACGAATGAAGCTGATGTGATCCATCTTCATGATTTTAACCCATTTATCGCTGCAGTATTAATATACCGAGTTAGGCGTCCCATCGTATTTACTGAGCATGGTAATTTCGTAATAGATAGGAGTACTCGCTTGGTCGAAAGATTCAGTGCTGTTTTGTATCGATTGATATTGCGTAGCGCAAAGGTAGTGCTTGTCGCAAATTCACAATATACCAAATCATACGCTCTGAATATTTATGGTAAATTATATGAAAAAGCAGGCGTGATTTATAATGGTGTAAAAATAAAGAAGGAAAAGAGAGATGAAATGCTCCAATATGAAAAATTCAATGTGCTTCTTCTAGGAAGAGTAGTAAAGCAGAAGGGGTTCCAGCGTGTATTAAGATTGTTGCCCGAGTTAAAAATGCTTATGGGGGATATAAATATACATGTTGTTGGTGATGGTCCTTATAAGGGTGAGCTTGTGCGGTTGGTGGAAAAAATGGGCATGAAAGACTATGTGGTATTTATGGGATATCAGTCTGATATAGAAAAGTATATATACCAGGCTTCTATGATCATAGTTCCGTCGGTCGGGGAGCCATTTGGACTAGTTGCTATTGAGGCGCTGGCATTAGGCAAAAGAATCGCGGTTTATTCTGACGGTGGTGGATTGGTAGAAATAGCTTCCATGTTGCCATACAAGTCAATAGCCTGTGATGATAGTGAAATGATTGAGTTAATATTTGAAGAATACAATAATAGGGGCAATAGTAGTACGGCTGCTGTGTCGAAGGAAATCGCAAAGCAATTCTCGTTAGAACTAATGTTCAAACGTTATAGCGTGGTCTATGAAAGAGCATGTAGAAAAGATTAATAATGTTGCATTAGTGATAATATGCTGCATGTTTATTTCGTGCGTAGCTTATGCTTTGGTCAGCACTTCAATGCTTAAAGAAGTTCTGATAACGTATCATTATTATGACGATTATACATATTATAATACTATTGTAGATACAAAAAAGCAATTTAGTGAGTGTGATTATAGAGATTACTACTCTCCTGCGCCACCATTATATTACAATGTCGCTCATTTGGCAAGTGAGATCGTTGGCATGGACGCTCAACGACTCCGATGGATGAATGTTGTAATATCGCTGCTAATGATGTTCGCTTTGTTCCTGACCCTACGAAGATCAAATCTAACTTCAGCGCAGAATCTCGAGAAGGCAATAATATTCTCATTGTCGCCGTATATCTTCGGTGGGTTCTTCATACTAATAAATGACAATCTAGCCAATTTTCTATTGTACATATCGATATGGATGGCCCTTATTGCATCTGACGATAAGGGTATGAAGGGAAATATTCTAATAGTGGGTTCGGCGATCGCCGCCGGATTAACAATATTAACAAGGCAAAATTACATCTGGATATATCCAGTGCTGGTTTGTATATACTGGGTAAGGGGTCGTGAACGTCAAGACGTTGTGTTGGCTGTGATTTCTCTCGTCATAACAGCTTTTCCATTGCTCTATCTATTTTATATATGGAAAGGGATGGTTCCTCCTTCACATCAGTATCACCATCAAGCAATGTGGCCGAATATTGCCGGGATAACATTAGCTCTGTCGTTATTAGCATTTTATGGCATTGTACTATATGGACAGCTATGTTTGAATAAGTTAAAGTTAGGCAGTGTTTACGGATGGAAGACGATAATTGGAGGCAAAAATATTCTCCACTATGTTGTCAGTGTAATTGTTGTAACGTCGCTTATTGCTGTAGAACCGCTGCACCGCATAAACCTTGGGACAGACGGATATTTTATGAACGTTATGAGTAAATTACCATCAGTAGCTGGAACTCCTTTGCCTATATGGGCTCTATCGATTGTTGGTGGATGGATAATTACAAAATGGATTCTAGACAAAAATTATCTGCCGCTGTCGATAATAGTATTCTTCATAATATCGGCAACGTTTATGAAGCAAAACTTTCAAAAATACTACGACTATGCAATATTGAGCACTATTATGATAGACTCGACTGTAAATAGTCGACGTATCGGCATAATTGGCCTTTTTGGAATGCTTTTTATATCTGTTGCATATTTTCTGTATGTAGCAAATAGTGGAGGTTGAGAATGGATTCCGTCAGGAGATATGCAGTTCTTGTCCCAGTGTTCAATGATTGGGCATGCGCATCCATATTAATCATGGAGGTACGGAAAGCGCTTGATTGTGTTGGTCGTTCTACGTTTTATCTAATCGATGATGGCTCGTATGAGGACGAGAAAGAATTAGAGTCAATACTGCTCGATTATAATGACGTAATAATTGTAAGGTTAAAAAGAAACCTTGGTCATCAGAAAGCAATAGCAATTGGTTTGTGCGTTATTCAACGTGAGAATTGTTATGACGGAGTAATAGTGATGGACTCGGATGGAGAGGACAGGCCAGAGGGGATCTGCCAGCTTATCGAGTCGTCTGTTGCTGGAGATGAAAAATGTATTGTATTTGCAAAAAGAGCGAGGAGAAGCGAAGGAGCATTATTTAAGATAATGTATAGTATATACAAGAAAATGAGTGTATCGTTAACAGGATATGTGGTAAATATCGGAAATTTCTCGTATATCCCTTCTGCATTGCTAAGTAGAATATGCGTAATATCGGAACTATGGATTCATTATCCGGCAGCAATTATGAAATCAAAAATAAAAATACTAAAAGTGCCGTTGGATCGTGGTAAAAGATACATCGGTAATTCGAAAATGAATATGACAAGCCTAGTGACACATGGATTAGGTGCGATGTCTGTGTTTTCAGATGTTCTCGGCGTAAGAGTAATCATCTCTATTTCTTCACTTATTGGGTTAATTGGCGTATTAACCGTATTGTTCAGCATATTAGTTATCGGATTTCCGCAGATACGTGGACATGAGATATATCTAAGTTTAACTGTAGCTGTAATGCTTCTCGCTCAACTGGTCGTCGGTAGCTTCGCTTTCACATTTAGTGTATTAAACAATAGAAAGGGATACGAGACGATACCGATTAGAGATTATAAAATATATATTCAGAAAATAATACGAGCAACGATTGCATGAGCGCGAGTGTTAAAATAATATACAATAAGAAGTCATTTAGATCATGGCTAAATACGAAATCATGGGTTGAGAAGTGGTTTATATATTTGATCTTGTTGAGACCGATCATAGATTTGTTCTATTTTGTAAAGGAAGTCAGTCCAATACTCTCGCCACTATATTTTGCGGGAGTGTTCACTCCTATCATGGCGCAATTATCTCTAACAGCCATGAGAGATGTCGGTAAGGCGGTTAAGTTAGTTGACCTAAAAATTCTAGGAATGATGTTTGTAATAGCGGTAGCAGTATCAAGCCTTACAGCAAGCAACATTGTTGAATTTAGTTCATTGGCATTGCTAACGCTCACACCCTTCTTGTTGGTTCTTTACTGTGTAAAAGTTGTCCGAGTGAAGGAGGATGTGACGGGGATACTTTACGCCTTCGCACTGTCGTCAATTACAGCGATATCAATTATGATAATAGAAGTTATTCTGAATCCTGGTTCGAGATCATTAGGGAGCAATGAAATTGAATACGTGAGAGGTTACTACGCTGACCCCATGAATTACGGTCTTTATGCAAACATACTTGTTATAGCTGGGTTGAAATCGTATTATTCTCGGAAAATGAAAACGATTGTACGTATATATCTTGTTGTATGTGCTTTAGTGCTAATTATCTCCAGTCATTTGGTTTCATTGTTCGCCTTTCTAAGCATAATAGCGTATAGTTTGACAAGCAAAAATAGCAATAGAAGAAATGTGGCGTTTGTCCTGGTCGTCTTAGCGGGGTTAATATATTCCATATACACAGGATATTACTCTGACCAAAGTACAGATAATCAGATGGAGCGTGAGTTAGAAATCCTGCGTGGAGAGCGCCCGATAGACCAGGCGCTACATGGGCGGGTAAGCAGATGGAAGGAATACATGGTTTTATGGGAAGATAAACATGTATTATATAAAATGTTGGGTGTTCCTTTTAGTGTTTACGTTTCGGGGCTCGGCGATGCAAGTTTGTGGATGAGTAGAGCTGTTCATAGCGATTATCTCAGAATATTGTATAGCGTGGGTTTTGTAGGACTTATAATATATTTGAATATTGTTAGGAAGGTGTTCTTTAGCAATTACAAGGATATAGACAACGCGGTATTGTCGAGGTCGATATTTATAACAATACTTCTGTACTCAGTAACTACACTTCCGTTGTTGACGCCATTGGTGTCATACTTGTTTGCATTTGGTCTTGCGGTATACGAGAATGAGCAAATTGTCAAAAGATAAAAGAGATAATATCGTTGTCGTATGTCGCATGCCACCACCGCTTACAGGTACAACAATGTGGGCGAGAGAAATAGCTTCTGTTGAATCTGATATACTTATGTACGATGTTAGTGTCAATCGTGCTGTTGACAAAATTGGAATTGTAAACACGACTAAGATAATTGCGATAGTCCGACAGTATTTTAGCTATTATTTGTATCTCAGGTCGTTGCGAGCACGACCTGTCGTAGTTATACCATTAAGTCAGTCGAAACTGGGTTTCTTAAGAGATTCAATATATATATATATAGCAGACCGCATAAGGTGCCCGGTCGTTGTCTATCTCCATGGAAGTGAATTTAAGGATGTTGTGATAAGAAGTAATGCAGCCTGGGCCAAGTATGTTGGATATATATTATCTAAAACGAAAGGTGCCGTTGTGCTCGGTGAAAAATTGCGAAGTAACTTTGAACGCTGGTATCATCAGAGTAGAATCTATGTTATAGAAAATGGCTTGTCTAATGTAGGGGTTGAAGAGCGTAATAACCAAACTGATCGTAAGAACCCATCATTGCTTTCTGTAAGCAATATGATGAAGCGCAAAGGAATAATTGATGTGATGGCCGCATACAAAATCGCAAGGGATGCTGGTGCGGATATCAGTATAGATATTGCCGGCGCAAAAGTTGATCAAGAGGTGTATAGGACCGTTGAGAATATTACTAAATCATATAGCAACGCAAGATACCACGGAATTGTTGACGGCGTTCAAAAAAAGATGCTGTTTGCTAATGCTGACATATTTGTATTTACGCCAATTCTACCAGAAGGAATGCCGTATGTGTTGATCGAGGCGATGATGCATGGATTAGCTATCATATCGACCGATCAAGGCGCTATTACCGAATCAGTACAACATATGAGAAATGGAGTCATCGTTCAAACAAATAATCCGGAATCGATAGCAGAGGCGATTATGATGCTAGCATCAAATGCAGATATATTAAGAAGGATGAAAATAGAGTCTGTTGCAGTATACCAGGAAAAGCACACAATAGAGAAAATGATAAAAAAGTTGCATTCAGTAGCGCATGCTGTGGTTCACAGTTAATAGGGCGCAAAAAGAGATGCAAAGTAAAAGTATAAAAGCAAAGTGAGCAAAGCGAAAAGAATTGACAGTCACTGATGTCGTATGCAGAAGCCAAAAATTAAAAATCATGCAAGTGCAGTAGAATACTTTAATGATCAAGCGCTAACGTATGTTCGTAATACCGAGCATCGTCTATCTTTTGCGGAAAGATATGAAGTATTTAGAACTCTTATAGAAAAGTACGCATCACTTGACAAAAGCGATAGCTACGCAGCCGATATTGGTTGCGGAAATGGTTGCATATCAGAAATATTGTTAACCAGCGGATATAGAGTGTCGTTGTACGATGGAAGTAGGATGATGCTTGATCTTGCAGAAAAAAAATTATCAGGATATAGCAATGAAAGATGGATTACAGAAGAAGCAGTACTCCCATTCTCCGCAGATAAACTGGAACACCTTTCGGGCCAGCATAAGATAATTGTGTTGTCAAGTGTTATTGAGTACATAAGTCAGTGGGAGTTGGTGCTTGCTCAAGTACATGAGATGCTTGAGTGTGGCGGTATAGCTATTGTTTCATTTCCGAATAGAAGTAATTGGTATCGACTTGTAGAAAGAGTCGTACTTAGAGCGCTACGAATTACGCGCCATTACTCTGGCCATATCAAGAAGTATTATGACGTAGATGAGGTCACGCGCTCGTGTGAGGGTTTGGGATATAAGATAAGGGATAAAGTGTTTTATTCGTTGCCGCGTCAGGAATTAATGAAATATGTTTTTGGTGGTCGCCGGGGGAGATTATTGTCGAGCATGTTTGTTGTAGTGTTGCAAAAATAGTAATATATGTGATATTCATCAGTTAGGCCTTAATGGCGCAACTAATCGCAGATACATGAAGGGCGCCTTACAAAAAACTGATTATCGCAGATCTAAAATGCATTGAAATTACAAAGTCGCGAATTGTGACTTATGAAGCACGATTATTGTGTAATACAAAAACATGTAACGATTCAAATTAGTTAATAGAGAGTATTATGTGCGGAATAGCTGGCATTCTCGGTCGAGAATGCAACCATGCACGTATTTTGAGAATGTCTCATTTACTTGCACATAGGGGTTTGGATGCAGAGGGTTTCGCTGTCGTAAGCGAGTCAACAGTACAAATCGCTATGTCTCATAGTGCAGCTGAGTACGCTCTGGAAAACGGTGGTTGCTATGATGGCGAAGGGAAGCTGATAGCTACATTCGCGCATCGTCGTCTTTCTATAATAGACCTTACTGATGAAGCTGCTCAGCCAATGTTGAGTGTCGATGGTCGATATTTATTGGTTTTCAATGGCGAGTTGTATAACTATGTGGAATTGCGAGAGGAGTTGTTATCGGCTGGAGCAACATTCAGAAGCGTAAGTGACACAGAAGTGCTGCTGGCGAGTTGGGAGAAATGGGGTATTGACTGCCTGTCGCGATTTATCGGTATGTGGGCGTTTTGCATTTACGATAGTATCGAAAAAGTAGCATGGCTCGCTCGAGATCGCTTCGGTATAAAGCCATTGTACTATAGTATAGATAAGAAAACACTTAGATTCGCTTCTGAGTGTAAAGCGCTTCTGCGAGAATCAGGCAGAGGAGCAAAACTGGAACATAGCGCTGCTGCGCAGTTTTTGTTCTATAGTAGCACTTTCAATCCCTCAGGGCTGCTCTTCTCCGAAATAGAAGAAGTCCCACAAGGAACTGTATTGCGGTATGACCTTGTAACTGCCGACCTAAAGAATTATCACTACTATACATTCGGAAATATAAATCCTGAAGTGTCAGAAAGCTTAAGCGAGGAGGAGGCAAATGCTACTTTCGGTGAGCTACTCAATGCTTCTATACGGTTACACAAACGCGCGGATGTTCCCGTCGGTGTATGCCTCAGTGGCGGGCTTGACTCCAGTTATATTGCTTCCTTTCTCGCATCTCAGTATTCAGACGTCAGTCTAAAAAGCTTTACAGCAGGCTACAGCATTGATACGGTGGATGAGTCTAGACTCGCAGCTTTAGTGCGAGATCGCTATCCAGCAATTCAATCGACAGTGGTTTATCCAGAAATGGATCAGACTTGGGAGTCATTAGACAAGCAGATATATCATCATGATCTGCCTTTTCATTCGAGTTCCATGTTCGCTCAATGGGAAGTTATGCGGAGCGTTCAGGAGCGTGGCATAAAGGTTGTAATGAACGGTCAGGGCTCTGATGAATTGCTCGGAGGATACTACAACTTTACCGGGCAGTACCTGGTTTCTCTGCTCGTGGGCTTTAGATGGCTGCGGTTCATGCATGAAGCACGTGAGCTGAAGAAAGGTTTTACTTCGCATCTTCGTGATGATATGCAGCGGGCGTTCTACAATTATTTGCCATCAGTATTGCGATCCGCTATTAGGAAGCAAAAGCGAATAGGCGCCGGACTGCTCAAGCCTGCGCTTGTTGCACTTCTTGAGTCTGATTTTCCTGGAGCGGAATATAGAAAGACGTTTCATGGACTCGCAGTGGAATCTGTAAAATACGGTCTCCAGCAGTTACTTAGGTACGAAGATCGGATATCAATGGCGTTTTCAATTGAGTCCCGCGTGCCCTTTCTCGATCACAGGTTCGCAGAGCATGTATTACGCATGAAGCCGGAGTGGCTTATAAAGAATGGGTTCACAAAGTACCCTTTACGTCAGCTCGGTGCAGGGTTGGTTCCCGATGAAATCCGCTGGCGACGTGACAAAATGGGTTTCCTAACACCTGCAGGACGCTGGCTTGTTGAGAAAAGAAATGATATTCTTGAATTTATGCACAGCTCAAGAATCCGCTCCCTCATTGATGTTGAAAGTTACAACAGACTAATTGGCCAGGATATGAATCAGCCTACCCATGTTTCCGAGGCGTGGAAGCTGTTTATCTTTGCGAAATGGCTGGAAATCTACGATGTGTCAGTGTGATGATGACAGCTTCGATGAATCAAGAAAATACTGTCGCGGTCGGTAGCATCTTGCTATTTCAACGCATTGTACCAAGCTATCGCGTCTCAGTGTTTCATTATCTTTCACGTCACTTGGGAATAGTAATATGTCATAGTATCTCATCCATTTCTGGAGTATCCAGCGCCCATAGCGAGATGAACGCGGATAGCGAGATACTACCGGGGCGTTTTTTATTTAATAAACGCATTCTGTTTTCGCAACGTGTAGGAAGCGTGTTGAAGCGCTACCGTCCAAGATGCGTGATCTGTGAATATTCGCTGGGAAACCTCACTTTCTGGAAGTTGTGGTTGTTACGACCTGTCTTTGATTTCAAGCTCGTCTTGTGGTCGCATGGGATACAGAACCAAGCCATGGTGAAGTATTCTCGCGATAAGCACGCAAGATTAACAGATTATATGTTGAGATCTTGTGACGCAGCGATTCTGTATTCCAGACAGAGAAGAGACCGACTCGTAGAACGTAATCCGACTGTTTCGGACAAGTGTTTTGTCGCGAATAACACTCTTGACACACAAGCGTTGATCCGATTGAGTAATACTCTCTCGAGTAAGCGGCAAGGTGATGTGAGATCTGCTATTGGCGTGCACACGCGATTCAACATGGTGTATATAGGTCGTTTGTTGTCCGATAAGCGCATCGATTTAATTGTAGAGTCGTGGAAAATCCTGCGAAGTCATTATAATGTCGGCTTGTTGGTAATTGGTGATGGCCCAGATATGGAATTGATATGTGATTACTCCGCGAGTGATGGGGTGTATGCACTGGGCGCAATCCACGATACAAACAAGAGTGCACCGTATCTCTACTGTAGCGATATAATGATAATGCCAGGCTATGTCGGCTTAAGCATCGTTCACGGTTTCGCCTTCGGTCTGCCTATGATTACATGCCGCAGCACGGAGAATGGCCCATTTCATAGTCCGGAAATCGAATACCTCAAGGACGGATACAACGGCTTTTTTTGCGATTCCACTCCGGAGTCAATTGCCGCTTGTATAGAGCGCCTTATTCTCGATCCGGAGTTGTTGGCCCGGATGAAGGAGAATGCGCTGGAGACGGTTCGAACGGAAGCGAATGTTGAAAGAATGATCGATGGATTCCGACAGGCGATTGACTACGTTACTCGTGACGATAAGCGATGATCATCGTCCATAAGCCACTCGTCGAGAGTAAGTAGAGTAGTGAGAGTAAGGAGGTGTCAGAGGTTCTCCACTCTACAGAGTGCGGTCTATCGATGTAAAGCGCCGGAGTCGGCTTTGTATTATGCATGAAAGAAGGCGTATTCAATATTTGTATTTCTTGTTGCTCATCACGCAACCGTTGTTAGCTGCAACTTGGTCGCTGAAACACCTACTACCGATTTCTCCTTTGCAACTGATCGGCGCGTTGATGGCGCCGTTCTTTGTATATACGCTGAGTTCACGGAGCCTAAGGGGTACACGGAGAACACAGAGTCTAAGGGGTACACAGAGCACACAGAGTCTAAGGGGACCGAAAGATCAGAAGGAGCTATGGACACAGAGAGCACGGAGAAGAGGGACCCTCATCTCCTTACTCTCCACCCCTCACTACTCTCTTTACATCTTACTGGCGCTGTGTGTATTGCTCTCTGCGATCCTGGGTCTGATAACAAGTTTAAGCGCTTGGGAAATGCATGTTCAGCATTTGCTGCGTACAGTGCTGTTCATTGCGCTTCCATTGTTTGGTGTGTTCTATCTGTCAGACAGGGAAGTGCTGGAGCGCGTAGCGCTGTGTCTGCTGTTGGCTCTAATCGTACCCCTTGGTATGCTGTACTATGAGATACTCGTGGGTCCGATCAACATATCAGAGCGTTCCCTCTCTGTACGTTACATCGGTTTGTATGCACAGGTGTCGGTGTACGGCATACATTTCGCACTCGGAGTGTTGGGTGCCCTGTATCTGGCGGTAAAACGCGAAGGAACGTTGTATCCAACGTTGCTCCTCGTGTTACTGGCTATGCTCGCCTTCGCCTTGCCCTACGTGCTGCATCTGAGCACATACGCTATACTGTTCGCTCTGGCAGTAGTGGCACTGTATGTATTCTTGCGATCGGGGAAATGGTGGCACGCTGCCGCATTACCGGTGATTGCGGTAGCGCTGTTCGCATTCTCGTATACACACAGCGCTCTCGGACCAATGGATGCCGCATACTTACCGGACGTGGAAGTGCTGAAAGGTGAGCGTCCCGTCGAGAGCATCGCAAATGCGCGCGGTTATATTTGGAGAGACCATCTCGCCACTTGGCAGCGCCTTCCCCTGCAAGCACAACTCTTCGGTTACGGCTTTGCAGGCACCGGCAGCTTCAGCAGCGCTCTGGGCTTCGGAGCGCACAGCGATGTACTGCGCATACTCGTCACCGCCGGCATCATTGGCTTGTTGTGCTATGCTGCATGCATCCTTCTGCTGCTCCGTCGCATTCCCGCGCTCGCCATACCCGAGCGTGTACTGCTCATCGGCGCCCTCGTAATCTGGCTGGGCTACAGCGTGGCACTCACCCCGTCGTATATCATGCCGTTGATGGTGGGGCTGCTGCCGGTGCTGGGGGCGCTATCAGCGCGCGGGGCATAGATCTTAATACATTTGAAGAGAGCGCGGAGAGCACAGAGAGCACAGAGAGAGTTATAGAGCACATCTCGGACAATTGTGCTGTAGCAACTATTGGACCGGTAGTATGTTACTCTCTGAAAAAGCTACTTGAGCATCACTATTTAAATAAGCGCAGAACTACGCGAGAAGCGCTCTAACACTCCTCCGCGCTCTCTGCGCCCTCTGCGCTCTCTTCAAATGTATCACGTACATAATTGCATCTACGTATCAGGCCCTTGACGATGGTCTCCGCGTGAAAATTAATCAACAGCCCCGCAGGGTATCCTGTCACACGTAGATACGCGAGCAACTGCTGTTCATGCAGCTTGAGAAGGAAGTCCACTGCTTTGATTTCAACGATGACACATTCCTCTACGAGTAGATCGAGCCGGTACGCTCTCGGAAGGACGACCTCACCCAACTGTATATCGAGCGCCTTTTGACGCTCCACAGTGTATCCTTGGTTGACGAGTAGTTGATAGAGCAATTGCTCGTATACCCGCTCGAAAAGAATCGGTCCAAAGCGACGATGAATGCGTATCGCACAACCGATGATGTCATTGGTAATGATGTTGAGGCGCTTTGTATCCCACATAATGTTCTCCCTGAACGACGAATGATACATCGTTCAATATCGAAGTGTTGCGCGTCACAGGCAAGGCAGAATCGCGGGCCGGACGGTTGACTGACCTTCGAGAGTTAGGATCTGAATACATTTAAAGAGAGCGAAGAGAGCGAAGAGAGCGGAGAGGAAAGTTCAGAGCGCATCTTGCACAAAAGTATGCGATGTAGGGCCGAGATCCAAATACATATAAAGAGAGCGGAGAGATCGAAGAGAGCGGAGAGGAATTGTTGAGGTTGCTTCCCGCTCGATCCGTGCGCGCCGCGGTAATTGAGTCAACGCAAAGCCGCAGGGACGTGCATATAGTGCTCTCTACACCGTATCCGCAGTCCCAGTGAACAGGTTCTCAAACATCTCTCTCCGCTCTCTTATTCTCTTCGCTCTCTTCAAATGTATTATGCGGTCTGAGTAAAAAGTGCTCAAACATCCCTCTCCGCTCTCTCATTCTCTTCGCTCTCTTCAAATGTATTAAAATAGCTCAGCCCCATGAAACAACTCACGCAATCCCTCAAAGACGGCACCATGTCTATCACCGAAGTGCCGGCGCCGGCCTGCAAGCCCGGCTACGTTCTTGTTCGCACGCTGTACTCTGCTGTCTCCGCCGGCACGGAGGGTAAGACTGTCTCCGATGCGAGGAAAGGACTGATTGCGAAGGCGCGCTCGCGGAAAAAGGAAGTACGGATGGTGTTGGATCTCGCTCGTACGGCCGGGATACGCGACACCTATCGCATTGTGCGTAATAAACTCGATGCGTATTCTCCGCTGGGCTATGCCTGCATGGGTGAGGTGATCGAGGTTGCAGCGGATGTGACAGAGTTTCGTGTGGGCGATCTCGTGGCTTGTGGAGGCGCGGATGCCGCCCATGCGGAAATCGTATGCGTTGGTCGGAATCTCTGCGCGCTGCTTCCCGACGGAGTGGATGCCCGCCATGCGGCCATCACCACCATCGCTGCCATCGCCTTGCAGGGTGTGCGCCAGGCCGAGTTGCATCTCGGTGAAACAGCTGTGGTCATCGGCCTCGGTCTTATCGGACAACTCACGATGCAATACCTTCGCGCGCAGGGCTGTACCGCCATCGGTGTGGATATCGATGAACGTCAACTGCGGCTCGCGCGGTCGCTAGGTTTTCCCTACAGCTATCATAGCGACCAGGCAGGTCTCGAAGCCACCATCGCAGATCTCACCCACGGTATTGGCGCGGATGCCGTGATCATTACCGCCGGCAGCGCTTCGCTGTGGCCGGTGAATTTTGCGGGAGCAGTGAGTCGCAAGAAAGGCCAGGTGGTCATCGTTGGCGCCGTGCCCACCGGCTTCGATCGTAAGGATTACTATCGCAAAGAACTCGATTTGCGCATGTCTTCATCGTATGGTCCCGGTCGCTATGACTCGCGCTACGAGGAGCAGGGCGTGGACTATCCCGTGGGCTATGTGCGTTGGACCGAGCAGCGCAATATGCAGGCCTATCTGGATCTGCTGGCCTCCGGCTATCTCGATATCGAAGCCCTTATATCACATGAATTCCCGCTGGAGCAAGCGAAGTCTGCGTATGACACCATACTTGCAAGGCAGGAGCATGTGGTTGGGGTGTTGTTGCGGTACGAATCAGTTGTAACAGGCAACCCGCGTCACTCCGCCGCGGCGGATCTTCGACCCGAGCGAATCACCGAAGCAGATCTTCGTCACCCTGAGCGAAGCGCCGAAGGAGAATATGGCAGCGAAGATGATACATCGCTCGGCGCGAAGTCGAAGGGTGAGCGAAGCGCCGAGGACGATCTCGGTGGCGAAGAGGGTATGCATTCCGGCGCGGAGTCGAACCCTTCGACTCAGCGCCGAATGAAGAGTGTGGCATCTCGCACATCCGCAGTCGGCGCTTCGCTCAGGGTGACGGGGGGTGGTACTTCAGAACATCGAGCCTCTCTCCCCACAAAATCCGCTGCGCCGCGGGGGGCCGTGCGTGTGAGTTTTATCGGGGCGGGGTCGTTTGCGCAGAATATGATACTACCGAATCTGAAGGGCCTGGTGGAGTTTCGTGGTGTGGCGACAGGGCATGGGAATACAGCGCAGTTTGTGATGGACAAGTACGGTTTCGCTTTCGCGGCGGGGGATGCGGATATGGTGCTGCGCGATGAGGAAAGCGATGCGGTGTTTATCATGACACGGCATGATTCGCATGCGCGCTATGTGGTGGATGCATTGCGCGCGGATAAGGATGTTTTTGTGGAAAAACCGCTGGCTCTGTATCCGCACGAAATCGAGGAGATCGAGCAGGCCTATGCCGCGTCCAAGGGGCGTCTGATGCTCGGTTTCAATCGGCGTTTCGCACCGCAGATTCAGCAACTCAAGGCCATGTACCGCGACGAGCAGGTGAAATCCATCAGCTATCGCATCAACGCCGGCAATGTGCCGCCCGAACATTGGGTGCATAATCCCGCAGTGGGAGGCGGACGCATCATCGGCGAGGCCTGTCACTTCATCGATCTCTGCATGTATCTGGCGGGCGCGCCCATCAGCAGCGTGCAGGCCGTGGACAGCAGAAGCGGCGCGGGTCTGCGCGACACTGTAGCCATCAGCCTGGGCTTCGCCAACGGCAGCATAGCCAGCATATCCTATTTCAGCAATGGCAGCAAACAACTGCCCAAGGAGCGTATCGAAGTATTCTGTGGCGGTAGCACGGCCGTGCTGGATGATTTCCGTGAGCTGCATATCTATGGTGATAGCGTGAAAAGCAGCAAACTCAAAAAACAGGATAAAGGCCATGCGGCTGGCGTCCGCGCATTCGTGGAGGCCCTCCGTAACGGCGCTCCCTCACCCATCCCCTTCGATGAGATTGTGAGGAGTACATGGGCGACCTTCGGGGTGATGGATAAGCTGCGCGGTATTATCTGAGCAGATCGACATGATGTTAAACCCCCGGGTTTAAAAACCACAGATTGCACAGATTTCACACGGATTAGCACAGATGGATCGTGGAAGTCGGCGAGGTGCCGAGCGAATCGTCGTAGATGAAGCAATTCAACGCCCGCTGACAGCAGTGTTACGATTCGGCGGACATTGCCTGCGGGGGCGGCAGGGGTACGGGTTCGCTCCTGGCGATTATCGTCAAACTTTACTCTTTACTCTTCACTCTTAACACATCACCGCGCAGATAAGCATAATGCAGGCAGCGAGAC
>Ga0208462_1000425_pt1 | contig 44800 bp, 34 predicted proteins | sample AD_SCU001_MetaG_FD_184452 | JGI IMG/M metagenome (GOLD analysis project Ga0208462, IMG submission 184452) | Active sludge microbial communities of municipal wastewater-treating anaerobic digesters from China - AD_SCU001_MetaG (SPAdes) (version 2) | ecosystem: Engineered > Bioreactor > Anaerobic...
GAACGCCGAAGGCAGGGAGTAATCCCGCAGGCGTGAAGCACGACGGGATCGGAAACGAAGAGATTATGCGGAAGAAGTGAGCACTATTATTCCGCCACTATTGAGCACTTTTATCCCGCCGGTTACATCATCGCTCTCAACGATGTCGTGCAAGACGCATCGGTAGCGAGGAACATACAGAATACCAGCATTCAATCGGTGGGAGTCACATCGCTGTCGGCAGGGGTGCAGTATCATTAGGGAAGGCATTTCCGTCGATTCTGTAACCCTCGAAAACTTCCCATAAAGTCAAGAAGTTGAATTTAATCTGATAACCCTTACGAATTTAGGATAATAACTAATTATATTTTATGATAACGAGCCATACTCATCCAGCGAACGATCCCTCGGTGGAATGGAACGCGTGACAATGCTGCAGAGATCCCCGATGCCACGGGCCTTGAGAAATACGAATCTGTCGTTCCAGATATTTTCAAGCACTTTCCGATAGTTCATTCCAGTTATGACCACAATCTGATCGTACCGATCAACAATTCTAGTGAGGCAGTCCTCGACTGTGGGTTGGAGATTTTCGATGTCGGTCCTTGACCGCAAAACCTGTTCATAGCCCTTAATCGTTTCATCTGGGAATACGACCCCATATTTTGCTGAAATGATGGCATAATCAAACCCCATGGTCTCGGCATACTCCCGCACTTTTTTAAACAGCATCCCCTGATACATCTCCTTTGCAGGAGCAGTCACATTACAAACCGAACCAAGTTTCGTTTTGGTACACCCGGTAATTACCAGAACATTGTCTCCCTTCTTTAAGTGTTCAAGTGACTCAATATGTCGAAATACTGCCTTGGATTTCTTTTTCTTTATGCATTTCGTCCATAGAGTCGGATTTTGGAGCATCTGGTTAAACACCCAGGTATTATGAAAGCCTCGGCGACGGTTACGATTGTTTCCTCGGAAGATGATCGTCTCAATTCCATGTTTCCTGCAGATCGGACACTGACACGTCTTCCAAGGCTTATCCTCTAGCACTCGTCGATAATACTCAATTACCTGTGGTCGCTCCTGGACAGCAGAGTTAAAACGCGTCAGCGATTCGAGCACATCATCGATACCAATCACTCCTTGATCATATCTTCGAAGTGCTTGCAGGCACTCCTGTCCGATCGTATCGAGCACAGATTGCTGAACAATATGCTTTTTCTCCCCCCTAAGTACCTTAGGGATCCGTATTGCAGAGTATCCCTTCCAATCCGACGTAATATAGTTGAGTTGGGTGTTCGCAGACGAGAGCCAGGCCTTCCGCAGATACGATGCCGAGTCAAACGCAACCCGAATGCCAAGCTCTTCGAGTCGCTGGAACCTTGTGAAGAGATCACACCGAGCGAGCCCAAAGAAATGAAGGTATTCCGGGAGCATTTTTGCGTTTCGAATCTCGTCGGTCAATGCATCCAGCAGATCAATGAGAAACTCCGTGGACGAGCGGACAAGCCCTCCAAAAGCAAGATGGGAGATGCCATGCCTGACAAAATCATTATACATCATCAGATAGTCGGAGACGGTATCTCCCTGAACAGCAACAATCAGCTGAAAGTCGTTCCGATACTTCTTCGACCATTCTTCAAACGCTGCCAGCCCATTGTTGTACGTTATCTGCATTCGCTCTTCACTCTGATCTCTATATTTTGGAACAACAAGGTGGTCAACGCTCACACCATAGTTGAACCCAAGATCGCTGTACAGGCGGAGAACTTCGGAAGTTGAGTAGAGAGGTATTGGCTCGTCAATATAGGAAAAAGCACCACAATCAGCCATTATCTCAAAATCCAGTGGGAGCCGGAGGAAGCGATGAATACCTGTCTCAAGTATTTTTGCATACTTCGCTTTATTCTCCTGTAGGGTCGCAATCGAGACAAGGACACCATCGAATGGGACATTGCCTATGCCAAAGATGTCCCACATGTACGCGTCGTTACTGAGCGCATCCTCGTTATGAGCCTTCGAATGCTTATCTAGGATAAAGTCAAATTCAGGGTCTACTCGATCGTCCCATTCAGGGATGAAGTATCTCATCTTCCTCCATTATTTGTAGTGATTCCAGATAAAATAGAGCAACATGGTATGAAACTATATTATTTTCACGGAATTGAGCGCTTTACATTGCCGATCGGTAATCCAAAAGGTATTTACAAGTTCTTGACTTATACGCATCTATCGGCGGAATAGAGGAGTAATATTGAGAAGATTGACTGCAAATCCTCGGCAGATGCTTATTGCAATTGAGTTCATCGGGAAGAACGGCCCCGTCACAAAGCAAAAATTGTTTGATCATCTTGTGAGTTTTACCAATCCCGACATGGACGCGCAGGTCAAGTCTAGAGATGGGGCAACAAATGACGTTCTCTACTACATCCGTGAGATTCTTGGGTTCGTTGAGGGGGAGGACACGGCACTCATCCTCACCTCTTCGATAAAGAGCCCTGAGATCAATCTCTACTCTGGGAAGGATCTCTATGCCGTAAAGGTCAGGGGCGACCTTCAAATGGCCTACACCATGCTGCAGACCAACAATCTCTACTTTTCTCCGGAAATCCGAGACATGCTGGCATTCATCTTCAAGAAGGGGAGGGCGCGTCGAGCAGAGATTGGAACCGAGTATCTCAAGAAACGGGTATATGAGCATACCTTTAACCAGGCGACAATTGATTTCGCTCTGCAAACTCTGCTTCGCTTAGGGCTGATCGAACTGCAGGATAATTATTATTCACTCACATGCATCCACCCACTGCTGTTTGCGCAGTTCCTTGTGGAAGAATATCAAGCGAATGCAAACCTGGCTGACGGAACCGTAAGCTCTGATGACATGAGAGATCTCTTTGATTTAAAGTACGCGATAAGCTATGAGGAATTTGACAACAACTTTTCAACAGTACGGCTGCTCCTTCCTGAGTTAATTGTGACGGGGAGCTATGGGAAATATTCTATGGATATGGATATTGCACAGAGGCTGAATCTGTATGCTTGAAACATCATATGAAGACCTTGGGTTGATGCGGAATCCCTTTGAGACGATCATTGCCGACGAACGATCGGCAGTCCGGTATGGGCTGTATGGTCGGGAAGATCAGATTGATCGATTGGAAGAATTTGTGCGATCTGCCGTAAAGGCGGATTTCCAGAAGCGGATCTTCATTATGGGGGAATATGGTACCGGAAAAACGCATCACCTTATCAAACTTCGTGAGGAAATTACCAGCGGCAAGTACGGCAGTGATGTCACTGCAATATACCTGGGTAGTCTGGGAATCAGCTTCCGCAAGTTCTATGAGAATATTCTCGAAGCACTGAAACTGAATACCCCCGCAATACGGGAAACCCTTGAGGCGCTTCCCGATGTGGAACCCGGCCAGAGTGTGGAGCCTACCTATGCACCTGAGAAACTCCGCGAGAATATCATCGCCAATCTCAATCGAGTCATGGCGGATGCCAAGATCAACAATATTCATGGAATATTTCTCCTCATTGATGAGGCGGAGGATATCGTCCAATCGGACGATAACGACCAGGTACAATACTTCATTCAGAGCTTGCTTCACCTGATCAATAAGTTACAGGGCACCTCCCTCCATATCATCATGGGATTCTCGCGGGAAGCCGTGAGCAAGATCTCGGTTGTTGACTCTTCGCAGGGTGGCGATCGAAAACTTGGCGACGCCTTCTGGCAACGATTTTCTGCAGAAGAGCCTATCCGGCTCGGTAACCTGCGAGAGAAAGACACCGCCTTGATGATACTCGATCGCCTGAACAGTGCCCGGGTTGTTCCGAGCGATTCGCTCTATCCAATCAAGCAAGAGGTCATATCTGTTGTCGCAAGAAATGTTGGTGGAAATCCCCGTGAGATCTTGGCAATATTTAACAGATCTCTTCGTGAAACGCTGCGAAGTGGGACAAAAGAGGTTAATGGCAGTAGAATTATTCAGGTTCTTGCAAAGCATGAGTCCTTCTTTAACAAGACAATTGTGCTTGATTGGAATCGCCTAGAGTCGATCAGACAGAACATCGCGGCAGAGAATGAAGCGCTCGAAAAGGACTTTACAACTCTGATGGGCGTTCTCATCGGAGAAGGGAAGAGTGTTACGGAAGATGATTTTACTAACCCGGCATTTGCTGAAGCACTCACACGGCCCATCCATGGGACCCGTATTCTCGAGCGGAAAACAAATCGAGATGGAGAAACTTTCTACACAATCAGTCCGGAAGTCATTAGCGAGATATTTAAGGGCAAGCGATATGACTCTGAAACGGAGCAGGCCCTAGATCGCGAGTTAATTGATTTAATGACAAATCCTGGTCGGTATCAAGACCAGTTGACTAAAGGGTTCTGGAAGGTACTGCAGAAGGAGATGAATGCCGAGTTCAAGTCTAGGCATGTTTTTGATGATAAATTGGTGATTATCGGAAAATGTAGACTAGGGAACTCGCCCATTCCCTACAGCCTTGCACTGACAGCGTTTAAAGGTGTTGAATTTCCAGAGTGTCTGTATAATGGTCTCATCAGCCTCATAGAGTCAAAACAGGCAACATTCGGCGCCGTCCTGTACGATTCCACCAAGCTTGAGATCGACCCTGTCTATCAGAAGTTCCGCCGTGATCTCAGAGAGGCGGGGAAAAGCGTCTTCTTAGAGAGTATCCGAACCATCGAGTCCACAAAACTTCCCATCCCCGATGAGCAGTTGATGGGGAAGATCAAACTCCTTGGCAATCCGGAGGTAGAGACAACGGATGATGTCGATACGTCAGGCCTCCTCTCTTCCATTGGGATAGCAAGCGAGATGGAGCAGCTGGTGTTGACAAAGGTAATTCCTTTCCCCGACGATCCGAGTGTCAGGCGAGTTATCGAAAAGCTTGCTGAAGATCAGACCCAGGCCTACCCCCTGAAAGATCTGAAGACTGAATGTAGTGCGCCGTATCTGGACTCGGAAACCCTTAATGGTCTGTTAAAGCAACGTTTTGTCAAGAAGGATGGGCCACGGTGGCAGATTGCATCACTGGACTTGGATCCCATCTGGAAACTGATTTATGGATTCATTGTTCAGGAGAAAGATGCCACTCTCGACGAGATCAAGGAGTATCTTGAGAGCCAGTATACTTTGCAATGCTCTCCAGGAGAAGAACTCCGGCTTCTCAATTGGTACATCGATCTGCTGGTCAGACTCGAGATGATCACCGGTACCAAAGAAGGTGCCTCCGTCGTGTACCGACTTCTGGATCACTCTCAAAAACTCGATGTGCTTGTCACACAGTGTGAAGATGCGCTACGCGAATTGAGATCGCTTCTAACCGATGCTGAGAGGTTAAATATTGCAGTAAGCGATTACGAGCGAAAGGTCGAAATTCTGGAAGGACGGCTCGACCCACTCACTGTTGAACCCGAACCCGGCAGCGATCATATCATCAAAGCGAAGAATATTCTCGATGATATTGGGATTGTCAAAAGCGCAGTGAATGAAGAGATCAAGAATACGCGGAAATCATACGCATCTACTCTATCGAACTCCAAAGAGCAGGTAGACCTCACCAAAGAGAGAATCTGTGGAGCGTTTGAGCGTGGAATCATCACCGATAACGAACATACCGAGTGGCAGGCTCATATCGACGATCTATACACTCAAGCCTCAGAGAGGTTGAAGGAAGGAAACTTTAGTGCTCTGACTGTTTATCTGAATCAACTCAATAATGTCATTAAGATTAATACACGAGAGATCCGTGACAGGGAGATGAGCAAGGAGCCCTGTATCTCATATGCAAAGCAGGTGGACGATCTTAAAAACGCAGTAGAAGAACTTTTAGCAGTTCTTGAGGAGCTTGGATACAGCAATCCCAGATATCTGGAGAGTTTTGCTGATCTTAATGACAAGCAATCCCGTGAATACTTACCGCTCTTCAACGATGGGAAATATGCAGATGCTCTCCGAATAATTGAGTCGGTTCATACTGGACTGGTCACACTGAAAGGAAATCTGGTAAAGCAGAAGAATAGTTACCAGAACTATGAACAAATGATTGCAACCCATAGAGCGTCAGTGCCCGAAGAACCACAGATCTTCATGTATCTTGATGAAGCGGAAGAGGCGCTTCGGGCGTGGGACTTTGCCACGGTAGAAATGAAAGTTTCACAGTTCCAGGATGCTCTTAAGAAACGAGAACAGCCGGTAAAAACACCTGAAGAGGCATTTGTGGAGAAGTTTTCTGCCCTGAGTACTGTAACGCTTGATACAATTCTAGAGAGTTATACGGTCGATAAAGCGTTCAAATTCCTCCAGAGTCTCTATGTCCGTGGGGATATCGAAGCCATTGAGATTCGAATAAAGAAGAATCACTGAGGCGAACGGTCGTGGACTTCGCAAGTATCGAAGATCTCCAGAGGTTATGGACCCACCCCTGCACGCCAGAGGCAACGGAGAACAACAGGGCAGCAGTCAAGTATCAGATCATAAAATATGTCGAAGACAGAAATGCGGATGATATCAATCGGGGAGATTATGACTGCTTTGTCAGTCTCAAGGATATCATTAATCACCTCACCAAAAACCACGGGTCGTTGATTACCTCGCTTTTCATTGGTATGAAGGGTTCGCCGACAACCCCCTCACCCGAAACGGTGACCTGGATCATTGCCACCTGTGTTCAGGAACTTGTCGATGAGCAGTATCTCTTATATATCTATGACAGACAGCGGGTGAGGAGCAGAATTGCAGAGTTGGTTCGCTACTTGTCGTATCTAAAGCAGAGGTTTGACGAGGACTATACAGCAAGTCCCGGTTTGGCACACATGGTTAAGTTAGAGGTAAAAAGCCGCCTTCGGCCACGAAGGGATATCCCTCTGATGCAGGCGATCCGAACTCTTTCTGCTGTAAAGAATGCCGTCCAGATAGACGAAAATATTCGGCCGTTCTTACAGAAAAATTCGAGAGACTCACTCATTTCGTTCCAATCGATGGTTGAGAATCGGTTCGGCAAAAAACATATGGAGATAGATCTTTCATCCTTTCAGCTTAGAGGATTTCAGGAATTATTCCAAGCAGCAATATCTAAGGATTTTTCATCGGAAACTTTCTCCTACATCATTCAATCAAGTACCGGTTCAGGAAAAACAGAGGCTTTTCTTTTCCCAATTCTGCTGTATTCATTGCTGACACAGGAGAGACGTGGCACCAAAGCAATCCTCGTTTATCCACGCATCGATCTCTGCAACGACCAATTGCAAAGACTTATTGAATACGTGTATGCCGTCAACGCCACCCTTCGGAACCCAATCCGTATAGGGATTCATCATGGTAAGACCGAAGATCTTCCCCTAAAGTGCCCGCATCAAGGATGCAGTGGATCATTGCAGGCCGGTCCAAATGGGTTCGTGTGCTGTGATGATGCAACGCACACAGTTAATTTTGTGGTGAAAAAAACTGCTACAGCCGATATTATCATAACCACCCCTGATTCGCTCCATCGCCGTTTAATGGACCGTGAGGGGAAGTTGAATATCTGGAATAAGCAGATGCTTCCGAAATATATCGTCTTTGATGAAGCGCATATCTATACGAATCAATCCGGAATGCATGTCGCAAACATTGTTCGTCGGCTTCGCCACAAGATTCGCCATTCAGGGGGTTCTGAACCGATATTCATTGCCTCAAGTGCCACAGTCGGTAAACCGAAGGAGTTCTGTTGTAACCTCTTCTCCACTGAGGATGCAAAAATGGTCTGCCCAAATGAAGTTGAATTAGAAGAAATGGGCCGAGAGTATATTGTATTTGTAAAAGCAACACATCCGCGGAAGATATTGCTCAGTCCGGAGGCAACCCAGGAAGAACAGACAAACTATACCATTGCCACAAACCTCTCGGCAATGATTCAGACTGCCTTCTGTTTCTTCCACACTATGCTGAAAACGAGTGAGAAGAACCGGATCATTGGATTCGTTGACTCCATTGATATCATAAAACGACTCGGAGAGAAGTTATGTGATGCCGAGCGGAATCGGCGCCTCTATCAGTTAAGGACACCGGATGCACGACTGGAAACGTCTCAAAATCACCAGTGCCCGCATGTCGAATGCGGATCTCTGCCTCCGAACCCCTACATCAACCGATGCCAGACATACCTCGATGGAGAGTGCTGGTGGGTCATGCAGGAAACCGATGATAGGCCGATGAACATCCAGATTCACAAATCTGGCACAACACAGGACTGTGCAGGCGGGCAACCGAGCTCAGAAGAATGGGACATGATGATCACGACATCCGCCCTTGAGGTTGGTTTTGATCACCCGGGTATTATCGGGACGTTCCAGTACATGGCCCCGATGAACATTCCGGGTTTCATTCAACGTATCGGCCGGGGCGGGCGATCACCGGCTGACATGCCCATCGCGGTTGTGGTACTGGGATCACGCCCGATTGATAATTTCTATTTTCACCACACCTCGTTCCTCACCAATCCCCACGACAGCAAACTTGAGATTCCCCTTGACCCGGAAAATCGGTACATCAAAGCGATGCATATCACATCGTTCATCTACGACTATATCAGCACCCGTTATGCGACCGAAGTCCTCGACCAGGTCTACTATCAGGTAGATACGGAAGAGACCCTCAGCCTCATTGAGCAGACTGAAGAGAACTTGCTAACAGACATCTGTCAGACCTTCAACCTTCGGTATGATGTGGCGAAACAGGAACTCCACATGGTCAAGCAATACTTTGCCTCCTGCTCTGAACCTTTGAGAGTGGAAGATCCCACAAGCAAGTACTATTGTGCGGTCAGGTACCTCAAGAACAAAACGACGGTCGATGACATTATCGGTCGATTGAATCGGATCGCATACAATCTTGAGGAGAACTGATATGGAGCGAAGACTTAGCCATGAACGGACACTGGGCGCCCTGACTTACTGGAAAGCGTTACAGGCAAGACCTTTTGCATATCCTTACTTCCACCCTCCAGATCTCTTCGCAGTTGATCCATGTGTTGTTAAACCGTATTATGTCCCAGGAACATTCATTCCAATCTACGTCGGAGGGAACATCGAGATCCACGATGTGTCCGGCGGCCGGGTGAAGAGTGAAGGTTCTGAAACAAAAGAATTTATTCTTGCAAACTTCCTGCCTGGCGGCTATAAGAAACGCTGGGGATTTCATCACTACAGAGCATTCTGGGCGCCGAGCGAGAAGCACTTGGAATGTGCAAATATTCGCCCGACATTTCGGTTCGAAAGGTCAGTGCCACTCAATCAGATCTACGCAGAATCAGAGACGTTCTCACCGCTCAATATCCCGGTCCAACAAGCAACGATTTACTTCCCTGATCAGGTCAAAGTTGAAAAAATCCCGGCACATGCCAAGTATTATTGGGATGAAGAGCAGCACCTGCTCAGTCACGCTGATACCGGAAACGCCATTGAGGTTGCGCGAGATCCCCTCTCAACACCACTCTATACGAATATCGTGATTTATGGAGAGCCTGCGGAACACGTGATCGAGTTCCCCGGAGAGAGCCTGATAAAGACCATCGGCTATCTGGAGAAGTTTGTCCTCGCCCGTTGTTACTATGCAAACTGTATCCATCTTTTTGGAAAAGCCACAAATACCCTTACTCGGTTGATACGGTTTTACCACGACGATGATGAGACCTACGCGCTTCTTGGAACCGAGCACCTCTCACAGGCCACTGTCTTCGAGTTCTCTCTTAAACACCTCTTTGAGAGGATACCAGACATCCTGCAGGAAGACGAAATCCTGCAGAACGATCTTAGAATGCAGTATATCCTCTTACAACTGTATGAATCAGTTCTATACCAGCAGACCCCTCTTGACAGCACCTACGACATAGATGGACTTTATCAACTCTTGGTCGCCCTTGATTACTGGGTACGCCAAACTGGGCGGGCAGAGAACCTCAAAGAACTTTTCGACCAAGAGACACCCGACATCGAACTGCTCCTGCAAGAACTGATCCCCAACAGTAACGAGACCCGATTACGGCTAGCAGGATACGATCCGGTTCGAAGGGAGGATCTGATCTATCTCTTAACTGAGAACCACGTTTTATTTGAGGAGATTTTTAGCCGTGCGTTCGACATCAATGAACTGGAGGCTTTCTGCAGACGAGTCCTCTGTACAACGCTGGAGAAAACTGTCACAGTCTGGCTCCAACAGTTCTTTGGATCTGCAGGAGACGGGTTGACGTACTGGCAAGAGTCTGATGAGGAAACCATGACCTTCTATGCATATGATCGCTACCAGGGAGGGTCAGGCATTGCAAAAGAGCTCTTCCGAAAGTTTCAGGGTATTTCCCCAGAACTTTTTGATGTCCGAAAAACATTGGAGCAGAGTCTACTGTGTGATGTCGATATCACGGAGTCAATCATACACGATCTCTTCGGGGTATATGATCCCGAGTTCCTTACTGCAGGGCTTAGCGGGCTGGAATCTGATCAGGATACTATTCTCCGTCTGATGCTAGAAAAATTCGAGAGACAATATGGGTTTAACCTACATGCAAAGAAGAGAGAGGATCTTCTTGCATTCTGTAAAATCGATATAAAGAGGTTGGTGTCATCAGAGGACATTGCGGCATTCTACTCTGAGCTGATTCGAGGGTACACCGATATTCTTAAAAAACTCCATCGAACACCGACGACTATCGATCTTCTACTCTACTGCTCTGGTGATATGTTTTATGATCCTCGGGCGACTGCAGCCTTTGAGAAATATCGTACCCGAAAGAAAGGAGATCTCAGTGAACTAGTTGTCCGGATTGAGGAGATGATGCCTTCATGCATCAACGGATGTCCAGAATGTATTGAGATCTCATCCAACTATGGACAAGATCTGTTCGAATACACCTTACTCAATAAACGCCTCTTGGCACGGCTTCTGGAGGTTCAGTGATTATGAGCACGTACGTTGACTCTGCTGATCTGTATGCAGATCCGGCAAGATACAACAGAAACTTCATTCAGAGCACTGCTACACTTGCATCTGGACCCTACTATTCGCTTATTCGAGGCGGCCCGAAGTATGTCCTTGACCTCGAATCTCCACCGGGAACTGACGTAAAAATTACCGTCTGGCGGATGGTTCCCGAATGGATCCCCTATCCCTCAACTTCACCGATGCTCTGGGATCTCTTTGATAGTCAGAATCAAGAAGAGGGAGCCTTTAGACGCTTATTTGTCCCGGGTGAAGAGGTTTTCTTCGAAGGATACGTCATCCAGCAGGGACAGACAACCTGGATCAACGTTGAGCGAATACTCCTTCCTGCACCGTCTGTTCCTGTCGGGCCAAGGGAGATCATCAGCGTCCGGACGTGTCCGAGGAAATACTATCTCGATTACGTTAAGAATGTCAAGCACAGCATCCTGAAATACCCTGACAAGTATATAACTCGTGGCAATCTCGTCCATCACATCCTGGCTGCCATGCTTTGTGACGGAACATACTGTTTACTCGGTAATCAACCCCCAGCAGAGCGAGAACATATATTACGGGAAAGAATTGATGAGGCGATCCGGACAGAGTTCCGGTTGGATGCAGCACTGCACCTTATTGCGGGCGTCTCCCTTGAATCTATTAAAAAAGATGTCTTCCATCACCTCGCTACGCCTTTATATCGGGAAGAATTATCCTCCCTCATCTCCGGGAAAGAGGTCCGGAGTGAAGTACAGATTAACAATGTATACGGTCTTGGCGGGATTATTGATCTTGTTGTCGACAATCGCCCAGTTGAGGTGAAGACGTCGTGGAACGCTCGGCCTGAGCATACGATGCAGCTCCAGGTGTACCTCTTTGCATCGTATCTCAATTCGGGGAATCGTACAGGATACCTCCTGTACACGCAACCCGCTCGGTTTGATGAGCAGGTTGGAGATCCCTGCCATCTACACGAAATTATACTGAGCGACTCGGATATTGACCAGATCATAAATGCACGGAACAAAGTCCTCCTGCAGCGTGAAGGGATGCAATTACCGACCACACACAGTAAGTGGTGTAGCGAATGCCCCCACCAACGTCATCCTGGCCACGCTCTCTCAAAAAACCTTCCACCGTGCCAGTATTACTGCCAAACCGAGCGGTTCTGGGAGTGTTATGAGTCGGACGAGAGCGGCACTGTATCTACTAGATGTCTGCTCATTGATACGTGTCCGACCAAACTGACATACTTTGACATCAACGAGATCGACTACTACAACAAGATCCGAGGTGCAATAAATGCTGAGCATTCACTCCTTTCTTCTCTCGGTTCGCTCCTGAGGGCGCTCCCTGCAGAACAGCGTGCCTTGGCAGGTCAACAAGCGGGGGATCTCAGGTTAAGTCGATACGAAATGGGTATACTGCACCTGAATTCTGTTTCAGCACTTCCACATCTTGATGTTGCTCCTGGTGATTATGCCTTGCTGCGGACTGCAGATGGGACGTATTCATATCGTGTAGTGGTGCATGCCATAGGTCTGACAACGATCGAGCTGGTCACCCTGGCCTCTCTCCCCGATGAATTCCTGAACCCAGAGCACCGCTATACACTGGTCAAAGATTACGCAGAGATCGCCATCTTCCGGAAACTTCTTGGTGTCATTGATTTCATCCAACGCTCCCAAAAATCGGTAACCCTTTCCTATCAGAAAGGAAGGCTTCTTCCCGAACACCGCATCCCCCGCTACAATAAAGAGGCTGTAATTGCCGCTCTAGAAAGAGCACAGGTTATTGCTATCCAGATGTCTGCTCACCATTCAGAGGTTGCATGCGCCGGTGATCTTGTCGCATCTCTGGAAGCAGGGAAGCGTACTCTTGTCATTCTGAGGAACTTACAGGAGATTGAAGAATTTGTTCAGAATTTCAAGAAACGGCACCTGATCCTGGTCATTAACAAAGAAGCAGGGTTTACAGAAAAACCCGGCTCATGGGAGATCGGCAACCAGCAAAGCATTGAAGAGATTGAAGAGCGGATTCGTCTCTCGCCGATTATTCTTACAGATCGCAACTTCCTGCTTCAATCACGGACTTTCGAGTTACTGAGAGACCCGGATAGGAAGCGTTACTTTGACTTTGTCCTTGCAGACGGTGCCGAGCAACTCTTTGAACCGCTTAGCCACTATATTCAGTCATTTGCAGAGCAGAGTATCCTCATCGGTGACGCGAACCGTGTCGCATTTCCGTTAAAGAGCCAGGAAGCACGCAATGCAGGACTTGGTGTCAGTACGTTTGAAAAACTGATCCGATTCGATGCTTTCTTCGAGTCGAGAGAGTATGCTGTTTTCTCAGAGCACTTCCCCCATCTTCAGGGTCAGATTACAGAAGCATTACGGCAGGCCAGAACTCGCGTCGATGCTGATGTAGACGGGGGGACCGTCTGTTTCATGACTGTCCACGGGCAGGAGGCTAGCGGTTCAGAGGTCTATGCGCAGTATACAATTGCCATGGAACCTGTAACGACGGAATATCGACTTTCACTGGAGCCCAAAACAGAGATCGATCTCAAACACCTTGAAGCTGCCATCAACCGACTTTCTGGAAAACAGATCAGCGATTATCCAGTTGGGTCTGCAGTTCCGGTCAAATCAGGAACACTGACCGTCAAGCGGTCGGAACCGATCGGCCCTGCAACCGGGAAAAATGAGAACGTAACGGTAGCGATCACGATCCCGGCCCACTTCCTTGAGGCACTTCAGGATCTTATGTTCGTGAATCAGGCAGAGGCAGAACAAGTCGCGGATGTCATATCTGGCCTCCAAAATCGGAACTCCTGTGCAGTACTCACACCCTATATCAGTCAGGCTTCATTGATCAGGTCATTGCTTGTTGAGCACGGGATAACAGATGTCCCTGTGTGGCTGCCTCATCAGATAAGCGGGCAATCATATACGACTGCCATTGTCAGTTTCGTCAATGCAAATGCCGAAAGAGTTCTCCGGTGGCCGCTGACGGATCCAAAAGTTCTCTATACGTTACTCACAGCCGCACGGGAGTACCTTATCCTGATCGGTGAGCCGAATACCCTCTCTCAGAGCAGGATACTTCGGGATATCATATCGTCACAGAGGACTGTCCAATCCGGGAGCACTTCAAACAGATGATCGAAGGCATGCGAGATTTGCGAAAATTGGCGTATAATCGACAATTAGTGTCCAACAATCGGATCGTCTTACCCGAGCAAGTAAGCGAGATCGAAAGTTATCGTGTATTAGATAAGCCGATATACGAGTTAGTTACCGACGATTTAAAGACATCTTCATGGACTATTGACGAACTCTCAAGGAAATATGGCATCGCGAAAGAAGATATCCGTGAGCCGCTCATGATCGCTATGCGGGATCCTGTGTTTGTCGCTGAAGGGTTCGTACCTCGCAGAGTGGGAAATGTCAAGCGAAATGGTAAGGGTCGCAATGTTCAATATGCGCTGTTACCTATCCCTATCGAAGCACGGATCTTTGATGTCACACTTGGATTAAGTCTTTTACATTTTGACTCTCTTCTCACGCAGCACGCAAATCAACTACAATTCCTTTCAAATACTGGAGGATTGGATGCCTTTCGAGAAACCGTTGCTGAATGCTGGGACATCAGTAAGCAAAAAGTTGATCGATTCATTAATACACAAGATGCTGATTGTATACTTTCTGCACTCGGCCCTCTATTTATTCCGAAAGATAGAGGGGTCTACGAAAAGATTCGAAATAAACTATTCGAAGAAGAAACCCTGCTTGTTCACCGCTTTACCCGGAAGAAGATCGATGAAGACATCGAAATGATTCGGGGGAAGTTCAGTGAGGGGTTTTTTGATTTCACTGATGTGCATAATACTGTGATTGCGCTCTCGGATCTTACTCGGTTCTGCAAATATAGTGATCGCATGTCAGAATATGCAGAATTGCTCAATATTTCTGAGGATTTCTTTTACTCCCTGTTTATTCAGGCATGTGAGACGGAGTCAATGCCAGTTCCCGATACAGATGCACCGATCAACGAAGCACCGAATGTGTCTACAGAAGCGGGTCAATTGGGCGTCCAAGGTACAGAAGGAACAGTCGCAGTGAGTCTGGAAGCCTCCGGGTGCCCGGTGGATGAGACAATTGCTAAGTTCTCCACTATCATTATGTCACAGACTGCAAAAACAACGGAAATGCAGAATGCACTCAGGAGTTTGAAGAACTATCTTGACAGTCCGGGTGTCCTTGATCTTGCTGTCTACTGCCTCACTACCTCAAAGAACACGAATACCCAAAAAGAAGCGATTAAAATTCTTGCACTTCTAGGGGATGAACGAGCCGTTGAGCCGCTTATCACCATGTACGGGCAGGTTGGTGTCATCCTGTCGGTGGATGTCATCCGTGCCCTCGGTTCCATCGGATCGCGTAAGGCAATACCCTTTTTACTTGAAATCCTCAACCAAAAGCGACTTGAAAACCGTATTGCAGTAATAAAGGCCCTTGGGCAGATCCGAGACTCGCGGGCGGTATCCCCTCTGATTCAGCAGTTGTTCGATTCGAGAGGTGAGATCCAGAGATACGCGACCCTAGCACTTGGAAATATAGGCGACACCGCGGCTGGGCCCGCGTTGATAAACCTCTTACACAATTCTACATCGGTTGTTCGAGCTGAGGTAATACGGGCACTGGTGAAGTTAGAATATACTCAGGCAATCCCTGTGCTACAGCAGCTGTGCGAGGATCGTTCGAAAGCGGTTCGGGATGAAGTGGTAAAAGGCCTTGAAGTGTTATCACGATTTAAAATATGATATATTCCTGCTGGTAATTGTAAAAGAGAAATAATTGTTCTTAATGACACAGTCAGCGTACAACTCTCTGGAGCACCGTAGAATCAATAGCCTCGCACTCCAGACTGGCGAAGAGATCCATCGCCTGGCCGCACAATGTGATTATACGGCGTGTATTTCCGTTTCCAGATCTGAAGATCTGCTCGATCGACTCATCAGTGAATGGCTCGATTGTCCTTGCCGGAGTAGTCCGCTCACGATTGAGGTATGCTACGATGAGAGTCTTGACAGTTTCTGCAGTAAGCGGTTTAAGGTTGACTTCTTTGCCAATACGTTCTGAAAATGCGTGGTATTCAGAGACCATTTTCTCCCAGACCTCGGGCGCACACGCAATAATAAGAGAGAAGTTTGTTGGATTCATATCAATCAGGTGCCTAAACGAATTTAGGACGTCCTGCTTTGTTCGTGCCTGAAGGTTCTCGATATGCTCAAACTCATCGACCAGCATTATCACGGGAGCATAGCCAAGGAGTTCTAGAGATCTTTTCAGCGCACTAAAAGCCCGTGGTGCATGCCGTTTATCGATGTTTGATGTCAGGCTCATCTCCCTTCTTCGCGTATACTCAATAGGTTCGCCACTTAACCATTCCCAGGATGTCAGCGAGTTCTCTTCATAAGCCATATTGATGAAAGCACGGGCGAAATCCGGAAACCGAACGTGCTTTGAGAGACGGGTAAAGGCATGCGGAACCACTTCGGAGAGAAGAATGCTGCCGTTTTCGATACTTTTCCAACCGTCGTCGGGATCGATGGGTCCTTCAACGACGCCCTGCTCAACAAGATCTACCGCGACTTTTCCGATATACTCCTGCGCTCGTCTTTGGATAAAGTCCGAGCCTAGGTCATAGACAAAGTCCCGATATATGTCCAAGAAAGTCTCGCCTGGTTGTGCAACGTATCCGATATAGGGCCGTGTCTCATATCCGGAAGATTGAGCAGAGATTTGTGAATGGATGTATTTGAGTGTGTGGCTCTTCCCATTTCCATAGGTGCCGGTTAGGATGAGATGATTTGCACGGCCTGTCAGGATAGTGGTTGAGAGAACAGAGTTGATAGTCAAGAGCACTTCATCCTGCCCTACGTAGATCTTCGGCGCATCGTCGGGAACTCCTGCGTACGGGAATGGATTTGCGCGAAGTCCGAATCGGCCGTAGTTCTTCGCTTGGGATTGGAACAGAGGGTTATTCAATGATGCCGCCCCCGTGTATCGCAACAAAGTAATACTGTTTTGAGTCGCACACTGTCCCCTTTAAAAAACGCTCGGAAGTCAGTTTCATAGTTATCTCGTCGGGCATTTCTGTGAAAATGAGAGATTTTATGTGCTTTGACGTAGCCTTGGCATGCGTCGTGATTGGTGCTCCGCTCAACTCAATTGTTCCGATGTTGTTCTTGTAAAGTCGAAGAAATTCTTCATCAAAGTCACATCTCCGGATTTTCAGCCGTTCGCACACAAACTCACGGATCTTCGGAATTTCGACGTATCGCTGGCGCAGAGAGATCCCTGCCCTCGTGTTCAACTCCCCGTAAACACAGAGGAACTCGGGTAGCATAGATGCGGTCATCGCGTATACAGGATAGTAGACGTTGGTGAACACGTTCCTCTGGGCCGAACCGACTCGCTCAACCCAGTCGCACAAAACGGACAGTGATGTCTGGTTGAATAAGGAGGGAGTCTCCTTCAGGTGAGGCAGCAACTGTTCAGGTTCGATCGGGCCGTACTGAACGAGTGTTTTGTAGAAGTCGGAGTAGAAGGTATATTTCAGTAAAACCTGATGCACTTGTTCCCACGCCCCTTTGCGTACGGCTATGATCAGGTCTTTCCCAAGCGACGTTGATTGAAATCGGTCGGCCACCCCCTGAAGCAGCCCCATACGGACAACTTCATCCAGGATCTCTTTTGCCCGGCGTTGTGACACTCCATATTTCTCTTGAAGTAACGAACTATCAAGGTCGCCCTGTGATTCACTCAAATACACTGTTTCGACAACCCTTCCTAAGGTTATCGGTCTCATACTTGCTCTCATGTAAAACCTCGGATCCTTCCTTTCGCGTAGCGATATGCCCCGTAAATAAGGGGATTTGGCTTCAACCTCTGTTCAAGATACGGTTCCAACGAGTTTTCACGAATCGCGATCTTCAACTTGCGTATCTCATAAGCGATCATCCACAGATTATGCAACGCAATCAACCGACGGTCTTCACGAACTTCATTGCAAGGATGTGCACTACAAACCGGGCAAACACAGGGAAGCCATGTGCATTTACCAATGTCCTGAAAATCTACCGACCCCTGCCCCGGAACAAAGTATACTCTCTTTGAACCAGCCCTTAAGTATGATGAAGAATCGAAAGTGTCGACACCAAGGTAAACCAGAAGTGGGATGTAGGATGGACCTCCCAATCCAAATACATGGAGTGGCGCATCCCCGATCCGTTTGCGGACAGCCCAGATGGTATCAACTATCTGCTGGAAATCAGAACGCTTTGGAACGAGCCCACCGATTGCAAATCCATCAAATTGACCCCTTTTCTGCAGGTAATCGACCATATTGAGCATCGCCCGGATATCCCCTCCCTGAATGCATGCGTAAATTAGCATATCCTCTCGTTCTCGATGTTGCAGGGTGATAAGGGCGTTTTTTACGCACGTTCTGAGAGTCTCGGCATGTTTCTGCGTTAGTGTATTTTCCTGGGGCAGAACTGGAATGTCCAATGTTGCTGCAATGTCTGCGCCGATGCTCTCCTGGATCCGGAGAATCTCAATCGGATCGATACTGAGATCAGATACTCGGTTCTGAAAACCCCCACTATCAATGAAAAAGACGCCGTCCTGCGTATAATGGCGGTGGAGCCCTTCAGCTATAAGAGTCTGGAGAATGGAGCTCTTGTGCAGGAGGTGTGCATTCAACAGCATTGTCTTCATGTCTGGTATTTCTGTCCAGTACTCAGGACCATTCCCCTCTCCCCGGTGTCCGGTGTTGTTAACCGGAAAGAGAACGGGGGTCTCAATTGGTCGTGTTGGTGTATCGAGGACAAATATCCGACTCATAACAAATACTCCACTGTATTGATAGTCTAACTATGCAATAGACTACTTATAGGTATAAGTATTTTTCGAATCAATGAAGGTAAGAAATGGTCAGCAGTCTTCCCCGAAATCTTCTCGAAAAGTTTGCGCGTCTCTATGCTGAAAGAGGCACCTCAGAGTTTCGATTTCAGGAAGCGGAAGAGATTCTTGGTGAAACAGAGAAGTATGTTGGACAGATCCTCCCTAATCTTGTAAAAGCGGGATGGTTGGAAAAGAAGGTTGATCCAGAGGATAGCCGACGAAAAATATACCGAATTGTTGATCCGGACAGAATATTGCAGTGCCTTGGGCAAGAACTCAAAGATGGCCCGCGATAACTCAAGGCCAGTCCTTTATCTGATCTCCTTGGTGGTATTAACTCTTCTCGGCAGTTTCACCTGATTGATTGTTCTTCAAGAAGCTTCTAATTAAGATAATTCACTCAATTCCCAGACACCACGTTGAGAGTCCTTCTTCATGATACCTCTCTCAACCAGATCAAAGCGAATCCATTGAACATTCTTCTTCCATCTGGAGACCCCCTCACCCACCTTTTCGAGATCAGCTGGGTTAAACTCATTCAGTAACCTCCGCTCAATCTCAGCTTCAATAGTTCTTTTTGAGGCAGAACCGCTGAAACCCTGTAAAACATCGATCAGAATAGGTTCAAGTTCGCTCGGCGTAAAATGTGGAGCATCGACCTTTCCGAAATACGCTCTCGGTCGCTTCTTGGCAACATTGCAGTTTGGCCTAAAGAATGTCTTGCACATGACTGCCCCTATTGATAAAAGGATTCTTTAATTTTTCCTGATCTATCCGAAGACCCCTCTCGTATCGTATCTTTTGGCAATGGCAAAGGCAGGGACCTTTATCCCATTACCCGCACCTGCATACTAATGAGGAAGATGACTACTGCTGCACGGGACATTCGTCAGTAGTTTAGTAACTGGGTAACTCCAGGGGTGCAATTCTTGGTATTCCACCTCCTCACCCCCCGCCCAGCACCCTCACGATCACCGCCACCACCCCGCCCACGACCCCGCCGGCTCCGGCGCTGATTGTCGAAACCCTCCTCTCCTCGCCGGCCTTCTCCGCCCGCCAGCCCTCCAGCGCCCGGATCCGGCTCTCAAACTCCTCATCCTGGGCCTCCATCCGCTGCAGCAAGTCGCACCTCACGGTGCTCCCGCTCCGGCCCTGCGGCCCGTCGCGTTTTACAGATCCACTTCACGTCCCGGTTCGTCTCGTAGACGATCTCCCGGGTGGTCTTCTCATTGGTCATCCTGGTAACCCTCCTGGAGGACAGTAGGATGCCGAAGAGAAAAAGCCTGACCGTAAGGATTATATGCAGAAATCTCGGTAGAAAAAACGCTTGTCCGGCCGCGACCGGCGGCAGAGTATTGCCGCCGGTCCAGAAAGTACTGTACCTCCCCGGCGGATCTGCCGGCCTCACCCGGTGAGTTCGACCTCGCCAGCCGCGAGAGGCCGGCAGCAGAGCCTGCCGGTGTGGACGTCCTTCATCACGGCATCGATCTTCCGGGAAACTTCCGCGCTGTAGTATGCCTCGCCACAACGGTCGCAGATGAATGCCGGGACATCCCTGACGACAATGATCTCGTCCCCGACCCGTGCCATGAACTCAGTCTTTCCTTCCTGCAGGGTCCCTTTACAGAATGTGCATCGCTCTGGAATCATTTCTTTTTCCTCCTTGTTCGCGTATCGATCCAATGCTCGTCATCCGGCACGTAGGCGGTGATGACCCGGAGATGATCATCACAGATCCCGAGTACTACATGATACACGTGGTCACCTATAAAGCCAAGCATGAGCAAGGAGGGACAGGGCTCGTCATCAGGATATGGTTCGATAATCTCGCCGGCCCTGATCGCCGAAAAGAGGTCGTCGGTGGAGATGTTGCGCTCAAACATCCTGACCCGGGCATGATGCGAGACGATGACCGAATCCCGGTCTACCAGCCTGATGATCTCTTCTTTGATATGATCCACGTCTACCCCTGTCGATCTTGTCTCCTGCACACTAAAACCTTCTTAGCCGGGAGCGCATCTGGAGGCTGCCTCCTGGCTCATACCAGTATGCGGCGTTCTTCCCGTGCGGTTCATTCCAGCGTTCCCCGATAAAGTCAGGCTAATCCCCTCCCGCGTCCACCCTATAAGTGTCTGTCATATTCCCGGGAGCATGCAGGCAGCAGGCGCAACCCGGAGCGTTGCGCCGCAAAGGAGAACCAACCATGGCAGACTTCGTGCAGACTACTGTCAACAAAACGGCGCTCCGGGACCTCGCCGTCCCGATCGTCGACGTAACGTCGTTTAACACCCTCATCCAGGCCGTCATCAACGACAACCCCTTCGGGTGCGTCGGGTATACCGACCGCGACGGCCAGACCGTCGACCCGGTCGTGCTCAACCGCGAGCACTACACCGCGAAGGTGAACTTCCTCGACGGCGAGGGCAAGCGCCTCGGGACCGTCTCCCTGCTGTCCCCCTCGATCGCCGCCTTCGATGCGAACGCCGCAGAGGTCCTCGCCAACGTAGCGATCAAGACCGCAATGGGCGCAACCGATGCCGTCCGCGACACCACCCACGAGACCTACTACGCCCAGCTCAAGTGCCACGACCCCTCCGGCGACGACTATTACGTCACCTTCACCCGGAAGACCGTCCGGATCTCGTCCTACCAGGACGACGCCATCAAGACCGCCGTCGAGACCTGGGCCGACGACGTCACGTCGCTCGACTGAAGGGGGACCCTTCCCCCTTCACTTTCACCTCGCGCACGGCTCGCCTTTAACAACCTCCTCTTCTCCAGACTCATTATGACACGCCTTCTCCGCTCCGACCAGACCCTCTTCCGCGACCCGGACGTCTTTGAGCTCACGTTCGTCCCGGAGCACCTCCACCACCGCGACGCCCAGGTCAGGGAACTCGCCTTCCTCCTCCGGCCGCCCCTCCGGGGCGGGAGCGCTCTCTCCGCCGTCCTCCGCGGCCCCCCCGGGACCGGGAAGACCACCACCGTCCGCCGGATCTTTACCATGATCCGGGAGGAGACACAACAGGTCATCCCGGCCTATGTCAACTGCCGGCAGGACCACACCCCGCTCGCCGTCTACGGGAGCATCTTCAAGCAGGTCTGCGGCTACGCCCCGCCCCCGACCGGCCGGCACCTCGACGATGTCAAAGAGGGTATCGTTTCCCGGCTCCAGGACCGTAACGCCGCGCTTGTCGTCTGCCTTGACGACGCGGACGACCTCATCGCGGCAGGCACCTACAACCTCCTCCTCTACCAGCTCCTCCGGCTCTATGAGAAATGGGATGTCCGGGGTGCCGGGGTCTTCGCGGTCACGAGCAACCTCGGTCTGAACCTCGGAGCCGAGGCCGATGCGAGCGTCTGGTCGGTCTTCCACCCGACCGAGATCACCTTCCTGCCCTACTCGAGGACCGAGATCCGCGAGATCCTGACCGACCGGGTCCGGCAGGGCCTCTACCCCCGGGTGCTCCCGGCTCCGCTCATCGACCGGATCGCCATCATCGCCGCCGGCGAGCAGGACGTCCGGGTCGGGATCGACCTCGTCCGGCAGGCGTGCCACCGGGCGGAGAAAGACGGCCGCCGCCGGGTCACCCACGCCGACGTCACCGCCGCGGCCCGGGCGGTCACGGCGCCGGTGCTCCGGGCCCGGACCGCGGGTCTCTCGGAGGCCGAGCGGGCGCTCGCCTGCTGGATCGCACAGCGGTCCCGCGACGGGGCTGATATGGCTTCAGGCGTGGTCTTTGAAGCGGCACAGGAGTACCTCCCGAAGACAACCTACCACGAGCACCTCAACGCCCTCGCGAAGGCCGGGATCGTCGATCTGGTGCCCCGGACGGGCAGGGGGAGGGAGGTCCGGCTCCGGTACGATGCCGGGGACGTGGCCGCCGCCTGCAGGTCTCCGGACAAAACCTGCAAAATCCCGAACTGAACCTGAGATCCGGAAACCCGGGGTCCTGCCCCGGATTGGAGTTCCTCCCCAGATGCTCCTTTTTTGAACTCCTGTAATAAAGTAAGGCTTATAAGTGGTCTGTTGCCGTTTCCGGACCCATTGGCTTACCCTTTTAACCAACAGTCCCCGATGATGGTGTACGCGCCGGAGAGAACGCCGGTGCCGGGAGTTACAGGAAATGCAACAGCAACCAGGAGCAACCCCGGACAAACGGAGTCCGGGAGGAACCGAATCGAAAACCAGCGGCGGCAGCCCGGATACAAAGTGCCACCACGCGCTCCGCCAGGCCGCCACTGGTACATCTTCACCTGAAGAGATAAACATCTCCCCGGTCCCGCTCTTCCTTGTCCCGCGGGCGGTCGCGGACGAGATCCGCCGCAATGGGAGAGCTGTGCGCGAGATCCATGTCAACCGGACCCGAAACCACCAGTACGCGATCACCGTCGAGCGGGGGCGGCCATGACGCCGGAGGCGGGTATGCTCTCCTGTACCGTGCGATGGGCCGATGGGCCGGAGCAGGAGAAAACCGAAGGTTTTCGACTCGCGGGCGGGCTCATCGTCCACGTCGAGGCGGAACGCTGCCGGATCGCGCCCGAGGACGTGCGCTCACTCATCTTTTCGGGCCGGCCTGGAGTCGAAAACCGAAGGTTTTCTCCCGCTCCGGTCCTATCGGACCATCGCGCCCCGGTTGTGCGGGAGCGGGTGCGGCACGAACGTGGTGTCCCGATAGGCGGGATAACTATTGAAGGGCACGCCGCCCTGAATCCCGCCAAAAGAGCCGTGGTGATCCACCTCCGGGCCGGGTCCTGGATCGTCCCGCTCGTCTCATTCCGGCGCGTCGCCCGGGGGGAGGCGGCGAGCGCCCCCCTCTTTCCCCTTATCGGGGTGGATCTCTATGCGTGAGGAGATCCGCCGCGCCGTGGCACTCCTCGCCGACGGCGTAATCGAGGTCCGGGCGCTCGCCGACGGCGTCACCCACTCCGGCTACTTCGACGACCACGAGGCCCTGGCCCGGGCCGTCGAGGCGCTCGACGCCGACCCGGCGGTCGCCGGGATCTACGTCACCCTGAACACCGTCAACCCCGCCCTCCTCGCCCGCCGGGCAAACCGGATCAAGATGCGGCTCTCCCGCAAAGACGCCACCACCGCCGACGCCGACATCCTCCGCCGGCGCTGGCTCCCGGTCGACATCGACCCGGTCCGGCCGAGCGGGGTCTCCTCGACGGATGACGAGCACGACGCAGCGCTCAATGCCGCAGAACGGATCGCTGCGTACCTCAAGGAGCAGGGGTTCCCTGCTCCCGTCCGGGCGGACTCGGGCAACGGCGCCCACCTCCTGTACCGGATCGACCTTCCAAACGACGACCCCTCGACCGCGCTCGTCAAGGGCGCACTCGCGACCCTCGACGCCCTCTTCTCCAACGAGACCGTCACCGTCGACACCGCGAACCACAACGCCGCCCGGATCTGGAAACTCTACGGGACGCTCTCCCGGAAGGGCGACAACACGCCGGAGCGGCCGCACCGCCGGGCGAAGGTCCTCTCCGCACCCGGTGAGATCGGTGTCGTCCCGATAGAAAGGCTCCAGCACCTCGCCGGGCTCCTCCCCCGGGAAGCACCGAAGAAGAAGACCGGCGGCATCGACCTCGCTGCCTGGCTCGCGGACCACGGGATCGCCGTGCGGAGTACACGCCCCTACCAGGGCGGCACCCTCTACGTCCTCGCCGGGTGCCCGTTCTCCTCGGCCCACAAGGACGGCGCCTTTGCCATCCAGTTCGCGAACGGCGCCGTCTTCGCCGGCTGCCACCACGCAAGCTGCGGCGGGGGCGCCCAGCGCTGGCCCGAACTCAGAGAGCAGTATGAGCCGAAACGCACACCAAAGCCGAAGGAGGCACCCACCCCTCCCCCGACGCCGCCGGATGACGAGCACCGCGAGCGAGCCCTTGCAATCCTCCGGCACGGCGACCCGCTCGCCTTCCTCCTTGAGACCTTCAACAACGCCCACGTCGGCGACCGGATCGTCGCCGAGTGCCTCGCCCTCTCCCTCGCCTCCCAGTCGGTCGAGAACACCAACGGCCTCCACGTCGCAGTCTCCGGCAACTCCGGCAAAGGCAAAACGCACGCCTGCACGACGATGCAGAACCTCATCCCTGATGCCTACAAACTCAAGGGCACCGTCTCGGACAAAGCGCTCTACTACGACGACGACCTCCGGCCCGGCACCGTCCTCCTCTTCGACGACGTCTCGCTCTCCGTTGATCTCCAGGAAGTCCTCAAATCCGCGACCGCGAACTTCCGCGAACCGATCGAGCACCGGACCCTCACGACCGAGCGCAAACTCCGGGTCTGCACCATCCCGGCCCGGTGCGTCTGGTGGCTCGCCAGGGTCGAGGATATCGGCGACGACCAGGTGATGAACCGGATGCTCACGGTCTGGATCGACGATACCGTCGAGCAGGACAGAAGGGTCTTTGAGCACATGAAGCAGATCGAGGCGGCCGGCCGGAATACGGCGAAGGACGACATCCTCACCTGCCGGGCGATCTGGGAAGCCGTCAAGGAAGAACCCCTCACCGTTCGGGTCCCGTTCGCCCGGCGGATCCAGTCCTCGACGACCCAGAACCGCCGGAACCCCGGCATGCTCTTTGACCTGATCAAGTGCCGGGCCCGGCTCTTCTACCTCCAGCGCGACCGCGACGGCGATGGGGCGGTGATCGCCCGGCCGGAGGACTTCACGGCGGCAGCGACCCTTTATTCCGCCATCAACGGCAAGGCCGGGGGCCAGGAGACCAAACTGACGAAGAACGAGGCGGCGGCGCTCGTGACGGTAGCCCGGATGGGTGTCGAGGTCTTCACCGTCCGGCAGCTCCAGAATGCCCTCGGCCTCTCCTACTACCAGACCCGGCGGCTCCTTATCGGCTACGTCAGCCGGGGGACGCCCTACTCCGGCCTCCTGGAGAAGTGCCCGGCGATCAGCCTCTACGATGCCACCGTGACGGAGGACGGCGGGTGCGGGGTCACGGTCCGCCGCCGGGAACAGTACTTCACATTCGACGCCGAGGTCTACCGGACCTGGAGCAACGGTGCCTCTGTCTGGCTGGACGATGACCCGGACGTTGGCAGCAATGGCAGCAGATTGCAGCAGAATGGCAGCAACTGCTGCCAACAACAAACCGGCTGGAACGAAGAGGATTTTGGAAAAAACGGTCAAGATCTTGATAGAGATCGATCTATGTACCTATATGTACAGCAGAATGAGAGAACGGAGAGCATGGGCAGCGGGGAATCCGATGACGGCAAGGGTGCCTGTATTCTCCGCACTGCTGTCAATGATCCGGCAAATTCTGCACATTCTAGCGGGAACAAGAATTCGCGCCCGGATATGGTCGCACTCATTGGCAGCACCTGCTGCCAACATGCTGCCAACGTGCTGCCAATGCTGCCATCGATCAACCCCGCCGACTACATTCCCCTCCCGGTCGCAAAGGACGAGCCCTGCCACATCTGCGGCCGGCGGCCGACATCGTCGATGAAGCGGGGCGGGGGACTCTACCTCTGCTATGACTGCCTCAAGAAGGCAAGACGGCCGGCAAAGGTGCAGCCCCTCCCCGGAGTCCTCGACTACCGGACGTTTGAGCGGACGAAGGTCGAACTCGGCCGGTGCGACGTCTGCAAGGAGTTGAAGGCGGTCTACCGCTCGCGGGAGGCGAACATCTGTGAAGGCTGCTACGCGAGGCTCGTCCGGGAGTGGAACGGCCGGGAAGGGGTACGGTGATCAGGTAGAGCGAAAGATGCCTCACCAGAGGGGCTCAAAGGCGGATGAGCGAGCCGGAGGGCCCTGATGGGAGGTTAATGGCTGTCAAGAATCCGTCAACCGGATATTCCACCGGGGATGTTGGATTGCCTTCCCTGCCGCCGCCTCGCCTCACCCCGCCGGCCCCGGCGCTCACCGTCGAAAGCCGCCGTTCCTTGCACCTCGCACCTCCGGTGCTCACGCCTCGAAACCCTGCGGGTTTCTCGAACTCCGTCCTTTCAGGACGTCGTTGCGGTGCTTCCGCTCTGCTCATGGCGCCTGACAACCGGGGAGGCGCAACGCCAGAACATCCGAAATCCTCGGTACCATGTGGAAAATAGCCCGAACAAAGAGGAAGGCTTTTCCTCGTTCCGAATGCATCTTCACATATGACTCACCGAGCGATTACCACTCTCCTGGTGGCGTCCGTCCTGCTCCTCATCGCTGCAGCGGGATGCACCGCCACAACGGACGAGATAAACGATCCTGTTGCACCGGCCGACGAGGCTTACGCCCGGGGGCTCGCCGAATACGAAGCCGCCAACTACCGGGTCGCCGAAGAACGGTTTGCCGAGGCCTACGCCCTCTATACGGACGCCGGCAACCTCGACAAAGCGAGGATAGCAAGAGACGCCATCTTCCGGGCGAACCGGACGTATATAGAGTACCCGTTTGACCGTAGCGCCGCGGAGGCGGCACTCCGGGAGAGCGTTCCCGGCATCACCGACGAGAATATAACCGACTGGCTGGACACCCGTGCCCAGAAGATTGTCTCGGAGAACGAGACGCTCTACTACGCCGACGTCGCTGAGAACTACCTCTTCGCGCACCCCGACGAGAAGCAGAAGCAGACCGCGAGTGGTGTGGACTTCGACTACATCGCCCGGTATGCCTGGGCGGAGGACCGTCCGGTGCACGGGCCGTACGTGAACCCGGTCCGCTATGCGGGCGTCGAGCGGCTCGAGATCCCGTACGAGGCGCTCCCGTCGACGGGAATCCTGAAGATCTGGTTCCCGCTCCCGGTCGAGACGGACGCGCAGAGGAACGTCACCGTCACGAACCTCTCGGCTCCCGACTACATCGTCGCCGGCCCGTTCACCACGGGAGATATCGGCTACGTCTACTATGAAGTCCCGGCCGGCGCGGTCAACGGGAACCTCGTCCTCACGGCGGATATCGCGTTCACCTCCTACGAGCAGATCTTCGAGGATATCGACCCGGCACTGGTCGGGGAGTACAACACGAGCGATCCTGAGTACCTGCTCTACACGAAGTCCGAGCGAAACATCGAACTCACGGACGCCGTCCGGGAGAAGGCGAGGGAGATCGTCGGCAACGAGACGAACCCGCATCTCCAGGCGCAGATGATCTACTACCACATCATCGAGACCTACCCCTACAGCCTCGTCCCGCACCTCTCGCTCGACACCCATGAGCCCAAGGTCGCCGAGTCGACCTATATGTTCGAGACCGGCCACGGCGACTGCGGCACCCAGAGCATGCTCTTCTCTGCATTCTGCCGGTCGCTCGGGATCCCCGCCCGCACCCTCGGCGGCTACCAGAAGATCATGGCCGGGACGCCCGGCGGCCACTTCTGGGCGGAGTATTACCTGCCCGGCTACGGCTGGGTCCCCAACGACGTGACGGTCGCCGAGGCGGCCGACTGGGTCGTCCTTTCCGACGAGAAGCGGACCGCGTTCAAGGACTACTACGCCGCGAACCTCGATCCCGCACGCCTCGTCATCCAGAAGAACGTCGACGTCCCGATGGACCCGGCCCTGCCCGGCGATGCCGTCTTCTTCAGGGTTGTCCGGCAGGTCCCGGCGATCTCCTCCGATACGGCAGACTACGACATTGGACTCTTCTGCATGGGATGTTTCGGGATCAGCCTTGAGGCCGTCGACTGATCCCATCCATTTTTTTCCCGGGCGGCGAATCCCAAAAAAGAGAAGAGTGCCGGTTACTCTTCCACGATGACGACCGGTTTGATCAGGTCTTTGGGCTTGTCTTTCATCAGGAGAAGGGCTTCTTCGAGTTTGTCGAAGCCCTTGAAGACGTGCGTCGCCATGAGCGCGGGGTCCATGCGCCCGTTCATCACCACCTCGGCGAGCCGCTCCATCCGCACCCTCCCGCCGGGGCAGAGTCCGGTCGCGATGTTCTTATCCGCCATCCCGAACCCCCAACCGACCCGGGGGACGGGTATGATGTCCTTGTCGCCGAGACCGCTGCCGAAGTAGTTGATGTTCGAGATCACCGATCCGGGTCTCGCCGCGTTGATCGCGTCCATCATGATATCGGGGCCGCCGCCGGCGATGATCACGGCGTCGACGCCGGTTCCGCCGGTCTTGTCACGGATCTGGTCGGCGGTGTTCCCGTCCTTGTAACTGATGATGTCCGTCGCACCGTACTCTTTCGCCACCTTGACGGAAGCAGGCCGGGTCCCGACGGCGAATATCCTCCCGGCGCCCCGCAGTCGTGCGCCGGCGACACCGCACAGCCCGACCGGCCCGATCCCGAGGACCGCGACTGAGGCCCCGATCTGGATGTTCGCGTTCTCGGCACCCATGAACCCGGTGCTGAGCATATCCGGGAGCATCACCGCGGCCTCAAGCGACATACCCTTCGGCAGGTGGGCGAGGTTGTAGTCAGCCAGGTTCACGTGGAAGAACTCACCGAAGACGCCGTCCTTGAAGTTCGAGAACTTCCAGCCCCCGAGGGGCCCGCCGGTCTGCGAGGGGAACCCGCGCTGTGCGGCTTCCGTCGCCCAGTCGGGGGTGATGGCGGGGACGATGACCCGGTCGCCGGGCTTGAAGTCTCTGACCTCATTTCCTACTTCGTCCACGATCCCAAGGGCCTCGTGCCCCAGGATGAGGTTGTGCCGGTCCCCGATTGCTCCTTCCCAGACGGTGTGGACATCGGAGGTGCATGGCGCGAGCGCCAGCGGTCTGACGATAGCGTCCCTTGGACCGCAGGCTGGTCGGTCTTTCTCAATCCATCCAATCTCGCCGATCCGTAGCATTGCTAAACCTTGCATTGTTCACCTCGTTTCGATCCGGCCCGCATAGGCATAAGGCTATAAAAATGTGAGGGTCGGCGAAAAAAACCAATATTTACAGGTTTTAAGGTGGGAGTGAACGATGCGCACAGGGGTTCGGGCAGGACGCGGTCGGCCGGGTGAAGGGGGATCGGCAAGCGCGACGGTCGTGATGCGGGAGAAATAACGCTGCAAAGGCGTTTGGAAACAAGAAAGAGACGCCCCGGCCGGGATTTGAACCCGGGTCGAAAGCTCCGGAGGCTTTCAGGATGTCCACTACCCTACCGGGACTGCCATATCATGTTGATCTGCCTTGTATAAAAGGCAAACGGATGTTCCGGCACCGGGCCGCGGCGGGAGTGCGTGGCATCGCGCGTTGTGCGCAGGGGACTGCGTTTAACTCCAGCCACTCTGATGATAGGGCCAAATCGTGTTTAATTTCGCTTTTTGTATCTTTAAAGCCCCTTAATAATTTCAGCAGGCATAAATAGAGTGGTCACAAAGGATCTCATAGAGAGTCTTTTATGCGTTCAGTGTTGTTCATTGGTGATATCCCTACATTAACTGCCATATCTACACATTTCCAGAATGCTGAAGGCATTGCCGTTGAAACAGCAGATTCTACAGAGGCAGGCCTTGAAAAAGTTCTCACCGGAAGATACGACGTCATCGTATCCGATCACGGCATGCCCGGGATCAACGGGATTGAGCTGCTGAAGACACTGAGAGCGTCGGGGAACGACGCACCGTTCATCCTCTTCACTGCCAATGAAGATAGAGCGACCGTCGTCGACGCCCTGAACCATGGCGCGGACTACTATATCCAGAGGGAGGAGTGCGCCGGACCTGTGCCTGAGGAACTCGATACGGTCATCCGACGGCTCGCAGAAGAGAACCGGACAGCGGTCGCTGAAGAGCAGTACCGGGCATTCTTTGAGAACTCCAGTGCGGCCACCGTGGTCCTGAATGACGAAGGAGAGATCATCTCTGCAAATAAGCAGTTCGAACGCCTCTGTGGGTACACCCGGGAGCAGCTCTCGTCGATGGCCTGGATGGACTTTGCCGCTCCCGGCGATCGTGAACAGATACAGGAATCGTTCAGGAACCGGCGCGCGTGCCATGACGACACCCCGGTAAGTTATCAGTTCCGGTTTGTCAGGCGAAACGGAGATGTCATGGATGTCCTGGCTACAAATGCCGTAATTCCAGGCATGGACCTTCAAATATCCGCAGTTTTCGATATATCAGGCTCGAAACAACTGGAACGAACGCTTCAAGCGGAACGGGAGCGTCTGCACGTCACCCTTCGCTCGATCGGCGACGGGGTCATCGTCACCGACGGAGACGGCAGGGTGACGCTGCTCAACAGGGCTGCAGAGGACCTCACCGGCTGGCGTGAGGATGAGGCGGCCGGAAAAAGCCTTTCTGAGGTATTCCGTATCATCAACGAACGAACCCGCGAACCCTGCCACAATCCGGCCGAGATGGTGATCGAGAGCGGGAACGTGATCGGGCTTGCCGACCACACGGTGCTGATCGCCCGTAACGGCACTGAGCGGGTGATCGCCGACAGCGGTGCGCCAATCCGTGACAGCAGCGGGGAGATCGTCGGCGTGGTGCTGGTCTTCCGGGACGTCACCCGGGAGAAACGGGCGGAAGAAGCAACGACCCGGCTCGCATCCATCGTGGAGAACTCAAACGACGCGATCCTCGGCATCACGCCGGAGGGCCTGATCAGCACCTGGAACCGGGGCGCCGAACAGGTATACGGGTACACGGCCGACGAGGCTATCGGCCGCCACGTATCCACACTGGCGCCTCCTGATCGGCAGAGCGAGACTCTCAAGGTAATCGAGAAGATCGGAAAAGGAGAAATCGTCGAACACTTTGAGACCATCCGCAGGAAAGGGGGCGGCGACCTGATTCACATCTCGGCGACCATATCCCCGCTCAGGGACGATGACGGAGAGATATCCGGTTTTTCGGCGATCTCCCGTGACGTCACCGAGAAGATACTGATGGAGAAGGCGCTTGAAGAGCAGAAAGAGTGGCTTTCCATAACGCTCCGGAGTATCGGGGACGCCGTGATCGCAACCGACAACCGTGGTCTCGTTACCTTCATGAATCCTGTTGCCGGGCAGCTGACAGGGTGGCCGGCGGATGAGGCCCGGGGAAGGCCGCTTGAGGAGATCTTCGTTATCAGGAACGAGCACACCGGTGAACAGGTGGAAAGTCCGGTGAAGAAAGTCCTCCGGGAAGGCATCGTCGTCGGTCTTGCGAACCATACCGAACTCATTGCAAAGGGCGGCACCGTATGGCCGATTGACGACAGCGCCGCACCAATCCGCAACGCGAACGGGGATATGATCGGGATAGTCCTCGTGTTCCACGAGATCAGCGAGAAGAAAAAGGCAGAGAAGGCGATCGTGGAAGCGAACCACAAATACCGGGACATCATCGAGTTCCTTCCCGATGCTACCTGTGTCATCGACACAAACGGCGTGGTCATCGCCTGGAACCGGGCAACTGAAACCCTGACCGGCGTACCGAAGGAGGAGATCATCGGGAAGGGCGATTATGCCTACGCGCTCCCGTTCTACAACGAGAGGAGACCCTGTCTCATCGACTTCGTAGGCCTCGATGCGTCCGCTATCCCGCAGGGCTATCTGGATCTCCGAAGAGAAGGGGAGGCGATCTACAGCGACAGGTTTGTTCCTTCCCTCTACAACGGGAAAGGGGCCCACCTCTGGCTGAAGGCGTCGCCCCTCTACGACAGCACCGGGACGAGGGTCGGGGCGATTCAGTCGATCCGCGATATCACCGGTATCAAGCAGATCGAGCGCAAACTGCGGGAGTCCGAAGAGACCTACCGGACAGTCTTTGAGTATACGGGGACGGCAACCGCAATCCTCGAGGATGACGGGATAATCTCCCTCGCAAACACAAAACTGGGAGAACTCCTGGGCATCCCGGTCGCGAGGGTACAGGGGACGCATATCACCCGGTATTTCCAGGGAGAGAGCCTTGAGAAGGTCCGGGAATACCATCGCCGGAGGAGAACCGGGCCCGGAACCGTCCAGGTCTACGAGGCGCAGGTCGTGCGGGATGACGGAGAGGCAAGGGATGTCCTGCTGACCGTCGGGCTCATCCCGGGAACGCAACAGAGCGTGGCATCGCTGCTGGATATCACCGCGCAGAAACAGTATGAAAAGCAGTTAAAGAAATACGCGCAGGATCTGCAGCGGAGTAACCAGGAACTGGAGCACTTCGCATACGTCGCCTCGCACGACCTGCAGGAACCCCTGCGGGCGGTTGCAAGCCATACCCAGATCCTGGCGAAGAACTACATGGACCAGCTCAGCCCCGACGCGGAGAAGCACATGACGTTCGTCGTCGACGGGGCCAGCCGGATGAAAGAGTTGATCGACGACCTCCTGATGTATTCAAGGGTGCAAACCCGCGGGAAGCCGTTTGAGGCGACCGATTGCGAAGCGGTCCTGAGCGACGTCTTGAAAAACCTCCAGTTGAAGATCCAGGAAAGTTCGGCCGTTATCTCCCATGACCCCCTCCCTACCGTGCAGGGTGACGCAACGCAGCTAAGGCAGATCTTTCAGAACCTGATCGAGAACGCCCTTAAATTCAGCGGGGACCAGGCCCCTCGGGTCCAGGTTTCCGTGCGGGAGCTCCCCGACACATGGGAGTTCTCCGTCCGGGACAACGGGATCGGAATCGATCCCCAGTACTTCGAGCGGATATTTGTGATCTTCCAGCGCCTCCATACCCGTTCGGAGTATTCCGGGACCGGCCTCGGCCTCGCGATCTGCAAACGCATTGTCGAACGGCACGGAGGGGGCATAACCGTCGAATCACGGCCGGGAGAAGGTTCAACGTTTTCCTTTACCATTGCAAAGAATTTAGGAGAGAGTGCATGACACCAAACCCGATGTTTCGTCCAATCGAGATCCTCCTTGTCGAGGACAGCGAAAGCGACATATCACTGACAGAAGAGGCATTCAAAGCAGGAAAAGTCCATAACCAGCTGCATGTTGCCCGGGATGGCATGGAAGGGCTGGCATTTCTGCGCCGTGAGGGTGCGTATGCCGGGGCACCCCGCCCGGATCTCGTCCTGCTCGACCTGAACCTGCCCAAAATGGACGGCCGGGAGGTCCTGGAGGAGATACGAGCGGACCAAAACCTGAAAAGCATCCCCGTCGTTGTTCTGACGACCTCAAAGGCGGACGAAGATATTCTCCGGATGTATGAACTCGCTGCGAACTGCTACATCACCAAGCCTGTCGACTGGGAGCAGTTCATCTGCGTGGTCCAGTCAATCGAGCACTTCTGGCTGCACGTGGTAACCCTGCCGAGTGGAATGTAAATGATCCAGTATCCGATCAGAGTACTTCTTATAGAGGATAACCCGTCAGACGCGCTGCTGATTCAGGGGATGCTGGATGAATTCGAGGACAACCGGTTCAACCTCGTATGGGTGGAGCGTCTCTCTGAGGGGATGGCGCACATCCAGGCCGGGCAGATCGATGTCATCATCACCGACCTTGCCCTGCCTGACAGCTGGGGGCTGGACACCTTCCGAAAGGTGCTCGATCAGGCAGCGGAAACCCCGATCATCGTGCTCTCGGGGTTCGACGTCGAATCCATGGCGCTCGAGGCGGTAACGGAAGGCGCCCAGGACTATCTCATCAAAGGGGGCCTTGACAGCGACAGGCTGTCGCGGGTCATCCACTACGCAATCGAGCGCAAACGGCTGGAACGGGCGTTGCGGATCAACGAATACGCCATCGCCTCGTCCATCGAGGGGATTGCGGCCACAGACCTTTCAGGAACGATCACGTGTGTCAACAGGGCGTTCCTCAAGATGGTAGGGTGCGACGAAGCAGATGCGGTCGGTCGGCCGGTTGCGGACCTCATCCCGTTCGGCGGCGATGCTCCGGGTATATTGCGCACCGTACACGGTGAAGGCGGCTGGATCGGCGAATCAGCGGTCGTGAATGCGCAGGGATCGAGGATAGAGGCTCAGGTTTCTGTGCATCTCGTCAGCAATAAGTCCGGCAATCCTCTCTGTATCCTGTTCTCGTGCGTTGACATCACTGAGCGCAAAAGTATGGAGAAAGCGCTCAGAGAGAGCGAAGAGCGCCTGGAACTGGCGATCAAGGGAGCGGACCTGTATGTCTGGGACTGGGATATCGCTGCCGACAGGGGGGTCCTGAACAACTTCTGGCACGAGCGGGCGTATTCCTCTCCCGCTGAGGGAGATAGCTTCAGGGATGCCTGGTGCGATCTCATACATCCGGACGATATTCCTCATGTCATGCAGGCGCTCGACGACCACATTGCCGGGAAAATCCCCTGTTTTGATGCCGAATACCGCCTCAAGGGCGTGGCCGGCAACTGGATCGGGGTGCATTCCAGGGGTGAGGTCACCAAATGGGACCCGGCCGGCCGCCCGATCCGCTGCGTCGGGATATCCCAGGACGTGACGATGACCCAGCAGTACCGCCATTCGCTCTGTGAGGTCAACAAGAAACTGAACTTGCTGTCGTCGATTACGCGGCACGACATCTTAAACAGCATTATGGCCGTTATGTGGGAGCTTGAACTCCTCAAAGAGGAGGTCTCCGGTTCGACCGCTGAGGAGAACCTTCAGGGCGTGATCCGGGCGGTCAGGGCCATTCAGTCGCAGATCATGTTCACCCGCGATTACCAGGACCTGGGGGTGAAGGGCGCCACCTGGCAGTGCGTGAACGTGGTGGTGCAGGAGGCGGCGGATAGCGCCGCATCTAATGCGATCCGCCTGAATATTGCCATGTGCCCGCTGGAGATCTACGCGGACCAGCTCCTTGAGCGGGTCTTTTTTAACCTGATCGACGACACCGTCCGTCACAGCGGGGGAGCGACCGAGATCACGGTATCGTTCCGGGAGCGGGACGGGTCCGGCGTCATTCTGTTTGAAGATAATGGGCGCGGCATCCCGCCGGGCATGAAGAGCAGGATCTTTTACCGGGGCGTCGGGAAGAACACCGGATACGGCCTCTTTCTGGTCAGGGAGATCCTCGGCATTACCGGGATCACGATCGAGGAGACCGGCGAGGAAGGGAAAGGAGCAAGGTTTGAGATTGTGGTGCCGCCCGGTGCCTGGCGGACGTGTGATTTCTGCTCGGTTATCAGGGCCGGCAGTCCTTGAGGTCCGCGTAAACGGCAGCAGTGGAATGCACTCCCATTTTCCCTCCTTCTTGCGCTTTTATCGGCGTATTCCGGGCCGATTGCGCCGTCCGAAAGCCTGCTGTCTCGTGAGAGAGTCGGCGGCTGATACGCCGGTTTAGCCGGGATGATGGGGGCGGTGCTCGCCCACGGATCCACCGGGGTATGCCGGCAGATAGCCGTCCTGCGGATATAGTAGCCGGCCGGAGGCGGGATGCGCTATCAGCGAGGACGATGCAAGGAATATCTTTCCTATGGTAACGATATTCTGCTCGAAATCAATTGATCAGTATGATTACGTAGACTTCAATAACGTAATTCGTATCAATTCCTCAACGCAAATCATCAAGATATATATGGGTACGCCTCCGTACATCTGTTGATAGTCTCACCGATCACCGAAATACTTCCGTGCCGCAGAATGATAGCGAGAAGCCAACTTGATCTGAGAAAGTTCGTAGCACCGGAGTTGATCTGCGGGTACGGAGCACTGCAGCTTGCAGGGCGGTATGCGCGCAACTTCGGCATGAAGCAGGTGCTCCTGGTCACCGATCCGGGCGTCCGTGCCGCAGGCTGGGCCGGGGCCGTCGGGGAGAGCCTGGCCGAAGCAGGCATAGCGTTCACCGTCTTCGATACTGTCTCCGCAAACCCCCGCACCTGGCAGGTGATGGCGGGTATGGAGGTCTACCGGGCTGAAGAGTGCAACGGCATCGTCGCCGTCGGCGGAGGAAGCCCGATGGACTGTGCCAAGGGCATCGGGATAGCGGGCTCCAACATGCGTGACATCCTCACGTTCGAGGGCGTCGACCGGGTGCCGGTGCCGGCCCCGCCGCTCATCTGCATCCCGACGACCGCCGGGAGTTCCGCCGACGTCTCCCAGTTTGCTATCCTCACGGACGAAGAGAAGAAACGAAAAGTCGCCATCATCAGTAAAGCGCTCGTCCCGGACGTCTCCCTGCTCGATCCCGAACCGCTGACGACGATGTCCCGGGACCTGACCGCGGATACCGGCGTGGATACCCTCAGCCACGCAATCGAGGCCTATGTCTCGAACGCCAGTTCCCCGATGACCGACGTGCATGCCCTCGAGGCGATACGGCTCATCACGAGCGCACTGCCTGCGGTTCTGGAAGAGCCCGGCGATCTGAACCTGCGGTTCTCGACCCTCCTCGCCAGCCTTCATGCCGGTCTCGCGTTCTCCAACGCAAGCGTCGGAGCCGCACATGCGATGGCGCACAGTCTCGGGGGGGCCTACGACCTTGCGCACGGGCGGTGCAACGCGCTGCTCCTCGAGCACGTGATGGCGGCCAACTACGAGGCGGCATCCGGCCGGTACGACCGGATAGGGGCGGTCCTCGACCCGGGATGGGTGACTCCGGCGGAGACGGTGGCGGCGTTTCGGAGATCGCTTGGCATCACCGGGACCCTCGCCGATGTCGGCGTCCGGGAGGATATGGTCCCCGCCCTTGCCCGGGGGGCCTATACCGACCCCTGCATGGTGACGAACCCGCGCAGCCTCACCTGCGCAGATATCGAACGGATATACGAGCATGCGCTCTGACCCTCCCGACGACCGGGACGCCCTCCGGGCAAAGATCATCGGCCTCGGGGAGATGTCCCTGCACAAGAGTTACTACCCGGAACTGCAGAGCCGGCTTGCGGAACTCGAACGGTTCAGGGCGCTGCTCGACCAGACCCACGATGCCATATTCCTGATCCGTGCAGATACCGGGAACCTGGCGGACGTCAACGCATCGGCGAGAACGTATCTTGACTACTCAAGGGAAGAACTGCTGGCAAAACCGTTTATCGACCTGATCTCCCCCGAGCAGAAGGCCTGGCTTTTCGAGTTCGTCAGGAACAGTAGCGATCTGGTCTCCAGGTCCGGGCAGACCGTTACCGCGCGGCTCGTATCACGGCGTGGAACGGAGATCCCGATGGAGATCACCGTCCGGGCCGTCACCTTCGGCGGCGAGCGGTACATCGTCGCGATTGCCCGGGACATCACCGACCGGATCCGCACCGAGCGGGAGCTCAAGGTAAAGGAGAGCGCGCTCGAATCGTCGACGAACGGCATCCTCATCGCCGATCTCGCCGGGACGGTCATGTACGCCAACCGGGGTTTTGCCGCGATGTTCGGCTACGAGCGGGCGGGTGCGGTTGCGGGGAGAAACCTGGAGGCGTTCTTCGCGGACCCTGCCGTCGGGGAGAAGGTTACGGCGCAGCTCCTCGACAACCATGCGATCGTGCAGGAGATGATCGGGCTCAACAGCAACGGGTCTCCGTTCCACATCCAGGTCTCGGGCAGCGTCGTGCAGAACGATGCCGGGAAGCCGCTCTGCATCATGCTGATCGTCATGGACATCACCGAGCGGATCCTCATCGACCAGATGAAACGGGAGACCTACGCGCAGCTCGGCAAGAACATCGAGCAGTTTGCCATCCTCGGCGACCATATCCGCAACCCGCTCCAGGTGATCGTCGGGTATGCGGAGATGATCGACGACCCGCTTGCCGGAAAGATCCTCGAACAGTCGAGGCGGATCGACGAACTCGTCACCGAACTCGACCGGGGATGGGTCGAGTCGGCGAACGTCAGGCATTTCCTGCGAAAGCACGGGGAAGGCAGAGAACCCTCTTTGCAGACGGACACCGATATCTCAACCCGGAATGAAGAAGACCCCTGATACGCGTGGGTTCCGGCGGATGCGATTGCCGTTCCTTCGAAGGATGCCGTCGCCTTCCCGATACGCGGAAGAGACCCGCTGCGCTGGCGGCCGTTGAATCGATGGGAATTAAGCCCGAAAACAAGAGACGCCCCGGCCGGGATCTGAACCCGGGTCGAAAGTTCCGGAGGCTTTCAGGATCTCCGCTACCCTACCGGGACTGCCGCAGTATATCTTCGTAGGCCCGCGGAGAGGAGAACCCTAGCCTCTCCGCGATTCGTAGAGATGCCAGATCTTGCATGCCCCCTCGTGGCTGACCATGCAGGGGCCCACAGGGGTGCGCGGGGTGCAGACCTTCCCGAAGAGTTTGCAGTCGGAGGGCCGGGCGACGCCGCGCAGCACCTTATCGCAGATGCAGGCGGAATGCTTGTCCACGTGCCGGATTGCGATATCGAACTTCTTCTGGGCGTCGCAGCCCTCGAACTCCGGTTTCAGGCGGAGGCCGGAGGCCGGGATCACCGGGAATCCGCGCCACTCGACGTCGTACGGCTCGAAGACCTCGTACATCAGGCGTTTCGCCTTGACGTTCCCCTCCCGGGTGACCACGCGCGGGTAGGCGTTCTCGACCCGGTGCACACCGCCCTTGACCTGCCGGACCGCCATCAGGAGGCCGAGGAGGATGTCTTCGGGCTCGAACCCCGCGACGACCTGCGGGACGGGGAACCGCTCGTACTCCTCGTAGCCCATCACCGCGCAGACATGGCCCGGGAGGAGGAACCCGTCGAGCGACGCCTCCCCCTGGGCGAGGAGCCACGCCATCGCCGGCGGGACGAGCCGGTGGCACGAGAGGATGGAGAAGTTCTCCGGCGGCCGGGAGAGGATCGTGGCGGCGACCGTCGGCGCGGTGGTCTCGAACCCGACCGATATGAAGACGACCTCCCGGTCCGGTTCCCGCCGGGCGATCTCCACCGCCTTGTGGACGCCCTGCACCACCCGGACGTCCCCGCCGCTCGACTCGAGCGACCCCTTCGTCCCGGGAACCCGCAGCAGGTCGCCGTAGGTGGCGACGGTGCAGCCACGCTCCACGAGATCGAGCGCGGCGTCGATCTCGCCCTGCGGCGTAATGCAGACCGGGCAGCCCGGCCCCATCACGATCTTGAGCCTCGCGGGAAGGACGCTCCGGAGGCCGGCGCGCGCGATCGCCGCCTCGTGGGTGCCGCAGATGTGCATCAGCGTGATATCCCGGTCAACAAGGGCGTGAAGTGTATCGAGGATCTCCTTTCCAACCGCCATGAATTATCGTACTTATATTCCGTTAACAGTACATATCAGTACCGGAATGAACAGCATCCTGTATGGAAGCGCGGTCCTCCTCTGCGGGATCGTCGCAGCGTTCGTCGTTCACGAGGTCTTCCGGTGGCTGCAGAAGCGGGCCGGCCTCACGGAATCGAAACTCGACGACATCGTGCTTTATTCGCTCGACAAACCCCTCTCGATCGCCATCATCGTGGGTTCCGGCTGGCTTGCCATGACCCTCTTCGTCGACCCCGCGACCTTCCTCGGGGAGTACGCGTGGCTCTTCTCCGGGCAGTACTTCGCTGCGGCGGCAACCCTGATCGCGGCGTGGGCGGTCTCTTCGTTCGTCTACACCTTCATCAACCTCTACGGCAGGTGGATGGCGTCGAAGACCGAGACCGACCTTGACGACCGGATCATCCGGGTGCTCGAGGTCTCGGCACGCTACGTCATCTGGTTCATCGCCATCCTCATGGTGCTCCGGATGCTTGATATAGACGTCACGCCGCTCATCGCCGGTGCCGGACTTGCCGGCCTGGCGGTGGCGCTCGCTGCCCAGGATATCGTCTCCAACTTCTTTGGGGGCGCGGTGATCCTCGTGGACAAGCCGTTCGCGGTGAACGACCGGATCAAGATCGACACCTACCTCGGGGACGTGATCAGCATCGGTCCCCGGAGCACCAGGATCAAGACGATGGACTACCAGATGGTCACCATCCCGAACTCGAAAGTCTCGAGCAGCGTCATCGTCAACTACGCCCTGCCGGACGTCAAGCTCAAGATCAAGATCCCGATCTCGGTTGCATACGGTAGCGACATCAAGCGCGTGAAAGAGATCCTCATCGAGATCGGGCACGAGGCGGCGGCACGGTCGGAGTATGTCCTCTTCGACCCTGCACCGTCGGTCTACTTCCTCGAGTTCGGAGCATCAAGCCTGGACTTCATGCTCGTCCTCTGGGCGAAGGCTTTCGACCTGACCTGGGACGTCCAGGACTACGTGAACACGCGCGTCTACGAGCGGTTTGCGGAAGAAGGGATCGAGATACCGTTCCCGCAGATGGACGTTCACCTGCGGGGCTGATCAGGTCGCCCGGTAAAAGGCCCCTCTTTTTTCCCGAACCTGTTCGATCAGGGCCCGGGCTTCGAGGCCCCTCAAATGTTTCGAGACCTCGGCCGGACGCAGGCCCGTAAGCGCGGCGAGATCGCCGGGCGTGCAGGGTCGGCGCCGGATGGTCGCGAGGATGGTCTCTTCGGCATCTTCGATTCCGGGCGGCAGCACCCGGTCCATGCACGCCGCCCCGATCGTCTCCCCGCCGAGCGCCGCCGCGATCTGTTCGAGTGCCGGATGCGATGCCGGCCTCACCCGGATATCGGTGCCGGGCCGATCGAGGGTGTTTATCTGAACGCGGTCGGGACCGATCGCCGCGACGGCGTCCTTCAGGAGCCGGAGTTCCTCCCCGGTGTCGTTGATGCCCGGGACGATGAAGACCTCGAGCCAGATCTCGCCGGTATACTCCCGGGCGAAGTCGAGCAGCCCCTCGAGCACCCGGCCGGCGGTGATGCCGGGAGAGGGGCGGTTGATCGCCGCAAAGACCTCTTCGGAGACGGCGTCGAGCGACGGCACCACGAGGTCCGCGGGCATGAGGGCGGCCCGGACTGCCGGGTCGGTGAAGAGCGCGCTGTTGGTCAGCACCGCGACCCGGTAGCGCGGATACCGGTCTTTGATGAAGGAGATGATCTCGCCGATGCCCGAGTGCAGCGTCGGCTCCCCGGACCCGGCGAACGTGACGTAGTCGAGGTCCGGGGCCTTCGCGAGGAAGTCGTCGAGTTCCGCGATGACCCGGCCGGTCGGGACGTACTCGCGCCGCTCGCAGGTCAGATCGGTCGTCTGCCCACACTCGCAGTAGACGCAGTCGAAAGCGCAGGTCTTGTGCGGCACCAGGTCGATCCCGAGCGAGACGCCCAGCCGCCGGGAGGGGACCGGGCCGAAGAGGTAACGGTATGCCATGGGGTAATCCTGAGTACTATCCGGCACGAGGAATCATCAGGGTTCACCTGCCTGCAACGCGTCCCGGGACCCGCCCTCACGTCTCGGCGATCTTGAGCATCTTCTTGCAGAAATGGTCGACCGAGGTGAAGACCGCCAGTTTGATGCCGTTCTCGGTCGCGGGGAGGTCGGCGGTGACGAACCGGAGGATGTCGGAGTAGTAGTTCAGCGAGGGGTATTTCCTGTGGAACTGGTCGAGGCAGAGGCCCGCCTGCTCCTTCCTCCCCCGGAGGAAGGCGTATGTGTAGTCGATGAGGCAGAGGACGTGCCCCGGCATCTTTATCTCATCGGCAATCCTGCGAAACTCGTTGAACTCTGTCTCGCGGGGGAGGTAGAGCGAAGTCCGGAGGCCGTAGTAGACCGGCTCGGGGTCATCGGGGAACCTCCGGATCAGGTCGTAGATGAGCCCCAGGGCATCGTTCAAGTCGCCCTGCTCGAACTTGAGGTGGTAGGCTTCGCGGTAGAAGAACATGTCGTCGGGGAACCGGATGAGGCCGATCTGGAGCATCTTCACCAGGGCCACGTTGTTGTTCTCCTGTTTGCTGCGTGCGATCCCGATCTCCAGGAACCAGCGGTTGTTGGGGATCCATTCGGTCGCAAGGAAGATCATCATCCAGAACGGTTCGGCAAGCCATGGGTCGCGTTCGAGTTCGCCCCTGACCAGCCGCTGCAGCCCCGGCTGCAACTGCCCGAGTTCCTCCATGTACTGGCGTGCGGCCTTCAGGTAATTCCACCGTTCGGCGGCGGAGTAGCCGGGTTCGGCGGAGCCGTCCTTGTAGAGCATGTAGTAGCAGTAGGCGTACCAGCACCCCACGGCGGTATCATGCTTGCGGTAGTGCTGGAGGTAGGCCGCCGCGGCAAGCGGCATCCCTATCTTCATCAGTTTGACGGCGGCTGCAAGGTGGACGCCGGCCTTGCGCTCTTTCTTGCGCTTCATCCCGCAGGCGATCTCGCAGGCGCGGTTGAGGAACTTCGCGTCCCCGGCCCGGTTGCTGACATCGAAGACCCGGAACACGATTGCGTCGATGAATTCGTCGTGGACCTTGTCCGTGATGGGGACACCCGCACGGTCGAGGATCGTGACGACGTTTCCGAAGAAGGCGGCGAAGTTCTCGTCGATGGCTTCGGCGTTGGACTCGATGTAGGAGAAGATCTCCGCCTTTGCTTTTTCAAGCCGGTTCGAGACGACAACCTCCGGGATGAAGCCGTCAGCCATAACTATCTATTTGTGGTGCAGATGGCATAAACCATGCGGATTGGTCTTTTTTGCCGCCGGGGGACTGTCCCGGGGCAGGAGGGTGCCCATTCCGAATCTATTTTATCGTTTCGGCCGGAACACTCTGTATGTTTGGCGTCTCCACCTACTGCCTTCACCGCGAGCCGCTCGCTCGCGCACTCGATAGACTTGCTCCCGTTACCGATTGCGTGGAGGTGATGGATGACGGGCTGCACTACCTGGAGAGCGCGGAACCGCTGGAGAGTTACTCGTATCGCTACTTCATCCATGCACCGGCCCGGGGGGTCAACATCGCAAGCCTCCTTGAGCCGATCCGGCGGGCAAGCGTCGAGGTCCTGATGCAGACCTTCGTCGTCGCCGCGGAGGTCGGGGCGGACGTGGTCATCCACCCGGGCTACTACGCGTGGCGCGAGGAGCAGGGCCGGGCGGTGGAGAGGTTCCGGCAGTCGCTCACGGAACTGACGGCGGCAGCCGAGAACCTCTCGGTCACGTTCTTTGTGGAGAACATGGGAGACTGGGAGTACTTCTTCCTGCGCTCCTGCGAGGATCTGCCGCTCATCGACGGGATCGGGTTCGCGCTCGACGTCGGCCACGCGAACCTGAACGGGTGCCTGAACGAGTTCCTCGCCCACCCGGCGGCGCACTACCACCTGCACGACAACGACGGCACCGGGGATACGCATTCGCCGGTGGGGGCCGGGACGATCGACTTTTCGGCCGTGATGGCGGCTGTCAGGAGGGACAGGGCCACCCCGATCGTCGAGGTGGAGACCCTTGACGGGGTGATATCCAGCATATCTGCGCTCGCGGCGATCGACGCCGCCGGACGGGGCGAATAGCGGCGGTCCCGTCCGGTTCTTTCCCCGGTTTCGGCCGTAACCTTTTATAGGGTAAACCTCCAACATAATTGGTGCGTCACGCCTCAGTGGCTCAGCCGGTAGAGCGCGTCCTTGGTAAGGACGAGGTCGCGAGTTCGAATCTCGCCTGAGGCTTGGATTCAACTTCTTTTTCAAAATTAAGGGCTATTATATCCCATCTTTCGTGGAGAGGACCCTTCTCTACTGGCAAAATCTCATATCCCGTGATGGCAAAGAGTGATCATCGGTACATCCCGGGGGCGATCGCTGGTGAACAACTATCAATCCATCAAGCCCAGGGTTCTGGCCCTTCTTGAGCGTGAGCTCCCGACCCTCCGGGAGAAATATGGTATCGAAACCATCGGTATTTTCGGCTCCGTATCACGCGAGGAGGACACACCGGAATCGGATGTGGACGTTGTATACTCGTTTCGCCCGGAGATGGATACATATGAAAATCTACTGGATTTAGAGGATTTTCTTGAGGATTTGCTCCAGCGAAAAGTGGACCTGGTATCCGTTGAGTGGATGAGCGAGAGACTGCGTATATGCGTGATGACGGAGGCCATTTTCTGCACGCGAGAGAGAGGCACGGCATGACAGAGTTGCGGTTGCGATACTATCTTGCAATATTTATCTCGCGGGGGTGAAGGGGGCGGAGCGGGAAGACCCCACCCTGAAGGGTGGGGATGGAAGCGGAGCCCCTTCGTTTTGTTCCACTTTCGCCCCGCGCGGCTCTTCTTTATAGCCAAAGAACTG
>Ga0208462_1000435_pt1 | contig 43930 bp, 69 predicted proteins | sample AD_SCU001_MetaG_FD_184452 | JGI IMG/M metagenome (GOLD analysis project Ga0208462, IMG submission 184452) | Active sludge microbial communities of municipal wastewater-treating anaerobic digesters from China - AD_SCU001_MetaG (SPAdes) (version 2) | ecosystem: Engineered > Bioreactor > Anaerobic...
TGCGTTCTATTTTTAGGGACAATTTAGGACAACGGAAGGACAAAAAAAGAAGGGGTCACATCACGTAACCCCTTGAAATTTGGTGAGCCCTGTCGGGATCGAACCGACAACCTACTGATTAAGAGTTAGTTTCTCTATTAAAATGCTCTATAAATACAACTTATTACGAAGGCGTTATTGGCGTACCGTCAACGGGTTAAGAAGGCACCTTTTACAGAATTTTCATTTCATTGTCAAGGAGAGAATCACTACCCCTGGTTGGATGGGGGAAAAAGGGGCAGTGAAGCGCCCCTTTTACTTTCGGTTTATTATTATACCTTCGCCTTTAATGACCTGCATATTATAAACGCAGGTTGCGTAATAACTTCCTTTATGGGAGATACCGTTTTACCGACCATGTTCGACCAATCATGGCCTTCCGGCAATCCAACGGTGACTGCCGTTGCTGGCCATTCCGGGCTACTTTCATCATCAATCTCATATTGCGTCATCAATGCTTTAATAATACTAATGTTTTTTGGTGATCTTAATTGCTGTAACTCCTTTTCTGTCGGATTAATAACTATAATTTCTTGCGTGGCTTGATCGTAGTCAGGAAAAGGATGGCAGACAATATCGGGGTCACCTCCATTACCCATACATGGATGATCAGGAGCCTCCCATATCGATATAATTTGCTTTGTAACTCTGTCGCGCAAAATAAATATCCAATATATTTCACCGGATGATGTGACATAGCGCTGATAGACTGTCAATGTTGACGTGAGGGTGCTGTAATCATGTGTAATAGTTATAAAAACATTGTTTTCTATCCCGGTATCCAATGTCCCGCCGGGGGCGACCGACGTTGAATTATAGAAGATTTTCGCTTCACCAGTTACGGTGTGATTGCTCCCATCGCCATTAGACGACTCGAGTTGAGTTCTTGGATAAAATCCATATTGGCCACCTGGCAGCGTCTTTATACTCGTGAATATTCCCGCGGACGCGGTTACGGTATAAGAAACCGAGCCGGATGATGTTTTCAGCGCCGCCTGCGCCACGGCTGCTGAAGCCATTTTTGCCTCAGACACAGAAGAATTCGACGGAGTTCTCGCGTCACTCAACCTGGAATCGTTTCCGGCACACGCCTGTTGTGATCCTGTCCCTAACGTCCGCAGCCCTGCCGTCCCCGCAACAGGATCAATAGGAGCTGCCCCGCCCATGCTTACGCGCACGTCCGTGATATTGGCATTCAAAATGGATGTTTGGCCGACGCTCAAGGCTATTTGTGCAATCGGAGTTTTCCCCGCAGTTAAGGCCGGAGGTGACGGCGAAGCGGCTTCAGCCCCCGTTATAACTGAGACGACTCCCGTATAGGAGTCAATCACAACCAGATCAATTCTCGGGTTGCTCGATGGCGCCGTGATCGTTGCCGTTGTTTGCTGTGAATTCGACACAATGGCGTCGTTATAAAGGAACGATCCGGCGTCAACCTTGATCGTCATATTCGGCGTATCCGCTGCATGTGGCGCGTACATGGCCGAGATTCGAGACATGACGCTTACGCTCGCGTCAATACTTCCTTTGTAAGTTGCCGAGTCCTGAGTGGTAAAGTTTGGTTGAACAAATTTCGCTGTGGTCATATGATATTAAACTCCTTCCGCGCTCCAATTAACTGCCCCATCAACCGCAGTTCCAGAGCTGTTATAAACTGTCACTGTGAAACCTTCATCATCCGGGCTGGAAATAACCGCCGTCAAACCTGCTGCGCCGATTGCCGTTGCCTGAATAACGGGTGTATTTATGAAATCCTTCGTAAAAACAATTGGTGTTCCTGCTGAGGACGTGGAAACATTCGCGCCGGATTCCCTTTGAGGCTCCGCGTCTGCCGTGGGAATGAAATCTTCAATCACTGGAATTCCTACCGCCGTGTCAACAACGAGCTTCATCATTACATATTTGGCCGTAATTGAGCCAATCGACCATTTTACGTAATCGCTATACGATTCACCTGTAATATGATATTTCACATACAAATCAGGCGCTGCAACTCCCACCGGGATCAGACTCGATATCGATTCGATTTCGCCGTGAAAGCGGTACGGGTAATCGTAAGGCAAAACCATTTCCGGCGCTTCATAACTGGCTTCTGCGCAGGGATTCGGCACAAACTCATTGAATGTATCCCAGTCGTCATCATCGGCAGTCCCTTGAGACTGAGGCACTAAAACGCCGGTCCAGTGCTTGACCATATTTGTTAATGTCCCCGGCCAATCTTTATCGGCCTCGCTTTCGTCGCCATAAACAATTGTATTGGTATTGAGAACAACAAGATCGAACGTCGCTTGATTTGTGGAATATTCACCGAGAACATTGACGGCTGAAATCATAAACGTCCAGCTACCGGGCGCCGCTTTCAGTGAAACAAGATGTGTTCCCCTGTTAACTTTAGTTATTGGCGTTCCATCATCCCATGTCGTGTTCCCCTTCGCGTTATACCGGATTTCATAGCCGTCAATCGTCCGCTCCGACGCGCCGCCCACTTCATCCCAAGAAAACACGACAAAAGAACCATTTTGAGACGCGGAGAACCCGGTCACATCCGGGACCAACGGCGAATAAGCAGAAACCTTTGTCCGCAGCGGCGGAATATATTCTTGCTCATCGGCGAGTGTCCAAGTGTAAACGGACGAATCTTCTTCTTTTAATACGAGATCAACGCCGCCCTCTTCGGCCAACTTCCAACCGGTCACACGGAATGTTTTATTTGCCCAACTCAGCTCAGCAATACTGACATTCAGGACATCCCCTGGCTGGTATTTGAAGCAAGTCAGCTTTCCCGGCCATGTAAGAGAAATTCCCCGCAGGTTTTGGAAGAGATAAAGGTTTGCCAGCCGTTGAGCTGTGGCCGCGCTTATCGTGTATGGAAGCTCAAGAGATTGGCATATTTCAACGCTTCCATCAGCCGCATATTGAGTTGCATCCTGTCTCAAAGGAAAATCTACCTGCTGCCAATTTTGGCCGGGAGAAACGAATGTTCCCCGGACGGTATTAAACCGCTGCGATCTGGAAGGCGCTGGCAAGATCGAAATGTCGTCCCTCAAGTCAGATTCATCAATCGAGCCAACCGGGACATTATAAGCTCCCGCATAAAGATGGTATTTGCCTTGCGACCAGATTAAATTTCCTGCACATGCGGTAAGCATCTTTTTCATTATGTCGATCGGCTTTGTATCCAGCGTAAAAGAGCCATTCAAAGTATATCGTTTTTCTGTGTTCGAGGATGTCACATCAACATCACAAGCGACCGGCGGCACTGCGGCAATAAGGCCTGATCCCGATAAAACTAGATATCCGGATGTCAAAGCGGTTTCGACAACATAAGAGTTGGCGCTTGCCGGGAAATAAGTTGAGACGCCTTCAACGTCATACGTTCCGGCGCCTATCGTGATTGTTACCGTATCGCCAGCAAGGATCGTTCCTGTGCCTGATATTAAGTTGATTGCTGTCCTTCCCGCCGCATAATGGCTGCCGTCTGTTGTGTATCCTGTTCCGGTTCCCACGCGGACTGAGACAGTTTCATCACAGATATTTGCCGCGGCGATGAAACTTGCCTCATCAATATCATCGGCATAGGTGCAACCAAGCCCCCAACTTTTCACCAGATAATCCAGAATACAAAGAGCCGGGTTGTCTGACCACCCGCTCGTTTCCGTGCGAGGATCATAAATATCATTCACACCTTTAACCACGGCCTTGACGTTCGGCAACCCGCTTGCGTACGCCTGGGCATCATAGGTGAATTTGCAAATGACATAACCGCGCCCGCGTAACCGATGGTTTGACGTCCATGCATTGTTCCCGGCACGGTCTTTTGCGTTTGCGATCAGCTCCGCATCTGCCGTTTGCGTTGACGTTCCCAAATATTTTGTTACAGAGAAAAGACCACTGTATTTTGCATCGGTTGAAAGAGTATCGCCAAGATAAACATCACCTATTTCTTCACATTCGTGGCAGGTTAAGGCGATTACCAGATAGACATATTTGTTATCAGTACCATAGGAAAAAGGAGCCACGAGCGGCCCGGAAATACAGCATTTGCCGTAAACTACCCGATGCGGGGCCGTAGCCGAACGCAAAACTTGTTGCCTGCCTGCTATTTCCGACTTTCCGCCACCCATAGAAGGCGCTTCTGGCCTCTGACTCATGGTATAAGCGGCATATGCAATGCTGGCAATCATGATCGTGCCAGTGGCAATCACAACATAAGCCATTGCAGTAGAAATGGCGAGATATGCGGCGACGGCGGCGGCTACAGGCGGCATTTAATCGATCCTCCAAACTGTAATTGCATCACTCATTTTCCGCATGACTAAGCCCTCTTTCCCGGCGGCGGTGAACATCGTCCCGACGCAAACACCAACGGCCTCGGCTCCTTCATTATCAAAGAGGATCCAATCACCACGACGCGCCATCTTCGGAGAGATTTCGGACTCTGATAAAGTCTCGTTGATAAGATTTCGCAGGCTGCCAGCCCTGCCTATGATTAGAGCCGCACCCGTTTCGGTTGAGTATCCCCGATATTTTTCTGCAAGGTCAATTCCTGTCATTACCTTTGCACAATCCGCGGCAAATAACGTACAGTCGTGTTCTCCCCATTGGAAAGGCGTTTTGCTGCGCGATTGGATAAACTTCATTAAATCAACGTCCCACGTGTCTTTTCTCATAATCACCTTTTAACTGTATGGCCGGCCAAAATAGATTTCCTGTTCGACGCATTGCGCGACATATTGGAAACCAACATCGCCGGGGTATTCACTTTTTTGATCATCGTTGCCAAATACCCTTGATTTTCCGCGTTCCCACTGCACCAATGCGCTTTCAATTGTCACCTGAATGGCCGCTTCCTTCCCGAGCTTCATCGGCATGGTGTCCATTTTGCCCTTAAAGACGATAACCGGATCAGCCAATACCTGAAAATCCGCACTAAGGGGAGCAAGCCAGATAGTCCCATTCCGGCCGGAATATTCACTATTCAAACAGGCAGCGACATACCTTGATTCAATGCCCGAAAGTGTCAAAGTTACGCCGTACATCTGCAAGTCAGTTCCTTCTTCAATAGATGAAATGCTTCCCAGGCCGCCGCATCCGGTCCAGACATGCCCGCCCCATGTAAAATTATACCCGGCATTGGTCAGCCGTACCGTGCCGTCCTCAAAATCAAGCTGCACAAAGACAAGGTAAGGAACATTGCTGCCGTTAATCGCATTATCAACCGCTGTCGTAACTGTCCTCACGAAAACACCTCCGTAGCTGATAGCGTGATTGACGGCCTGCGTTCCGGGTCAAAGTTGAAATTATCCTGCTTGTCATCATTAAGCCGGAAAATCGCCAGTGGTGTGCTGTATGTCACAGCGTCATTAATCGCCACTGCCGTCCGTAGCGGAGGCTCAAAAGTCAAAATTGCCAATGCAGATCCGTTTGTGGATGCTGCCGTGGTAATTATTTTAATTTCCGTTCCGATCTGGATATAATCGCCGGGCAAAAGCACATTACTTGTGCTCGTCAACGTCCATTCCGTGCTGAGAGTAGTCGCGCCAGCCGCTGCAATTGCATGAGCTTTGACGCCTCCCGATGCGCAACCGCTCGGCGTCTTGTGTGACAAATCACCAGCGTAAAAGCGTCCTGCCTGCCCTCGAAGCTGTGCCAGCCATGCCTTAAATATGCGGGCATCCGCTTCACTGAGATTTGCCCAGGTTGCAGTAAAAAGCCACTTCGCACCGGGTAATTCGTAGGTTTGTGCTGTCTTATTCAACGGTGATTCAAAAGTCTGTGTATTCGGCTGCAAAGCAAAGTTGCATTCCGTGGCGTTACCGCGTGAAAGAGTCGGCAAATAAAGAGTAGTCATTTATTTCAGCCTCCCGCTCGCAATGGCAAATTGTCCGCCGCGCTGCATACTGGAATAGATAGCCGCCATGGTTTCCTCTTTGGTTCTCTTCATAGCAATCTTGATCCTCTGTTCGGATGCAGGATCGGCGTTGCGGAAATCATTGTTTTGAACGATGCTGACAGTTCCACCGATCTTATCATTGGCGGTGATCATTCCTGATGCTCCCGGCGTGAATAACTCCGGGCCGCGCTCACCGACCCAGTATGTTTGTCCGGCATTGACGGTTCCACCGTCGGCACGGCCTTGATATTTTTGCCCAGCAATTATTCCGACCTGTGCCGCTGTGATTGCGACTGACATCCCGGCCAAAGCCAAATTTGCCGGATAAGGAGCGGAGGCCATCATCTTCATATACGTCAAAGCACCGGCCACAATCGCCTCTGCTATGGCGAATGCTTTCCAAGCGTTAAATTGATCCTTATTGTCTTTGTCCATCATGCCGGCTATTTGCCCAAATTGTGACGCGGCAATGCCAGCGACGTTTTCCCAAGTCTCTATTTCAATGCGCTTTTTATTGGCCGCATATTCCTGATCGAGAAGTTTCTTACGCTCGATGGCCAATTGATAATTGGCGGTATCTTTTCCATAAAGAACGGCTATTTCGGCCATTTTTGCATTGGTAATTGCTATCTCAGCATCATACCGCTCTTTTAAATCTGCAAGCGGCTTTCCAGAAGTATTTCCCCAAATATCGGGAATATTGTTTGCTATTTCCTGATTGCCAGACCGCCAATGCCGCGTTGTTTCCTGTTCATGCTGCATTTCATAAAAGGCTTTTATAATAGAATCATTGACGGCCTTCATCTGCGTTTCATAATTCTTTGCCGCTTCTATCTGCTTTTGAATGTCCTTGTCGTACCAATCTTTTATTGCCGCGGATTCCTGATTCAGACGATCTTCAGAGAGCAAACCTTTATCAACCAATGGATTCTTTGCGAGCTTTTCAAATTTAATCCTGATCTCTTCGAGCTTTTTATCCAAATCATCTAGGCCATTCAGTTTGATGTTATTGGAAAGCTCTTCGTTGATTTTCTTTGCTTCTTCGGCGAGTTTGGCCGCCGTGTCGGCTCCCTTTTTTAAAGAATCATTGTAATCACTACGCTTTTGGAGCACTGACTTAAGTGAGTCAATTTGCTTTTGATATATTGAGATTTCATTAGATTTGGAAGATTCCCCCTTTTTCCCAGGGAGTTTCGCGCCGTCTGCATCGTATTGCACGGGAGCGGTGAAAATATCCCATATCCCCACCGCAATTGTTTTTGCTGCATTTGCAACCGTCTGCTTTAAATTTTTCCATTTCGCTTCAAGCTTTTCTATCTTATCCGCTGTCTCATCCACGGCCACAGTTTGATCTTGCTGAAGTTTTGTGGCGTGAATCATTATCAGCGAGTACATAGCCTGTGCTTTTTCAGTGGCGGTCATCTTGCCCGCAAGGTCACCAAAAGCGGCAGTCAAATCAATCGTTGTTCCTGCGTAACCTTTTAAGGCTTTCGCTCTTCCACTTTCCAGCGCTTCAGATAATTCTTTCAAGGCAACCGTGGCATTTTGTCCGACAACATCACCGAGTATTTTTGCTGCATCCGCTAAGTGAATCATTTGGTCAGGGTTCATGCCCTTACCGATTCCGCCCAATGCTATTTGCATAAGGTCGGAATTTGCCACAAGCCCCTCACTGGCTTTTGCCATTGCGGAAACAAGATCATCTGCGGTTGTTTTATACTTGCGTGATAAATTATCTAAGATGGTTTTTTGCTCAGAATATTCAGCACCTAACTTAATCAGCCCCCATGCCTGGTTAGCCGTTGCCATTGCAGCACCTATTGCAATGGAGGCCGCCAGCCAATTCTTTTTAAGCCCTTCAAGCATTGTTGCTTGCTGCCCGAATTGCTGTTCATTTAGAGTTTTCAGTTTTGCATTCGTAACTTCCTGGGCTCTGATTATATCGGCTTGTGTTGCAGTGGCAGACTTCTTAATGAGAGCCATCGCATTTTGATAAGCACGGCGTTCTGCATCAAATTGAGCATCATTTTTTACACCGAGCGCTTTCCATACTCTTTCGATGCCATTTGCCGTCGCCTGAGTGCTCGATAATTCTTCGCTGAGTTTTTGCCGGAAAACCTTGTCGTCTAAGCTGAGCTCAACATATATGGTTCCTAATCCTGCCATTGGCTTATTCCCTATTTGCCGTTTTTAATGAATGAAAAAGCATTGCGTTTTGCAGCCTCAAATGCCGGTCTCAAAAAAGGTATGGCCGCCGTCTTTGAGGTTCCACGTTCAACCATAAACGCCCAGTATGCCTTGAAGTTCCCCGCATAAACCCTGATGTTGCCTTTGCTCGGTCTTTTAACCATGCGTATGGTATCAACCATGGTGTCAACCGGCTCATTATGCCGCCCTGTCCACCGGCGATCTGTAGCAAAATTAATTTTTTGCCCTTTGTTCGCTCCTGTTTTTGGAGTAAAGGAGACATTGGCACCTGAAAATTTACCCACCCTGACGATCGGCGGCTTCGTTTTAATGCCAGCAATTAAACGCGCCTTTGCTGCCTTTACAACGTCACTCATCAAATCACTGGCGTTCGCATAAGCCTGCCCGATTATTTCTTCCTGAATTTCCTTCAAACGCAAATTTGAAACTCTCATATTCCAAACACCTTCTCCGCGTACGCTTCCAGCTCTTCAACCGTATATTCGCGTTCCGGTTTTTTTTCGCAAAAATTCATAAAGTCCACTGCTGTAAATGGTTCCGGTCGTTTTTCCGAATCCCTGTTTAAATTAGCGGTTAAAGCCATTTGTTGCCCGTGCCTTAATTCACTTCTAAACTCTCCGAAGGGCTCGATACTGTAATAATTGAGCCAGCCGTTAATCTGTGACGCTGTGAGGCATTGCAGCAAGAAGTCAGGGTGCGGATATCCCAGGTGTAAAGCCAGCCGGTAAAGGAATACTTCTTGCGGCTGGCTCTTTAGTTTTTTGCTTCGTCACCTGCGAGGCCGTTCAGCCGACGCGCCACCTGTGCAATCTTGCTGAATTGTGAAGCTGCGGCCCTTTCTAACTGTGGAATATCCTCATCAGCAAAAATCCTGTTCCCCGCGTCATCGACAACACATAAGGAAACAAGCGCCGGTGTGAACTTTGACATGATCCAGTTGCCTTCGCTGTCCTGCAATTCCTTGCGGGTATATAATTCGATCAATGCCGTGGCTCCGATTTCGGAAACAATCACTTCACCGCCTTCAATTTCGACGGTCTCTTTTTTTGGTGCCAACTTTCCTAAAAGTTCTTCTTTATTCAGGATCATATATTTCCTTTCTTACGATCTGGTTATTGCGCCGGATACTTTCAATTCAAATGTTCCGGTCTGAACGCCGTCCACCGAAGCGTCAGGAATAGTGGAAAACTTTGTGACTGAAGCCGTAAAAGTCCGGGTGCTCGCGCCGGTCAAAACAATCTTATAACTCTTTGAGGATGAAGCCTCGTAAGCCGCTAAAACTGCCTGCTGCCCGGCATCGCTGACCAGATCGTAAAACTCAAAGCTCACCGTTCCGTTTGTAATTAATCCGGTTTCATATTCTTTCGCCGTACTATCCAGATCGGAAACATCGATTTCGCTTGCCTGAGCACTGGACGGCTTGATCGACTTGATTTCCTTGACCTGAGTCCATGCTGCTGGTGTTGCCGTGGTGTTTCCGGCATCAATTGTGATTGTCTTGCCGACAGTGTTAATGTCAACGGCAAACGTGTCGTTGGATGTTCCGGTTGCGTAGTTTTTGACCACTGCCGAAACTCCATTTAATGTTGCCGCATCTGCACCAGTGAACCCGGCGAACGTCACAACGTCGCCATTGGCAACGCCTGCATGACCAGTAATGGCAATAATTGTCGGATATCCGACTGTGATTGCTGTTAATACTTCCGCCGAACCGGACGACCCGGCAATATAGAGTTTACTTCCCTGCGCTAACTGTGCTGCTACAGACATAAAATGTCCTCCTTTAAAATTTAATTACTGCAATAATAATCCAGGTGCGAATAAAACCGCCCTGTATCATCCTCATATCCATCAACTTGTGCTGACGCCTGATAATTCAACAATGCCAATGCCGTTGTGCTTTGGTCGGATGTTTGCGCCAAGATCGCCGCCGTCTGCATCGCTGCTTTTACCGCTGCGACTTTGGTCACAAGGTCAGCACTATCTATTGAATAAATGCTGATCTGCACCCGTGGCCGCTCTGTTCCGGTGTCTCCTTCTAGACTTTCGAAAGTCTCACCGCCCACAATCGCATAAACACCATAAGTCAAAGCAACCTGCGTTGCGGAACCGGATGAATCCGGCTTTTGAATATAATAAAGCTCCCCGGAAAAGACCGGCGTGCTCAAAATGGTGTCGATATGCTGTTGGAGTGAAATCGTCATTTTGCTTTTGCTCCTGCCTGGCAGACCATTTCAATGTATTCGTGCTTTCCGTCAATATCGTTCGGTGCCCCAAGAATACTGTAAATCGTCCCATCGGTGCCAACTACCCGCATGTCTCCAGTTATTCCGGTTCTATAACGGATTGTTATTTTGTATTCACCGCCCGGCCAAACTGTTTGAGCATTCGCCAGAGCAAAACCCCGAAGCTGCTTTATTGATGCCCATGCCGTGATAACAGTCGTCCACGTTGTCGCACTCACGCCGTTGGTTTTGGTCGTCGTCGGGCTCTGTAAAGTGATACGTTTGTTAAGGTCGCTGATGATCATCGTATTCTTCCAGTACTCTCATCCGGAAACCTGGCTGTGTCCACCCAGGAATAAAGATTGCGGCAATTGATGACATGAAATTATGAAACATTACGGCAGGGGTTATCAATGATTCATGAAATCTATTAATTCCCCATAGCTCCCCGTTGTCATCATTCATGTAACATCGAACACCCCAAAAACTTACTTTGTGCGTCGCTTTTTTAAAATTCATCCCATAACCTGTAAGAGGCCAGTAACGCCTGCACTGCCTCGTTTTCCTGATATGAATAAGAGCTTAACGTCTTTCCTTCACGATTAACATATAGGTCAGTACAGATCAATTTAATAGCCGCCTTAATCTCATAGGGGATTGCCAGTGCTGAAGTCCAGCCGCAAACGTACGCAATCGTTATCGGATTGGAAGGGTAAAGGGTGTCTGACGGCCATGATCCGCCGTAGGGAAGAACAATACGCCCGCACCCTTCACCGTTTACCTCAACGAGATAATCCGTGGTAACAGTCAAAGTTGTTTCCGTTCCGGTCGTGTCTTTCCATTTGACCGAAGTGACGCTTTGTAAATTTCCATAAGGCAATTTGATGTAATTTGACTCCGGCCATTTCTGCAGGCAATACTCCCACGTCTGACTTAATAGGGCCCGGCGCGTGATGTTTTCGACGTGTCCGCGAGCCGCGGCGATTATCCCAGTCAGCAATTCGTCATCTTCGTCGATATCATCGTCGATTTTCAGGTGCTTCTTGATTTCAGCCAGTGTAACCGGTTCAATCACCGGAGTAACTACGCGCCCAGGGCCGGTAATTGTGGCAGCCGTTGCCGGAATATTGGCAACCAGCATTAATCCTTCCAGCTCATAAATCGAACCGTCTGAAGCCGTGGCAACGCAGGTCAGTTGATAATCGACGCCATCACTGCCCGCCTTCACCCATGTATAAACGGATGTGCCGGAAATTGACTGACTTCCTGCCGTGGTGATCGTCGCCGTTGCGTCGGCGCCGGTGGAAACGAGTTTAGCCGTAACGGTTGCGCTCGCTATGGTTGCCGATCCGCAAAGATCAGCGAAATCCCACTCGATAAAATATGCTTCGGCTGATTGTTTATTTCTGAACCTGTCCATTAATTTACCCTTGCTGATATTTTAGTTGTTCCAGACATTGCGCTGATTTTCTTCGCTCCCTCGATTGCCTTTATCACCACAGTTCCTCCCGACGCCGATATTTTACAAACCGCGCTCACAACAAAAGAAGATGCTTCTTTGGCAACAAATGAATACCGTCTTCCTGGGATTCCCGCCGGTGATAATTGTGTTGTTGCCGCCACGGTCTTTCACCTACACAATGATAAATGTGTCCGCTTCGGACGGGGCTTCCGTCACGGCGGTAAACATCAGTTTCTTGGTCGCGCCGTCATAATCGGTTATGTCGGTTGCCTGATTTTTCAGGACTCCGCTTGTCCAGATTATTATCCGGCCATTGTAATGATCGTTTGTTGCCTCGGTCAGGTCGGTGGTCATTTCGGTTGTCGAGAGCGTTCCGGCAACTGCTGCGGCTGATTCTATTGTTCCGGCGCTTGCGGCCAGTTTTGCCGCTGCAGCTGCGGTCAGGGCATCGGTTACGTCCTTAATCAGTTTCAAATAACCACCAGCTGCCTCAAGCGCCGTCTTGATTTGCGCGGTCGTCGGGATATCGCTGGTGGTAAGTGCTGTGGCTGCGTTGGCTTTGAGGTCGATCTGTGTTCTAAGGGCCGACAGGCCATAAGTGGCGTGGGCGATGGCCGTGTTGATTGTCCCGATGGTAGTGTTGTCCGGGGCGGTGTAGCCGGCTGCGGCCAGGCGCGAGCTGATCGCCGCATCCAGGTTATTTAGCCGGGCATCGTTGGTCAAAAGCGGATTAGTCGGGATTGCGGCCAGCGCATTGATGATCGATGTGATTTCGGTGTCGATGTATCCGGCAATGGTAGACAGGGTACCAGGTAAAGTCGTGCCGGTATCCTCAAGGATTAATGCCAAATGAGATCCAACGGCTTCCAGTGCCGTCTTGATCGTCGCTGCCGTCGGCACTGCCGCCGTAATGCTGGCTTTCTGCAATGCTCCGAAGTCAATGTTGTCTTGAGCTTTGACAACTGCGGGGATATTTCCGCTTTCGAGGGCTGCGGGTATTCTCCCTGTGAGGGCTGCTGCTGCGTTGCCTAAAATTGCATAGAGACTGCCTAACGTGCTGCCAGAAGCGTCGCCTATGTCGGCTTGTATCGCGTCTATCAGCGTCTTAAGATTTGCCAGCCCGATTGTGCCATCGTTTACTTTTGCGTAAGCGTCGCCGGATTGCGGTTTATGTGTGCCACTATCAAGAGTGCCGATAATACGAGTCAATAGGGTGTCAATGTCATCCTGGACAGAAACTAAGCCGTGATCGCCGTTGACGATGGCGTAGGAGTCGCCGGTCTGATCTTTGCTTGCCACTGTGAGTTGAGGGCTGGCAACATCAAACAACTTTTTGAACGCTGCCGCAAGATAGCCGGCGGAGGTTTCGGTGAGAGCAGTGGCTAATATCGATTTAAGATCAACCTGCAATTTCGTCGTCCCACCCGCATACCCCGTGCCGTCAAAGAACAACTCACAATTGTCGGCTGCATCGGAATCGCCCGATATTTGCGTGGCATTGGCATTAAGAATGGTCGTGCCGTACTTCATGTTGTAATATTGAGCAGAGACCCATTGTATTTCATGGAATACAGTTACGTAGGTGTCCACGTCCTCGATTATTAACTTACCCGAACCATAGCGATTATTATTGGCAGCGGTCAGTTTAAGGTAATACATCCCGGCATCGTCGTTAGTGATATGCGTCAGGGTATTCGTGCCGTCATTTCCAGCCACTGAATCCAGCACGATAGTCGGTGCCGATTCACTCCCTGCATCAGCGATCAACGTGATTGCGCTGTTAGCAACGGTTATGCTCAGCTCAGGGCTGATACCGTCCGTCTTGTCGAAAAAGGGGCCAACCGCGATATAAAGGGCGGTGTTTGTCGGGATTTCAATTGCCATTTCTCAAATCCTATAAAAACGGGTAAAGATAACCAAATCGATCAACCTGTGTCACGGCCTCGTTGTGCATTGTCTTATAGAAGTCAGCCATGCAGTTAACGGCATTCTGAAGTTTTGTAATGTCTGCCTCGGTCATGTTGCTGCCGGTAAAGATCGGCAATGCCAAAATCTGAGCGGCGGTCAGGCCGTAAGTTAAGTCGTAGAATTTCTTGTAAAGAATATATGCCTCATCAATGGCTTTTTTCAGGTTCGTTCCTTTGTTGAATACTTCTGCTTCCCACTGGTCGAAACCCATTTTACCCTGATACATATTTAAGACCTCCTTCGTCTATAACTTGATTGTAATACTGGTATGGATATGCCGGATGAAGCGGCTGGTTCAACTCCACAACGGCACACTGCTAAATTAGTTCCGCTGCTCGGGGGTGGAACGGATGAGGGGAAATTTGATGATGTATAGTCACCTATAGCAAATTTTGAGTACCCAGAAGTAACAGCAGTTCTTCGTTGACGCAACGTTGTCCCGTCTCCTGACGCTGCTAAAATATAATTACTTCCCCCATCCAATTGCGGCGTAGCAATCGCATTCCCGGCAGAATCGACAAACGATGTGTGAGTTTTCCATGTCCCGTTAGTGTCTGTTTCCGTGACATTTATTTCTGCTGACCCTTGCATGAGTAATGTTGAGCCATCTGAGTTGTATATGGCGCAACGGACGTTTGCATTCCCCGATGTTACATATACCTTCCATGCAAGTTCCGCGACGTTCTGCTTGCCAGTTCCAGGGCAGGTAAAAACAGTATTCGTGCCATCGTTCCAGCCAATATAACCGCTAAGACCTGATGTTCCATCTCCAGCAACGTCATTCCCAAAATATGTTATTGCCATCCTATCTCACCAAAACTTTCCCGCTATGTCCCGGTTTAACTGCCTTCAACTCTTCACCCCATTCGCCTTTCCAACCGGATGCATCTATGAAACGTGCCCGGAAGAAGTACGCACCCGGCTCATAACCTTCCAGGCTGAACAAAATAGAGTTGCCGTACTCGTCAAAATTGCCGTAAGAAACAGTCGTATAAGTTGTATTTTCCCCGTGCCGCGTCTCTACCTCAACGCTTGTAACGCCTTCCACCGGCTCACAGACGAGGTTTTGCGGTTTGTCGGCGGCGAAGGACAGAGAGGCGCAGAGGGTTAAGAGCAGGGCGATTATGAGGGGTTTAAAGTTCATTTTTTGTTGTCCTCGCCATCTTTTTTCCTGAAAACCGGAAATACATTTGCGAAGGATTCCCCGATTGCGTTGAGCATTTTGGAATTAGGGAACATCGCCCGAACGATACTATAAATCAGTATAAGCCCCATCCAGTTTTCCGCGATGGCCTCAATAAGCCAATCGTTTGTGTAAATCATACCACCTCCGCAACTTGTTCTAAGGTCGCCATAACCGGCAGCCTGTGAAAATAGCCGTGTGCGACGATTACGGCATCGGTCTTGATATGCCGCTTAATAAAATCCCACGCAGTATCAAGCCATCCCTTATCCATGTTGTTGTAATAGCCCTGAAATTCGTCATAGACTTTCGCCGCTGTAACTTGGTCAATTATCGGATCGCTGTCGTATCGGCAAAGGTAATCATGGATTGCACCAGCCTCAGGATTTGTCCCCCGCAAAACAGGGACGCTTTCTTCATCGTAAATGAATCCCTTTGGAATGTAGCACCAGCGGCCTAAAACGACAGAGTAAAACCAAAAGGGCTCAATCAACCGGACATATTTCGTACCCGGAATGCGCTCAATCTTTATCGTACCTTTGACTTGCGTTTTCATTGCACCGCCTTCAGAAATTCAGTTATGGCTGTCATGACCTTTGCGTCTATTTTCTGGCCATTTGATACAACTCTTGCATTACCGACTTCAGCCTCAATGTTATCCGATGTAGTGGCAAACCGAGCGTAGCTTATTTCCGTACCATCCGGCGATTTATATTGCATGGTTGCACAGCCGGTTACTGTCAACGCCATAAGCATAATAAATAGTTTCTTCATCATTCTCCCTTTAAAACTACGCCGTTCATTTTTACGTTGCAGTTTTTATCCTCGCATTCGACAACGTGAGTGTGGTTATTGAGCCGTTTCCATACACTGACCAGATCAGCTTTCACCCAGGCCACAAGGACAAGAATCACAGTAAGAATGCCGGTGTTGAAATCGAAATTCATTAATAAGCCCTCCTATATTTTACGGCTGATAATAAACTCTATTTCTCCCGCCAATGCGGAAGATTGATCGCTTTGCTGCCGATGTCACTGCATCCTCAAGCGTGTATTCATAGGCACCGATGTCAAAGGCCGTCCCTCTAACCTGCGTTGAGCTTGTTCCTGCATTGTTGATTGCCTTATTGTACGGGCTGGCTAATACAGCGCCATTACCGAGAGCCGGGCTGCCAGCTTGCAAACTGAAATAGGTTTGATTTGGCACCATATCTGTGCCATAGGTGCCGGAAAAACCTGTTGGGAGATCACCACCGGTGAAGGTAGGATCGGTGACTTGTGAGGTTGTCTCGTATGTTGATTGGGTTTGTGTAGCGTTATAAGTGGCACCTACCCACTTCGCGCCTGTTACAGTGGCAGTTTCCGTATTCCCATCTGCTAAACCTTTAACATTATTAACCTTAATCACATCAGCCGACACTGTGACAATTCTCATTCTACGGTCGTTAAATTCAGCATTTGTAAAACCTGACCACTCAACATACTGATTTGCCGCAAAAATAGTTGACCAATCTGTCCCCCCGGATTTAGTAAAATATGTATATGTAGCATCGTGCGTAATTGCAACGGAAGTCGCAGTAATGGCGTTGGCGTCGGATAAAACGGACGTTGTGACTAAATTTGATGTGCTATCGCGCCGGAAGAATAGGTTATTGTTGTGGTGCATATCACTCAGAGAGTTGCTTAAATCTCTAACAACGTATATTCCTTTATTAACAAAGATATTATTTTTTATCTCAAAGTTTGACCCACCAGCAACGCCGTTATAAATTATAAAATCTAATGCGTACGACGATGGTGTGCCTGCCGAATAATCGACCTCAATGGTGTTATTGTATATACGCCATATTGAGTCGAAATACTCGCAAGTCTGAATCGTTAAGCCCCCGCCATATGAAATATTTCCATAAATATCAAACGGGCCACCTTTCAGCCCTTTTGCTCCTGTATAGCTGAGGACGTTGATTCCAGTTGTGTTGTAAAGATAATTGTACCGGACAACTAGATCGTTCTGATATCCGTTATTGTCGGGGTCATATTGTTCGATTCCTAGACCGGCAAGCGTCATGTCATGCAGATAATTAAACTCAACGATTGCATTATCTGTATTATTCACTATAGCAATTAATTTTTGTCTCTCCCCGCTGACACCAGTATTGTATACTTCGTTGCCACGGACGAGAGCACCATTGATGCGACCCGCTGCGCTTGCGTTGTATTGAGGATATAAGGCAATACCTTCGTGGCCTATACTATGCAGAATATTATTTGTTACTTCTACGCTGCTGATTGTCTTGCCTGGATAAGCTGAAATATGTATGCCGTAATACCAATATCCCGTTGACGGTTCTGCTGCCTCTCCAGTGTCAACTACCTCACAATTGTTTATTATTATACCCGATATGTCCGCATTAATATTTTGTCCGGTTCCTATTCCTGTTGTATAATAATGCTTGCCGTCAATCTTAAAACCATCAAAAGTGATAGAGTTGGCACCTAAAATCACAACCCCAAGTGTGCTTGAAGAAGAGCTAACTTCAAATGTTGCCCTTGTCCCACCTCCCCAAGAAGCTCCGTAGTATTTAACGCCTGCTGTACCTGTTAAAACGGGAGTCGCACCAGTCCACGTTGAGGCTGAATGGAAATAAACCGTGTCACCATTGGTCACCGTAGCGGCGACTTTGGCAATTGTCACCCAGGGGGCGGTAGGGTCGGTTCCTGCGTTACTGTCACTGGCAGCGGCTACTTGTGCAGTCTGGGCTACGTAATACGTTGCCGCCCACGCATTGCAGGCGGCCAACAGAAATAAGATTACCAGGAAAAAGCGTTTGAGCATGGATTACCTCGATAAATAAATAATTACTGATCCAATTTTGCTATTGCCGGCATTCGTTATGTTCAGAGTCAGGGCCGTGGCTACCGGCCGTGGGCCGGACGAGGTGCCGATAAGAGGCAATATCTGCTCTGTGTTTGACGTGTCCCTGTTGGCCAGTGCGCCTCCCATAACGTCAACTCCGTTTGCATCGGTAATCGTGATGTCGTAATCATCAGTGGGAGCGGTTGCGCCGGGATCCGTCACAACAAGCACGATATACTTCCCGGCTATCTGATTGGTTATTTCCGTCGAGGTCGTTGCTGAGACGGCACCGGTTGCATCGTCGGAGGTCCATGCCAACGTGAGAGTTGCCAAATTTGTGAAGCCTTCAGAACTGTATACCGGTGAATAGGTCTGAGTTACCGAAGAACCTGCGGCAAAACATAAAGAAGGAATTATTAAAAATATAAGTGCGAATATTATTTTTCTCATAACGGAAACCTCAGGTTGAAGGCGGGCCGTCATGCAGACCGGCACGCGCCTATGTGTTAATTAAAATTATCTCAACTGCGCAGCGTACCACCAATCAATTGACAGTGTATTGGCCGCCGCCGATCCGCATTTAGTAGCGAAACCAGGCACCATATAAAGATTGAGGGGAAAGTTTGTTGAAGCTGAAGTTGTGGTCGTGGCATCTGCAACGCCATTGACGTAAAATGTCACTGTGCCGCTTACTGACTTCATGCCGAGTTTTATCCATCCGGTAGAACCGGTCGCGGCTGTGGCACTCAGAGCAACCCTCGCGCCTGCTGCTTTAACCTGGATCGTCTGCCAGATCGCCGCTTCATCAGTGGCGTGAATGACTTGAAAGCCAAGAAGCCCCTGAACCTTAAGAGCCATTGTATTGTCAGTCATAAAGTCAGCGCCCATTGTCACCTGATCGTCGACAAGCCCGGCAAATACGCCCTGTGCTGTGGTAATCTGGTTTAGTTTTACCCGAGTCTCGAACCACCAATTAGTCGAGGCATCAGCCTTAAGAACTCCGACGCCGGTATTCAGATTTACATTACACTCATCATTGTCCGTTCCGGGTGCCGTCAACAGGGCAACACCATTAGGATCAGATGCAACATGGGTAAAAGTGCCGTTTGCGCCGGCAAGGGTGTAATTTTTGGCGGTAGTAAAGCTTTCTCCGTTGGCAAGTGTGAAGTCGTCGCCAACGAAATGACCAAGCGTGGGGTCGACAAGCATTTGAAGGCGGGGGCAATCATCCCAGAAGGCCGACAAACCGGCGCCACTGTCATATCCTTCGGTTAAAAGTTCGCCGCCATAGGCAACAACAAGTTTATCGCCACCCTGTTTCCTGTAAACTTTTGGGTAATAAGTTGCGTCACTCATCTTTTCTTCTCCTTATCCGGTGGTTACCCCGATACGGCCCGGATAAGACCGCATCGAGTACCCATTAAAGGGCCGGTGTTAAATTAAGAGCCAACAACGGCTGTTAAATCTGCTACAGTCGCGGGATCGGCAAGCGGCCCCATTTTGCCCTTGTAACGCAAGCAAAAGACCGGGCCAAAGGTGATAACATCAGTTGCGCTGGTACGGTTCGCATATATGTACCGTTTCTGGGGCTTGTAAACGTCAACGACCAGGAGTTTCCCGGCGTATGTCGTGCCATTGGTTGCCGTTGCGGTTGCTCCGGTGATGGTTGATCCGGCGGCAGAGTTTGCTGTGTGACCTTTGACGTTCAAGGTTGCAACTCCGGTTGCTGCACCGGTGGTAATGACGGTAAAAAATAAAGCTCCATCATAGCCGCTCATGTCATAGACAGTGCTGTCCGAGTCGGTGTTGTTGGCCGACGCAATTAGCGGCCCCGCATATTCGATATTTACTTTATTGGAAAGATGTCCCATAATTTCCTCCTATGTTCTAAAGGCGGGATTTGCACCCGCCGTTCATTAATTAAGCTAACTTCACGCGGGCGAAGGCCTCTTCAAGCACCGGCATTCCGTCGCTTTCCAGCCTGGAAATAAAACCGACCTGGTTTGTGGCTGCATAAAGCTCATTAAGTCGCTGAATCCTCATACTCAGAGCGTCGGCAATCCAGTAATTCGAGAAATCACCGATGATCCCGACATAAAGCCCGGTTGTGAATGTGTTCGGGCAGTATTCAGACATTTTATAAGGACGTCCAAGGATCATATCAGGCTGCCCGCCTTTAATATCCGGGTTCCAAATATACTGACCGTCACCGTCTTTCAATTTACGGAGCATTTTGATTGCGGTACGGTGAAAGATCCATGATGCTTTCGGATGATACTGAGCCTTCAGGCTGTAAAGTGCTTCAGTAAGGCCATCAGTGGTAAAGGCCGTTGCCGTGTTGCCGGTGGAAACATCACGTGACGTGCTGATACCAAAGCCAGCGGTTGCCGCCGTGAAAACACCCATCGGCTGATTTGCGCCGGTGCCGTTCAAATAGGCGTTTTCAGCCGTAATGCCGTTTTTATAGGCCAATCTCTGAGTAATTAAGCTTTCCACGTCCATCGCTGAAACACGCAGCAATTTTTCAGAAACCTTGATCAATTTCGCAAGCGGATGCGGAGTAAGCTCACGCTTGCCAAAAGACAGGGTGCTGTCCTCCGTTCCGGTTGCAATTTCAGCAGTCCACGACGGATCAGCAATGTCGTTATCCATCGAAGGAGCACCTAAAGATTCCGCTTTTGTAACAGGGAAAACGGTCGCCATCCCGCGGATAAATACTTCATTGTCCATCGCCTGAATGAGTTTCAACACGAACTGCTGAGGCGCAACGAGAAATCCGCCGTAAATATCAGAGTCCGCCTGCAAGGCTCTAAGCTCTTCGCCAGAAACGGCACCCATACCACGGCTAAGAAACTGGGCGAAGGCTCTCTGGTGAATATCCGCATTGGCCGGAAGTGTTATTTTCTGGCCTCTATATTCCAGCGTTCGCACTTCGCTCTGCGTTCCCGGTTCCGGCTTAAACGGATCGGCAGCCGACTTCATGGACGATTCGCGTGTCGCAAGTTTTTCCTCGCGTTCAATATCGCGGGTCAAACGATCAACTTCGGTGTCCATATTTTCATAATTGACGTTTTCATCGGCGGTCAACGCCCTCTTTTCCGCTTCGGCTTTATCGAGCAACGCACGCTGTTCGGTTACGATCTTTGCCCGGTCTGCCCTCAATTGCCTGATTTTCTGATTCATTCTAAAGTCCTCCAAAGAATATAATTTTTGATTCCAACTTCTTCTTACGCAGGCCGGTAATGATCGTCGGATCATTCGTGCCACCATCGCCGCCAATCGGCGCGGCGGCGCTTTTCCTGTGTTCTTCAATTTTTCTCAATGCAACGCTGGTGTCATTAAATGCTGCAAAGACTACCGGCGAGACATCAAATATTTCTCCAACTTCTATAATTGTCCTCTTTGCCATTTTGGGATCAGAAAAATCCCATTCATCAACAGCAACGGTAAACCCATATGACGATTCTCTCACGTCACCCCGGTCAATGCTGGTCATTAAGTCGCGGGCTGTCTGTGTGTCCGGAGGAATGATTTCGTAATAAAGCCCCTGGTCATCTTCGCGTAAAATCAAAGTCCCTGCACTCTGCCTACCAAGCGGTAAAGTATCAGTATCGTGATTAAACAAGGCCCGGCAATCAGAAGTAGATATTGCTTTGCTGAAGGCACCTTTACGGACGTACTCAATAAAGCCCATGTCCTCAGATGGTTTATCGAATACGGCGGCGTAACCGACTATTTTTTTCGGAGAGCCGTCATCTGCCGCTATTGCCCTTGTTTCTGCCGCCTTTCGTTTTTCTTTCATCTTCTTTTCCTCGTTCTTCTTTTACTTTTCGTGTTTCATATTTCGGTAACACTGCCTTTTCGTATTCCGGCTTCATTGCTTTTCCCTGTAACGTCTGCACCTAAATCAGACAGGCCAATCATGTTCTTTTCCACGATATATTCCTGCCCCAACCCATCCGGGATAGGATTAAGGTTTTCCCATCCTCTGATTTCGTCGGCATTAAGTATGCCGTTGCGCTTGCCCATGATATAGGCTGTCCAACGCTTTACCGCGTCGCCTCTAAGCAGGGCCATGAGGTCGAATTCAAAGAAATAATCATCTTTTTCGCTGTCCAAAAGTAGGACGCGGCCAAGCTCTTCTTCCCAAAGGACGAACCACGGGCGCATGGTGTGAGTGATAAAGCCGATATTCTGTTCTTCAATCCCGGTTCCCCAGGAGGTCGATTTCTCAACGTCTGCCAGCATATGCGGCGGCACATGAAACAATCGCGCTATTTCTGTTATTTGGAACTTGCGAGTCTCTAAAAATTGGCTGTCTTGCGGATTTATGGTGATTGGCGAGGCTTTCATACCCTCTTCAAGAAGCATAATCCGGTGCGCATTCCCTAACCCGCTATAAGTTTCCATTAATGATTGTTTTAAATTGGTATGAGCTGGGCCGCTTATCTTATTAGGATGCTCTATTATCATTCCTGGATGTGTACCGGAGCCGAAATACTGAGCACCAAACTGTTCAGTAGCCATTCCAAGGCCGATAGCTTCACGGGCCAAAGAAATAGGCGAATATCCCATAATGCCATCAAACCCGAATCCAGGGATATGCAACATGCAATCATTTGGGATCAAAAAACTGCTTGAGACTTTTTTGTCGTCTGAACCGGGATAATATTTGTATTCTAGGACGCCATTTGTCCGCGTTGCGTCAATTCGATCAGGACGCAGGGGCCAAATTGCCTTCGGATACCCATTGCCAGCCCAGTCAATGTAGGAATAAGCATTCCCCCATCCGGCTAAATGTCCTTGAAGCGTCGAACGATAACGCATTGCGGTCATTTCTGGATTCGGATAACGACGCATAAGACGAAAAAGAGGGTGTTTGCGAGCCAATTCCTTGCCGCCATTATCAAGGCGGCGGTAAAGGTAAAGCGGAAGGCTGCCAACCGTCCGGGAAAGTATGTCAATGCAGGAATAAACAGCGACAAAGTTCATCGCAGTTGCGGACGTTACAGAAACTCCGGCGCTTGTTTGCGCTCCTCCGGAAAACCACTCTAAAAGCCACTTTTCGGGAGTGGCAAGCGATGATCTTTTTTCAAGAGATGATATAAGGCCCATTATTTACTCCTTTGGCCGACAAACAGGCCAATAACGAGCAAAATCGCCCCAGGAACTGCATATCCAAGCCACGGGCGTAGTAAATAAAGACCATATCCAAGCAAAATAAGGCCTCCAAAGACAAAAAAATCCCGCATATCAAAGGCCTTATAAGCCTTGACACCGCATGATTTCAGCTTGTTTTTGAGCCACTTAATTACTTTCACTGTCGCATAGAGCCCCGCAAATGGTTAAAAATTGCTTAATGTGGCTCTATTATGAGTGATTTTATTGATTAATTATACTGACAAAGTATGACAAAAGATGACAATGTTTGACAAAATATGACAACTACATGGTGTGATCATTAATTTTCCACTTTTCCGCAACCTGTTTTTTAATAACAGGATGTCCTGCTTTATTTATTTTTACCGGCAAACCTTTCTTTTTCCAATATCGTATAGCGGTGCGTTCACTTACGTTCAAAAACTTTGCAATCGGCTTCCAGTTTTCCAAAATATCGTCCATCAAGTCTCCTATCTTCCTGTCATCCTATCAACCATTTGCTGCTTAGTAAGTCCTTCATATACCGACCGTCCGCTTTTCGCCTCAGGATTCATAGCAAGAAGTGCTACTGCATTCAATCCAGCCATCAACGGGTCAATTTTCCCGGTTCCTGAAGCCTGCTTCGTAATCAGGATTGCATTTCCTTTCGGCTCCACACGCGCATTACCGACACACCAGGCCATCATCCGGCTGCCACTATGAATAAATTCCTTTGCGGCCACTTTGCGCTCTAACGTCTTTATTGCGCTGTTCATGCGCCAACCTTGAGGTATGCCAACAATCCGGTCGTGAGCTATCTTATTCTCTCCGTTCTCGTCCCCGTTTTCCAGCTCATCAACAATCGCGCCAATGCCCGCCGGGTCAACTCCAATCCGGTCAAGTAGCCCCGTAGCGTCGCACTTTCTAACAGCATCTCCGAACTGCCTCACATCTTGACCGATTTCTTTTATTATAGTGAGATCTCCATCATCAGCAAAATCATAATAGCGCGACGCCTCTGACTTTCGGCGTTTCAGAGCGATTTCGTGCGCCCAGGCATGGAACCATCCAAGCCATTCCCCCGTTTCAGCATCCCTTCCGACAGCGGACGCTCCAAGAAGATCGTCAAGGCCACCTCCATCACCTCCGAATTCAATTACCTCGCATCTCTCAAATAGATATTCAAGGGTAACTTTCCTGATTCCGGCCGCCTCCCAAAACTCCGCACCTGCCCAATTTTGGGCCCGCTGAGATGTAGCAATTTGAATGTTCAGGTGCTTTGCAAGGAAACTCTGCCGTGATTGCGCCCCTTCATGCTCAGATTTTTTGAATTCACGCAAAAGAAAGGCTTCATCGACCGAAGCGCCGTAATTCGGGTTGGGAATATAGAAATTTGACGGGACCAGATGAACTTTCTTTTCAATCATTTCTTTCGGAAACTCGTAAATGATCGGGAGAAAGGCAGGATCATCAATTTTCCCGTCACGCACTCCGCGGGCATATTCCAGCTTATCGGCAAATATTCCAGCCGGTGCCTCGTCGCTCTGTGTCGTAAGCCATATAACAAAGCCCTCAGGACGTGCCGCAAGCCCGCCCGTGGCTTCGGTGAACATATTCGTTGCATTTGGCCTTTTCCCGAAAAGCCAGAGCTCTTCAACGAGGATCCCAACGCCTTTTAATCCGCCCACTGTATCGCTTTCAGCGGCAACTATTTTGAGCGTTGCGCCCGTATTCCTGTGAGTGATCTGCCTATAATGCTCTTGAGGATACATAAGATCAGTTAATTCGTCGTCAGAGCTGATCATTCCGCAGGCTGGCTTAAACGAGTTGCCCGCGACTTCTACTGTAGGAGCGATAATAAAAAACTCCGCAGATTCACGCCAATTTAGAATAAGCGCTGTCTGCATTATGGCGGCGGCCATGCCAGACTTGTCATTCTTCTTGGCCACCATGACGAAATATTCACGGATTAAGCGGCGGCCTGTTGTTTCTTCGGTCGAATTTATTTCTTCCCCTGAATCGTATGATCCGAAAATGTGAGATACAAGATCAAATTGCCATTGGCGGCCAACCTGTCCATATGTTGGACATCCAGGAACGTCTTTCAAATGCAGTTCTTTAAACACAGAAAGACCATGTTCAGCGCCATTTTTGAATAGCGGCTCAAACGGAATTAGGCTTTCACCGGCGATTATTCTTCTTTCCCAGTCCGGACATGCGGTAGTCCAGTTCATTTATTTAACCATCCTCAGCGGAGCTTTTGCCGGGGCAAATTTACCCTGGCCGGCACGCTTTGCATTTTCTTCGCGTTCGTTCTTCTTTCCCTTGCCCTCGCCTTTGCGAGCATGAACGAAAGGAGCGGCAGCAATAGCCATCCGGTCCCGGCGATCATTTGGTTCTCCCGGCGTGTTCATGACCTTCAGCATGTAAGTCAAGGGGTCAAGGTTTTCCTTTGCGGCATCTTGCTCTATATCTTCAGGCACCTTCGGACATTTTGGTACTCTTACTACTGTCTTTGGAGCGCCACTCGCCTTTGATCCTTTTTTCCGGCCAGCTCCCGGCCTGTATCCTCCACGTCCCATGATTTTTGATTTCCTTTGTTTTGATTTTGTATTTGATTCCTGATCTTGAAAAATCAAAAACCAAAATTAATTCTCCAAATGGGGGGACATGCGGTTTCCGCTCTCTAAGGTTTTTAGAGATTTAGACCGCCCCCCGGTCTACAAGCATTCTTCCCATCTCTTCACAAGTTTAACCTTTCGATATTCTCGCGCATATCCTAGGTTGCTTTCTTTAACAAAACGCTCTGCTTCTTTCTCTTCCATGACAACTCCAATAAGATCGACGCATAATGAATGTGTTGTGCCTGATGAATCAATCATTAACACATATAAATACTTATCCATTTACATTTCTCCTTTTCTCTTCTTCTAAAGATTTCTCGTTATGACAATCACAGCATAAGTATTGCCGATTATCGTCGCTCTCAGCCCCACCCAAATGCAGAGGCACAACATGGTCCACCTCACCATGCGCTGTTACCTGCCCGCATTTCTGGCAGGTATAATTATCACGCAGCATGATCCGCTTCCTGATCTTCCCATGCTCACGCCCGACAATGCGCTTCGTTGCTGCTGGTCCTCCTATCCGCGTGTCCAGAGTAGCAATGCTCTGCTTAAGCATTTTCATTGCGTAATCTCTCAACTTCAAGTATAGCTTCTTCATCCGTCAGTCCGCCGTCCATCGTCATAATAGCCAAACGCTCAAGCTCCTCAACTGTGTACCTGTTTAACCATTCCCGCGGGAACAACTGTTCGTCTCTTAGCTTGCCCAAATTCGCAACCTCTCAGCCTGAGCAATTACGTTCTCTTTTGTTGCCGGCACATGAAAAGTATCTGTAAATATAACTGGATTATTCAGCATTCTCTTGACCCATTTGCTTTTGCTAGCAGAATGATCATTCCCATCATCAGCGCATATCCGCTCACCATCAGCATGCTTTTTATTAAGCCCTTCGGCTATTCGCTTGCCCTTTTCCGTGTCCTGATACTCCCGGCCAATCTTCTCGCGCCGTTTCTTGTATGCCGCGTTATTACGTTTAATCCGGCATGGCTTGCAGTAATTATCCAGCCATAAACCATTATTGCCGCGGCTGTATGCCGTCTCGATTGTAATTGGTACTCCGCAATCCGGGCAAAATTCTTTCCGCTTTTTGGTGTATTCATGATTGCATTCTTGACAACAGAATTTCCTATTCTTTGTTTCTTTTCCGCAGTTTAAGCATTTTATTTTTTCGGTTACCATTATGATTGCCTCGCTATTGGAATATCATTGAATCATCTTGATTTTCTGTTTATCAAAACCAATCCGCACAACGTCGAGCTCTCTCTCATGCCCGGTCCGATAATTTTCCATTTCTGTTGTTCCTGGCAAATATTCTGGATGCTTGCCGTCTCGCGCTGCAATTACTTCGTATAGCCGCTCGAACTCTTTTTGCTTCCACTTTTCATCGCTCATTTCCATCATGCAGAGCTGAGGCCACCCGCCCATCGCATTAACCACGGAGTGAATAGCAGGATCAGAAAATTTAACGCTTTGGTAATTGCCGATACGCCTGATTGCCGTTAAAACATCAAGCCATGCTTCGGTTGCCCGGTTTTCAGACTTACCGTTAATCTCCTGTAGAATTTCCGCTGGTTTCGGAAACGATGGATAGACGCGGGTATTAATCATCTGTGAAATCGCTTGTGAAATATGCTCGATTGGATGTTTTTCAAGGGACTTAAAATATATCTCTACTTTGATTTTAGATACTCCTTTCCCATCATTAAAGACTTCTGCTAAAGTTGCCATCATTACCGCAAATTTTTCATAATCAATCGCTTGCATTCGCTACCTCACTTCGTTTTTCTTCCAGCCATGCCTTAATGCCGGCGTGCTTATTGGTTTCGTTGTTCCGTTCAACCCTCAATGGATAAACGTCTGCCCATCCGCTTGTAATGGATTTGTTTAACACTTCAACAGGGTCGTGATTATGTGTTTGTTTGATTCTTTGTAATTCAGAAATAACAAGATTTAATGCGTAAGGCGTGTCTGCCGCTTTCTTCTTTTTTCGAACCACCATGAACGATTTCCATGTTTCCTCGGGGATCCATTCCGGCAAAACAAACGCGTCAGCACTTTTTACTTTAGTTTCATTTACTTTAGTTTCATTTACTTTAGTTTGTGGATTAATGTTGTCTAATTGCTCGTTTTGCTCTGGTTTATGTTGACATAAACTATCGTCCACGGGTGTTAACGTCGGCTTTAATGGCTTTTCTACTTTCCGGCGAGCATAAACATCAGCTAATCTATCAACAAAGTTTTGGCTCCAAATAATACCTTGTGCCCATAATTCCCGGTCGATAGCTTCCATGTCAGAGAGCATAGAAAGGATATTGCGTGCAGTTTCCTCGCTGACGCGGGTTTTTGCTAACAGAAACACCCTTGACGATGGATTGTTAAAGTTATAACTTTGATTCTCTGATTTGCCCAGGCATTCCAAAAGCTTAAACCAAAAAGCATAGCCATCATTACCGAATTGCGCTTCCAAAACAAATAATGTTTTGCCGTGGTCACAGTCATGTGAAAAATAATCAATAGTATGTTTTTGTGGTCTTGCCATTTATTCCCTCGTCCCATCGCCTAAAGCTGCCAGTTCGTCCCAAAGGTCCTCGGTCATCATGCCAACTCCTTTTTAAATGCCGAAATACACGCTGGCCTTGACCATGGCCATGCAAATTTTATCCATTCTGGCGATCTGTATCCTTGTTCGTTTCGCCAAACCATAGCCATGGGGAACATGCCTGTTTTTAATACCGACAATAACCTGTTTTTTGCTTTTATTATTGTGTCTTTTGGATATCCAATAAGGACATATGCCCGGATGTTATTTGATGCGGGAGATAGAAAGCCTGCGCTGAATATCCTTTTTGCTGCATCGAGCAAGGGCTCGTAATCGTCCGGTGTGTCGTACGCAAAAAATATGCGTTGTGGTTTTAAATTGGAGAGCAAATCAATATGCCAGTCCTTAAGAATTTTAGCCTCTAGCCCACCAGTAAATTGCGCTCTTTCTTTTTGCTTTTCTAACATTGAAAAAACAGTTTTGATATGGTCGTCGCTACAAGCGAGCAAATTGTCATCGAGTACATTCCATCCATCCACAACCGGAAATTCCCTTATTTCTCTGCCTTCTCGTTTCCATGCTGAACAAAACCAGCATGAGTTCGGGCAACCGCGTGAAGTGATCACGTATCCCGGTTTTAAGTACATTCCCGGAATGAAATTGCCGCCCTTTTCACCGGTAGCCGGGCCGCCGATCTTTACAGGTGCCACTGACCGCCATTGCTTTTCCAGCCATTCAGCGCGAGGCAAATCCCATGTAAAAGCAACTGAAATATGAATTTCGTCAGCCTCATCGAATAGACCAGGAGGGCAATTAATGCGGACGTTTTCATCATCGGGCGTTGCTTTTGTTTTACGCGGAAATACCCTGATGATTCTCATTCGTTCACCCTCAAAGCATTATGCAGCCTCAGCAGCGTGTTAAATGCTACCTGGGCGGCATGATAGCAGCCGGTTTCCTCGTCAATCGCCAGCGGGTCAATCTGGCACTCTTCCATGTGCCGCATTGCCGCATCCCAAAATCGCCGGTCTGGATTTTCAAACGGCTGAAGGCAGTTAAAAGTCTCGTACTTTTTTTCACCGGCGATAAATACATCTGCAAGCGGTTTCAGGATAGTTAAAGGCATTGGATACCAGCCTTGTTTTCCCTTATCTTGTTTCAAACCATTTCTGCTTTTCTTCTCAATGTGCGGCATGTTATCCTTAACCCTTTACTTTAAGTATTCAACGATATCAAATTCAGTGCGCGGATTGTCTTTATCATGAACCATGCGCGTACCATCCCAGCTCTCAATCTGCCGGTCATCTGCAATAATAAATCCCTGGATGCAGTCAGCCAGGCTTTCCATCGCGCCGTGTAAATCGGGCCTGCTTCCCTTGTGATAAAAAGTTGCCTTAATATGTACAGGGCCAAGAAAAGTTTCAGATAGTCCCTGACGCAAGAGCTCGGCATGAGCTTCTTTTTCCCATTGATGATATGCTTTAGAAGAAATAGGGATGTGCCTGCCTTTTGCAAAAATTATCTGTTTTGAATTTTTCTTTGATCGAATTGATCCGGAGATTGTAAATGTCATCTATATCCACCCCATCCAGTGAGCGAACCCGTAGGCTGCAAACCCGCAGTTAATTACTCCAACCGAAACGACAACAAGCATGATTGTGAACCGTGTCCAGGGAGAATATTTTTTCATTTCTCCCCCCGCAAACACTTCCCTGACCGCGGCGCCAGATGATCGCACCCGCCGACAACAAAGAATTGAGACGGATCATAATTAGCGCAGGACTTCACTTCATCCAGGTTTTTTGCCGCACATAATCCGGCAACACAGTAATCGCGCTTATCTGATTTGACGTAAGATTCTCCGCTGTCGGGCTTTTCTAAACATTCAGCCATATAGAGCAACCCCCTGTTTTTACTTGTATACATAGCGCATCTATTAAGCTGCTACTGAGCAACTCAATGTATACGTGACTAATCAAATTTTTTTGGTAAGATGGAATCAACTTAAAAGCTCCGCGATTGTTTTTTGACCATTGGCTTGTAAAAGAAGAATGTTTTTGTAGTCTGACAAATAACCTTGGAGGGCATATTCAAAGATGAGTGCAGCAAGATCAATATTTTTAGCGCGAGCAATAGCCTGCAAATCTTCCTTGAATTTACTACCGGCACGGAAGGAAACAAGCTCTGTCTTTTTCTCTTCCTTCAGAGGTATTTTAGGTTTTGAAAAATCCAAATTAAGCTGCATAACTTCCCCCTTGCTATTCGCCCGAATTAAGTTTAAAAAAGCCAAGGCGCAACTCTTGGCGGAGGCCGCAGAAAGGAAGGAAAACTACGGCTTTTTTGCGCCCTGGCTATTTGTGTCTTGAAAGGTTCTCCAATGAGAAAATTTATTGTTATCTTGCGCCATGATTCACCTTCCGAAAAATTGTTTTCAAACGATCATGACGGAAAGATGACCTCCGGGAATCACTTTCTAACATGTGAAACATTCGATACAACGGGCAATTATTTTGCTTATTTAAGGCGTATTCCGGCTGAGAAGAATCAAGATGATAAACATCGATCACCGCAAACATGGTTGATCGCTTACACTGACATTGCAGCCGTTTTTGAGTACGACGGCAGCAAATTTCCAGCAGGATTTTGTCAAAATGATTTATGAAGTTCATTTGCTTTCCATATCAATAAAATACCTTATTGGAGGGCCATAATTGTTAAAACTAACAAGTTTTGAGTACATTTCAGTCATTGACGACCCCGAGCTAACGAAAATTGTTAATGCAACTCTTAACGATACAGATAATGTTGATGTGCGCATCACAGCAGCAGTGCCTGTTCCCAAAACACTTAGGGATGTTGACGCTATAGAGTCCTTCCTTCGTGATTGGTTCCGCAAGATTGATGTGTCGAACATCTAAGCGAACCTCTCGCCATTGCATCGGAAAGGATCTTAATAATGACCGCTTTAACTTCCGGCAGCGAGAGCAGCTTAATAAGTATTTTTTTAAATATCGTTTGCATGAGTCATGTGCTCCTTTATTTAGCGTCCTCCGTTGGAAGAGCGGTTGCGCCCTGGCTCGTGTTGGGAATGTTATCCAAGGATTTAATTTTCTCCCAATCATCAGCAGGCACACGAGTACGGCGATTTTCCCAGTCAGCTACTTGCTGACGGGTAACTTTACGAGGCTCAACAGTTATTATTTCTGCAAGCTCTCGCTGTGATATTTTTAACTTGTTTCTTATTTTCCTGATCCGTTTAGGTATGTCGATTGTTTGCATAGTAGGTATGATACACAAAAAGTAATTTACTGTCAATTCAAAAATCTGCAATGGTGTATTTAATGGCTGAAAAAAATGAAGTATTTACAAATAACCTACTTTTTGCCTTAAAAACCAAAGGCATCAATTATGAAAAAGGGAAAAAAACCGGATTAAAGAAATTTGCTAAAGATAATAATATAGTTTACACAACTCTTCATAAATGCTTGAGAGAAGATATGTATGGCCATGTTCCTGAGTGGGATCAGTTATTAAAAATATCAAAGGCCGTAGATAGGTCAATAGATTGGCTTCTTACCGGAAAAGAAACAGATTTAGATTGGCCGGAATACTCCCTTGAGTATTGCGAGAAATTAAAAAATATATTGAAAAATGGTGAAGATACAAGTATTAAAGCAATAAAGGATATGATTGACCTTTACGCAGAAAAAACCGAAAAAACCCAAAAGAATGCATACTTAGAAAAGACGGGAACATAACATACTTGGATTTCTTTAATTAACAATATGTAGAAGGATACATAATAATATACCCAAAAATATAAAACAGAAATCCATTATCATTAAACAAAAAAGGAGAATGTCTTTATGAAAAAAATATTTACTGGAATGATTATTTGTTTATTTATGTCTGCGGGATGTACGCCGTTTGTGCCTGTTATTAATATGGCTGATGTCACACAAGAGAAACGCCAGGAATCGAACAATATAAAAACTTTCACCATCGAAGAATCTAATAACTACCCTGAAATAGATAAATATATTGGGAATATAGTCACATATTCGTGCAAGTTTTTGCCTTGGGATGATCATGCCTCTAAGGAAGATGCTACCGCTCAACTTAAAATAAAAGCCCTTGATTTGGGTGCCAATGCAATAGTAGGAATAACATATACCGTGCAAGGTTTTGAATCGGCAATGGTAACTAATTGTTATGAAACAGTTCAGGCTTCAGGATCAGCGGTAATATTAAAAATTACAAAAAACAAGTAAACTTTCAATTATAAATTACTTCACATCTGGTATCATTGCAAACGGTTGTATTCTCTATTCTTCTCATCAAAGTTTGTATTTCTAATTATCATGGGCAAACCACATTTTATTTTCCCTTATATTACCTTATTATTTTAATCTGACCAAAAAAATACACAATAAATGATTTTTCCGCTTGACATAAAATAACTTATTGTGTATTCTACCCACGAATCAAGAAACAAACCTTCCCTCCCCTGGCTAATCACCGGAATAGCGGCGGGAAGGCAAAAGCCCTCGAAGGTACATAATCATCGAAACACAAGGATGGACGAGGCAATGAGATAAAAAAGATTTTTATCGGGAGGTAATAGTGAAAGAGGACGAGGTGATTTCTGGATTCAAAGGTTTTGACAAAGATTTTAAGTGTCGTGGCTTTCAATTCGAGGTCGGCAAGGAATACAAAGAGGATGATGCCATTATATGCAAGAAAGGATTTCATTTTTGTGAAAATCCTCTCCACATTTTCGGATATTACCCGCCGACAAGTCGTTTTGCGGAGGTTGAGGGCAGTGGGAAAACGGCAACGCACAAAGATGATAGTAAGGTTTCCTGCACCAAAATCAAAATAAGTGCGGAAATCGGATTAAAAGGAATTATTGAGGCCGGAATGAAACTTGTCTTTTCGCGGGTTAAATGGGGAGAAAAAGATAAACCCCAGACCCACGGAGATTCCAGTGCTGCCCAGACCCACGGAGATTCCAGTGCTGCCCAGACCCACGGAGATTACAGTGCTGCCCAGACCCACGGAGATTCCAGTGCTGCCCAGACCCACGGATATTCCAGTGCTGCCCAGACCCACGGATATTACAGTGCTGCCCAGACCCACGGAGATTCCAGCGCCGCCCAGACCCACGGAGATTACAGTGCTGCCCAGACCCACGGATATTCCAGTGCTGCCCAGACCCACGGAGATTCCAGTGCTGCCCAGACCCACGGAAATTCCAGTGCTGCCCAGACCCACGGAAATGAGTCGATAGCCGTATCTACTGGAATCAAAGGTAGGGCTGCTGGAATTATGGGGAACTGGATTGTCGTTGCTGAGTGGGTGCAAGATGCAGACTGCGGTTGGCATATCATAGAAGTCAAATCAGTTAAGGTAGACGGCAAAAAGATCAAGGCCGATACATTTTACCAGCTCAAAAACGGAAAATTTGTAGAAGTTGAATAAACCACTTTGACAGCCGGAAAGACGGCACCTCCTTTGAAGTAGTTTGATAAGAGCGAGTGAAGTGCTGCCAGTACAGCGTAATAATTAACCCTAAACTCATACAACAACGCATTCAGTCTAAAGCCCCGACTGGCAACGGGGCTGAATAAAAATGCTCTTTAAGAACCCATAGAAGGCTTTTGCCTGAAATTTAGGCTGGTAGAGGCATAGTAGATTCCCGACGCTCTGGCTGGCAAACGGGGATCCTCTCCGGTGCATAAGGATTATTTCTGGTCGGCAACAGATCAAATATTCTCTAGCATTCGTGAATCACTCTGTGCAGCCAGTACCAAAGCCGCTTGCCTAGCAGTACCCCGCAACCACTTGCCGATGGTTGCGGGGCTGATAAAAAATAAGGGGCTGGAAGTGATGCTATATGTTGTGGTGACAATAAAATCACTCGTCAAAAAATGACCTCATCCAGCCCCTTCACCAGATACCACGGTTTCACAACAATAAATTGAAAGGAGGTAAATTTATACTTTTGAAGAAGGTTTTTTGAATTGCTTATCCGGTTTAAACCTGTCCGGAGCACGAAAATCAGGTGCGGCGAAGGAAATTAATATTAGTAGAGGGGGCTACCCGGCCCCCTCATGCCGAAAGGTAATAAAATGTTCTATTTTGCTGATAAAATTATAGATTTCTTAGATTCGCCAAAATTCAACAAGGCCATAATTTATTTTCTAATTCTGTCGGCGGTTTATTTTGCGCCGGTAATATGCAGGTGCTTCCAATGAGCCAAGAAGCACTTAATTTTAATCCGCCACCGAAGCCGAACGCTCTGGGATTTGATTACGAATCGCAGAATTACAAGATTTACAATTTGCTTTATCACGGCGGGGCCGACGCCGTTGAAATCACAAAAACATCTGGGAGTATGACGCACTCCCGCCGGATCAGCGATATCAGGGAAGCACTGGCACCGCACGGTTACACAGTAATGTCAAAGCGGTTGCCGGGCAAAAGGATATATTTTTACTGGCTGGCTGAGTGTAAGAGCTTGCCGGCGGGGGTGAAATGATGGGCTTAGCGGCTGATTTAATAAATTATGATCGGGACCTTACCCGGCAACATGCAGATGATGAGTTCCGGGAGGGGATAGCGGAAAATTGCGACACGATAAAAGAATTATTAATAAATCTAAGTATTGGCAATTTAACATTTATCCGGTCATTGGCACAAGATATAGTTGACGATTGCAATAGGAGGCTGCCGTGAAGAAGAAAAGGTTCGGAAATTGTGAAACTTGCAAGTGGCGCACGGGTACAAGGTGCAACAAAAATAAAGAATACATTAACCTGGCTGACTGGTGTGCATCGTGGTCAAAAGTGAAGGAGGGTAAATAAGATGGAAAATGCAATAGAAATATATGAGTCGCATCCATTGAGTGCTTCTCAAATCCGCGAGCAGGTTAACCTAATACAAGAAGTAATGAAGTCAGTAATGCGAGAAAACGAACATTACGGGAAGATACCTGGATGCGGTGACAAACCTTCTTTGCTTAAGCCCGGAGCCGAAAAGTTGATGTTCACCTTCCGGCTGGTCGCAGATCCCGAAGTGGAAGTCTTTGAACTTTACCATCCTACCGTTGTCGGGCATAGGGAATATCGTGTTAAAGTCAGGATATCATCAATGAGCGGTACATACATGGGTGGTGGAATCGGATCTTGCTCAACAATGGAAAATAAATATCGTTTTCGTGGTGGTGAGAAAATCAACACTGGTCATCCGGTCCCAAAAGAATATTGGAATTTGAAAAAAGAAGGCAAGAACTCAGAGGCACAAGCCTTGATCGGCGGTCCCGGCTTTGGAACTGCAAAGTTCGATGGTTCTTGGATGATTTGCGAACTGGGCGAAAAACAGGAACACGATAACCCAGCCGACTTTTATAATACTTGTGAAAAAATGGCAAAGAAACGCGCCCTGGTTGACGCTACACTGACCGTTACGGCCGCCTCCGATATTTTCACACAGGACATTGAGGAACTTGTTGATAATGGCGTAATGACTCCAAAACAGGGAAACAAAAAGCCGTCTGTGCAGCAACCACAGAAGAAAGCCACTACCGCACCCGCCGAAGCCGAACAGGTGGTCACGGTTAAGATCGCCACAGTTGCCAAAAAAGAAGGCGAAAAGGACGGCAAGAAATACACCATCTACACGATATTTGACATGGACGATGTTAAATATGGCACGTTTTCGGACACGTTCGCGGATTTAGCGGCATCAGCAAGTAAAACGAAAGAGCCGGTCAAGATCACCTTCACGGTCGGACAGTACGGAAACAAAGTGACCAATGTTGAATTGGCAGAGGCGGCGTAAATGGAACTCGTTTTTAAGCCAGAGACGCATCAATATTTTTTAGATGGTACTGTGCTTCCCAGTGTAACCCGCATTTTATCGGATATGGGATTCATTGATAAAACTTTTTATACCGATCATGGTCGTGATCGTGGTCAATATGTACACCTGGCCACGGAACTTGACGACAGAAACGAGCTTGACGAAGAAACGCTGGATATTGAACTTGCTCCTTATTTAGCCGCTTGGCGGTCATTTAAGCGTGAAACAGGATTTCAGATCGAGGATATTGAAAAGCCTGTTGCCAGTGAGATTTACAGATTTGCCGGAAAGTTTGACCGCTCAGGGATTTTAAATGGAAATCGGTGCATCTTGGACATAAAGGGCGGAACAGTTTCCCCATGGGCAGCATTGCAGCTTGCGGCCTATGAGATAGCAGAAAACAAGAGATTAAAACGGTATGCCGTCCAATTAATGAGTACCGGAAAATATAAATTACACCCATTTACCGATAGAATGGACAAACAAATATTTCTGTCAGCAGTTTCTTGCTGGCACTGGATAAATAACCATAAGGGAGGAAAATAAATCATGGCTGAGGTAGCCCTTAAAATAGTTGAAACAAACGAAGTAGAAACAAAGGCGGTTGATATAGTCGAACAGGCAAAGGCAGTGATGGTAAAAGATAACGAAACATATACTGCCGCCGGGTATCTCTGGAAACAGATCGGGGATATGATTAAAGAGGTCAAAGACACGTTTGACCCTATCTGTGACGCAGCGCACAAGGCGCACAAGGCCGCCACGGAAAAACGGGCAAAATATCTTGACCCGCTTACCAATGCCCAGAAGTCGGTCAAAAAATTAATGTCCGACTATGACGCCGAACAGGAAAGAATCAGGCGTGAAGAAGAAGCCCGACTCGCGGAGATCGCACGGAAAGAGGAAGAAGAAAGGCTCCTGCAGGAAGCCATTCTTGCAGAAGAAGAGGCGAAAAGGAACGGGGCAACACAGGAAGAGGCCGCCCAGGAAGCCTCGGCAATCATCAACGAACAGGTATATGTTGCGCCGGTGGTTGTCCCAAAAGCAACGCCGAAATTACATGGCGGGCCGGTGTACCGTGAGGTATGGTCCGCACAGATCACAGACATCAAAGCCCTTTGTCTGGCCGTTGCCCAGGGTAAGGCGAGCCCCGAATGTGTTGTTGGTAATATGCCTGTTCTTAACAGGATGGCCGCGGCGTTGAAAAAGACGATGAATATTCCTGGTGTTCAGGCGATTAGCAGGCGCGTATGAACCGTTCTCAAATCCGCAAAGATATGGCTGATCACGTGCTGATGTTTGAACCCGGCAAAACCCCGTATTGGTGTTAAAGTGAAACCTGAAGAACTTTACGAGCTCGAAGAGAAATACAGGGGATTCTTGCCGCTTGCAACAGCAGTACAGATCATCAAGCTGATCAATTATGTGCAGAAATTAGAAATGGAAAACGTGAAATTAAAGAAAGATATTTCAGCGATTGAGGAACGAGTGGAAGGATTGAACGCGATTTTAAAACAGGAATAAAGAAAGGACTTCAATTAGTGGAAATCGGAATAAAAACACTGCAAAAAGGCGGCGATTTATTAACAAATTCTCTGCTTACCTATCGTAAAGCAATCAATGACGCCTATATGAAAAACGAGGGCGACGAACTGAAAATCACAATGGGACTGACTATAAAGGCCGGTCCCGGTAATGGAAATTTCAAGCTGACCAGCAAAATCAAATTTGTCACTGACCAGATAGAAGACACATTTACCGATTCTGTGGATGAAGTACAAACCAGCATATTTGAGGAAGTGGAAAAATAATGGCGACAAAATCAACAGTCAGAAAACAACTCGTCCTGTCAACCTGTCCTGAATGCCGAGTACAGCACATGGCCGAGACAAAATGGAATTATTGCCCCAAGCATGCGCACAATAGACATAGATCGAAAGAAGGACACTCTTACATCGGCGGGTTTTATGATCACCAGAGGCGAAGAAGGCGGAACGAAAATGTCACTGCGTAAACATCAGCGCGAGTTTTTGATGGCAATTCACCGGATAATCGCAGGCGCCCCGATCCGTGATATTTATTCCCATGTTACCCCGGGCGGCGGCAAGAGCGTACTCCCTATTATTGCCGGTAAATTAATTACTGCCGGCCTTGTCGACAAACTGATGTGGATCGCTCCGCGCCTGTCCTTAACCGATCAGGCAGAACGTGAATTCATTAATCCTTACTTCAGGGATCTGCTGCAACATAATATTACAATCCGGAAAAGCACAAACGAAATTAATCCGTGCCGCGGGCTCCATGGATTTTCCACCACGTACAATGCGGCCGGCATCGATGAAGGTTTGCTCAGGCAGGAATTTCAGCGCTACCGATATATTTTGATCATGGATGAATTCCATCACGTCCAGGAAGATTCTCTTTGGCATCAGAAAATTGCTCCACTTTTTGAGTTGGCCGCTTTCCGGATAATGATGACCGGAACGTTAGAAAGAGGAGATCAAAGCCGGATAGCCTTCACGCCTTACCGCGAGAATGGAAAATCAGTAATTCCTGACCTGCAGAATGGACTGAATACGGCAGTTATCCGCTACACCCGGACGGACGCACTGGCAGAAAAGGCGATAATCCCCCTTACCTTCCATCTTTCAGACGGTTCTGCGGAATGGGAAGATACCAGAGGCCGCAAAGTAAAAGTAGCCAGCATGGATAAAATGGATGAAGCCGACGCAAACAAAGCACTTTATACCGCCTTAAAAACAGAATATGCCGACGATCTGCTTGCGCAAGGGATCGCACACTGGCAGGAGCACCGAAAACATTACACAGGCGCAAAGTGCCTTATCGTAACATCCAATATTAATGAGGCTAAACGTCACATGCGTAACCTTTCCGGAATGTCGGCCAGGTGCGCGATTGCTACTTCCGAAGATTCTGCAGCGGCTTTGAAAGTTATTAACAAAATGAAGGCCGGAAAGATTGACGTGATTGTCACCGTAGCCATGGCGTATGAAGGATTGAGCATCCCGGAGATCAGTCATATTATATGCCTGACCCGCATCCGCTCCGTACCATGGATAGAGCAAATGACCGCAAGGGCAAACCGAATTGATCAAAGTGCAGGCAGTTATGATGAACAGACCGGCCATATATTCGCGCCTGCGGATCCGCTTTTTAAAAAAGTCATGAAGCAAATTGAAAAAGAACAGCTTCCAGTAATGGAGTTCAGAAATAAAACTTCGCGGCAATTCTCCTCCTGCGAAGAAGCAGGGGACGGCGGGTTTCACCTGGAACCGTCACCGGGCGGAATTACCCCGCTGTCCTCTGCCCTTACCGGAAAGAGAGAAATGGTTTTAGGTCAACGGGAATTGCCGTCTGCCCCGGGAAAAACGAGCTCAGAAATTGAGACTGAATTGCTTGAGCAAATTGAAGATCATATCCGCTCATACTCTTTTCAGAACAGATTTAACCCGAAGCGAATAAACGGAGAAATATTTAACCACTTTGGCGGAAAACCACGCAGGCAAATGACCATCCCTGAACTCGAAAAGTGCCTTGCTCACGTCCGGGAAACTTACCCGCTGTCATTTGTGCGAGGAAGCGGGCATAGAGTCGCGGCAAAAGCGACACCTTTGAATGTGGAATGGAGGTAAAAATGAACTATAACGGCTGTAACTTTATGAAATGTCCTCAATGTAGAAGCACAACAGACCAAATAATTCCGGCTGCGTCTAGCGACACAAAAGAAAGGCATTATTGTCCTCAGTGCCAACAATATTTCTATGCAGTGTACACTGGGGCAGGCACAACCATACAGCCGGATAAGTATTTAGTGAGGGAATTATGACCGACTACAAAATGACCGACGAGAAGCGGAAGAGATTGACTGAAAAATTATTGGATAAGTGCTGGCATGAGTGGGTAGCGAAAGGGGTATACACTGAATGCTCTAAGTGCGGCGAAATAAATTTGACTGAAACAGAAAACCGCACATTCACCACCGACGCAGATATGCTGGCAGTGTTCAGAAAGATAAGAGATGTGGGGAAGTGGGAGAAATTTAGGTGCTTTGCTTTTAATGAAACATTTGACACACGTGATGAATTTACTCAGTGGCTCTTCCTTGACGACCCCGAACGCGCCTGCTGTCTGGCGGCAATGTTTTTGGAGGAACAAAGATGATACAAAGATATAAAGAGATGGTATTTATATTAATAGCATTGGTGTGTATTGTTTTAATAATATGGTTAGGTGTATTGTTATGCGACAGATATTACGAGACCATCAGCCGCTATAAAGCGCAGGGTGAAAGCGTCTATGTGGTCGGAAAATGTTATATTGCTGATAACGATGATCCTTTTGCAGAGCCACTATATATGAAAGTTGTTGATAAGAAAAATGGATATATCAAGTACCTCTTAGACGGCAAATATCCTGCATCAGCGTCAGAGCGATACCTCAAAGGCGTGTATAAAGAAGTGGATTGTAAGAATTTAAGTAGGAGGCGAGAAAATGCAAAGTGATGAAGAACTTATTAATCAAGCAGCAGGGTTTTCTTGTGGATGTGATAAGTGTCTTGCAAGAGTAGAACCACCACGAATGGAACTTCTTTCCCGCCTTGAACGTGGCAGGAAGGCGATTGAGACGCTGGAAAAACTAAACGCTGCTCAAAAAGAGTATTTTGATTGCCCTGAAATGGGGAAAGAGGTGTTTGTAAATACATCATTAAATATAATTCGGGAGTATCAACATGAGTAAGTTTGAGAAACATATAAAAAAGATTACAGAAATACTCGGAATGGGAGTGCAAGAGGACGATGTGGCATATGCAATTCTATCATTGGTTGTCAATCGTAGTCTTGATTGGAGGAAATTATTTTCAGATGACTGCCAGCAGTCCTGCAAGGAGGCCGCCGATGGAAAATAAGGATGTAATTTTGCGATATTCTATCAAAATTATTGACGATATTCATTGCAGTAAAACATGTCAGTTTTTCTTTATTCGTCGCACATACGATGGATATTGCCAACTGTTAAACGGAAAACTTGAAGCGTTAAAGAATGATAAAAATAAATATTTAAGGACGCTTCTTTGTCGGAGATGTGAGGCCGCCGATGAAAACTAAGCAGTTTCAAGGAAGTAAGAAAAAAGCGAGAAAACTTGCTTACCTTGAAAGACATAAAAAGAAACAAAAAGCTGGCATGGATTGGAAGAGATTGAATGAAGCATGGGCAGAGGGTGGAATGGAAGCTGCTGCAAAGGTTTTGGGGGTTAGGTTGAAATGAAAACTAGACCGCTGACGATTCAGATACCGAAGCCGGATGAAAATGGGTTTTGTAATGATAAATGCCCTATAAAAGAGGATTTTGATGATTGCCTGTATTCTCAAAAATACATATGGCGGCCAGGCCCAGGCTGCCCGTGGTTCGGAGGTAAAGATGAGTGAAGATAGAATTAACGCAATAAAATAGTTTGTCGCTTTTTTAGAACGCAATAAAGGGAAGGACGTTTCAAATGAGTTATACGTGGCTAATGTTAATTTTCTACTATCAGAAATCACCGACCTTCGCTCTCAACTCGCTAAAGCGCAGAAGGAGATTGAGAGGTTGAAAGAGCAGCTACGGCTAACCAACATAGATTGGCAGACGGAAGCAGCCGAAAACGCCGCCCTCCGCACTGAACTCGCGGAGAAGGAGAAGGAAATTGAGCGGCTGAGAAAAAGGTCTGTCTGTGTATATTGCGGGAAAATAACAGAACATGAAGGCGATAAGCTTGCTGAAATAATCGAGCATATGGCTGTTTGTGAAAAGCACCCCATTCACCGCGCAATAAAAGCCGAGTCTGAACTTGCCGAGCTGCGGGAGAGGTTGAAGCTGGTTGAGGAAGTGTGGGTGAGTTGGGGGTATCTGGATGATTATATCACCAAAAATGTGTTGACAACTAAATTCGCAAAGGAAATGTGGCAGGCAATCAAGGCCGCGTGTGAGGAGAAATGAATCACCAAATATTCACAAACCGCCTTGTGTTGCAGATTAAGGGAAAAATGAGACGCAAATAAATGAGCTTGACAACCGCCGATCTTGCCAGAATAGAACGCAAGCTGGACTTAATAATAGATGCTTTTGGACTTTCTAAACATCCACGGCTTACTCCTTCTCAAATTGCAGATAAGGTTAAAAATGACGTATTGAAATTTCAAACAAAGAGGCGTATTAAAAATGAGCATGACGGTACGCAAAGTTAAAAACAGAGAAAACCTTTATGATGTCGACATTCCATTAGGGAAAGACGGTGATCGCTTCCGTAAACGTATTTACGCAACATCTGAGATAGACGCCCTTTCAATAGAAACACAATATCGTCGAGAACTTGGTATGGAAGCAATCTCTGCCTTTACTATTTCAAAAGTAGCAGAAAAATATATCCCGTGGATGGACATTCACCAATCTCCAAAGACAGCACATGATAAGAAAAGAATGTTATTCGCTTCAATTCTTCCCTACTTCGGCCAATTTATGCCGGACAGAATAACTCCGCAAATAGTCGAATTATACAAGCAGAAACGCCTCGAAGGTGGCCGCAAAATCTACAGACAGATAAACCTTGAGCTTCTATGCCTTCAGGCTATGCTGAAATGGGGATATGAGCAAGGGCTTTGCAATGAACTACCAGCAAAATTAAAGCCTCTGCCCGATAAAAGAAAAATTCCAGATGTTCCCTTACCGGAAGATATTTACAAGATCATTGAGAATGCTTCTGATATCTTCCATAAGTCATTATTTTGCGCCCTTTATCACGCTGGATTACGTTCTCAGGAAGCCCGTTCATTAAGATGGAGCGATATTTCCGTTGACGGCGAGTACATGACCGTCAACGGAAAAGGCGATAAGCGCCGCATCGTGCCTATATCATCTTATCTTTTAGGGTTGCTGAAGGATAACAAAAAAGAGTCTGCAGGTGAATTTGTATGGGGAAACATCGGATCATTTAAAACAGCATGGAACGCGACATTACGCCGTGCTGGATTAGAGGGGATTACCCCGCACCATCTCAGACATGCCTTTGCTACACATAATCTTGAAGGAAATACAGACCTTAAAAGCGTTCAGGATATGTTAGGCCATGCCTCGATGAGCACAACGCAGATATATTTGCACACAACCCATAAACGCCATAGGGAACAAATCAAAAAGGTATTTGACCGTCAATGAAAGGGATTAAATGAGAGAAAATTTAGGAACTTATGAAATAAGCGAAGCCTTTATCAAGAAAGGTAGATTTTATGTAAGAGTCCATTATGGAGCCAAAAGACCTGTTATTCCAAGGGCTGTTTATGTATGGTTAAAACATAACCAATCTTTTGCAAGCGTCCCCGTTGGGTATGTTATCCATCACCTTGACCTTGATCCCCTGAATGATGATCCTTCTAATTTGGCATTAATGCAAAAATTTCATCATATTGCATATCACTGGAAATATAAAAACATCGAATGCAATGTGGTTATTAATGAGCAAGTAAGAACATTTTATATGCCGACAAGAAAGCCGACTGTAAATTTTCACAAAGGAAGAAAAAAGTTTCGCGTTCAGTTCTACGAAAACAATCCTAATAGTACAAGAAATAAACGCATTCACCTATTCCATGATGAAACAGGAATGCCATTCTTAACAAAGGAATCGGCAGAAAAATATTCCAATAAAGTATGGGAAGAATACCAATCCCTACTCTCTGATAGCAGCAATGTTGTCACCGTCGATGACCGTCAAAGAAGCAATATATGTGCCAGCACGTAAGTGCTTGATATTTGGTGAGCCCTGTCGGGATCGAACCGACAACCTACTGATTAAGAGTCAGTTGCTCTACCAGCTGAGCTAAGGGCCCTTGAAGAACTGCTGAAAAAAAGATTACCGGCGACATTACCCTATTCG
>Ga0208462_1000436_pt1 | contig 43858 bp, 42 predicted proteins | sample AD_SCU001_MetaG_FD_184452 | JGI IMG/M metagenome (GOLD analysis project Ga0208462, IMG submission 184452) | Active sludge microbial communities of municipal wastewater-treating anaerobic digesters from China - AD_SCU001_MetaG (SPAdes) (version 2) | ecosystem: Engineered > Bioreactor > Anaerobic...
TCGGTGCTCATGCTCCGGCCCTATGGCCCATCGCACCCCGCACCTATCGGTGCTCATGCTCCGGCCCTATGGCCCATCGCACCCCGCACCTATCGGTGCTCATGCTCCGGCCCTATGGCCCATCGCAACTCGCACCTGACGGTGCTCAAACTCCTTCCCCGCACCTTACGGTGCCTAAGCTCTGTTCCTGCGGAACGTCGCACCCTGCGGGGAAGTCGTTCCGCCCCCCTGGAGGGGGGGGCGGGCAGTGCGTGGTGATACCCCCTCGAAAGCCGTGCGTGGTGATAAGCGATGTTCCGACAGAACGCAGCTGTCCTGCCGAACGCCTCCTCCTACTCTTCCTCCCGCAGTTCCATCACCCGGAGCACGTCCGTCCGGGTCACGATCCCGACCAGGGCGTCGCCCGCGACCACAGGAATCCTCCCGATATCCTGGCCCGTTATGATCCGGAGCGCATCGATGAGCGGTGCGGACGGCGGAAGGGTGGTCGGGTTCCGGGTCATGACGTCCCGCACCTGCATGGCCTCCCGGTCGTGCGGCGAGATCTTGTGGACATCGGCGAGGGCGACGATTCCGACGAGCGCTCCCCGGTCCACCACGGGAAAGCCGAGGTGCTTCGTCTCGTACATCATCTCCAGCAATTGGGGGAGCGGCATCGTCGGTTCCACGGTGACGACGGGGCTGTTCATTGCGTCCGCCACGGTGACGTCCTGCAGCAGGATGTTGTAGCGGAGGTACGTGGCCTCCTGGTTCGCCCCGATATAGATGAAGAAGGCGATGATGATCAGGATTGGGTTTAAGAGCAGGAGCCCGACGATCCCGAAGAGGACAGCAAACCCTTTCCCGACGTCGGCGGCGATCCGGGTCGCCCGGGAGAGCGGCATTCGCCGGGCGAGCCATGCCCGGAGGACCCGTCCTCCGTCCATGGGGAACGCCGGGAGGAGGTTGAACCCGAAGAGCAGGACGTTTAAGAGCCCGAGATAGCCGAAGGTGAAGACCAGGACGCCGGCAATGCCCGGGTCCGTGACGACCGCCGCAACGACGTAGACAAGGGCGCTGGAGATCACGCCGATCGCAAGGCTCGTCAGCGGCCCCGCGAGCGCCATGGGGAGTTCTATCTTCGGGTCCGGCATCGTCTCCTCCATCTGGGAGACTCCCCCGAGGATGAGGAGCGTGATGCTGTGGATCTCGATTCCTTTTGCTTTCGCAATGAGCGAGTGGGCCATCTCGTGAATAAAGACGCCGACGAAGAGACCGAGCGCCACGACGGTTCCGAGGATATAGGGGTTGAACCCCTCCGTAATCAGCGTCACGTCGATAGGAACACCGAAGAGGACCTCGATAAGCTCCGTCGTGAGCAGGATCTGGCTCCCGATGATCCATGCAAAGAGGGGAATCACCAGGAGGAAACTCCAGTGTAGTTTGACCGGAATCCCGGCCAGGTTTCCGATCTGTAGCGACGCTTCCATGGCAAGGAGTATCTTTTTATCATTTATAGTAATATACCTTCAGAGGATACCGATGAGAACACAGATCACAGAGATGTTCGGACTGCGCGTCTATACTGACAGGGCTGTTTATATCGGGAGCGTTGATGACGTCGTACTCGACGTAGACCAGAAAAAGATCGACTCGCTTGCAGTCGGCGAGCTCAACCCCGAGATCGGTGAGGTCAAAGGCTATGCGGGAATGCAGATCCCCTTCCGCATCGTAAAGAGCGTCGGAGATATTGTCATCGTCCGCCACATCCCCGGGCTCTTCAAATCCCCGGCAAAAGAAGACTGACCGCGACGCCCGGGATTCCCTGACGATAGAATATGGATACTAGAGACCGTGAGATCTTCTCGAACCTCACGATTTTCCCCCCTGTTTTTGTCCGGCTCGACGGCCGGGCCTTTCACCGCCTGGCCCGTGCGCTTAACCTAAAAAAACCGTTCGATCCGTCCTTCAACGAGAGTATGCGGTCGGTCTGCCGCTACCTCCTCACCGGGAGCGGCCTATCCCCCACATTCGCTTACACCTTCTCCGACGAGATCAGCCTCTACTTTTCGACGCTGCCGTTCTCCGGGCGGGTGGAGAAGCTTGGCTCCGTGACCGCCGCAGTTGCGGCGAGCAAGCTCACGATCGAGCTTGGGTGCACGGAACCCCTTGCGTTCGATGCCCGGACCATCCCCGCCGCGGGGGAGTTTGCGGTCGAGTACCTTATCTCGCGGCAGAACGAGGCGTGGCGGAACCACATCAACGCCTACTGCCAGAATGCGCTTATTGAGGAGGGGATGACCTCCCGGGAGGCCGCCGCGGCGCTTCGAGGGATGCAGTCCGAGGCGATGCACGAGATGATGTTTAAGCGGGGCGTCAACCTGGCGGTAACGCCGGCCTGGCAGCGGCGGGGAACGCTGTTTTACCGGGAAGACTGCATGAAAGAGGGGTACAACCCCCTGACGGGGGAGACCGTCGAGGCTACCCGGACCCGCATCCGGGAGCCGGAGGAGACACCTCTCTTCTCGACGGAGGAGGGCGCGGCCCTGATCCGGTCACTCACCGGCGCGTGAGATGCCGATCTGCATCTGCACGCCTTCGACATCCCAGTCCTTCTCGAGCGCAAAGGGCTCCGCGGGCCGCTCACCGTCGGTGCGGCGGATGGTGAGGGCTGCCGCCCGCACCTCCCCGGCGATCTCTTTCTGCCACGCCTCTTCTCCGATGAGCGAGGCCACCCGCTCGTCGGCGACATCCACGGTTGCGACGATGAAGTCGTCGACGTTCAGGTCGAGCTGGCGTCGCATCTCCTGGATCCGCCGGATCACCTCACGGGCGTAACCCTCGGCCTCCAGCGCCGGCGTGAGCGTGACATCGACATAGACCGTCGCGCCCTTCATGGGGGCGGCAAAGACGCCCTCGGGAAGGGCTTCCGCGAAGGTGACGTGGCGTCCGGCGATCTCGTAGCCGTCGAGTTCGGCCTTTCCGTCCCGCTCGATGGCGGCCTTCAGGGCGGTGCCGTCCGCATTCTCTATCAGCGCTTTGACCTTCGGCCCATCTCTCCCAAACTCCGGGCCGATCGCCCGCATTACCGGCTCGGCCTGCCAGAGGATCCGGTCCCATCTTCCGGTAATGACCCTGACAGCCCGGGAATTTGCCCGATTCAGGGCAAGGTCGTTCAGGTCTTCGAGAGCCGTCTTCACCTCGTCGCTCCCGGTGACCACCACGGTCTCTGCAACCGGCCAGCGGAGTTTCCTCCTCCCCGCCTGGCGGGCAGTGGCGACCGCGTCGTCGAACGACTGGACGATCTCCATGTCGGCTTCAAGGCGCTGGTCGATCAGGAGGCTGTCCGCCTCAGGCCAGTCGAGCATATGGACGCTCTCGGGGTCCCCTTCAAGGCGGAGGTTGCCGTGGATCTCCTCGGCGATATGGGGGGTGAACGGCGCAAGGAGCGCGATCAGGCGGCGCATGACGTAATAGACGGTCTCGTAGGCATACCGCTTCTCCGGTGAATCCTCCTCAAGCCACATCCTCGGCCGGACGAGCTGGACGTACCAGCGGGATAGGTCCTCAAGGATGAAGGCGGCGAGCGCCCGCGTCACCTTGTGGAGTTGATACTCCTGCAGGTCCTCGGCCGTTGTCCGTGCGAGCGAGTTTATCCGGGAGATGATCCAGCGGTCCTCCTCCGGCATATCGGCGATATGGGTCCGAACAAACGAGTCGTCCCACCGGCCGCCGTCCCCGGATGCCGGTTCAAACGTGTCGAGAACCATGTATGGGAGCGGGAACCGGTAGACGTTCCAGAGGATGTTGAGCGTCCGGTGAATGGTCTTGACGCTGTCCCAGTTGAACTTCAGGTCGTCCCATGGGGCGTTCGCCCAGAGGACGTAGAACCGCAGAACGTCAACGCCGAACTGGTTCATCACCTCCTCCGGAGTCACCACGTTGCCGAAACTCTTGCTCATCTTGCGCCCTTCGGCGTCGAGAGCGAACCCGTGCATCAGGACGCTCTTATAGGGTGCCCGGCCGAACGCCACGGTGCTCGCCCCGAGCTGGGAGTAGAACCAGCCCCGGGTCTGATCCTGCCCTTCGGTGATGAAGTCTGCCGGCCAGTAGCGGTCGAAGGTTTCGCGCTCTCTGGGGAACCCGAGGGTCGCCCACGACGCGACCGCCGAGTCGAACCAGACGTCGAAGATATCGGCGACCCGGCGCATCTCCCCGCCGCAGGAGCACGGGATGACGACCTCGTCCACGTAGGGGCGGTGGGGATCGGGAACCTTCACACCCGACCGCTCCTCGAGATCGGCGATGGTGCCGATGACGGTTCGCTTGCCGCACTGCTCGCAATGCCAGATGGGGATGGGGATGCCCCAGTAGCGCTGCCGGGAGATGCACCAGTCGCGGGAGTCCCTGACGAAGTCATGGAACCGGGCGCTCCCCGCCCACTCGGGGTACCACTTCACCTTCGCGATCTCCTCAAGCATCGGTTCGCGGATCTCGGTGGCCTTCAGGAACCACTGTGCCGTCGCGCGGTAGATGATGGGGGTCTTGCACCGCCAGCAGTGGCCGTAGCGGTGGGTGATCGTCCGCCGGGCGAGGAGGTAGTCGCCGAGCGCGTCGATGACGAGATCGTTTGCGTCCCGGACGTACATGTCCGCGAACGTCCCCGCCTCCGGGGTGAAGCACCCGCCGGCGTCGACCGGGCAGAAGACTTCGAGCCCTTCCTGGAGACCGATCAGGTAGTCGTCCCACCCGTGCCCGGGGGCGATATGGACGAGACCGGTGTTCTCGAGCGCAACGTAGTCGGCCGCGACGACCCGGTGCCGGATCTCGGCCTGGCGCGGCACCTGGCCGGCGAGCGGTGAGGTGTACTCCGTCCCGACGAGGTCGCTGCCGCTCGCCCGCTCAAGGATGGTGTAGTCCTGGTAGCGGCCCATCTTCAGGACGGACTCGACGAGTTCGTCGGCGATCCAGAGGATCTCCTCGCCCCCGTCCTTCTTTGCCAGCACCCGCGCGTAGGTGAACGCGGGATTGACCGCCACCGCCACGTTTGCGGGAAGCGTCCAGGGCGTGGTCGTCCAGATCACCAGGTACTCGTTTTCGCGCCCGGTGATCGGGAACTTGACGAAGATGGAGGGATCGGTCTCGTCCCAGTACTCCACTTCCGAATCTGCGATTGCCGTCTCGCACCGGGGGCACCAGTTCACGACCCGGTGGCCGCGCTCAAGAAGCCCGCGCTCGTCCGCCCTCCGGAGGGCCCACCACGCGGACTCGATATACTCCTCCTTGATCGTCTGGTAGGGGTTGTCGAAGTCGAGCCAGACGCCGAGCTGCCGGAACTGGTCGCTCATGATCTCCATATGCGTCACGGCAAACGTCCGGCATTGCTCGATGAACGCGGCGATTCCATACTCCTCGATGTCTTTCTTGGAGGTGAACCCGAGCTGGTGCTCGACCTTCACCTCGATAGGGAGGCCGTGCATGTCGTAGCCGGCCCGCTCGATGATGTTTCTGCCCCGCATCCTGTGGTAGCGGAGGATGGCGTCCTTTATGATCTTGTTCCAGGCGGTGCCGAGATGGATGTGGCCGGTGGTGTACGGCGGCCCATCGACGAAAAAGAACGCTTTCCCATCCTTCCGCACCTCCTGAACGTGTGCATAGGTGTTCTCCCGTTTCCAGTAGTCCTGGACTCCCGCCTCGATCTCGCGCGGGTTATAACTGCCGGTGACTTCTTTCACCTCATATCCCTCATATTCAGCACTCTGGTGTACCGTTTGTTGTCGTGAGACAAAGCGTTTTGTGCGCGTGACCACCGGAACGGCAGGGGCGGGAGCACAGTCGGGTGCGGCCTGCAGACCGCGTGCGGCATCGAGAACGAAGGGAGCCCGCTGAAACCGCGATGAAAGGGGCGGTATACCGGAGATACCGCTATGTGCTGCCCCGACCGCCCAGGCACGGCTTTCCACCGGCAACGCCCGGGCACCGCCCCCGCCCCCCCTGGGCGGGCCGAAGGCCGGATGGGGTGGGGGATACAGATGCCGGGATAGGTTGAGACAGGGGAGGGGGATGCTCCCCCCTCGAAGACCTTCGGTCTTCTCATGCTCACTCCGTTCGCACCTCGCACCTAACGGTGCTCGAGCTCCGGTTCTTCGCACCTTCGGTGCTCACGCTCCGGTTCTAGCGAACCGTCGCGCTTCGGAACATCGCACTCCCCGTCGGCCCCACAGCGAAACCCTTCGGGTTTCTCGAACTCCGCTCCTACGGAGCGTCGTTCCCCCAATGGCGATATCCCCTTGAAATCCGTATATGGATGGAGATTGCGACGGGCTGGGGGTCTGGAGTATGAGCGTCGGAGGTGCTAAGTGTGACCTGAGGGAGCATGAGAGAGTCTTCGAATTTCGGGAACAGGAGTTCGAGCCCCGTAGATCTGAATCAAATCCAGTGGCTCGTGAAAAAGCATGAACGCCCCGGGCGCATCGCTCCCTCTTCTTCCCTCCCTTAACCCCACCCCTTTTATCCCTCACCCCCCGACATCTCCCCCATGCAGATCACAGTCATCGGGAGGGGGGACTGCTCCGTTGAGGAGTACGAAGCGGCAGAGACCATCGGCTACCTCATCGCCCAAAAGCGCGAGACCGTCTGCTGTGGCGGCCTCGGCGGGGTGATGGAGGCCGCCTGCAAGGGGGCAAAAGAAGCCGGGGGGACTACCGTGGGCATCCTCCCGGACACCGGGGAGGGGAACGCCTACCTGGACGTCGTGATCCGCACCGGGATGGGCCATGCGAGGAACGTCGTCCTGGTCAACTCGGCCGACGCGGTGATCGCCGTTGGGGGAGGCTACGGCACGCTCTCGGAGATCGCCGTCGCGCTCAAGACGGGAAAACCCGTTTTCGGTCTTCTGACCTGGAAAATAGAGGGGGTGTTTGTCTGCGCCACGCCCGAGGAGGCGGTCATCCTCGCAGTTCGCGCAGCACGCCTGTCTCGGCCGTCTCGTAGCCCCCGAGGTCCCGGAGAATCTTCTTGAACGCCTCCGATGAGACGGTCTCGATGAGGGCTGCGATGCGCGGGTCGTCGAGCATCTCGCGGTGCATCGCGAGCTCGTAACGCTCCGTCGCCACCGGGACGAACGCGAGACCAAGCGCTTTTGCGGCGCTGTAGACCCCCATTCCCGCGTCGACCTCCCCGGTCCGGATGGCAAGCGCCACCGCAAGGTGCGTCGTCACCTCGCGCTCGTAGCCGGGGATGGACGCCGGGTCGATGCCTTGCTGTGCGAGATGGTGGTCAAGCAGCATCCTTGTCCCCGATCCCCTCTGCCGGTTGACAAACGTCCGGCCGGGAAGGTCGTCGAACCCGAGGCCGTCGCGGGAGATGACGCCCTGTTGGCGCTCCGCAACGCAGAGGAGGACGAGGTCGGCGCCCGGCATGTAGCGCTCCAGGTAATGGGTATTGTAGGTGCCGTCGGGCGCGAGGAGGTGCATCGGGGCCGCGTGGCACTCCTGCTTCTTCAGCGCGATCACCCCGCCCATGCTCCCGGCGTGGGTGGAGTGGATATCGACCCCGCGCGGCCGCACCAGGTCGGCCAGGTAATCGAGAGCCGGGTCGTGGCTGCCGGTGACGAGCACCGCCTCCTCCGCCTCCGCTCGCGGGACGGTGAGCTGGACGTCAACGGTCTCCCCGGCCTCGGCCCCCTCCTTCTGCGAGGGGATCTGCAGGTAGCCGTTCGCCCGCACCGCGCTCATCTGGACTCCCGCACCCCGTGACTGGGGGACCGCAACCCAGCGATCATCGATTCTCCCAACCGAGACGAGGACGAACTCGTCGGTCCCGATATCCGATTGGAGGCTCGTCGTCAGCCGGGCGGCAACGCGCCCGGGCTCGCGAACGGGCATGCCGTAGCGGGCGATGAGGGGCATGACGATTTCGCGGAGCACGGTTGCCGCCGCAAGGGGATAGCCCGGGAGCCCGATCACCGGCTTTCCCTCGATCCTGCCGATGATCACCGGCTTTCCCGGCTTGATGGCGACCCCATGCGCCAGAACCTCGCCAAGGTCACGGATGATATCGGCGGTGTAATCCCGCGTTCCGGCCGACGACCCCGCCGAAACGAGCAGGATATCGTTCTCCGCGACACCGCGCCGGACAGCGTCACGGATCATGTTGTAGTCGTCCGGGACGATGGGGTAGCGGTGCGTCTCCACGCCCGCCTCTGCGAGGACAGCCGCGGCCATCAGGGTGTTGCTCTCCACCACCTTCCCGGGCGGAGGCATCTCACCCGCCGGCACGAGTTCGCTCCCGGTGGGGATCAGGCCGGCCCGGACGTTTAAGACCCCAGCCTCCGTGACGCCGTAGTTCGCGAGCGCTCCCACATCGTGCGGCCGGATCCGGTGCCCCCTCGAGAGGATCATCTCCGACTCGCCGATATCCTCGCCGACCGGGCGGACATGCTGCCAGGGGCTGACCGGCTTTCGGACAGTGTAGGTCTCGCCGTCAGACTTCGACCCGACCCAGACGTCCTCGATCATGATCACCGCGTCGTAGCCGGGCGGGACGATGTTCCCCGTGTTAACCCGCGCCGCGTCCGGGAGGGTCACCGGCCGCTGCTCGCTCGCGCCGACGGTGTCGGCACTCCTGACCGCGATCCCGTCCATCGCCGAGAGGTGGATGGCGGGGACCGAGAACCGGGCGAATATGGGCTCTGCGGTGATTCTCCCCACCACTCTGGGACTCGCCGGAACCCGGGTGACCCCCGGAACCGCCGAAAAAGAGCGTTCCACGAGCGCTCGCGCCTCCGCGAGCGATATAACCGAGAGGTAGCGCCTCACCACAGGATCACCTCGACCTCTTCGCCGACCTCGAACCCCTCGCTCGACGCCGGGACCCGCACCAGCCCCTCGCTCTGCACCAGGGTGTTGAGGAGCCCCGACTTCCCGAAGACCGGTGTCGCCTCACCGCCGCTCGTGCTGACCCGGACGTAGTCCTCCCGCCCGCGGGTGGAGGGGATGTTCTGCGTCAACCGTGCGCGGATGGTCCGCCGGGAGACAGCAGTCTGCCGCATCGCCGCAAGCAGATGGTCGACGATGGCGACGAGCACGACAAATGCCGAGGCCGGATGCCCGGGGAGCCCGATAACCGGTTTTCCCCGGGCCGTCCCGATGATGGTCGGTTTTCCAGGCGCGAGGGCGATCCCATGGACCAGCACCGTGCCGAGTTCCGTGATGACCGCCGCAGTGTTGTCCCGCTCGTCCTTCGAGGACCCACCCGAGACCAGGACCGCATCGCACCGCTCAAGCGCCGAAGCGATCGCCCGCTTCAGCACAGCCCGCTCGTCCCTGACGATCCCGAAATAAACCGGGTGGCAGCCCCGCTCCGTCACGAAGGCGCCGGCAAGGTAGGAGTTCGCGTCCCGCACCTCCCCTGGTCCCGGGGTCTCGACGACGGGGACGAGTTCGTTCCCCGTGGATATGATCCCGATCTTCGGCATCTTCGCCACACAGACCCGGTCGGCGCCGACGGCCGCGGCGACCCCGATCTCCCGGGGCGAGAGCATGCGCCCACGTTCCAGGATCACCCTCCCTGCTCCGAAGTCCTCGCCCCGGAAGACCACGTTTTCGCCGGGCGCCACCGGGCGGTGCACCAGAACGTCGTCCCCGATCTGTTCGGTGTGCTCGATCATCACCACTGCGTCCGTGCCCACAGGAAGAGCGCCGCCGGTGGGAACGTACAGGCACGATCCCCGCGAGACCACCCCTGCATCCGCGGTTCCCATCCCGACCCGGCCCCGGCACTGGAGCATTGCCGGGATGGCCTCGGAGGCCCCGGTGGTCTCGGCCGCGGCGACCGCGTAGCCGTCGACCGTCGAGCGGTCGAACCCCGGGATGTCGATATCGGCGCGGACGTCCCTCGCGAGGACCCGGTGGAGAGCATCTTCAAGCGGAACCTCTTCGCACCCGGGCAGGGGCGCGATCCGTTGCACCGTCTCCACGGCCTCGCTGACCGATACGACCTCGAGAAAGAGGCTCATCTGAAACAGCCCAGCTGGCAGCCCCGGATCTTCAGCCTGGGTTCGCGCTGGTTGCAGTATCGGGCGATGTCCATCTTCGGGATGTTGTACTTTTCCGATATCTCGAACGCCTGTGGGCAGGTAATTTCATCCGTTATACCATACGCCTCAAATGCTTTCCGTATCTTATCTTCATCCATAGTACTCACATGATCTGCCTGAAGGGAGATAGGATTTACTATCGAATCAGTCAGGCACTACCATTTACCATGCCGCCCACCCATGTACATACCAATGCGGATCGCGCTGATCAACTCAAGAGAAGACGTTGCGGGAGTGAACATCCGGGATCACCTCCGGACCCTGCTCGCAGAGGGTGGATCCTGGCCGCTTGCCGATCACCATACGCTGACGTTCCACGAGGTCGCAGGAAGGCTGATCTACCTGGACAGGATCGACCAGAAGGTTGATGCCGACCTCATCATCTTCATATCCCGGCATGCGAGCGTGCAGCCGGCACCCTGCCTGACAGTGCACGTAACCGGCAACTATGATACCGCCGACCTCGGCGGCGAACCCGGAATGCTCGCGCCGGCAGCCCCTCAATGGATGCACGCCATCCTGCAAAACCTCGCCGCCCGCGCTCCGGAGGGGTACCGGGTCTCCTATGAGGTGACGCACCACGGTCCGACGGCGCTCTCGACACCCTCCCTATTTGTCGAGATCGGGTCAACCGCCACTGAATGGACCGACCCGGCTGCCGGGAGGGCGGTTGCGAAGAGCATCCTGACCGCTGAGGCGGAGGAGACCCTCAATCTCATCGGCTTCGGTGGGACCCACTACGCCGTGCGGCAGACCGGGATCGCCCTCTCATCCCGGGGCGCATTCGGGCACATCATGCCGGCCCGGCAGATCGGCACCGTCAATCCCACCCTCCTGCGAACGATGCAGGAGGCAAGCGGTGCCGTGGCCGCGTACATCGACAAAAAATCGCTCTCTAATGATGAGGTCAGGCGGATCGAGCGGATGCTCGACGACGCCGGGCTCCCTGTCCTCTCTGAGTCGGAGGTCCAGGAGGCCTCGCGCCTCAAGTGGGCCACCTATCTTGCGGTCAGGAATCTTGCCGAAGGGATCGCTCCCGGGTCACGTATCCATATTCACGATCTTTCAGGGGAAGGGACCCCCGTTACAGTGCCGATAACTCCTGATCTTATTGAAGGGGTACTAAAAACCGATAAGTCCGGGTTTATCACGGGCCTTGACAGATTGCCTGTCATCCATCTTTCAAAAGGTTCTACAGAAGTTTTACCGACGTTCATCTGCTTTGAAAACACGGTGTCCCGACTCGCAAGTGATATAACTACCCTGTGTGTAAAACTCTTACTTATCTGTGAAAATGCTGCTATCGACGGTGATCACCTCGTCCTCCGGAAGGTGCGGTTCGACCCCGAGAAGGCGCGCAGACTCGGGGTTCCAAAAGGGCCGCTCTTCGCCATGCTTGCCGGTGGGAATGCGGTTGAGATTGAAGGGCGGAGGATCACACCCGATGCAGTACAGACAACCAGCGTAAAGCGGATACATATCCCGGGATTGGAGAGATACATATGAAATCCATCGTAGAAGAGGCACTTTCACGGGCGCGAGAGGAGCAGCGCTTTGCCGAGCCTGTAGAGGTCGACAAGGATCTTGAGGATATCCTCATGGAGCTCCGGACGGAGATCGCAGTCGTCGGGTGCGGAGGCGGCGGTTCGAACACGGTCACCCGGATGGCTGAGGAAGGCATCAACGGGGCGCGGCTGATCGCTCTCAATACCGACGCCCAGCACCTTATCAGGACCCGGGCGGATACCCGGATTCTCATTGGAAGGCAGAGAACCCGCGGCCTTGGTGCGGGCTCGATCCCGCAGGTCGGCGAGGAGGCGGCCCTTGAGAACGAGGACGACATCAAGCGCGCCGTCGAGGGGTGCGACATGGTCTTTATCACCACCGGGCTTGGTGGCGGCACCGGCACCGGCTCCGCGCCCGTGGTCGCGAAGTCCGCACGGGAAGAGGGGGCCCTGACCATCGCGGTGGTCACCCTGCCGTTCACGGCCGAAGGTGCTATCCGGGGACAGAACGCCGAGGCAGGCCTTGAGCGGCTCCGCGAGGTTGCGGACACCGTCATCGTCGTCCCTAACGACCGCCTGCTCGAAGTCGTGCCCCGGCTCCCGCTCCACGCTGCCTTCAAGGTCTCGGACGAGGTGCTGATGCGGGCGGTCAAGGGCATCACCGAGCTCATCACGATGCCCGGTCTCGTGAACCTCGACTTCGCCGATGTCCGGACCGTCATGGAGCGCGGAGGCGTCGCGATGATCGGGATGGGCGAGAGTGACAGTGAGGACAAAGCCGCTGACTCGGTCAAGAAGGCGCTGCGCTCCCCGCTGCTCGACGTCGACATCTCCGGGGCGACCGCGGCCCTCGTCAATGTGGTCGGCGGGCCCGATATGACCATGTCCGAGGCCGAAGGCGTTATCCAGGAGGTCTACGACCGCATCGACCCCGACGCCCGCATCATCTGGGGGGCCCAGGTCGACCCCGATATGCAGGGCAAGATGCGTACGCTGCTCGTGGTCACCGGCGTCCGGTCACCACAAATATATGGGAGAAATGAAAAGAGTATGCCACGCATGATGAAACAATTTGAGATTGACTTCCTGAAGTGAGCCGGTATGATGGATTATAAAGAGACGTTAGAGGAAGTAAAGTCGTTCAAGATCGAGGAGGAACTCTTCAAGAAGTACTGGCGCGTGCTGAAACTGGCACGGACGCCGACCCGCGACGAGTTCTCCAAGATCGCCATCGTGGCGGCGGCCGGGATCATGCTCATCGGTCTTGTTGGCTTTATCATATACGAGATCCTGCTGGTACTGCCCAAATGATGGATATGGCTGAGAGCGCAAACAGAATATACGCGATCAAGACGACCGCAAAGCAGGAGCGGACGGTTGCCGACAACATCGAGAAGGTAACCCGGGAGCAAAAGGACATCCACGTGACGGCCGTCATGGTTCCCGAAGAACTGAAAGGCTATGTTCTCGTGGAGAGCCCTGACTCCATCGCCCGGATAGAGCAGCTGGTGGAGTTGATCCCCCATGCGCGCGCGGTGGTGCAGGGTTCGACCGCTCTCTCCGAGGTGGAGCATTTCCTGGTGCCGAAACCGGTGGTCAGCGGCATCACCGAGGGCACCATCGTCGAGATCATCGCCGGCCCGTTCAAGGGCGAGAAGGCAGTCGTCAAGCGCATCGATTCCGGAAAGGAAGAGATCACGGTCGAACTCTACGAGAGTATGGTCCCCATTCCGATCACGGTCCGCGGCGATTCCGTCCGCGTCGTGGAGCGCTCGGAAGATACTAACTGAAGGATACACTGCTTATCTTCTTTTTTGTTCGGCAAGACCGTTAGAACCGCCGGCGATGTGATTCTCATCGGTCGGGTGCATGTATGCATGTGATGTCCGTGCGGCACCCGGGCACCACCTTTTAAATCCTCTTACGTCGACCTTGGATAACCCAGGCAGCTATTCCCCTGAGGAATAATACGCTGGTGAACTTGTATGGCAGAAACGGTCGAGGTATTGGTACCCGGCGGCAAGGCAACAGCAGGCCCGCCTCTCGGGCCTGCGCTCGGACCTCTCGGTATCAACGTGAAGGCTGTCGTCGACGAGATTAACAAAAAAACCGCTGAATTCAACGGCATGCAGGTGCCGGTGACGGTCACGGTCGACGACAAGCGGAACTTCACGATTGAGGTGGGCATCCCGCCCACGACGGCGCTCGTCATGAAAGAGGCCGGTATCGAGAAGGGTTCGGCGGAGCCGGGTGCTCAGGTGGCAGGCAATCTGCCGCTGGAGGCCGCTGTCCGTATTGCCCGTATGAAATTTGATGGCATGCTCTCGTACGATCTGAAGTCCGCAGTCAAAGAGGTCGTTGGAACGTGCATGAGCGTCGGTGTCACCGTCGAGGGGAGAAAGCCCCGCGAGATGATCCAGGCCATCAATGACGGGGAGTACGACAGCGTACTCGTCGCATAGATGTCAGACAACCATAGAAGATCGTGAGGTCGTGTACTATGGAGGCAAAGGATGGTTGACAAAACCAGTATACAAAAAGCCGTGGTGACGGCCCTCTCAAAGGCTCCGGAACGGAAGTTCAAGGAGAGCGTGGATATCACCGTCAACCTCAGGAATATCGACATGTCCCAGCCCAAGAATCGTATTGATGAGACGATTCTCCTCCCGCACGGTTTTGACAACGTCAAGATCGCTGTCCTCGGGAAGGGTGACATCACCACACAGGCAAAAGAGGTGAATGTGGACCTCATCATCGGACCTGAGGAGATCGAGCGGCTCGGGGGCGAACCCCGGGAGGCGCGTAAGGTGGCGGAAGAGTACCGGTTCTTCCTTGCCGAGACGGCAATGATGCCTCTCGTCGGCCGTTATCTCGGTGTCCGGCTCGGTCCGCGTGGACGGATGCCGATGCCGGTTCCGCAGGGCATGGATATCCGGCCCATTGTTCAGCGTCTGAGGAGCTCCGTGAAGATCCGGACGAAGGACAAGAAGGTCTTCCACACGAAGATCGGAACCTCCGGGATGGAGCCCGAGCAGATCGCCGAGAACATCGATACGGTTCTCCGGAGGGTCGAGTCCGTTCTGGAGAGCGGAGCACTGAACATCCACTCGGTCTATGTGAAGACGACCATGGGGCCGGCAGTGAGGGTGATCTAGATGGCGCTCTATACGCACCACCTGCCGCGGTGGAAGAAGGATGAAGTAGACGAGATCAAGCGCGGTATCGAGGAGCACTCGCTCGTCGGCGTCGTGGACATGTACGGCATTCCCGCCTCGCAGGTCCAGCAGATCCGGCAGAACCTCCGCGGCACGGCAAGGGTGAAGATGGCCCGCAACACGCTGATCGAGCACGCCTTAAACGAGCTCGGCGGCAGCGTCGCGGCCCTGAACAACCACGCCGAAGGCCAGAGCGCTCTGATCTTCACGAACGAGAACCCTTTCAAACTCTTCAAGCTGCTCGAGAGGACCAAGACAAAGATGGCGGCGAAGCCCGGCGAGACAGCTCCCGAGGATATCGTCATCCCGAAGGGTCCGACCAGCTTCAAGCCCGGCCCGATCGTGGGCGAGCTTCAACAGGTGGGCATTCCCGCAGCCATCGAGGGCGGAAAGGTCAAGATCCGTGAGACGAAGACGGTTGTGAAGAAGGGCGAGGTGATCAACAAGAAGGTTGCCGACGCTCTCGTGAAACTCGGTGTCAAGCCGATGGATGTCGGCCTCATCCTGCAGGCCGCATACTACCGGAATACCATCTTCACGCCGGATCTCCTCGCCATCGATGAGGATGTCTACGCGAACAACATCGTGCTCGCGGCCCAGCAGGCGTTCAACCTCTCGGTCAACGCCGTCATCCCGACCAGACTTACCGTCGCGGCCATCATCGGCAAGGCGGTGAGCGAGGCCCGGAGCGTGGGCGTCGAGGCGAGCATCTACGAGAAGGATATTGTCGACCTGATCATCGGGCGGGCTCAGCGCGAGATGCTGGCCGTCGCGCTCGCGGCACAGGGCCGTGGGTTCGAGCTCGATGAGGCGACCCTGAAGGCCGCAGCGGCTGCGACGACTGCGGCACCCGCGGCAGCAGCCCCGGCGGCAGCCGAGGAAAAGCCCGAGGAAGAAGAGACGGAAGAGGAGAAGAAGGAAGAGGAGGAAGAGAGCGGCATGGCCGGTCTCGGTGCCCTCTTCGGCTAATATCATTTCAAAAAAGAGGTGAATGGATTATGGAGTATATCTATGCTGCACTGCTCCTGCACAACGCAGGCAAGGATGTAACTGAAGAGAATGTGACTGCTGTCCTGAACGCGGCCGGTGTCGCGGTCCAGGATGCCCGCGTGAAGGCCCTCGTCGCCGCACTCGAGGACGTGAACATCGAGGAGGCCATCAGCAAGGCCGCCATCGCGCCCGTCGCCGCTGCACCCGCAGCCGCTGCCCCTGCAGCCGCCGCCGCGCCCGCAGCCGAGGAAGAGCCCGAGGAAGAGTCCAAGAAGGAAGAGGAAGAAGAGAGCGGCATGGCCGGTCTCGGTGCCCTCTTCGGCTAAACCTTTTTTTCTTTCGCCGGCGGTTGCCGGTGTTATTGCTCCCGCGTCACGGTAGTCACTTCTGGAGAGGGCTCTTTGGGGAGGACATACATCTACACGTGCGGAGTCGTATGAGACCAACCGTTAACCGGCTTTTGGGGACTTCATTTCCCTGTCTCTGACCGACTGAACATGGCTGCTGTACCTGCGTTCGCTGTTATGAACCTCTAACGCTCTGGATGTTATGCAGGACGCTTGAAGAAAGGCAGCGGGGAGCCCCACCGAACCCCCGGGCAGGCTCCCCTCCATCGCCCCCGCCTGCGCGCGCTGCCTGGCGATCCTGACGCCCTCTTTGGCTAAACCCCTTTTGTTTTTATCGAAAACACTACTTCATGGCGCATAAAGCCTCTCAGACCGTTCTAAGACGCATCTGTCCGGCAGCCTCTGTGCTCCGCCGAGGATCCAGTCCTGCCGGTACCCCCTGTGATAAAAATAAGAACCGTGGACGGCCCCGCCCGGCCGCGTCTCGCTTCACTCTTCCTTGATCCAGCCCATCGAGACGTACCAGTCGTACTCATGACGCCAGAGATCGCGGTTCGCCGTGACGAGCCGGCGGAAGTAGTCCCGCCGCTGCCGGTGGACCTCTTCCTGCTCGGGGTACCGGTGCTCCCCCCGGATCGACTCAGCGAGCTTCTTCCCGAGCGCGAACGCCTCGTTCTCGGCCCGCTCGAGCGCGGTCGGATCCCACCCTACGGCGACGCCGACCCCGCCGATCGCAGTCGCCCCCAGGTTGGTCAGGGCGTGGTTCATGTAGGCGACGACATCGTCCTGGTGGCTTCCGCCCGCGGTGCAGACGGAGCAGCCGAACTTGCCGCTGAGCATCTGGCAGTGGATGGCGTCCGCCATGCGGTCGAAGACCGCCTTTAAGGGGGCGGTGACCGAGTCGATGTAGTTCGGCGAGCCGAGGACGATCCCGTCGGCGTCGAGGATGTCGTTGAAGAGGTCCGGGAAGTCGTCCATCAGGCTGCAGTCGCCGGTCGCGTAACAGGAACCGCACGCGGTGCAGTACTCGATCCGGAGCGTGTAGACGTCGACGATCTTCGTCTCTGCCCCTTCCTCCCGGGCACCTGCGAGGACGGCTTTTACGAGGCGCAGCGTCCTGCTCTCCTCCCCCCGTGGGCTTGCATTCAGTCCGAGGACTTTCATGAAAAATCAGAGCTCCTGCATGCAGGGGATTGCGGCAGGAGCAGGAAAAATGTATCGATCCGGCCGCAGGGGCGGCCGTCAGCGTGCCGTGCGGCGGAGGTACTCCCCGGCCGTCGTCACGCGGGCGTAGGTCCCGTCGAGCGCCGCCATGAACGAGGCGTGCACCGTCCTGGCCGGCACCGCGACCCCGCCGAAGGTCAGGCCGCAGGCGGCGCAGGCATCGGCGATTACCGTGCAGGCGTAGCCGAGGTCGCGGGCGGCGCGGGTCGTGGCGTCGATGCACATCTGGCTCATCGCGCCGCAGATCACGAGATCCGTCACCCCCTCCGCCGCGAGGAGCGCGGCGAGATCGGTGTCGAGGAAACTGTTCGGCTGGTTCTTCTCGACGACCTGCTCCCGGGGCAGCGGGCGAACGCCACCGTGGATCTCCGCACCCGGCGTCCCGGGGAGGAAGAACGTCGCCCCGGGCCGTGTGGCGACATGGCGGACGAAAAAGACCGGGCGGCCGGATTCCCGGAACGCGGCGAGGAGGCCGGCGGCGTTTGCGGCGGCCGCATCCATCCCGGGGAGTTCCATTTCTCCGCCCGGGAAGTAGTCGTTCTGGACGTCGACGAGGAGGAGGGCTTCCGTCATGCTCAGAAAGTTGTCCGCAAAAAGGGATGAAGGATACGGAGAGGCGGGCATGTTGCAGCGTGCCTTACTGCCATCTGATCGGAACCAGCATGGCGGCGAATGCAACGGACGGGGCATACTGCAGGGGCACCTGCTGCGCCGTCATATCCGGCGTCGGAGCGCTCGTGTCGAGTCGTGCGGTCGGACGTCCCGGGCTGGGGAGAGAGCGTCCTGTCGGGGGTTGCAGCCCTCGCCCTGGTGTGCAGAGGCCGTGGGAACCGCTCCTGCAGCTCGCGCCGCAGGACCCGGCCCCCTCACTCCACGCTCCCCCCGTAGACCACCTGGCCGAAGCTGATGCACCCATCGCCGAGAGGATAGTCCCGGTTGATGATGAAATCGAGCCCGGCAGCCTGAATCCCGGATTGGATCGTCTCCCGGATTGCCCGGTTGTAGGCCACCCCGCCCGAGAGCGCCACTCGCGGGATCCCCCGCTCTTCAGCAGCCCGGATAGCCATCGCGGCGACGCCCCGGGCGAGGTTGTACTGGAACGATGCAGCGATATTCCCGACCCGCTCTCCGGCTGCCGACCGCCGGTATGCCTCCACGATGAGCGACCGGGTCGAGAGGACCTCGCAGCCGTCATCTCCGCGCCGGTACTCGAGATCCCAGGCTGCTGGCCTCCCGGCATACGCCGCCGACTCGAGCTTCATCGCCGGCTCGCCGTCGTAGGTCCGCTCCCGGCAGATCCCGAGGAGAGCCGAGGCGGCGTCCAGCACCCGGCCGGTGCTCGAGGTCAGTGCGACGTTCAACCCCCGCTCCACTTGCCGGGCGAGGACGGTGAGCTCGATATCATTCCAACCTCTCGACGCGAGCAGAGCCCGGACTCCCGATGTCGGCAGGATCCCGTAGAGCATTCGCTCCGGGAACCGGGTGGCAAGATCGCCGCCCGGCATCGGGACGACCTCGAGGTGGGCCACCCGGTCGAGGTGGGGGACCTGCCCGGCAAATACCTCGCCGCCCCAGACTGTCCCGTCGTCGCCGTAGCCCACGCCGTCGATCGCGATCCCGACGCACTCCTCCCGGGTCGTGGCCGCGATGTGCGCCCGGTGGTGCTGGACAGCGAGGAGTTCCGCACCGGCCGCTTCGGCAACCTCCTTCGCGTAGCGGGTCGAGAGGAACTGCGGGTGGAGGTCGTGGACGACCCGGTCGTACCGTGCGCCGACAAGCCCCCCAATCTTCTCCGCCGTCTCCTGCAGATAGGCGAGGGTCTGGGGGTTCCTGACGTTTCCGACGTGGGGCGAGGTGATGCAGAAACCCTTGCGATAAACAGAGACGTTGGCGTTCAGTTCCGGGCCGACCCCGAGGATGCACGCATCCCCGAGTTCGATCGCCACCCGTTTCGGGGCGAGGCCCCGCGAGAGTCTGATAATGTAGCCGTCCCGGACAACGGAATCGTCGCACCGGTTGACGATCCGGCGGTCGTGGGTGAGAATGTAGTCGACCTGCCCCGAGAGCCGGTCGAGGGCAACCGATAGATCCGTAATCATCGGGTAGCCCGGCAGGTTCGCGCTCGTCATCACGAGGAGCCGATGGGCGAGGTGCGCAAAGAGGAGGTGGTGCAGCCCTGTGTAGGGGAGCATGCACCCGATGGTGTGGAGGCCCGAGATTGCCGGGTGGGATGCGGGGTCCTTCTTTGTGAGCACCACGATCGGCCGTTCCCGGGAGTGGAGAATCATCTGCTCTTCGTCCGAGACGACCGCGATCCGCTCTACCTCCTCCGGGGTTGCCATCACCGCGAGCGGCTGCTCCGTCCGGCCCAGGCGGCGTTTCAGTTCAGGGGCAGCCCCCTCGGTGCAGGCGATATGAAACCCTCCTATCCCCCGGATGGCGACGACCGAACCGGCATCAAGGAGGGCCGCCGCTTCCCGGATGGGGTCCCCCGCAACCGGCGTTCCGTCGGCCAAAAGAAGGGCGAGGTGAGGTCCGCAGTCTGCACACGCGATCGTCTGGGCATGGTGGCGCCGGCACGACGGGTCGGTATACTCGCTATCGCAGTCAGGGCACATCGGGAACTCCAACATCGACGTCCGTTCCCGGTCGTAGGGGATGGCGGTGATGACGCTGTACCGCGGGCCGCAGTTGACGCAGGACGTCGCCCAGTAACCCTCGTATCGGCCGCCCTTCGTAAAAATATCGGCAATACAGTCATCACAGGTGGCGACGTCGGTCGGAATGAATCCCGAGAGGCTCCCGGAACCGCTCTCGAGAATCGTAAACGTATCGGGTGGATTACCGCGCAGATTCTGGACATCTACGGAATCTATTTGAGATAGTGGCGTACCTTCCGAAACGGCCTTCAGAAATTCCTCGAAGTGGTCCCCGAATGCATGGATCTCCACCTCGCTCCCGAGGTTTTTAACGGTCCCGGTTATTCTGAATTCCCGCGCCTTTGCATAGACAAAGGGACGAAATCCGACCCCCTGAACGATACCCCGGATGATGATTTTGCCACGTGTACGCATTGAAATTTCAGCAAAAATTTATGGAGTTATACCACCATATAACAATAGGGTATCGCAGTGACGGGACATATTAAAATTCTTAACGATCCAGTGGAGCTGGTTCCTCTTCTTATAACGTTCAATAATGCTGACTATAAAAAGATCTACGAACTCCTCAACAAGGCCTGGCTGACCGAAGAGGATCTCGAGGCGTATGCCGGATCCTCGATAGTGACCGAGTGCCTCTCTATCCTCAAGAAGGGAAACCTGATCGAAGAGCAGTGGCGGATGCCCAGGCCCGGAGAGAAGCCGACGAAGGAGTACCGGGCGACATACAGCAAGTTTAGAGCAAATTTTCAGTGTTCCATGGGCGATATCGGGGACCTGCTACATATCGCGGTATCAAACGACGAGAGTCTCCGCACCATCGTGGATTCGGTCCAGCAGGAGATTGTGGCCGGGACGACCTCTATCGGCGATATATCCCGCAAATATGGTGTCAGTCCGATCTTCATCAAGGGACTGGCGAAACGGATCCCCGGTCTCGACGTGAAAGGGCAGGGAATGGTGTTGCTTGACCGACTTCACTGACGATCCCCTTTACGTCATCCTGCGCAGCAAACGGGAGGCCACCCGGTTCCAGATTCTCGTAGAGATTGCCGAACACCAGCCGGCCGTCCGCCAGCAGGAGATCGCCGGGAAACTCGGCGTGACGCCCCAGGCGGTCTCCGAGTACATCCGGGAGCTGGTGGATGAGGGGCTGGTCACCGCTCACGGTCGCGGTCGGTATGAGGTGACGAAGAATGGGATCGAGTGGGTCCTGCATCATGCCGAGGCGCTCGAGTCTTACGCCCGTCACGTTAACCGGGACATCATCCAGCAGGTTGCAGTCTGGACGGCCATCGCCCGGGATGAGATCCAGAAGGGTGATACGGTCGGCGTCTTCATGCAGAACGGGTGGCTCTATGCGACGAAAGAGGAGCAGAGCGCCACCGGCCTCGCGGCCATGGACGCGGTGCCCGGGGAGGATATCGGCGTCGCCCAGCTGAACGGCATCATCCAGCACGAGGAAGGGCTCATTCACGTCTGCAAGGTGCCGCGGGTGGAGCGGGGCGGGTCCCGGCAGGTCTCGACGGAACTCCTCCGGGAGGCCGTCCGGGACGCCGAGATGGTGGGCGCCGTCGGCCTCGAATCCTACGTGGCTCTCAGGAAGGCGGATATTGAGCCGGATATGTTCTTCGGCTCCCGGGAGGGGGTCATCGAGGCGGCGTTCCACGGTCGGGAGTGCGCAATTCTTATCGTCGATGAGGAGTTTACCGATTTCCTCAAGCGTCTGGAAACGGTGGGGCTCACCTACACGATCCATGACCTGATTTCACCATGAAGGTTATCGTCCAGCCTCAGAAAGGCACGTATAAGCTGCTGTTTGTCGAAGGCGGCCGTGTCGAAGGCTCCGGGTTCGTCGACCTGGTCGCGACTCCGAAGGGCCGGCGGCCCAAAAATTTCAAGATGCGCCGCCGGGGCAAGCAACTTAAGCCCACCCCGACCCGGGACTTGATTGCCCTGCTGCGCCGCTCTTCAGTACTCCTTGCGGCGAAGAACCCGGAGTTTGAGTCGTTTCTTGCCGACCTCCAGATCTCGTCGTCACGGATCGATATCTGCCGGTTCTGCCAGCTCGAGGACCGGTTCGTACCCGTCGATAAGGCGACCGGTGTGCGGTACGGCGGGGAGTGGATCTGCATGGAGTGCGCAAAGCGCGAAATGCGGCGGGAACTCGGCTACCTGGGGAAGTTCGGCGGGTCGGTGCTCGTCCATCTGGAGAAACTCCTCGCCCAGGTCCGGGACCTCGACCGGGTGCTGGCGTCGGTGGGGCCCGACCACCCCGACCGGACGCGGACCCTCTTTGACCGGCTCGAGGCGCATGAGGTCCAGAAGACGGCTCATATTACCGATCTGGCCCTCCCTCCGGCGTTTGCGAAGGCCGCCGGGGTCGAATACCTGATGCCCGTCCAGCAGCTCGCCGTCCAGGACGGGCTCCTCGAAGGGCAGCACCTCCTGGTCGTCTCCGCCACAGCGAGCGGCAAGACGTTCATCGGGGAGATGGCCGGAATGAAGAACTTTCTCGAAGGCCGGGGGAGGATGCTCTTCCTGGTTCCGCTGGTCGCGCTCGCGAACCAGAAATACCAGCGGTTCCGCGACCGCTACGGCCACCTCGTCCGGGTCACCCTGCAGACCGGGGTGAGCCGCCTCAACCTCCCCGAGACCCGGCCGGCGGGAGATCGGGACGTCAACGCGCCCGTCGTGGTGGGAACCTACGAGGGGATCGACCACGCTTTGCGGACCGGACGATCCTTGAAAGACATCGGGACCGTCGTCATCGACGAGGTCCAGATGCTCGAAGATCCGGAGCGAGGCCACCGTCTCGACGGGCTGATCGCCCGGCTCAAGCATGTCGCTCCCGACGCCCAGTTCCTCTACCTCTCGGCCACGATTGGCCTTCCCGGGCTCCTTGCGGAAAAACTTCGGGCGAACCTTGTCCGCTACGCGGACCGGCCGGTCCCGCTCGAGCGCTACCTCATCTTTGTGGAGCGGAGCAAGAAGATCGGGTTCATCAAGCAGATGGTCGCCGAGGAGTACAAGGTGCGGTCGTCGAAGGGCTACCGGGGCCAGACGATCATCTTCACCAATTCCCGGGCCCGCTGCCACGTCATCGCCGATGCCCTCGGAAAGATTGCTGCCCCCTACCACGCGGGGCTGACCGCACAGGAACGCCGGGACGTTGAGCGGCGGTTCGCGAACGGCGAGATCTCTGCCGTCGTGACCACAGCGGCGCTCGCCGCCGGGGTCGACTTTCCGGCGTCCCAGGTTATCTTCGACGCCCTTGCGATGGGCATCCAGTGGCTCACCGTGCAGGAGTTCCATCAGATGATGGGCCGGGCCGGCCGGCCTGATTTCCACGACCTCGGCCGGGTGGTCATCCTGGCGGAGCCCGGCGGATCTTACTCGCGGACATCCGGAAAAACCGAGGAGGAGGTCGCCGTCGGCCTCCTGCGGGGCGAGATGGAGGAGGTCGCGCCCGAGTACGACATGGAGCAGAGCACAGAGGAGTTCGTCGCGAACGCCGTGGTCTGTGGCGGCGACGAGCAGCAGATCATCAGGATGAACCGCACGATGGTCGGGACGCTGGAACCCGCCCTGCCCACGCTCCTCGACTACGGGCTGGTCCGGCGCCGGGCGGGGCGTATCGAACTCACCGATATGGCCCGGGTGATGGCCGAGCACTTCATCGGCGCCGAGCGGCTGATCGAGATCAAGGATCTCGTCCGGCGCATGGACGACGCGGCCGAGATCATCGCGGAACTCGAATGCGCCGAGGAGACGACGCCGTAGGGTTTTTTTTCGAGACTTTCAGGGGAGCCGGCCGGAAAAGGTGGCTTCCCCGAAAACCCGCGGTCATTTGTGTTTTGCAAGTTCTCTTGCTCCCTGGTTCACGTTTCGGGACATTACAAAGCCCATGTACGGATTTCCACCGGATATCGCCATGTAGGGGTGGGGCTGACGGGGAGGGGGGAGCTCCCCCCTCCCCTGTCTCCAAAGTGTATTTTTGCGGCTCCGGCTAACTATACTCGCACTTTTCTATAAGACCCCACCCCGCCCGGCCTCCGGCCTCCTCAATCGCACCTGACGGTGCTCAAACTCCTGCCGTCCGCTACGCTCCCAGCAGTCGTCATTCGCACCTGCGGTGCTCATGCTCCGGCCCCGAAAACGCTTCGCGTTTTCTCAAGCTCCGGTCCTTCGGACCATCGCACCCTACGGCCCGTCGCACTCCGCACCTGACGGTGCTCGAACTCCTTCCCCTCCGGGGAAGTCGTTCCCCACACCTGACGGTGCTCGAACTCCTTCCCCTCCGGGGAAGTCGTTCCCCACACCTCGGGGCGGGGGCAGTCATGGCGATAGGCGATGCCCCTACGGGACATCGCTGGAGAAGACCGAAGGTGCGACGTTCCAGAGAACGACTGTCCGTAGGGCAGGAGTTCAAGATGACCGGAGGTCTTCAAGGAACAGAGTTGGAGCACCGTTAGGTGCGGGGGCAGGAACTCGAGCACCGCCAGGTGCGCAGTCCAATGAAAAATCCGTACATGGGATTTGCATCCACCAAAACATGAACCCGGTACCACAGGAAACTAATGTTACCCAAACCTCCTCACCGGTACCGCTCCAGGTACTCCCGCACCTTCTCCGACTCGACCCACCCTTCATCGAGCTGCTTGAGGATCGCCCTGATCTGCCTGACCTGCTCCCGGATCTTCTCTGCCCGCGGATCATCGATGAGATCGGCCATTCCCTGAATAACCTGGAGAGGGTTTCGTATGTGGTCGGTCAGGACCGCGAACTGCTCGATGTTCCGCTCGATCTGGCGGTACGCCTCCATTCTCTCTCGCTCCATCCTCTCCCGCTCTCTCATCTCGCGCCTGAGGTTCTCGTTTGCCTCCCGGAGTTCTTCGGTTCGCTGCGTCACCAGTTCCTCCAGGCGGTAGCGGTAGTCCATCAGTTCCTTCTCGGCCCGCCGCCTCTCCGTCACGTCCCGGGCGATGATGAGGATGGCCGGCGTGCCCCCGAGGGTGATGCGATGGATGCTTGCTTCAACCGGGATCCGCCCGCCCTCCCGGGGAATCAGATCGGCGCTTTGGAGACGGCGGTCGTTTCTCTTGAAGTCGCTCCGGATGAGGATGACCGATCCGGGAGCGAGGGCGAAGAGTTCCTCCCGGGCATACCCGAGGCATCGGCAGGCAAGCGCGTTCGCGTCCAGTATCCGGTAGGGCGTCCCCTCCCTCCCGACTGCGCATACGAGCAGGAAATCGTTGCCGCTCTCAAAGAGTAGACGGTAACGGTCCCTGCTCTCCTGGAGTTCCTGCCGGGAGCGTTCCAGCTCGTCGAGCATCAGGTTGACTTCGTCGACAAACCGCGAGACCGGGTCGTCCCCGATTGCAGGGAGGCGGGGCGGGACACTGTTCGCCGTCTTGATACCCTCGAAGCTCGCATCCATGCCGGCGATGCGGGCAGCCACCTCCCGCTCCTTAAGCCAGACGCCGAGCAGCCCGAAGGCGATGCCGATAGAAAGGAGTTCGAGGATCAGGATACCCGGGGAGGTCCAGATGTCCCCGGGAAAGCCGGACGGAAGGGTGAGCGCGAGGAGGAGAGCAGGACTGCCGGCACGAGGCGTAGGCCGGGCAATCGGGAGCAGTGATGTATTCTTGCAGAGGGCCATGCTGGTTGTACAATGTCGCTGGTGCCGGGCAGATATCCGCCCGTAGCCTGCAGGGTGTGTCCGGGGCGCCACCCGGTCGGTCCGCAGGTTGCTATCGTGACGATGCCGGCGCGTTTTTACCCATACGCCATCGTATCCCATGATGGTTAATCAATTATATAATATTTTCTCATATAGAGGGACCGTTTACGGTCAGGAGATCCGTTTTCGGTCATACGAGGAGACGTTCCCGGGTATCAGAAGATGTTGCCGGTCTTTGCCGCGGCATTGCCGGGAGGAGGAAGACCGTCTATCCGGACCCGGGAATGTCTCTGCTGGCGGCGCTTTCCCGGGCACTTTTCTGCATCATTAACGCAAATATTGCGGTTCCGAGAAGGCTTATCCCCCCGGCAACGTAAAAGACGGCGTCGATACCGACAAAGTCCATGAAGACGCCCCCGAGTAACGGTGCGATGATCATGCCGATACCAAAGACCGTGTTGTAGGCGCCCATCGAGGTCCCCATCCCGATCGTCCGGCCCGCATCGACCGTCAGGGCCATTATGGCCGGCTGCTGGACGGCACCACCGACGCCGATCAGGGAAGTGGCTGCGAGCAGTGGCCAGAACGACCCGGAGATGGGGATGATGGCGAGCGATACCGCTGTTATGGTCGAGCCTGCGACGATCAGAGCGACCTTGTTCCCGTTATCGGTGAGCCTCCCCACCGGCACCTGGAGGAGCGCCATCAGGAAGGTGTTCACGGAGAGGACGATACCCACCTCTGAGGCGCTGATCGCGATCAGCGGCGCAAAGATGGGGATGAAGACCATCATGCCTCCGCGCCCGAGGGCGCTGATGAAACTGAAGATCAGTACTCCCCGCATCGTCGGCAGCTCGAAGATCTCCCGCATCGGGGTAGGTTCCACGTCCGGGACCGTGAATTTGCTCCTTTTTGCCTCCGGGAGAGAGGCTGCGACGAGAAGCGTGGCAAGAGCCGAGAAGGCGGCCATGGCGTAGAAGACCGAGTCCATCCCGAATGCATCGTTCAGGAACCCGCCGAGCAGCGGCCCCATCCCCAGGCCGAGGAACATCGAGATGGAGAAGTTCCCCATTCTGCTCCCTTCTTTTCCCTTCTCTGCGAAGTCTGCGATGTAGGCCATGGCTATCGGGACGACCATGGCCGACGCGACCCCGTGGATGAAGCGGACGACCGTGAGGGAGTAGACACTGTCCGCGATGATGTAGGTGAGCGACATAACCGCGTAGGTGAACATGCCGATGAGGATGATCCACTTCCTTCCCCGCCGGTCCGATATCCTCCCGATGATGGGCATGAAGACCGACCGGGAGAGAGCGAAGGCTGAGAAGATGATGCCGAGCCAGATACCGGTTGCTCCGAGGTTCTCCGCGTATATGGGAAGCAGCGGGCTGACGACACCGAGCCCGAGCATGGTGGCGAAGACGGAGATGAATAAGACGTTATATATGCGCTTTGCGGTATTCATGCGGTTACACCGGATTCGGGTCAAAGCCGCAGGGCGCGATCTGCGGCTGGTATTTCATAATTGTGAAAACAGAAGTTAGCGGTACTGCACCTTATACATTGGGTTGCCGGCCGGGATCACACCCGCCGTGCAACGCAGCACCACCGGTCGTAGAGCAGGTCACGCCGGTTCTCGAAAACCTCAGCATCCCGCCCCTCTTCTGTGCACCATTCTTCCATCCGGGCTGCTTCCTCCTCTGTACCGACGGTGATCAGCGTCTCATCGGTGAGGGCGAGAAGGTCGGTGAGGATCGGCTTCCAGAGGCCCGTGTTGTAGGAGTAGATCTCTCCGGCCATGAATGCGGCACCGAGGGGCACCGGCGCGATGTAGTGGGAAGCCTTCCGCGCGTCGATGCACATGGTGTCGTCCGGGACGAGGCGCCTCTTCGAGAGGCCGAGTGCAAGGAGCGTCGGATCGTTATCGTAGGCGAGCGCCCGCACTCCGCCGGCCCGGAGGGCTGCGGTGCCGACCCCGGACCCGCAGCAGCAGTCGAGGCAGGGGGTTCCTGCACGGTCGCCCCAGACCTCGTCGAGGAGGTCGTGGATGTTTGCCGTCCGATCAGGGCGCAGGTCTTCGAGGGCGGGATAGGTGGTTGCCATGAGTTCTGCGCTATAGTACTCGCGGACCGCCGAGAGCCATACGTCCCGTCTCTCCTGGTAAATCTCACCGCCGACGGCCTCGAAACACTCGATGGCGGAGAGTGTCGGATCGCGGAAGAGGAACGAGACGGCGTACCATCCCTCCCCTTCATGGAGCGCGAGCGCGATCGGCTCCTCCTCTTCGTCGATCAGGAGGCGTGCCTGGTCCGGTGCAGCCGAGAGCAGCATGGCCGTATAGGAGTCTACCGTCAATTCCGCAAACGACGGTTCAACCAACCGGCACCCGTCGACCTCAAGGATATCTGCAACTTTCATGCTGCTCGCCTCTCGATTTTCAAGCCCCCCGGTGCCCGGATGATCCCGTCCACGCGGGCATCCTCGTGCAGGGTGAGGCACTGGCAGAAGACGCTCCCGAGGATATGCACCTCCTGCTCGACGACCACGTCGCCGTTACTCTGGACGTCACCGTGGATGACCGAGCCCCGGGCGATGCTTGCGCCCTCCCGCGCATGCAGGCTCCCGAAGATCGTCGTCTCCTCCCGGACGGCGATCGAACCGGCGCGGATGTTTCCGTGCAGTCGGCACCCTGTCCCGACGGACATCCTCTCCGGGACCGAGAAGGTCTGCATATTGACGACGGCGCCGGTCGGGATCATCAGGGGTGTTTCGCCGGGCGTCTCGTCGTCGCCGAAGAGTTTTTCGAGGACGGAACTCAGTTCCTCCTCCTTCTCGATCCCGAGGACGGCTACCAGGTACATCACGATGTAGATGATGACCGGCATCGGATTGCGGATAGAGATCCAGCCCTTCGCCTCGAATCCACGTTCGATCTGGACGTTGTCCCCGATATCGAGATCGCCTTTGACGACCAGCTTCCCCTGGATCTTGACTCCCTCGCCGAGGTATGCGTCTTCCTCCACGACGACATCCCCGTTGACCTCGCACCAGTTGTCGATTCTGGCGTCGCCGCCCGCAACGATGTCGCCGTTTATTTTGCTGAATTCACAGACCACGACATCGTTTCCGAAGAGGCCGTAATCGATCCGGCACTTCTCGCCGATGACGATGTCCTGCCCGGTCTTGAGCGTCCTCTCCTGGAGTTCGGTGTGGTCAGGGAGGATGCAGGCCTTTATCCAGTCGTGGTCTCCTGTCGGTTCCATTTACCCGGTATAATCTTCATGCGCCATACTTATGACTCTTATTAATTAGATCCAGGGCGATTGGCATGAGATCACGGCCGCGGATGCGATGGAGGCCGCCCTCCGCACACGAGACCTCGTCAAACCGGGCCGTCCGGTCGGTGCGGACTCCTGGGCCCCTGAAGACGACCGGGACCGGGTCTGCGCTGTGATCCTTGACCGAGCAGGGGGTGCTGTGGTCGGCGCAGACGACGATCAGGGTATCGGAGAGCGCGAGCAGCGGTTCGAGCGCCCTGTCGATAGTCTCGATGAAATCCCGTTTCTGGATGCCCTTTCCATCGTGGCCGGCCTCGTCTGCGCCCTTGATGTTCATCAGGACGAAGTCTTTCCTGTCGAGTTCACCGATGGCCGCCTTTACCTTGGCATCAAGATCGGAGTCGACCGACCCCGTCGTTCCCGGCACCGGGATATGCTCGAGCCCCACAACCTTTCCGATCCCGGAGATGAGGGTGGCCGCGGAGATGACGCTCCCGGAGAGCCCGTAGCGCTCGGGGAACTGTGGGAACGCGCCCATCTTCCCGGCACCCCGGATCAGGAGGAGATTTCCCGGCGGGAGCCCTTCTTCCACCCGCCGGACGTTCATCGGGTGGTCGAAGAGGATCTCCTGTGACTGGTGGATAAACTCATTGCAGGCCTCAGCGGTCTTCCGGTCGGCCGGGTCGTCGGTACAGGGCCGGATGATGAGTGGCCGTACCCCGTCCTTCTTCGGGTCGTTCGAGGAGACCTTATCGCCGAGCCCTTCTCCGACGAGGGCGAGGGCCGCTCGATGGCCGGCGCCTGACTCGAACCTGAACTCAAGACCGAGCCCTGAGAGGTTCACGCCGTCCCGGATGGCTTTTGCAAGCGGTTCTGTTGCGGAGATCCGGCCGGCCCGGCGGTCGGTGACGAGGCCGTTCGCATCCACGGTGGCGAAGTTGCACCGAAACCCGATCATTCCGGCGGTCATGTGAATGCCGGTCCCTTCGGCCTCGAGCGGGCCCCGGCCGGTGTAGTACTCCTGCGGCGGGTAGCCGAGCAGGGCGAGGTGGGAGGTGTCGGACCCCGGACGGATGCCGGGCGCGACGGAATCCATGATCCCGCATACGCCCTCAGCAGCGATCCTGTCGAGAACCGGGGTCTGTGCGGCGGCGAGCGGGGTCAACCCGTCCAGCACTTCGCAGGGGCGGTCGGAGATCCCGTCCAGTACCAGGAAGAGAATTTTGTCAGCAATCATCGAGAACAGATGCGATCCAGAACCTGATTACTCTTCCCGGTGGACGATGAATACCCGGGTTGCCAGGCCCCCTCCTTTCTTCTGGACAAGCGCCAGGCACTGCTCGACCTGGCGAAGTGCTTCCTTCGCGAGAGCGTCGCTTTCGGCGCGGCATTCCTCTCCGCAGCCGAGCATGATGAGGACGTTCGTGGTCTTGATCATATCCGCCGTGAGACACCGGATCTCCACGGCCAGGTCTTCGCCGAGGACCGCCTCCATATCGCATATGACATCGTACAGCTGGTGCGAATACCGGTCGAGCAGGGTGTTTGCGGCATGAACCCTGGCTGCGCCGCTCTCCCTGGCCTGGAGATCAGCCCACTCCCGGTGGAACTGAACGAGCATCCCCCTGATGATCTCCCTCGCTATCGTCTGCTGTTCGTCGAAGGGCCGCCGTTCGAGCAGAGCCCGATCTGCCCGCCGCGCAGGTGCATACTGATCCGGGGCCGTCACCATCTTCACCTCTTTGACACGCTTCGACGGAGGTATGCCCGGTCATAGGGCATATACCCTTCGTGTAATTCCCGCACCCGGGATCGGGGGTACGGCGAAGATCGGATGATTATAAAAAGTGAGGTGAGCAGCCGGCCTTATACGGCCGCGACCTGCTCCAGTTTGGATTTGGTGATCTCGACCCGGCGGATCGGGTAGATCGTCTTGACGACTTTGAAGATGTCCCGGGCCGTGTCGCCGGAGACGATCTCCTTGACCAGGGTCTCGAAGTCGCTCTCCGCCGCCCGGGCAGAGAGGGCCTGCGAGATTGCCTGCCGTACGGCGTGGACCTGGCTCTGGTCTGCCCTCGATAGGGTGAGACAGACGACGGTCACCCGGAGGAGCTTCTTGTCCTTGCTGACGACCGGGTGGATGGTGTCGATGCGGGATGCCCGCCGCTTGACCATCGACCGGAGGTAGTCCCGGGTCACTTCGTGCCCGACGAACTCGGTGTACGCGGCGTCGCCGGCCACGTTGTTGATCTTGAACCTCATCTTGATGTGGGACTTCGAGTAGTCCTGCACAACCTCGCCGAGCGTCGCGGTCATGACGCGGCCGACCATGTTCTCGGGGTCGGCGGAGATGGCGTCGCCGATCTCGGCTTTGCCGAAGGCGTCGGGTACGTAGACACGGTACCACTTCTTGGCCTTCCAGCCTTCCAACCTTCTTCCAACCTGTTTCTTTCTTGCCATGGTATCACTTCTTTCTGTTAATCTCGATTTTCAGCCCGTTTAATCCTGATTCCACTCTGGAACTCTCCGATCTGATCCGCCGCTGTGAGGCGGCGGTGCATACATCCTCTGCAATCGCCAGGTTCATGAGGTAGTCGTCCACCGAGGCGATGATCGACCGGAGCCTGGTCCCGCCGATCTCGGCCCGCACCCCGCCCTCGATCGGGAATGTCCTGATCAGGGTGAGGTTGTCGGGTTCGAGTGCCGCCGCCACGCATCCGGGAAACCCGTGCGGCGTCTCGATGGCGCCCTCGATCCGGATCATGCAAAAACCGCCTCCAGGAGTTCCTGCCTGAACCGGTCCACCTGGTCGGCGCCTATCCGGGCGCCGGCCCTCCGGCGATGCCCGCCACCCTGGCCGCCGCACGCCTCTGCGAGCCGCTGCATCAGCGCCGCGAGGTCGAGGTCGATGCCCGGCGGACAGCGTGCCGATACGGCGTAACGGTCACCAGCCTCTCCGATGACGAAGACCGGGCCGTCCTGAACGATGTCGTTTGCGAGCGCATCCGCGACGTCGCTTGCAACTCCTCCGTCGTCCACTGCAAAGAGGGCGACGTGCTCGTCGAGGCGGCGCGCTCCGCGGATGCCGGCGACGACCGCCTGCCTGTAGCGGGCGGTGATCTCCCAGGCTTCCTGGAGTGCGTGACTCGAGCGGAGGCAGAGCGATGCACCGATGTCGCCGCTCCCTGCCTTGCCGCAGGCGTCGACGACGGCGGCGAGATTCAGGGCCTCGTCGATCACCTCCCGTCCGAGGCTGTAGGTGGTGCCCCAGATCCCGCAGAGTGCGGAGACCGAGGCTTTCGGGGCGGCAGTGAGGACGATCCGGCTGAGGAGCGACTCGATGTCCAAGTCATCCTCGTCGGTGACCTCTGCAACCAGCATCCGGGCGGCGTCGGGCTCGCCGGAGAACCTGGAGAGGTAGGGGTTGACGGCGAGCGCGAGTTGTTCGACGAGGCCTCTCCCCGGGAGGCGGAGGCCGCGGCGGGGTGAGATGAACCCGTTCGCGATGCCTTCGCTCGTGATCTCCCGGTTCGGCCCCTCGAGATCCTGGCCGTCACCGATGATCCCGAGGAGCGCGAGCCCCGCGAGGTCGCGGTTGTCCCCCATGTGCTGGGCGACGAGGTAGGCCGCACCGGCCGCTGAGAGGTTCCGGTCGCCGTCGATTCCCTCGAGGTGCGGGTTGACGTGGTGGTCGCCCTCGAAGCGGGGCAGGTGGTGGTCCACCACCATCACGTCGCCGGGGAGGTCCGGGAGTGCCGATCCGAAGTCGCAAAGAAGCACGCTACCGTCGCCGGGGAGGTCGGCCGTGGTGATGCCCGGGCGGATCCTCAGCCGGAACTGTCCGCCCTCGCGGAACATGGCGTGACAGAGGATGGATGCGGCGGCTATGCCGTCCGCATCGTGGTGCGCCAGCACCTCCACAAACTCCTGCTCCTGCAGGTGGTCGGCGAGACTTGCAGCAGCGGCGTCAAGCGACATGGATCATCAGCGGGTGAGCAGGATCTCCGCGGTCTCCGGTTTGTATGTCCAGCCTTCCGGCATCCGTCCGGACCTGACGTAGTACTTGACCAGTCTGCGCACCTTGGACTCGGCGATCTGCAGTTGCCGGGCGTTGTGCACGTCTTTCTTGTTCTCCGCAAGGTGTTTCCTTATCCCGAGCGCTTTCTGCATCAGGTTCCGGAGATCTTCGGGGATCTCCGACTCAAGGCCCTTCTCGCGGAGGATCTCGTTCACGCGCTTGCCGGTTGCGAGCTTGACGTCGGGGACGGCGTACCGGTCACGCAGCGCAAGGCCGATCTGGCTTGCCGACATGCCGTCTTTGCGAAGCTCGACGATGATCTTTTCGATCTCAGCTACGTCCGTGTTGGACCACTCGGGTGCCTCCTTCCGGTAGGGTCGGACAGAACCACTGGTTCCACGGCGCCGAGCATACATTCTTGCCATTCATACACCTCCGTTAGATGCACTATGCTAAGTCCAGAAAAGAGTCCTTTTACTGACTAATCTCTGTAATCCCGAGCCCTTACGGGCAGTGCTTCCGGGAGCACGTCGGACTTACCATAGCCAGCACATATTGTGCTGCATCATATTATCCGGGAGGAATATTAAGGGTATCGGATGCCCGCGCGGTTACCGGCGGTAAGAGCGATTAGTGGGAGTTTATCATCGTTTAGAGTGACTACTATTGAGTGAGCGACGGACTCTCTGTATCCCTTTTCCCCGGTGCCTCCACGAAGGAATGCCTTATCGCCTTTAGCATTGCAGTATCGACCCTTATAGCGTTTGGCGCCACGACGTACTGCCTCTCCACCGGGATATTCATCGTCTTCTCTCATCTTTTCTATATCCCGATTGTCCTTGCGGGCTACTGTTATCCGGAGCGGTGTCTTGCATTTACCGGTGCGCTTGCCGCCGGCTACTTTGCAGAGGTGTTGTTCTTCTCTCTTGGTAATGACCTGGAGATTGCAAACGCCCTCGTTCGCATCGCAATATTCTTTGTCGTCGCCGTTGTCGTATCGAACCTCTCCAGCCGCCTGAAGGCACGGGAGAGCCGGTACCGGGGTATTTTCGAGACGTCCGGAGCAGGAATCTTTCTCTTCTTGCCCGGGACCGGGAAGATTATGGAGATGAACCGGGGCTGTTCTGCGATGCTCGGGTACTCCGAGGAAGAGGTGCGGTCCCTGGGAATTTCCGCGATCTGGCCGGAGTATTCCGGGTTTTCCAGTGCCCTCGAGAAGGGGATGGTTGAAAGCCTGGACTGCAGCCTCACCGCCAGGGACGGGACGCCCCGCCCGGTGCTCCTCTCGGCAACCCTTCTCCCCGCCCGGCAGGAGGGCTGTGCGGTGGTCACCGGAACAGCGGAACTGAAGCGGATGGAAAATCAGCTCCGCCGTTCGGAGGAGAAGTTCCGGGTTTTGCTTAACACCACCGATGTCGGGATCATCCTCACTGCTCCGGGCAGGGAGATTGCGGAAGCGAACGCAGCTGCGGTCCAGCTCTTCGGCGCGGCCGGAAGGGAGGATCTGGTCGGACAAAACCCCTGTGATCTGATTGCCGAGAACGACCGGGAAGTCGTCCGGGCCTACCGGGAACGGGCACTGCGCGGGGAGCCCCCTCTTCCGGGAGAGTGTACATTGCGCAGGCTTGACGGCACCGAGTGGGCCGCGGAGATCACGTTCACCCGTATCGAACAGGACGGTGATGCCCCGGCACGGCTGGTCGTCTCGCTCCGGGACATCACCGAACGGCGTCGGGCGGAAGAGGCGATGCGAGAAGAGAACAGGCGGCTCTCGGTGGTCAACGGGATCGTCGCCGCGGCGGCGGCGTCCCACGGGCTGGAAGACCTCTGCCGTGTCTCGCTCGCAAAGATGCTTACCCTGCTCGGGTTCGACTGTGGGGCGGTCTACCTGATCCATCCCGGGAGCGACACTGCAGTCCTCCATGTCCAGGAGGGAGAGGGCCGGGTTCTGCCGGAGAAGGTGCACCGGGAGCATCCCCTCTACCGGGAACTTGTCCAGGCCGGAGCGTTATACTGCGTTGAGAACTTCGCAACGAGGTATCCCGGCTCAAAGGTACGTGCCCTTGCCATGATGCCCATCCCCGGCGATGACGGTCCGACGGGATGGATCGGGGTCGGGAGCGAGGCCAGGGAGACGATCACCCGGAGCGAGCGCGTGATCCTTCGCAGCATCGGCGAGGAACTCGGCACCGCGATCGTGAAGGGGATGCTCCAGGAGGATCTGGAAGCAGCGCTCGCCTCCGCCAACCGCTACCTTGAGGAGGCGAATGCGGCAACTGCGGAGGTCAACCTCTATGTGGATATCCTCACCCACGATATCAGTAATGCGAACACCGTAGCGATGGGCTACCTGCAGATGCACCTTGAGTCCACTGCTGACCAGGACGGGACGTTCGCCGGGATGTCGCTTGCGGCTATCTACCAGAGCAACGAGGTTATCCAGAATGTTCTGGCGCTCCGCAAGCTCAAATCAGGAGATGCCGAACTTCGGCCGGTGCCGCTCGGACCCATGCTCCGGAGCATCTGCAGTTACCACGCAGGATCGCACATCGTCCGCAACGGAGCGGACGCAACGGTCCTCGCTGACGACCTCATCAGCGTGGTCTTTGCGAACCTGATCGGCAACGCCGTCAAATTCGGCGGCCCGGAGGCCGTGATCACCATCAGCGTTCAGGAAGAGGAGGATACGGTCACGGTGACGGTCGCCGATACCGGCCCCGGCGTCCCCGAAGACCTCAAGCCACGTCTGTTTATGCGCAGCGTTCGCGGGACGACGAAGAAGAGCGGGAAGGGCCTCGGCCTCTACATCGTCCGGATGCTTGTGGAGCGTTACGGGGGTAGTGTCCGGGTGGGCGACCGGGTCCCCGGCCATCCGGGGGAAGGGGCCGCTTTCACGCTCACACTGCCGCGCTGCCGCCCGGCGGCAGAGTGAGCCCAATATTTATCTGCTCCCGGGTCAACATGTACTGGTACCAGTGCGATAGTAGTCTAATGGCAGGACAGGGGCTTCCCAAGCCTCTAGTCCGGGTTCGATCCCCGGCTATCGCATCCTGATCTTCGTGCATTTTTCTGAACGCTTCTTCCGCTGGCACGCCCGGCGTTTTTTGTCCGCAACTGTATCCTGGCTCTCTTGAGCCGGAGTATTATCCGGTTCGGTTGGAGGCTGCCGTCTCTTCCGGCACCACCTCGAACCGGCAGTGGTTGAACCCCATCGCGTAGCACCGGGTCTCTGTTGCCGCCGTCGCCTGGCCGTAGTGGCGGGAGAAGAGCGCCCGGAGGATGCCGGAGTCGAAGGCGCACGCGGGCCGGCCCGTGACGGGCAGGTCGGCGCACTCGAAGCAGTCGTAGACGAGAAGGACGAGCGGTTCCGTCTCCGCGACCTCGATCCTTCCCAGGCGGTGCTCCTCCCAGAACCGGGCAATATTCGTGCAGAAAGCTCCCGTATCCGGGTCGGCCACCGCCGGGAAGAGTTCCTCGCCGATCCGCTCCCCGGCCCGGGAGAGAAGCGGGTCGAGCAGGATCCCCTCCTGCATCAGCGAGACCCGGATCGTCCGGAACGCGAGCCGGTAGAACGCGTTCGGGTCGCCCGACCCCGCCCGGTACGCCCCTGCGTAGGCAGCGAGGTCATCGACCACCCGCTCCTCCGGTGAGACGCTCGCGACGAGGTCACCGGTGAGGAAGAAGATCTTTCTCCGGGAGTCCTCCGGATCGGGCCGCGACCTGACCACGCCCGCCGCGACAAGATCCCGGAGATGCACCGAGACTGTTGACTTTGCCCGTCCGGCAAGGTCGACGATCTCCTCAAACGTATATTCCCGCACCCGGAGTGCCGTGAGAATCGCCCGCCGTACCGGGTTTTCAACCGCTTGCGTCCCTTGCGGTGTTGAGTAGAGATCTATCTTCCGGTTCGGTTTCGGCCGCCCGGCCCTACCCCTGCCGGTGATCTCGTTTTCCATAGAATAAGATCGAAAGGAAGATATATCAAATGTTCGGATACAATAGAACGTTCGTAATATATCGAACTGTTTGAGGAATGAGAAAATGATAGCCACAAAACTTGCCCCCGGCGTCCACTGGGTCGGGGCGATCGACTGGAACCTCCGGGAGTATCACGGTTACACCCTCCCGGGAACGACCTACAACGCCTACCTTGTTCAGGGCGAGAAGACGGCGCTCATCGACGGCGCCTACCACGGTTTCGAGGGAGAGGTCTTCGGCCGCATCGGGTCCGTCTGCGACCCCGGCGCGATCGATTACATCATCGTGAACCACATCGAGATGGACCACTCCGGCACCCTGCCCGCGCTCGTGCGGAAGATGCCCGGCGTCCCGATCTACTGCACCGAGAGGGCGAAGACCGGTCTTGCCCGCCATTACGACACGAAAGGATGGAACATCCGGGTTGTCAGGTCCGGCGATACCCTCGACCTCGGTGGAAAGACACTCGTCTTCCTCGAGGCCCCGATGCTCCACTGGCCCGACTCGATGTTCACCTATCTCGCGGAAGATGCCATCCTTTTCCCGAACGACGCGTTCGGACAGCACGTCGCAAGCGCCGCCCGGTTCGACGACGAACTCGGCAGGGACACGGCGATGGCCCACGCGCAGAAGTTCTTTGCGAACTTGATCATACCGCTCGCGCCGAAGGTCTTGAAGAAACTCGACGAGGTCGGAGGTCTTGGGATCGATATCAAGATGATTGCCCCGAGCCACGGCATCATCTGGCGGTCCTATGCCGGGGACATCCTCAATGCCTACGCCGACTGGAGCCGGGGCGTGTCGAAGGACAAGGTCACGATTGTCTATGATACCATGCACGGCTCGACCACGATGATGGCGAAGGCGATCGCCGAGGGTGTCATGGCCGAAGGTGCAGACGTCCGGGTCTGCCTCCTCGCCGACGGCCGCTACGAAGGAACGCACCGGAGCGAGATCGTCACGGATATCCTCGACTCGAAGGCGGTCCTCGTCGGGTCGCCGACGCTTCAGGACGAGGTCCTCCCCACGGTGGCCGGGTTCCTCAGTTACCTCCGTGGGTTACGGCCGGGCCGGTTAGGGGCGAAGAAGATCGGGTGCGCGTTCGGGTCCCACGGCGGCATGGGCGGTGCGGTCGCCCAGGCGGAGGATGCCCTGAAGGCGGCCGGGATCGAGGTGATCGACGGCGGGTTCCAGGTGAATTACCGCCCTGATGCCGACGAACTCGCCCGGGCATATGAACTCGGGCGGAGGGTGGCACAGGAGATCCGCACTCGCTGATTCTGTCTCTTTCCACGTATCCTCCGAATCCGGGTATGCACCCGGCGTGCGTAACTCGCCGGGTGCCAACGCACCAGATGGATCATCCCGGGAGATTATCCAGAGTCCATACTCTTTTTCATCCCCGTTCATGCCGGTACAGCAGACACATACCACGCTCACGTGCGGGGAAATACTCGGGAGGAAGGTGTAACCGTGATGAGCGGTATCTACCCCCCATGGCATCACACCCGCGAAGTGGTCAGCCAGGTGTGGAACGGTCATGAAGCGCCGGCGCTGGATCGCCCTCTCGCTCTTTATCAGCGGCGCAGCCCTTGCGGGGCTGCTCGCGGCGACTTTCACCCCTGAAACCCGGGCCTACCTCGGGGAGGTTGGCGTCGCCGCTATCCTCCTCGCCCTCGGGTTCCGGGCTGCATCGATCCTCTTTCGAGTGGTGCGGATCGGGGTCCTCTGCCGCGGCCTCGGCTACACCGTGCCGTTCCAGAGCCTCATGACCACCCAGTTCCTCTCGCTCTTCGCCGGTGCACTCACTCCCGGCCAGGTGGGCGGCGAGCCCGTCCGGATCCACCAGCTCTCACATTCCGGGCTCGCCGTCGGGGATGCCGTCGCCGTCGTCGTCACGGAGCGGGTGCTCGACCTCGCCGTCTTCGTCTCCATCACTCTTGCAGCCCTTCTCGCCGTCCGACACCTCTGGAGTTATCTTGCCGCCACCATCCTCTATCCGGTGGCAGCCTTCCTCCTCCTTGTCCTTATCCTTCTCGCCGCGCTTGCCGTCCTGGTCCGCCGTCCGTCCCTCGCGAAGCGGGTGCTCGGCGGGGTTGCCGTCCGGGTGATTAATCGATGCGGCCGGAGCCGGCGCTGGCTCCGGTTCTGTCCGGGTGCGGGGGGTGCGGATCACCTTACCCGGCGAATCGAGCGCGAGGCCGAGACCTTTGCCGCGGGCTCTTCACGGTTTGCGGGGGCCGGCCGCCGGGCCGTCGGCGGCGCGCTCCTGCTCAGCATCCTTGACTGGATCTTCTTCTTTTCCACGGCATCGGCGCTGCTCGTCGCTCTCGGGCTGCCGCCGTCCTTCCCGGAGTCGTTCCTCTTCCAGGGTGTCCTCCAGATGATCGCAACCGTCCCGCTCGTTCCCGGCTCGGCCGGGATCGCGGAGTTCGGCGCCGCCACGCTGTACCGCCGGATCGTGCCGACCTACCTTCTCGGTCTCTTCGTCGTGCTCTGGCGGCTGATCCTCTACTTCCTCAACATTCCTCTCGGTTTCCTCGCGGCCGCTCTTGCCGCGCGAGAGACCACCACTGAAAACCTATAACTCTTATGAGACCAAAACCTATCAATTAGCGAGGATATGACGAAAAATGCCCTGTTCGTGAAGCGATCGGAGGACGTTTTGATCTCCGACCGGGGAGGGTCATGACCACCGATACCGATATGTATGCCCTCTCGATCATCACCGAGAACAGGGCCGGCGTGCTCCGCGATGTGGCCACGGTGATGGCGGATTACCGGGCAAACATCCAGATGATCCAGCAGTCGATCATCACAAACGGTCCGAACACCGGGAAGGCCTACCTCTACTTCGAGTTCGAGGAGTGCGGGAACCACCCGGAGCTCATCGCCGACCTGGCAAGGGTGCCGTCCGTCGTCGACGTCACCATCTACCCGCCGTTCTCCCGGATATTCGGGTCACGGGTGATCATCATCGGCGGAGGGGCACAGGTGGCGCAGGTGGCGCTCGGCGCCGTGAACGAGGCGGACCGCCACAACATCCGCGGCGAGCGGATATCGGTGGACACGATCCCCCTCGTCGGCGAAAAGACCCTCGCGCTCGCCGTGGATGCGGTGGCCCGGCTCCCCCGGGCGTCCATCCTGGTGCTCGCCGGGTCGCTGATGGGCGGCGAGGTCTCGCAGGCCGTGGACCGGGTCCGGGCGGCGGGCATCCCGGTGATCGCCCTCAAGATGGCCGGGAGCGTCCCGCAACATGCCGACCTGGTCGTGACCGACCCCATCCAGGCAGGGGTCTTTGCCGTGATGCACGTCAGCGGCAAGGCGGTCTTCGATATCAACCGCGTGCGTGGACGTGAATTCTGATGGATCCGATAGGGATGGCTGTTAAAGTGCTACAGAGGGACGGGCTCGTCGTCTATCCCACCGAGACGGTCTACGGCCTCGGGGCGGACGCCCTCTCTGAGGATGCGGTGATGCGGGTCTACGAAGCCAAGAACCGGCCAGTCGGCAAACCGATATCGGTCGCGGTCTCGGATATGGAGATGCTTGATGCCGTTGCGGTAGTGGACGACGCGGCGAGGGCCTTCATCGAGCGCTTCCTGCCCGGCCCGGTGACGGTGATCCTCCCGGCGAAGTCCTGCCTGCCGGAGGTCCTCACGGGCGGCACCGGGCTCATCGGGGTCCGGTGGCCCGACCACGAGATCGCGCTTGCCATCATCTCAAGGCTCGACTCTCCCATCACCTCGACCAGCGCGAACATCTCGGACGATATCCCGCCCACCCGGCCCGATGAGGTCTCGGTCCCCCATGACTACCTGGTCGACGGCGGTGAGCTTCCCGGGACGCCGAGCACGGTGGTGGACCTGACCGTTCGGCGCATCCTGCGGAAGGGTGCGGAATGGGAAGCGGTAGAAGCGTTCCTGGAGACTCCGGGGTGATTCATGCAATCGGTACGACTCCGTGACTTCATCGAGGACCGCGAGGGCTGCCTCTATGCGGTCTCGAACTATGACAACGCCGACCGAATCGGGTGCATCCTCCGCTACGTCCCCGATCTGGACGGGGAGCGGACGAACCTCTCCGGCCGGCGGTATCACAAATACGATTTTGCTGAGGCTTTCGACTGGATCCGGGCGCACAGGCCGGAGTACCTGGACAGCGTTCACCGGGTGCCCTACTGCGACGTGGCCCGGGTCTATAAGCCGGAGGAGGAGATTGGCAACGTGGCGGCCCGCAATGTCCGGGTGGCAAGGCTCCTCTCCCACTTTGATCTTTCGCCGGGCTCGTTCGGGTGCACGGGTTCGCTCCTCTGCGGCCTGGAAAACGCCGCATCGGACATCGACCTGGTGGTCTACGGCGACGCCTGGTTTGCTGCCCAGCGTCAGCTCCGCCGCCTGGTGGAGACGGGAGTGATCCCGGGAATGAGTACCGCGATGTGGCGGAAGGTCTACGACAAGAGGGTGCCTGAGATCTCCTTCGAGACCTTCGTCCTGCACGAGCAGCGGAAGTGGAACCGGGGCGAGTTCGAGGGGACCTACTTTGATCTCTTGTATACCCGCGCCTACAAAAACCTGGATGCGGTCCCGGCCGGTGTGGGGAAGGTTCTCGGCCGGGCGACGATCGAGGCGACGGTCACTGACGCTTCCCTTTCCTTCGACAGCCCGGCGGTCTACGCGGTGGACCACGACGAGATATCGCGGGTGCTCTCCTTCACTCACACCTATTCGGGACAGGCGCTCGCCGGGGAGGTCATCGAGGCGAAGGGCGTCGTCGAGAAGCACGGCGATGAACGGTGGCTGATCGTGGGGACGACCCGCGAGGCGAAGGGGGAGTACATCGTCTCGAAGACCCTGCTTGAGAACGTTTAGAAGAGGTCGGAGAGCCGGCGCGGGCCGGCGGTGCACCGCTCGAGGTGCGGGCAGCCCTCGCAGGGGGCCCGGAGGGGCCGGGGCGGGATCTCGCCCGCGACGACCCTCTTTGCCGCCCGGACTGCCTTGATCATCTCCCGCCGGTCGCGGGGCTGCGGCTCGACGTAGCGGCAGACGCCGCTTGCGACGTATTCGACGTAGCCGCCGGCAACGGGGCGCCCGAGAGTCTCGTGCAGGCAGGCAACGTAGCAGGCGACCCGGAGCCGGTCGGTGCCGTAGACCCCGGCCTTCGGGGCGGTGCTCGACCGGGCTATGGCGAACGTGCCGTCCTCGAAGACTTTATCGACTCTTCCCCGGATGCCGAGGGTGTCGGACTCGACGGCGAGGTCGGCCTGGACCGGCCGCTGCCAGGCGGTCTCCCGGCAGGCACCGATGCACTCGTCGAGGAGTTCGCGGGCCTCCTCTGTGGCGTCGGGGAGGACGCAGAGGACCTCCTGCCAGATCTGCTCCGCCTCGAGGAGCTCGCCGAGGTGCATGGAGACCTGCTTGCAGACGGTGTAGCGGGGCGACTCTTCGCGCTCCTCCGACCGCTCGAAGTAGTAGCGCCGGGGGCAGATGTGGCAGGCGACGATGCCGGATACCGGGATGTATTCGCTCATGTTCAGTCAATCACGTATAGAAAGGTTTACACCCTTCCTCTATAAAATAAGGGACATCCATGAACCGGAACCTGATCCTTATCGCCACGCTGATCCTGCTTGGCTGTGCGGTCTGCTCCGGGGGATGTCTCTCGGGGACGACGGCGCCCGGACCGGCGACCGCCGTCGTTCCCTCCCTGCCGGCGGACTGGCTGCCGGTGATGGGCGGGGAGGCCGGAGGCGGTGCGTTTCCGCCCGGGGGTGAGATCCTGTTTTCGTTGACGTGACGGCAAAGACCAACCCTTATGCCGGAGCGAATCACAGAAGATGGGTATGGCTAACCGCGAGATATCAGTCAACATCCCCGGCAATCTTGACCCGGTCTACTCCAACCGCATCCAGATCGCCTACAAGGAGGACGAGTTCACGTTCCTCTTCCTGCACGAGATCCCCGGCATGAACCAGGCGCGAGGGAAGGCAATCGTCTCGATCAGCCCCCGGCACGCGAAGAACCTGGTGGAGGTGCTCGCGAAGAGCGTCGCCGACTACGAGCAGAAGTTCGGTAAGATAACCTCCCCGGAGGCCACAGCGCAGCAGGAGAGCAACGTCACCATCCGGGGGTACTCCTGAACGGAGGCGGGGCGGCGGGACCCCGGCAGGTGATACCTTTTTAATTCCGGACGTACAATATTCTAAGGCAGTTGCCGCTGTGGCTTAGCGGTATAGCGGCTGATTCGTAATCAGCAGGTCGGGGGTTCAAGTCCCCCCAGCGGCTTCTATTATTCACGTGTGAACTACCACGCCCTGAAGGGCGTGGCTTCCTGCTTCATGGACAATACTTGCATCACTGAGATGTGATGTAGCGGTATCATCTCCACAGCACGGGAAATCGAAGATTTCCCTGACAGGAAACTGCAGGGCAGTTTCCGTGGCTCAAAGGGCTGTTCCATCCCCACGCGGTGAATATTCACCGCAGCATTGTAATCTCGATCGGCAACAAACCCGCAGAATGGGCATTCGTGGACTCTTTCGGAAAGAGCCTTTTTCACGATGCTTCCACAGTTTGCGCACATCTGCGTTGTATCCCGGGGATCGATCTGAATGAAGTTCGTACCAGCACTTTCAGCCTTGTATGAGAGGTAAGAATAGAATCGCCCCCACGATGCACTGTGGATACTCCTGCGGAGTCCGCAAGATTTGCCGTTCTCTTTCAGATACTTGATATTCAAATCTTCGACACAGATCGTTGCATAGGTGTCAACGTACTGACGAGAAAGTTTGTGCAGGAAATCGTTCTTCTGGTTCGTGATGTGCTCATAAACCTTCTCCAGCCTGTATTTTGCCTTTTTCCAGTTCTGTGAGAACCGTTTCTT